>Ga0187890_10001728_pt1 | contig 15516 bp, 13 predicted proteins | sample June2016WEW_21_1_FD_133005 | JGI IMG/M metagenome (GOLD analysis project Ga0187890, IMG submission 133005) | Peatland microbial communities from SPRUCE experiment site at the Marcell Experimental Forest, Minnesota, USA - June2016WEW_21_10 | ecosystem: Environmental > Terrestrial > Soil >... | reverse complement strand
GATCAACGTCGATCAATCGACGCTCGGAGCCTTCATGAGCGAAAACAGCTCATCGACGGTCTGTTGCGCCGTCAGCCGCACGCGATCGGTGTTTTCCATGCCTGCAATGTTGACGCCCTTCACCACAGCTTTGATCTCGTCGCGAAAGTCGGTGAGAAACCGCAACGGATCGGAGGACTCATTAGCGACGCGGGCAATCAGGCCGGTGATCAGGAGCTGACAAGCGATCATGCGTCCGTTCAATTCATCCATCATGCGTTCCTGACTGGTTGCGGGTTGGCAAGTTGCGGTTGGTAAGAAGTCCGCGATCGCGCTTTGCGCCGTGATATGGCGGGGTCCGCTCCGCTTACAACCAACTCATGGAACGATTCAACCCGCAAAAATGTCGCGACATCGGCGAAGTAAAGCGAGCTACGGGGCATTGCTGACGGGCGCCTGACGGCCCGAAGATTATTTGGCGGCGATATCGCCGGGCTCCGTGAAGCCCTTGATACGTTCCTTGATGTCCTTGAGCGTCTCAAGACTGGTCTGCAGCGACCCTGCGGGAATGTCCTGCAATACATCGATGGCAATGGTGTCGCGCAGGCTGTCGAGATCGTCGACCAGTTGGCGCCCGCGCGCGGTGAGAAACAGCCGGTTGGCGCGCCGATCCTTGGGGTCGTGCCGGCGCTCGAGAAGGCCGTGCTCGACCAGTCGATCGAGCAGGCGCACCAGCGAGATCGGCTGGAGTTCGAGCACTTCGGCCAGATCGACTTGCGACAATCCTTCCTGCTGCCGCAATCTGAACAATACGATCCACTGCGCGCGCGTGGTGCCACGGCCCTTGGCGCGCTGTTCGATATAGTTGCGCAGCAGGCGCGAGCTTTCGACGAGTTGGGCAATGAGCTGGCGTTTCAGATCGAGCGACATAACGGTGGCGGTTCCCAAAGCTTTCCAATAATTTAGAATTCTCAAGTGATAGTGTGTTTACACATTAAGTGCATGCATATTATGTGGCTCCAGGCATTCTTTAAGAGATGCCGCACGTACTTTTGAACTGATGGGCCCCAAATGACCCGAACTCGAACAATCCGCTGGATTGCGTTGATCGTAGCCGCTGCTGCGCTGGGGTTTTTCGGTTGGCAGCAATATCGCGGCACAAGTCCGGGCGCTCAGGCCGAGAATGCTCAAAAGCGTTCCGGTTCCCCGGCAGCCAAACCTGTTCCGGTGACGATAGCATCGGTCGAGAAGGCGGATTTTCCGGCATATCTGTTCGGTCTGGGGTCGGTCCAGGGGTTGAACACCGTCGTCGTTCGCACCCGGGTGGACGGTCAGATCAACAAGATCGCCTTTCAGGAAGGGCAATTGGTGAAGGAGGGTGACATCCTCGCCGAGATCGACCCGCGTCCGTACCAGGCAGCGTTCGATCAGGCGGTCGCCAAGAAGGCGCAGGACGAAGCCCATCTGGCCAACGCCAAGCTCGATCTCCATCGCTACGTCAGCCTGGGTGAATTCGCGACCAAGCAGCAGACCGACACCCAGAATTCCACGGTCCAGCAGCTTATCGCCCAGATCACCGGCGACGTCGCCGCCATTTCAAACGCCAAAACGCAGCTCGATTATGCGACCATTCGCGCGCCGCTGGCGGGCGTCACCGGTTTTCGTCTGGTCGACCAGGGCAATATCGTCAACGCCTCAACCCAGACCGGCATCGTCACCATCGCCCAGATCGAACCGATCGCTGTGATCTTCACGGCACCCGAGGAACAGCTTCCGGAAATCAAGGCCGCGCTCGCTTCGCAACCGCCCAAGGTGATCGCACTATCGGCTGACGGCAAGCGGCAATTGTCCACCGGCACACTCTCCTTGATCAACAACCAGGTCGACGTCGCCAGCGGGACGATCCGCCTCAAGGCCATCTTCGAGAACAAGGATCACGCCTTGTGGCCGGGTCAATCGGTCTCGACGCGCTTGCTCGTCAAAACCCTGAAGGACGCCGTGGTTATCCCGGATGACGCGATTCAACATGGCAGCGGCGGTCTGTACGCGTTCATCGTCGACCAGGACAACAAGGCCAACCTGCGCAAAATCAAGGTCAGCCAATCGGTCGATGGCCGATCGGTGGTCGATGAGGGCCTGACGCCGGGACAGCGGGTGATTACCAGCGGTCAGTACAGGGTCCAGCCCGGTTCGCTGGTCTCAACCGCGATTGCGGATTCGGCGCAGGCCCCGGCCAAGGTCCCGTAAAAATGAACATCTCGGCGCCGTTTATCCGATACCCCATCGCAACATCGCTGCTGATGGCTGGAATCCTGTTCGTCGGCTTGGTCGCCTATCCGCAATTGCCGGTCGCGCCGCTGCCGCAGGTGGACTTCCCGACCATCCAGGTATCGGCCACCCTCCCCGGCGCCAGCCCCGAAACCATGGCAACGTCGGTGGCGCAGCCGCTGGAAAGACAATTCGCCCAGATTCCCGGCATCACGCAGATGACGTCGACGAGTTCGCTGAGCTCGACCTCGGTCACCATCCAGTTCGATCTCAACCGAAGCATCGATGCCGCCACCAACGATGTGCTCGGAGGCATCAACGCGGCGGGCGGCCAACTGCCGAAAAGCCTGCCGACGCCGCCGACCTACCGGAAAGTCAATCCGGCGGATTCGCCGATCCTCCTGCTCTCGATGACGTCGGATACGCTGCCGGTGACCGAAGTCGATGACTACGCCGACAACCAGATGGCCCAGCAGATCAGCCAGATCTCCGGCGTGGCGCAGGTAACCATCGGCGGCCAGCAGAAGCCCGCCGTCCGCATCCAGATCGATCCCGCCAAACTTGTCGCCAAGGGATTGTCGCTGGAGGACGTCCGCAACCAGATCGCCGCATCGACCGTCGATAATGCCAAGGGCAATGTGGATGGCGGTACGCGCAGCTACACCATCTATGCCAACGATCAACTGCTGAAGGCCAAGGACTGGAACGACGTCATCGTCGCCTATCGCAACGGTGGGCCGCTGCGGGTTCGCGACATCGGAACCGCGGTCTCCGGACCCGAGGACACCAAGCAGGTGGCCTGGGCCAATGGCAAGCGCGGTGTCTTTCTCGTTGTGTTCAAACAACCTGGCGCCAACGTCATCGATACCGTGGACAAGATCAAGGCGCAGCTGCCGCGGCTGATTGCGTCGATTCCGCCGACCATCAAGGTCTCGATCATCAGCGACCGCACCCAGACCATTCGCGCGGCGGTCACGGATGTCCAGTTCACGCTGGGGCTGACGATTTTGCTCGTCGTGCTGGTGATCTTTGTCTTCCTGCGCAGCGTGTGGGCGACCATCATCCCCAGCGTCACGGTTCCGCTGGCGCTGCTCGGCGCCTGCGCGCTGATGTGGGCGTTCGGCTACACGCTCGATAACCTGTCGCTGATGGCGCTGACGATTTCGGTCGGGTTCGTCGTCGACGATGCGATCGTCGTGCTGGAAAATATCACGCGATATATCGAGGAAGGCGAAAGGCCTTACGCCGCGGCGCTCAAGGGAGCCGGCGAGATCGGTTTCACGATCATGTCGATCAGCATCTCGCTGGTCGCGGTGCTGATACCGCTCTTGCTGATGGGTGGCATCATCGGCCGCCTGTTCCGCGAATTCGCCATTACGCTTGCGATGGCGATTTTCGTCTCGATGGTGGTGTCGCTCACGCTGACGCCGATGATGGCATCGCGCTTCCTGAAAGCCCATAGCGAGGAGGCCGCGCATGGCCGCCTCTATCTGTGGAGCGAACGCTGCTTCGACGCCATGCTGCGGGCTTACGAGATTGGCCTCGATCTCGTGCTGCGCTGGCGCCTGACGACCCTGCTGGTGTTCTTTGCGACGGTGGCGCTGTCAGGCTATTTGTTCGTCGTTATTCCCAAGGGCTTTTTCCCGCAGCAGGATACCGGACTGATCACCTCGATTACCGAGGCGGGACAGGACGTGTCCTTTGTCCAGATGACACGTATTCAGGAAGAGATCGGCAGCATTGTACAGGCCGACCCGGATGTCGCCAGCGTCGCGATGGCGATCGGCGGCGGCGGCAACGCGCTGAATAACGGACGCATGTACATCACGCTGACCCCGCGCGACGACCGTAAGGCCAACGCGCAACAGATCATTGCGCGGCTACGCCCGCAATTCGACAAGGTGGTGGGCGCGCGGGTGTTCATGCAGGCGGCGCAGGACGTCCGGTTGGGCGGTCGCGCGACGCGCACGCAGTTCGAATATACCCTGCAGGACTCCAATCTCGATGAGCTCAATAGCTGGGCGCCAAAGATCCTGCAGAAGATGAAGACGCTGCCCATGCTGCGCGATGTCGCCACCGATCAGCAGACCGAGGGCACCACCCTGACGCTGGCCATAGACCGCGACACCGCATCGCGCTACGGCATCCAGCCGCAATTGATCGACGACACCCTGTCGGACGCGTTCGGCCAGCGGCAGGTCGCGCAGTATTTCACTCAAATCAACAGCTATCATGTCATTCTTGAAATCTTGCCGGAGTTGCAGGGCAAGGTAGACAGTCTGAACAACATCTACATCAAGTCGCCATTGACCGGCGACCTCGTCCCGTTGTCGGTGTTCGCACACTGGACCACCGTTCCGGTGCGACCGCTGTCGATCAGCCACCAGGGACAATTCCCGGCGACCACGATCAGCTTCAACCTCGCGCAGGGCGTCTCGCTGGGAGAGGCCACCATCGCGATCGACAAGGCGGTCTCCGAGATGGGCGTGCCGGCCACCATCGCGAGCAGCTTCCAGGGCACGGCACAGGCCTTTCAGCAGTCGCTCGGCACCGTGCCGCTGCTGATCCTGGCAGCGCTCGTCGTGGTGTATCTCATCCTCGGTATTCTGTATGAGAGCTACATTCATCCGCTGACGATCATATCGACCCTGCCCTCCGCCGGCGTCGGCGCGTTGGCGACGCTGATGCTGTTTGGATATGATTTCAGCCTGATCGCGCTGATCGGAATCATTCTGTTGATTGGCATCGTCAAGAAAAACGGCATCATGCTGGTCGACTTCGCGATCGTGGCCGAACGCGACGAGCACCTGTCGCCTGAGGAAGCGATCCGGAAAGCTGCCCTGATCCGCTTCCGCCCGATCATGATGACGACGATGGCCGCGCTGCTCGGTGGCGTGCCGCTGATGCTGGGGACCGGCACCGGATCGGAGATCCGCCAACCGCTGGGCTACGCCATGGTGGGCGGCCTGATCGTCAGCCAGGCGCTGACGCTGTTTACGACGCCGGTGGTGTATCTCTATCTCGACCGGCTCTCGAATGCGTTTTCAGACTGGGGGCGCTCGAAAAATATCGAGAGTGAGCGGCCGACGACCGAGCACCGCTCCGCAAAGGAAGCGGCTGAATAACGTGACTTTGACTCCTTGACTTTGACTCCCTGCTCCCCCCTTTCTCAAAGGCCTCGTCCTGGAGCCGTAGCCTGTGAAAATTTCCGCAAAACTTGCCGTCCTGGCGGCCATTTTGGCTTTCGGCTCCGTCGGAGCGAGCCACGCCCAGCAAGCACCCAAGTCCAAAAACGCGCCGCACGCCGCCCAAACGACAGCCCAGCCGGCCGACGCCGCTCCGGCGGCCGCGCCGGGCTCGCCCCAGCCCGGCTGGGCCGTGCGATGCACCAGCGCGAGCCGCGACGCGCCCCTTGAATGCGCGATGGAGCAAACGGCTGTCCTCAGCAAAACCGGACAATTGATCGTTCTCGTCAACATTCGCGTGCCCAGCGACACCCGCGTACCGGTCGCAATGGTGCAATTGCCGCTCGGACTTAATCTGCCGGGCGGCGCCAAGCTGCAGGTCGATGACGGCAAAACGGCCGACCTGCAGATCCAGACCTGCGAAAACAGAGGCTGCTATGCCGGAACGGCGATCGCGCCCGATGTCCTGGCCGCTCTCAAATCGGGCAAGGAGTTGAAGCTGTCGTTTCAGAACCTCGCCAAGGAAACCATCACCATTCCGATGCCGCTGACCGATTTTGCCACCGCCTACGACAAGATAAAATGACGCCGTCTTCCGTCGGTCATGACGGCGCCGTTGGCAACGGCTCGATGGCTAGCTTGCCGGCAGCCAGATCAGCCTTGACGGCGACATAGACGGTGTTGCTGGCGTCACCATCCCCCAGCAAACTGTCGAACGTCACGACATGCGCCGCCGATGTTGCAAACGCGCCCGCCAGGACGGAACTGAAGGCGTCGTCGGGAGGGTCGTTCGACCACAGCGCGAAGACGCCGCCGGGACGCAGATGTTTTGCAAGCCTGGCGAGCCCCTCGGGCGCGTACAGCGCGGCATGACGCGGATGCAGCAGGTTGCGCGGCGAGTGGTCGATATCCACCAGCACCGCGTCGAAGCGGCGGCCCGGCGCATCCGGATCGAAGCCGTCGGCGGAATGCGACATGGCGAAGAAGTCGCCGCTGACGAAACGGCAGCGCGGATCATCGGTCAGCTGCTTGCCAAGCGGAAGCAATCCCTGCTGATGCCACTCGATCACTTCCGCCAGCGCGTCGACCACGATCAATGATCGCACGCCGGGATTTTCCAGCACCGCCTGCGCGGTGTAGCCAAGCCCGAAGCCGCCAACAACGACATCGCGGTCCGGCTGTTTCACGGCATTGAGGCCGAGCCGCGCCAGCGCGATCTCGGCGACGGTGAACTGGCTCGACATCAAGAATTCGTCGCCGAGTTTGATTTCGTAGATATCGAGACCGGAAGCGAGCTGCCGGCGTCGCCGCAGGCTGAGCACGCCCATCGGGGTGGGGCGAAAATCCAGTTCCTCAAAATAAATGCTCATGCGCCCCCGCCCTGACTGCGAAGCGATCCGCGCCGCAAAGGGAAGCGGCTTCGCCCGCGACCCGCTTCCAACAAGCGCATCGCCGCGCGCTTGCCAAGGCCGGGACCTAGCGGGTAGAACGGCGCACAGTTCGGCGGGATTTATCCATTCGGCCGCAAGCGACCGCCTGGCAGAATCTTAAGCAATTGAATCTGCAAAAGAATTCTCGTTAGAATCTTGGGGAATGGTGTAACGGTAGCACAACAGACTCTGACTCTGTTTGTCTAGGTTCGAATCCTAGTTCCCCAGCCACCCACCTCTATCCGAGACGGGGTTTCCCCCAAGTGGGGGCTTTTGGCTTTGACCCCCTCTTTCAATGCCTTAAAGCCGGCATCCGCACGCCCGAGCCTTATGTCCAAGCCTTGGCCACCGGAACGCGATTTGGAGATGACATGACGCCAAGGAGCTTGTCCGAAAGGCTGTTGGTTGGCCGGCAGATGGCCGCGGTGGCGACCGCCGCCATGCTTCCGGTCAGCACCAGCGGACAAGCCATCGCGTTGTCGATTTTTGTTGTGCTCGCCATTTTGACGGTCAAGCGCGAGGAATGGCTCGCGACCCTCGTCACGCCCGCGGCAGCCATCCCGGTTGCTCTTTATGCCTTGATCGTGATCGGCATGCTGTGGTCGCCGACCCCGTTCGCCCCCGGAGGGGGTGTCGGGCACTACGCAAAATTATTGCTTATTCCAGTTGCGATGGTCTGCGCCTTCACGCCGCGACAGGGGCTCCAGATCGGCTACGGGTTCTTGGCGGGGTGTCTGGTGGTCCTGGCGCTTTCCTTTTTGTCGTTTTTCATCCTTCTGCCGGCTCCGTTCCGCCATGCGATGGACGGTGTGCCGGTGAAGGACAACGCCGTTCAAAGCGGCTGTTTCGCGCTGTGCGCCTTCGCGCTCGCGCTGGGAGGCGTCAGCGCGTGGGTGGAGAGAAACCGGCGGCGCGCCGCCGCCATGCTGATCCTGGCCCTGGTGTTCCTGGCCGACATCTTCATGATTTTCATTTCCAAGACCGGCATCCTGATGACGGCGGCGCTTGTTGCGCTCTTTGTCGTGCAGGCCGAAGGCTGGAGACGGTCATTGCTGATCGCAACTCCGATCGTGCTCATCGCTGCCATCGCGCTATGGACATCTCCCCCGGCACAGCGGCGCCTGGCGGAAATCGCGACCGATATTCACGCGGTCGACAGCGGCAAGGGAACTTCCGAAGCCACCCTTTCGACGGCCAGCAGGCTCGACTTCTGGAGCAAGGCCGTCGAGTTCATAGAGCAGGCCCCGTTGTTTGGTCACGGCACCGGCAGCACCAAATCGCTGTACCAATCTCTCGAGGCGACCCGGCCCTCTCCCTATGGCGAAGCTGTGCCGGACCCGCACAACCAGTTTTTTGCGATCGCCATTCAGGTCGGCCTGGTGGGCGGCGCGATGCTGCTCGCGATGTGGGCGGTGCATTTTTCGATGTTTGTCGGAAGCGGTTTCGCACGCGCCCTGGGGCAAGCGGTGGTGATACAAAACCTCATCGGGTCGCTTTTCAACAGTCACCTGTCGACCGTCACGCAGGGAATGCTGTATTGTCTGGCGGTCGGGTTGCTTGGCGGCATCGTGCAGCGGGCGCGTGGCCACAGCGGGATGGCTGAAAATCCGGCGAGCCGGCTTGAACCCGCAAAATGAATGACTGGCTCGCGCGACCGCCCGCATCGTCGCCTCAATCGGATTCCGGCCTGTCGACGTAGACGAGGCCAGCCTTCGCCAGCGGCTCGCGCATATTGTACATGTCGAGCCCGAGCACGCCGGAAGCGAATTGCTTGCGCTTGACGTCCTCTTCCGCCCGGCGCTTCTCGCCCTTGGCGGCGACCTCGGCGGCGTGCTTGTTCCAGATCACCACCACGCCATCGTCGTCGGCGACCACGGCGTCGCCGGGTTCGACATTGATACCGGCGCATACCACGGGGATGTTGACGGCGCCGAGCGTCGCCTTGACCGTCCCCCTCGCCGAGATGGCCTTCGACCATACCGGAAAGCCCATTTCCCGTAGCGCCTTCACGTCGCGGCAGCCGGCATCGATGATGAGACCGGTGACGCCGCGCGCCTTGAGCGAGGTCGCGAGCAGTTCGCCGAACATGCCGTCGCTGTTGTCGGCGGTACATCCGACCACCAGGATGTCGCCCGGCCGGCACTGCTCGACCGCGACATGGATCATCCAGTTGTCGCCCGGCTGCGCCAGTACCGTGACCGCGGTGCCGGCGGCTTCGCCGCCCGCCCATACCGGCCGCAGATAGGGTTTCATCAGCCCGATGCGACCGTAAGCTTCGTGCACCGTGGCGACGCCGAGCGCACCGAGCTGCTTGACGACGCCTGCGTCGGTCCGGTGGATGTTGCGAACAACGACCGTCTTCATGACGAGTGCCCCTTTTCCGAAGTTCGTGAACCCTTGCAGCACCCCTCTGCACGAACTTCGGAGAAATAAGGAGCCTGGCAAAAAATAACCATTCTGTGCCGCTGTTCGATTTGAAGTTCCTAACAGGACTCGCGACACCAGTGCAGGAACTTCAAATCGGCGGCGCCCGCGGTGCAACGACGGACGATCAGGTCTCCGGAGCGAACATCCGATATTCAGCCCGACGTGATCAGGCGGCCTTCGTCGTCCGCCCATTGGCTTTTGCGGGAGCTTTTGTGGCGCCTTTTGCCTTCATCAGCGCGGCATAATCGGTATTCGTCTGATCGGCATAAGCCATGGCAAACGATGCAATCGCGTCATCGAGCGCCTCGCTCTTGCCCATGTAGCCCGCGATCGCCGCCGGCTCCCCGGAGCGGGCATGCGCGCGCGCCAGCGTCCGGCCACATAACTCAGCGTAATCCGACAGCGATTCCCCCTCGCTGATTTCGCTCACCCCGCCCAGCCTGCGGTTTTTCAGGGTCCGGACGTAGAACTGGCGGCCGGAGGTTTCGTCCTGTGTGGGGCCCAGGAAGATATCGCTCGCGGCCTGCATCATCAGCTGACCTTCCACGACACGGCGTCCCTGGTTTCCCTTGTAGGCAGTCCTGCCGCCAAGGCGTTCCAGCACCGAATGCATCGCCTGCTTGATCTGCAGGAACAAGGGTTCGTTGTCGGGGGTCATGAACAGCGCCACGCAGCAGAATGTGCCAACTGACCCCACGCCCACGGCCTTGAAGGCGATATCCTTCAGCGTGAAGCGATCGAGCAGCCGCAGCAAATGAGGATTGAGGCCCTTGCGATAGGTGGCGAATACCCGCTCGACGGCGAGCCGGTGCCGCGCGTCCGCCTTCGGATCGAGATGGAAAATGGTGGGTGGCTTGTCGACGATCCTTGGATCATTGCCGCCGACGAGATGCGGAAAATTATCGTCCTTTGCCAGGCCCTCGCCCCGCGCCTTGGCAATCACAACGGCCAGCTTCCGCCTCAGGTCGGCGTTACCGATGCGCTTGACCTCCTGCTCGAGATCGATGCGGCTGTGCCAAATTTCCTGCTGCGACAACCGGGCGAGCTCGCTCATGTGCAGCCGGTAAGCTTTAACTGTTGCGGCCGCAACCGCGCGCGCCTGCTTCTTGCTGAAGCCTCCAGCCAATGCCGCCACCACGACACTTGCTGCGAGACGCTTCAGGTCGACGGTAAAATCGACGCCCGGCAGCGTCTCGTCGAAATCGTTGACGTCGAACAGGATGTTGTCTTCCGGCGTGACAAACGCGCCGAAGTTCATGAGATGGCTGTCGCCGCCAGCCTGCACCGGCAATCCGACCATCGGCTGCCCGGCGAGATCGGTCGCCATCACCGCCGCCGCACCGCGTAAAAACGCGAACGGATTGAGCATCATTCGCTTGTAGCGCTCCGGCACCAGTTCCGGAACGCGCTCCGGGTCGCTTTCGGCGAGGATGGCGACGGCACTGCGAGCCATCGATCCCTTCAGATCAGCATGCGCTTCGCGCGGCGTCTTGCGGCGGAGTTCCTTGCCCTCTTTGAAGCGCTCCGCGCGCGAGCCCGAGGTCACCGCCATCTGCAAGTCCTTCAATGAAAAGGCCACATCACAAAATGTGTGGTCACTTTATACGATCCTGGCGGCTTGTCACAGGGCGCAGGCGGCCTCCCTGCGGGGTTGCCGCCACTCGACTTGTCATACGGGCGTTCGCGGCAGCGAGGCTCCCAGGACCCTGAGGACCCTGACCTTGCTTCGAAAGGGCAGCGACGAAGCGACGCTGCTCCCGCCTTGGTTCATTGGTAAACAAGACGTTACGACGGTATTGCGCCGTCATGGCCGAGCGGGCGCAAAAGGTGGATTTATCAGCAGAAACTCCGGAAAAAGGCCGCCCGGGACAATCCGGCAAAACCAAATCCTGGCCAGGATATGGACGATTTAACGCACCCGGAATTCTCCGGGCTTAACCGTTTGTCCAGCGACTTTCTGCGATACTCCCGCATTGAAACGCATATTGGCTCCAATCCAGACCATCAGGTTCAACCGCTGTGACATCCTTCGGACGTGTGATTTCGGTGCGCGGATCCCTTGCCCGCGTCGGACTTCTGGCGGCGAGCCAGATGGGCCTCTCGGAGGTGAGGGCCACTGTCGGGCGGTTCGTCAGCATCCGCTGCGCCAATTCCACCATCGTCGCCATGATCACCGAAGTGTCCTGCGAGGATTTGCCGACTTCCGACAATTACATCGCCAGCGCTTCGGTCGACCTGCTCGGGGAAATCCTCGGCGTACCCGAACGCCCCAAATTTCAGCGCGGCGTCACCAACTATCCGACGATCGGCGACACCGTCGACCTGATCAGCAATCAGGAGCTTCGCACGGTTTACGCACCGACGGGATCGGATCAGATCGCGGTCGGCACCCTGCAGCAGGACCGGTCCGTGATCGCCTATGTCGATGTCGAAGAGATGCTCTCCAAGCATTTCGCGGTACTCGGCAGCACCGGCGTCGGCAAATCGAGCGGCGTATCGCTGCTGCTCAACGAAATTCTAAAGGCGCGGCCGAACTTGCGGATTTTCCTGCTCGACGTGCACAACGAGTACGGTCGCTGCTTCGGCGACCGTGCGCTGGTTCTCAATCCGCGCAATCTGAAACTGCCGTTCTGGCTGTTCAATTTCGAAGAGATCGTCGACGTGCTGTTCGCCGGCCGCCCCGGCGTTCCGGAGGAACTCGACATTCTGGCCGAAGTCATTCCGATGGCGAAGGGAATCTACACGCAGTACCAGAACGCCGATCGGGTCGGATTGAAGCGCATCGACCCCAAGGCGATCGGCTACACTATCGATACACCGGTTCCCTATCGGCTGGTCGATCTGATTTCGCTGATCGACGAACGGATGGGCAAGCTCGAAAACCGCTCATCGCGCATCATCTACCACAAGCTGATTTCGCGCATCGAGACCGTGCGCAATGATCCGCGTTACGCGTTCATGTTCGACAACGCCAATGTCGGCGGCGACACCATGGCCGAAGTCATCAGCCATCTGTTCCGGCTGCCGGCCAATGGCCGGCCGATGACCATCATGCAGCTCGCCGGCTTCCCGGCCGAGGTCGTCGATTCCGTGGTGTCGGTGCTGTGCCGCATGGCATTCGATTTCGGGCTGTGGAGCGACGGCGTCTCGCCGCTGTTGTTCGTCTGCGAAGAGGCTCACCGTTATGCCTCCGCCGACCGCAACATCGGTTTCGGCCCGACGCGCAAGGCCGTCTCGCGTATCGCCAAGGAAGGCCGAAAATACGGTGTCTATCTCGGGCTCGTCACCCAGCGTCCGGCCGAACTCGATGCCACCATCATTTCCCAGTGCAACACGCTGTTCGCCATGCGCCTCGCCAACGAGCGCGACCAGGCGCTGTTGCGCTCGGCGGTCTCGGACGCCGCGGCCAACCTGCTGTCGTTCGTTCCCTCGCTCGGCACCCGCGAAGTGCTGGCTTTCGGCGAAGGCGTGGCGCTTCCGACCCGGTTGCGCTTCAAGGAAGTGCCGCCGCATCAATTGCCGCGCAGTGAAGCCACGATTTCGACGGTGCCGTCGGTCGCCGCCGGCCACGATATGCATTTCGTCAGCGCCGTGCTCGAGCGTTGGCGCGGGGCTACCTCGCATCGTGACGTTCCCAACGACCCCGGCATCAACGAACGGCCGGCCGCACGCACGGTGGAAGCGCCGATGCTGCAGCCGTCGATGGGCCTCGATCCCGACCGTTTTTCATTGCTGAAAAAGCCGCTGCGCTGACGGCTCAGGGGCGCCAAGCCCGCGCGTCCGGCAGGCATGCTTTGCGCGGATGCGGCCATCGACTATGGTCCGGGGGCCGCCGCATTACGCGGTTTGACCCGGAACCTCTCCATGACGCAGCCCCTTGCAAAACGCTTCCCGACGCCCGCCATCGACCAGCTGCCGGAAGATATCCGCAGCCGTATCCTCGCTGTGCAGGAGAAGTCCGGCTTCGTTCCGAACGTGTTTCTGACGCTGGCCTATCGGCCCGAGGAATTTCGGGCGTTCTTTGCCTATCATGATGCCCTGATGGACAAGGACGGCGGCCTGACCAAGGCCGAGCGCGAGATGATCGTGGTCGCGACCTCCAGCGCCAATCAATGCCATTATTGCGTGATTGCGCACGGCGCGATCCTGCGAATTCGGGCAAAGAATCCGCAGATCGCCGACCAGATCGCCGTCAATTACCGCAAGGCGGATATCACGCCGCGGCAGCGGGCGATGCTCGACTTCGCCATGAAGGTGAGCATCGAGGCGAACAAGATTTCGGAGCAGGATTTCACCGACCTCGCCAGCCATGGCTTCAGCGACGACGACGTCTGGGATATCGCGGCGATCTCGGCGTTCTTTGCGCTGTCGAACCGGATGGCCAACGTCACCGCGATGCGCCCGAACGACGAGTTCTACATGATGGGACGCCTGCCGAAATAGCGTGCCGGTTTCGGGGCGCCGGTCGCCTCGGGAGATCCGAAAAAAACATGGTCAAAAGCCGGAGCGAGCGAGCATCGAAGGCCCGGGTGATCCGGTTCGGCGAACGCGAAATCATCACCGAAGGCCTTCATCTCAGTTTTTGGGCCGACATCAGCCACCGCTGCATGACGGCATCATGGCCTGGTTTCATCGGCGGCGCGGTGCTGGTTTTCATTGCCTTCAACGCAATCTTCGCCTTGTTCTACTGGATCGGAAATCAGCCGATCTCGAACGTTCCCGGCGCCGCCTACATCGACTATATCTATTTCAGCATCGAGACGCTTTCGACCGCCGGCTACGGCGACATGCATCCGCAAACCCACTACGGGCATTTCGTCGCCGCCGTGGAGCTGTTCACGGGCATCTTCTCGATGTCGCTGATGACCGGGTTGATTTTTGCCCGGTTCTCGCGGCCGAATGCCCGGTTGCTGTTCGCCGACCGCCCGGTCATCACAAACCATGACGGCAAGCCGACCCTGATGCTTCGGCTCGCCAACGAGCGTCACAACATCATCAGCAATGCCACCGCCAAATTGTGGTTGTTCAAGAATATCGTGAGCATGGAGGGCGAGACGCTTCGGCGGTTCTACGAGCTGCCATTGACACAAAGCCAGAATCCCGGACTGGCGTTGAGCTGGACGCTCTACCATGTTCTCGATGAGAACAGCCCGCTCTATCAGACCAATGCGGCCGACCTTGAAGTATCCAAGGCTTCGCTCGCGGTTGTGGTGTCCGGATATGATGTTGTTGCGGCGCAAACCGTCCACGCCCGAAAGTCCTACGAACACGGCGATATTCGTTTTGGGCACCGCTTTGTCGATATCCTCGATACCTCGGATGACGGTCGCCTGAGAGTCGACTATGGCAGGTTCCATGACACCCTGGAGGGATAGATTGTCATATCGGCGCCATGCCAACATTGTCTGTGAGATGCGTTGCGCGCGTGCTAAATAGGATCAGAATGTCCCGGGACTGGCAGCAGTGAAGACCCAGCGGCCCATTACGTCGGAGGAAGAGCATCGGGTGCTCGAATTCCGGCCACGCAACTCGGTCCGCCCCCAGGGTCGGCAGGGTTACGCGCGCGGCCAGGCAGAGGCGCAGGACGTCCGTCCCGAGCCCAATGACCTGTCGCGCTATGAACGCCCCCGGGATGAACCGGACGACTTTCGCCATCGCATGCTCGCGAACGTCGCTGCCATCGCTTTTACAGTCGCCTTGATGGCGATCGGCATATGGCTTGCCGTGAGCATTGCGGATATGCGCAAAACCCAGGATTGCGTATCGACGGGGCGGCGCGACTGCGCGCGCATTTATGCCCCGCATGGCTAGCCTTTTCGGGCCGGACCGGTTCCAGGGCCGGTCGGGCCGTTCCGGCCTGCCCGCCCGCCTCCATTGAACTCGGAGCGTGCCTCCGATATACGGGCACTCGACTCTGGACGGCGGATGAGGCATTCCGGGCCGCCGCGCCGCCCTGCCTTGCCATCGTGCAATTTATCCTCAATATATCAAAGGCTTAGTGATGTCATCTACATTCGATCAGGTCGCCACGATTATCGCTGAAACCTGCGACATACCGCGCGACACGATCACGCCGGAAAGCCACGCGATCGACGATTTGGGGATCGACAGCCTCGATTTTCTCGACATTGCGTTCGCGATCGACAAGGCGTTCGGGATCAAGCTGCCGCTGGAAAAATGGACCCAGGAAGTCAACGACGGCAAGGCGACCACCGAGCAATATTTCG
>Ga0187890_10001726_pt1 | contig 15538 bp, 12 predicted proteins | sample June2016WEW_21_1_FD_133005 | JGI IMG/M metagenome (GOLD analysis project Ga0187890, IMG submission 133005) | Peatland microbial communities from SPRUCE experiment site at the Marcell Experimental Forest, Minnesota, USA - June2016WEW_21_10 | ecosystem: Environmental > Terrestrial > Soil >... | reverse complement strand
GCGGCAGCCTTGTCGGCAGGGCCGGTGGCCTGCATGGCCATGGAGCGGAATTTGGCGATGTTCTCGAACGTGTCTTTTTCGTGGGTGGCGTAGCCCTTCACAGTTTCGACGAGATTTGGAATCAGGTCGTGGCGGCGTTTGAGCTGAACATCGATGTCGGACCAGGCCGATTCAGTGCGCACGCGCAACTGCACCAGGCTGTTGTACATCGCGATCAGAAAGACGCCCAATAGAACTATGACTGCCAGAACAATCCAAGCCATGTAGATCTCCTCGATGCGGATTCAAAGGGACGTTAACAGCAAAGTTTCAAAGAAGCAAGGTTTCAGAGAAGCAAGGTTTCAGAGTTTCAAGGTTTCAAAGTTTCAGAGTTGCTTTGAGTCCTTGAAACCTTAAAACTCTGAAAGCCGGCCTTTGCTTTATTGCCGTGGAGCGAAGTATCCGCGGCGGGTGCGGACTTGCAGATCTTTTTTCAGGGCAGTGATCTGGATGGAGCGGTAGCGCCCGTCGGGGTCGAAGTCGGAGGGCTTGTAGGAGACGGCGTACTGGCTGCGCAGTTCGTCTTCAATGGCGGCGAAGGAGCGGGTGATGTCTTTCATCTTGTAGGGGAAGAAAGCGCGGCCGCCGGTGGCGGAAGCGAGGTCTTCGAGAACTTTGTCGCCGCGCAGAATCAGGCCGCTGTCGTCGGTAGAGATGGCGTAGATGATGACTTCAGCGCGCTCGGCCATTTCAATGGCCTGGGCACGCGTATATTCGCTCTGATTGTCTTCGCCGTCGCTGAGGATGACGATGGCTTTGCGAATAGGATGGTCGGAGGTTTCACGCAGCAACTTTTCCTTGCACGCCTTGTAAATCGCGTCGTAGAGCGCGGTGCCGCCGCCATTGCTGAGGCGCTGCACTCCGGCGGCAAGTAATGGCACTTTGTCGGTGAAATCCTGGGTAAGGCGGCTTTCTTTGTTGAACCCTACGACGAAGGCGCGGTCGTAGCCGGGACGGATGATGTGCTGCAAAAAACCGGTGGCGGCTTCCTTTTCAAATCCAAAGCGACCCTGCACCGAGCCACTCACGTCCATGAGCAGGCCGAGCTCGATGGGCAGGTCGGTCTCGGGATGGAAGTTGAGGATGGACTGCACGGGCTTGTGGTCGTCGAAAATGGAGAAATCGTTCTGGTTCAAATTGCGGACGAATTTGCCGTGCCGATCGGTCGCGATGAAGAGCACGTTGACTTCATCGACGCGACTCTTGATCGTAAGGATCGGTTGGTCCGCTTCGTCGGTGGCGGCGGGAAGGGCAGCGGCGCTGCTGGAATCCAGCGCAAGGGCAGAAGCGGCGACGACGTAGGGACTGGTTTGGGCGCATCCGGCAACGGACAGACCAAGAACGGCGACGATCGCGAGTACGATTACGGCGAATCCGCTCGGTGCCAACCCGAATTGGTCGCGCTTTGTCATTCTTCTTTAATTTTTGATTCTTTGATTGTTTCTTGTTTGATTCTTTATTCTTTACACATGATTCTTCACACATGTGCTCGTAAATCTTATTCGGGGCACAGTGAATCTCACAACTTTCAAGTACTTCGATGCACGCCGGGGGCCGAAAGCCGACAAAACGCGGCCTGATTGACTGTAGGCCGTTATCGGGTGCGGGTCCAAGTTACAAAAGGAGTACGCAGACGGTGCGTCCCTAACCGTAAGCCGGTCAATAGGTTGGGAGCTCGGCTGGGAAGTGCTCAGAAGTAGGGCTCAAAGCGGCAGGTCGATGCCGGCGCGGGAATTCCTGCCGGATTTTGGAGCGAAAGAGGATTCAGGATATTTTTTCATGATTGGGTGGGTTCCGTGCAAAAACTTCTGAATGCCAAGGCCGTATCTGGAGTTGTACTTTGGATGGGATAATCTGACAATCGCCGGAAGCTGCATCCGGCCCGGAGTCGCGAAATGCATTTTGAACAGTTCTATCTAACCTGTCTGGCCCATGCTTCGTACATGGTCGGGTCGGAGGGCGAGGCGGCAGTGGTCGATCCGCAGCGCGATGTGGACATCTATCTGAAGGCGGCGGATGAGCAGAATCTTAAGATCCGGCACATATTCGAAACTCATCTGCACGCCGACTTTGTTTCCGGACACAAAGAGCTGGCGGCGCGCACGGGCGCGAAGATTTACATTGGAGCGCGGGCCAACGCCGAATTCCGGCATGTGCCGCTGACCGACGGTTTTGAAGTGAAGATGGGGGCGGTACGAATTCGCGCGCTGGAGACGCCGGGCCACACGCCGGAGAGCGTCTGCCTGGTGATTACGGATGAAACTGAATCGTCTAAAAGGAAGTCGTCTAAAAGCAAATCAGCGCAGCCCTGCGCGGTGCTGACCGGCGATACATTGTTTATTGGCGATGTTGGACGCCCGGATCTTTCAAAGACGCACACGCCGCGGGAACTTGCGGGATTGCTCTACGACAGTTTGCACCAGAAGCTGCTGACGCTGCCCGATGCGGTGATGGTGTATCCCGCGCACGGGGCCGGTTCGCTGTGCGGACGCGCCATGCGAATGGAGCGCTCGTCCACGATTGGGACGGAGCGGCTAACGAACTATGCGCTGCAGATCGCGAGCCGGGAAGAATTCATCGCGCAATTGACCACCAACCTTCCGGCTCGTCCCGACTATTTTCTGGAGGATGCTGAGATCAATCGGTCGGGTGCGGCGGCGTTGACGGAATTGCCGCGGCTTCCGGCGCTTTCGCCGGCCGAAGTGCAGGCGCTGTTGCAGCAGAATGCCAATGTGCTGGACGTTCGTCCGGGCGACGAGTTCGCAGCGGGACATGTGCCGGGAGCGATCGGCATCGCGCTTTCGGGGCAATTCGCTTCGTGGGCGGGAGGGATTCTGGGGATCCACTCAAAGCCGGTTCTGATCGGCGACACGGACGCGCAGATTGAGGAAGCTCGGCTGCGGCTGGCTCGTGTGGGCATCGAAGAACTGCGCGGTTACCTGGCGGGCGGCGTGGCGGCGTGGCAGAAGGCTGGGCTCCCGCTGGTGAGGACAGCGCAGATTTCTCCGCAGGAATTGAATCAGAAACTGCTTGAGGGGAGCTGGCGGGCGCTCGACATTCTCGACGTGCGTCGCGAAGGCGAATGGCAAGCGGGTCACATTGCGGAAGTGCAGTGCCGGGCGCTCGATACGTTTCCGCAAGGACTGCCGGCAATGGATCGGGAGCGGCCGATTGCGGTGCACTGCAAGGGCGGATATCGCAGCATGATTGCCTGTAGTTTGCTGGAGCGCGGCGGATATCGCAACGTGATCAACGTGGCGGGAGGCTTCGACGCGTGGCATGCCGCCGGGCTTCCGGAAGTTGCGGAGCAACTCGCCAAAGCATGATGCGTTTCATCATAGTCGGTTCCGTGGTTCTATGGGTGCTTCTCTCCTGGCCCAATGCGGCGCCTGCTCAGGTATCAGCCGGAGCGATCGACAGTTTGTTCTCGAAGTTCACCAGCGCGCACGATCCCGGTTGCGCGGTGCTGGTGATCAAGGATGGGCAGCCGGTATTCCGGAAAGGCTATGGCGTTACCGATCTGCGAACGTTGCAGAAGATCGGTCCGGAAACGAACTTTCGGCTGGCGTCACTCACGAAGCAATTCACAGCTACTGCGGCGATGCTGCTGGTTCACGATGGCAGGCTGCACTACGAAGACCGTCTCACCGATGTTTTCGCAGACTTTCCCGGTTATGGGAAGACGATTACGATCCGCGAGTTGCTGAACCACACTTCTGGACTCGTCGATTACGAAGACATCATGGCGAAGCAGTACGCAGGTATTCCCGATGACAAAATCCCACAGATCAGGGACGCCGGCGTGCTCGACCTCTTGAAGCAGCAGACGGGCACGAAGTTTATGCCCGGCACGTGCTGGGAATACAGCAATTCGGGTTACGTGGTACTGGCCATGGTGGTGGAGAAACGGTCGGGGATGAGATTTGGGGAGTTTCTGCGCCGGCGAATTTTCACGCCGCTGGGGATGACAGATACGGTCGCGCACGAGAAAGGCAGGGACGAGGTTACACATCGCGCCTACGGGCACACCAGGACGGCGGCTGGGTGGGGAGAGACAGATCAGAGTTCGACCTCGGCTACCTTGGGCGACGGCGGTGTTTACACGTCGCTCGACGACCTTGAAAAGTGGGAGCGCGCATTGGCCAATCACACACTGCTCAGCGCGAAAGAAATGGAGCCGGCTTTGACCCCGGCGACCGCGGCAAACGGCGCTCCTCTGCGGCAATCGAACGGCAACCTTGCCCCGCTCTACGGCTTCGGATGGTTTCTCAATCCGTGCCGCGGGCATCGCCGCTACGCTCATTATGGCGAGACGGTGGGATTCCGCACCGCCATTCAGCGCTTTCCCGATGACCGTCTTACCGTGATTATCCTGGCGAATCGCGCCGAGGTGGACGCGCCCGCTCTGGCCGAAAGCGTGGCTGATTTGTATTTTTCGAAGCGCTAGTGGGAATGCCGTCAGTCCATGGTGGCGGCTTGCGCTTTTGCTATGGGTGCTTCGCGGCGGGTGGGAAGGTGGGGCAGGGCCGACATCAGGCGACGGGTGTAAGCGTGGACGGGCGCGGTGAAAATCTGTTCGGTTGGGCCGCACTCGACAATCTGGCCTTCGTGCAGGATGGCGATGCGCTGGCAGATTCCGGCGACTGAAGGGAGATCGTGCGAGATGTAAAGGATCGACATGCCGATTTCGCGATTGAGGCGCGCAAACAGCTCCAGGATTTCGGACTGCGTGATCACGTCGAGCGCGCTGGTGGCTTCGTCGGCGATCAGAAGCGCGGGGCGATGCATGATGGCCATGGCGATGAGCACGCGTTGCGCCTGGCCGACGCTAAGTTGAGAAGCGCGCTTGTGCAGGAAATCTGGGTCATCCTCGTTGCTCGGCAGGCTGACGCTTTTCAAAGCGGACTGGATGGCGCGGTCGCAGTCTTCACTTGTGGCTTTGTTATCGCTGTGCGCTCTCCAGGCTTCTCTTAGTTGGGTGCGGATTTGGAGCGCGGGGTTGAGCGAGGCAAGAGGACTCTGAAGCACGAGGCTCAGGGAACGTCCGCGGAGGTCGCGCAATTCCCGCTCGCGCAGGGCGAGCAGATCGGCGCCCTGGAAAAAAATGTTGCCTTCGACGATGGCGCGCTGGCGGCCGAGTAATCCGAGTATAGCCATCGCCAGTGTGCTTTTGCCGGAGCCACTCTGGCCGACGAGGCCGACAACTTCGCCGCGCGCGATTTCGAGCGAGAGTCCGCGGAGGACCGGAGCCTTGCCGGGATAGCGCACGGTCACCTGCGCGGAGAGCAGGCTGCGCGAGGTGTCCGTCGGCGTTGTCATAGTCATGAACTCGGTTATCGGCTCGCCCGCGTGGTTGAGTTCAGGGTGAGGCGCTCGGCGTTCCAGAATGTTTGTGGGGAAAGGATGCCGGGGTTCGCGCCCTGGACCGCACTGGAGATGGCGGACAGTGCATTTTGATTGACCAGATAAATAAACGGCGCCTGTTCGGCGGCGATTTCCTGCACGCGATCGAAACTCTCCTTGCGCTTCTTTGGATCGGCGGTGGACGCTTGCGCGCGCATCAGCCGGTCAATCTCGGCTTCCCAGGCGGTTTCCGGAGACTTCTGTTGCGGATTCCAGGCGTGATCTTCGGCCGAGCTCAGCCAGATGTTCATCTGACCGTTGGGATCGAGATCGACATTGCGGAAGCCTAGCATCGCGGCTTCATAATTAAATTTCTGCGAAATGCGTTCGATGAGCGACGGAAAATCGAGCGTGACCACGTTGACCTTGATGCCTAGCTTCCCGAGATCTTCCTGCACCATGACGGCCATGCGTTCTCTCGGTTTACTGCCGGCATTGGTGACGATGGAAAACTCGACGGGGTTGCCCCCCTTATCGAATAATGCACCGTTTTGCAGGTGGAAACCGTCGGCTTGCAGGCGCTGCAGGGCGGCGGCGGGACGATATGGTTCGGCCTTGAGCTTGTTGTTGAACCAGAATTTATTCGCGGGCGAAACCGGGCCGACGGCGGGCTGGGCGTGACCATTGAAGACTACGCGGCTCAGATCCTCGCGGTTGATGGCTTGAGAAATCGCGCGCCGGAAATTGGTGGAGCGAAACCAGGCGCGCTTGTACTCGGGGATGGGAGCGCTCGCCACCTGGTTAAACCACATGAAATCGGAATCGAGCGAGGGTCCGGCATCGTGCGCGAGCTGCGGCGAAGTGGCGGCCAGGCGATCGAAGTAATCGCTGTCGATGACGTTGATCAGGTCAAGCTCTCCGCGCTTGAAGCGCAGCATCTCGACGTCGCGATTCGATTGAATGTCGAGCCGGATGGAGTCGAGATAGGGCAAGCGGCGGCCCTGGGAATCTTTTTTCCAGTAGTTGGGATTGCGGCGCAAAAGCACGCTTGATCCCGCTTTGTATTCCGCAACCATGAACGGCCCGAGCACGGCCGCTTCTTTTTTGGGAGAATGCGCGGACATGATGGCAACCTGATCGAAGAGGCGCTCAAGTCCGGCTAGAGGCGCGGGAAATGTGATGGAGATCTGGTCCGGCGCAATGATCTTTGTGCTGACGGCGCCGCTGCTGGAACGGAATGCGTCTCCGGTCGAGGAGTGCAGCGCGGGATCCATGAGCCGTTGGATGGTGAAGGCGACGTCCTCGGAGGAAAACGGGCTGCCGTCGGAGAATGTAATGCCGCGACGGAGCTTGAAAGTGATCTGCTTGCCGTCGTCCGAAACCTTCCACGATTCCGCCAGTTCGGGTTCAAGGTCCTGCGTGTGGCGATTGACGCGCAGCAGGACGCCGCCGGTCAGATAGCGAATCGAAAGTGAAGAATCGTCATCGACCAGGAGCGGATCGAAAGTCTTCGGCTCGGAGCGCAGGCAGAAGCGCAACTCGCCGCCGCTCTGGGAGAACGCCGCGCCAGATGTCAAAGTAAGAAAAACAAGAGCGAGGCACAGAGGTGCGAAACAAAAAAGAAGTCGTAAGAATGCTCGGCGGCCCGTCATGCGGTCACCTCCTCGTTCGACAAGAGCAACTGGAACGACGTCATGACAACGATCAGCAGCAGCAATGGCACCAACCGCCATGGTTCTTCGCGGAACGAAATCAAGCCTTCGAGTTCGCGCAGAAGGCTTCCCCAGGAAGGCAGCGGTTCGGCAACACCCAAGCCGAGGATGCCAAGATTCGCCTCGGCCAGGATGAAGACCGGAATCGAAATCCAGAATTGCGCGTAGAGCACCGGCTTCAGGTTGGGCAGAACATGAACAAAAAAGAGGCGCGGACCGTGCAAGCCTGAGGCGCGAGCCTGCAAAACGAAATCGGAATTGCGCAAGGCATCGGCGCTGGTCGAAAGCACGCGCGCGGAAGCGGCCCAGCCGAGCAGACCGAGGATGAGAAACGTAATCAAAACCGAGACCAGCGGAGAAACGTTCAACGGCAAGAGGGCACGAACCGTGATCAGCAGGAAAAGCCAGGGCAGAGAAAGAAACAGGTCGGTAAAGCCCCGGGCCAAACGTAGCCAGATTCCGCCCACGTATCCTGCGAGGCCGCCCACCAGCGCAGCTAGTACTGTAGAGACGAAAGCGGCAGCGGGAGCGAGCAGGAGCGAGATGCGCGTGCCGTAAAGAATGCGCGCGAAGCGATCGCGTCCAACTTCATCGGTGCCGAGCAGATGCTGATGCGAAGGAGGCGCACTGGGGGCTTCGCGAAACTGCCGAGCGTATCCGGCGGGCGCCAGCCAATTCGCGGCCAGCGACACGGCGCACACGGCGAGCACGACGACACACGCCAGCTTGCGGGCTGCGTTCATGCGGCGTTTATCTCTTCTGGGCCTCGCTTGGCCTCTTGGGGCCTCAACATGTAGTTCATTACATCGGCGCCAGAGTTTGCCAGCAAGGTTACAAGCGTAACCAGCACGGTCAGATTGACGAGCAGTGGAAGATCTCTGGAAAGCGCGGCCTGCCAAGCGAGTTGACCGATGCCCGGCAGTCCGCATAAGGCTTCGACGGGGATGGTTGCGCCGAGGGCGATGCTGACAGTAATGCCGGCGAGAGCGATCATCTGCGGACCGGCGACGGGAAGCACATGCCAGGCCAGGATGCGAGCTTCGCCGAGTCCGCGGGCGCGAGCGGCGGTGATGTGCGGCAAGGTGTAGGCCTTGGCGAGCACATTGTGCGAATAGCGATAGATCCTGGGGAACACGATGAGAGCGATGGCGAGATATCCGGGAGCGTTGAGGATCACGGAAAGCAAGGCCAGCACTGCTGCCGGAATGCAGAGAAACGCGCCGCTGACGGTGGTACCCAGAATTTCATAGGCGGAGCGACGCCAGAGGCAGGCAGTGAAGGCGAGAGTCGAGGCCAGCAACCAGGCCAGCAAAAGGCCAATGCCAGCCACGCGCACGGTGACGGGCCAGCGCTCGCGCAAGAGGGTTTGCACGGGCTGGCCGAGGGCATGAGAAGTGCCGAGATCGCCGTGGAGGGCGCCGCGGAGATAGCCGGCGTAAAAGCTGAGGACGTTGTGTTCAGCGGCGCGCGACTGACGCAAGGCGCGCACACTTTCGGCGTTCAGGCTGGGATCGAGTTCGCGCTCGTCGGCATCGAAGCCGGGTGCCAGGCGCACCAGCGTGGCCGACAGCAGTCCGCCCAGCAGGACGAGCGCGGCGATCGCGCCAAGGTGCCGGAGGATTTTCCAGAGCAGCGTTTTCCGCATTAGCATGAGAACGTCCTAGTTCACCGTCGCACCCCGCGCGCGGGAGGCGGGAAGATTCGCATCGCGTTCGGGTCCGGATTCGGAGTGGTGAAGCTTCTTCATGGAGTACATGCGGCGGTCGGCTTCGGCAAGCAGCCGCTCGATGTCGAAACTATCCTCCGGACAGAACGCCGTTCCCACGCTGAGGCCAACCAGATCGTTGCCGGCAATTTTTTTGCCGGAATCGACGGCCAGTTGATTGAGACGGCTGGCCTTTTCGCTGGAAGCGTGCGGGCTCAGCCCGGGAGCGACGATCACGAATTCATCTCCGCCCATGCGGGCAACGTAATCGTAGTCCCGGCAGGTTTCCTTCAAGTGGGCGGCAAAATCCTTCAACAGGTTGTCGCCTTCGAGGTGGCCATAGAGATCGTTAATCTGCTTGAAGTTGTCGAGGTCGCAGACCATCACCGCGAGGGACGTGCCGGTGCGGCGGCAGCGTGCCAGTTCGCGCGTGAGATGAACGAACAACGAACGGGCGTTGGGCAGTCCGGTCAAGTAGTCGGTGGTTGCCGAGTCCTCGGCCAGCTGATATTTGAGTGCATTTTCGACCGAGAGCGCGATCTTCGAGCTGACGGCGAGCAGGATGCGCAGATGATCCGCCGAGAAAGCATCGCGGTCGGCACAGTACATGGCGAGCACGCCGACCACGCCGTTGAGCCCTTCGAGCGGCACGGCGAGAGTCGAGCGCAGCGTGGTGAATTTCGCGGGATCGCTCACATATCCGGCTTCGGCCTCGGGATTGCCATTGACGATCGGCTTGCGTTTTTCAGCGACCCAGCCGCACAGGCCTTCTCCCAGGCCAATGTTGAGCGATGAGAGCAACCGGAAGTTGTCGCCGCTCACGAGTTCGGGCAGCAGCCTGCCGTCCTTCAAAAGAAACACGGCCATCGAATCGTAGGGAATCATCTTGCGCAGCCGCATGGAAAGCACGGAAAGCGTTTCGCCGAGGCTCAGCGAGTTGCCCAGATCCTGGCTAAGCTCGAACATGGTCTGCGCTTCCTGGCGTGCCGAGGCAATCGAGGAGAGAAAATCCGCGTCGTTCGCCGGGCTGGGAAGCGGTGCGGAGTGCTCGAATCCCGCCGCTGGCTCCAGGGCTGCATCCATGCCAACGTGGGCCGATGTTGGTAGAGTCGTCTCTTCTGTGGTCATCGAATCCGACTGCACCATGATCTCCAGTTCGCGGTAACGGCGTTTCAGGATCTCGACAATTCTGGGTTCGAAGGCCGAGCCCGACATGGAAGCGACCTTCTCCATGGCGGAATCGAGCGACATGGCGCTGCGGTACTGGCGATGCGATGCCAGTGCGTCGAGGCAATCGACGGCCGCGAGGACACGCGCGCCCATCGGGATGTGCTCCCCTTTCAGTCCGTCGGGATAGCCGGTTCCGTCCCAGCGCTCGTGGTGCGAGCGTACGATGGGTGCGACGGGATAGGGAAACGCCACGCGCTGCAGGATTTCGGCGCCCACCAGCGCGTGGATCTTCATCTTCTCGAATTCTTCCGGGGACAGGCGCCCGGGCTTGTTGATGATGTGTTCGGGAATCGCCAGCTTGCCGATATCGTGCAGCAGCGCGGCCGCGCGCAGCGCCTCGATTTCTTCTTCGGGAAAACCCAGCTCCTTCGCAACCGCAACCGCGAATACGCGCACGCGCTGCAGGTGTTGGTGCGAGGTGTGGTCTTTGGCTTCGATGGCTAGCGCCAGGGACTCGATGGTGCGCAAGTGCAGCGAGGCAACTTCTTCGGCGTGGCGTTTCTCGATCTCGACCTGCTTCTTTTCCGTGGCCAGCTTGGCGAGATAAAGATGATACGAGCGATAGACCCAGTAGACCAGAGGAAGAACCAGAAGCGAGGTTTGCCATCCCACCTGTTTGCTGATGAAACCCACGGCAAACACTACCGCTGCGCCGACCATGTAGAAGGGGAACGACCAGAAGTGGCATTCCGTCCAGACCTTGAAAGCCGGTTTGCGTTCGGTCACCGAGATGATCACGGCAACCGGGACTGTGTTCGCCAGGAAAAAAACCAGGGCAGTGATGACCAGCAGCGGCAGCGTACCCGCTCCGAGCACGCGCTGCAGATCGTGATAGGCGAAGTACGACAGGACGATGGCGTTCGCCATCATGCTGAAGACGTTGAAGACGATCTTGATCGGAACCAGCTTCTGCCGCGTTCCGAACAAGCATTGCGCGAGAGTCGCGGTGCAGCCAATGACCATCGTCTCGGGGAGGTTCAGCTCGAGCACGCTCAGCAAAATGAACAGGAAGTTGACCGACATGGTGCCGTCGATGCCGGGCAGTTGAATCTTGAGGCTTGAAGCAAGAACGGCGACCAGCAGGTAGCAGAAGAATCGGGTCAGGTCGAAGCTCTGCCAGTGTCCGAGGGAGTGCGCGAGCGCGGCCATGCCGAGCGCAGCGGTGGTTCCGATAAACAGTCTTGCCCGAAAGGACATAGGCCGACCCGCAACTTCTGCTCACACCGCGTGCAACTGCACATCCACGCCGGTGATTTTCATTCCCTCTGTCACCGCATTGAATCTGCGGGAGTTATGCTTACCGATGCCGCAATGCCTCCGAGGCACATCGTCAGACCGATCCCAAAAGTGTCCGGGCCTGGCCACTTTTTGGCCGTCAGGACCCGGGTCCACTCGGGCCTGAAAATCTGGCTCTCCCGTTGTAACCGATAGTAGGTCAGTCTCCAGAGAATCACGTACTTACCGAGGTAACGACAGATGCGGAAGGTTGTAGGATGCGCCGTGGAATGAAAGATGGGTAAGGCTTAACTCTGAAGTAAGAGGGGGACGTAGTTACTTTGGTGTGAAGGTCAGTGCTGAACAACCCTACCAAGTGAGCGGGGTTGTGGCAGCATCTTATAGAAGGGGCGTGTTGTTTGCAATTGCCTGGAGTTGATACCTGAATTTCGCGGATGCGGCGGGCGCAGCACAAAGTGACACTCCCCCTTTGGCCATTGACGCAGAAATGCCAATTTCATCGAAGACTCCGCCAACGGAGAGCACGCAGAAATCCGTAACTGGGAGCCAAGCTTGCCATATCTCCACTGGGGCGGGCGAGGGCATTCTTCTACCCGTGCTGCAGCCCGGCATTCTGGACCAGTTGCAGGACGCGGTGTTTACCACTGACCTTCATGGAGTCATTACTAACTGTAACCAGGGTGTAAGTCGATACGGCTTTGCGCCGAAAGAACTGGTTGGCCGGAAGATCACCGATTTCTATGGCATTGGGCAGCAGGCGTTTCTCGCCACAGGGGCGATTGCTTCGGTTCTTGAGAAAGGGCGTTTCGAGGGCGAAATCCGCTGCCGCACGAAGTCCGGCCAGGACGTGGATGTCCATCTGTGTTTGACGCTGCTGCGCGATTCGAACGCAGCTCCGGCGGGCATTCTGGGATTCTCGATCGATATCACCGGGAAAAAGCTTCTGGAGACTGATGATTCGCTGAAGCAGGCCGCGGCTGCAGCCGGTGTGGTTCCAGTGGCGCGGCGTGAAATCGACGGCACACAATTTCTGATTGCCAGCCCGATCATGCATAAGTTCATGGGCATGGTGGACCGTGTGGCCGGGCACACCGAGACCGTTCTCGTAACTGGCGAAACCGGCACTGGCAAGGAGTTAGTTGCGCGCACCATCCACGAATCCTCGTACCGGAGCAAGCATGGACTGGTGGATATCAACTGCGCCGCTTTGCCCGAACATCTGGTGGAGAGCGAACTGTTCGGCTACGAGAAGGGAGCCTTCAGTGGCGCCGATTCCTCGAAGTCGGGTTTGTTTGAACTGGCGGACAAGAGCACGATTTTTCTCGACGAAATTGGCGAATTGCAGCCGCAAATCCAAGTGAAATTGCTGCGGGTTTTGGACGGTGCTCCGTATTACCGTTTGGGTGGGAATCGAAAGATCACCGTGGACGTGCGCGTGGTTGCCGCCACTAATCAGGATCTTGAACTGGCGGTGAAAGAAGGACGTTTCCGCAAAGATCTTTTTCACCGGCTGAGCCAGTTCCAGTTGCGCGTTCCGCCATTGCGCGAGCGTCCCGAAGATATTGCCGCGCTGGCGCGTCACTTTCTGGCGCTGAAAGCGGCGAATAAAGTTTTTACTGGAGAGGCACTGGTTGCCCTGCAGGCCCATGCTTGGCCGGGCAATATCCGCGAACTCCGGAACCTGGTCGCAAAACTTGCGATGGCGACGGAGGACCGGCAGATCACCGGCGCCGAAGTTGTCGCCGAGTTGAATGGCGAACCCGCACCCGTGACCCACGCTAGCGGCGCGGTGCCGCTGGGCAACCTCGAAAACATGGAAGAGCAGATGATCATTCGGGCGCTCGAACAAACCGGCGGGCGTCGCGCCCAGGCCGCCGAGCAGTTGGGAATTTCCCGCCGCACACTCAGCCGCAAACTGCGCGAGTACGAGATTGGCGTGCCTTCGGGCGAGGGTTCGGCAAAGCTCGGCATCATCAGTGAGGACCAGCAGAAGTTCTTTCGCGCCAAAGTCAATGTGTCCGTAACCCTGAAAAATGTTCACGGCAAGGAGTTGCAGGTGCAGGCGGTCAACCTGAGCACGGGAGGCATGGGACTTGATGTGGTGAGCGATCCGAACGGTTTTGCCGGATTAGTCGACGTTAGTTTCTTGCTGCCAGAGAGCGAAACTGTGATCCAGGCGAAAGGCCGGTTGGTATGGGCCGACGCTGGAGGAAGAGCGGGGCTGCGATTTGTCGTGATCGAACCTTCTCTGTTCGAGCAACTGCAACACTGGACGAATCGGAAGATGAAGGACGAAGGGTGGGAGATTCCGTCCTGAGGTTGCAGGTGTGAAGCAATGTATGGTCGAGAGGAAAGACATAGACTGAAGAGCTCAGAGTCTTGAGCTAATAGCCAACGGGACACACCCTTTAGTGACCTGCTGTAACCTTCAGTAACCTGTCGTCATACGTCCTTTCGTGCCATTCTCATCTTGCCGTTAGAAGCCCATCGACCGCGACCGCAGGGCCAACTCCCGCTGTGGTCGCGGATCTCAAGTGAGGTTCATTCATGTTGCAGTCTCCGGAACCGAAGTACTCTCCAAACGCAGCCCCCACCAACAGTTACACTCCGGTCAAGCCGGCCACCTCACCCATGGATCAGGCTAACATCGGACGCTCGCTTGTCATCAAGGGTGAAGTGACGGGTGCGGAATCGCTTTTTATTGACGGACGCGTCGAAGGCACCATTAACTTTCCCGACAATCGCGTCACCATCGGCCGCAACGGAAACGTCGCGGCGAACATCACCGCCAAAGAAGTCGTGATCATGGGCAAGGTGCAGGGCAACGTCGAGTGCGCGGACCGGCTGGACATCCGCAGCGAAGGCCTGCTCTCGGGCGACGTGATCACGCATCGCATCAGCGTCGAAGAAGGCGCGATCCTCAAGGGCGGTGTCGAAGTGCGCAATCCCGAAAAGAAAGATCAGAAAACGCAGACGCCGGTGCAGGTACAGAACAAGCCAGAACCTCCAAAAGCCCTGGCCGCGACTGCGGGTAACGCATAATCTCGCGAAGTTGATTTCAAAGTTGCATTAAAGGAAGACGATGGAGGGACGGGCGTCTTGCCGGTCCGGTCGGGCGAGGACGCCCGGCGCTCCATCGTTTTCTTTTTGTGGACCGATTACTTTTTCGGCTTGAAGTCGAGGGATGCCGAATTCATGCAGTAGCGCAGGCCGGTTGGACCAGGGCCATCCGGAAACACGTGGCCCAGATGCGCATCGCAGCGGGCACAGCGCGCCTCAGTGCGAGTCATGCCATAACTAGTGTCGGTGTGTTCGACGATATTCTTGCGGTCGGCGGCGGCGAAGAAGCTTGGCCATCCGGTTCCCGAATCAAACTTTGTTTCCGAGCCAAACAGCAGTGCGCCGCAGCAGACGCAGTGGTACGTCCCGTCGTCGTGTTTGTTCCAGTACTGGCCGGTGAAAGCGCGCTCGGTACCGCAGGCGCGGGCCACCTGATACTGCTCAGGAGTGAGCTGCTGCCGCCACTCGGCTTCGGTCCTGGTGATCTTTTCCTTGGCGATCTGGTCGCTGGATTTTTCGGTCATGTTGTGTCTCCAGAAATAAGATGTAGAACGGGCGCGAAAGTTGCAAACCGCGACTAATGGAGAGCCGGACGCCCCCGGCCCGGCTGGACCTTTAGACTTCGCTCAGGGCAGGCTCGCGAGACGCCCCTCCCTCCATAGTTTGATTCATCTTGGAGATATCCAGCGGCTAGTGCGCCAGAGGCTGATTTGCGCCGAGCAGAAGGCCAACGCCGGCGCGTTTGCGCAACTCCGACAGCAGTGCGTTGGCGGCGTTCAGGTAGGTGGTGTTGGGATCAGAGGTGTCGGCCCAGACGGCTTCATAGACAATCTTTGCCGCTTCTTTCGCGTCCATGTGGAGAGCGGCTTCCATGCGGTCGGCGTGCTGGCGCACCTCGCCGTAGCAGGTATGACAAACAGCGGCTGGTTCGGTGGCTCCGCTGTGCAGGTGTTCGAGAACGCACCGGAACGTGGCCGCGCCGTTGATCTGAGTGTGAGAAGCGAAAGCCTGTGACTTGATCTCTTTCAGGAGGCGTGCGCGTTCGTCGTCGATTTGCGCGCCGGTCGCCGGCTGCGGCACGGCGGAAGCCATCGAATACGCCGCCGGGGCGGTGGGCGAGACCCGATCCGGCGACTTGCAGATCGGACAGACGTGCATGTCAGCGGGATAGTAGGCGTGGCAGCGCGAGCAAGGGAGCCCGTAGCCGATGGCT
>Ga0187890_10001723_pt1 | contig 15560 bp, 15 predicted proteins | sample June2016WEW_21_1_FD_133005 | JGI IMG/M metagenome (GOLD analysis project Ga0187890, IMG submission 133005) | Peatland microbial communities from SPRUCE experiment site at the Marcell Experimental Forest, Minnesota, USA - June2016WEW_21_10 | ecosystem: Environmental > Terrestrial > Soil >... | reverse complement strand
TGCGGTCACTGCGCCGCTTGAGCCGAGGCCGGAGGTGCCATTGATCGCGCTTTCGATCGAGGACAACGATTCGCTCGCCGTGATCGCGACCGTGTAGGTGCTGGCACCGACGTTGACCAGCAGGTTGCCAGCAGCCTCAGTGGGGGTGGTCAGCGCGACCGAACCGGTCGTCACCGCCGGTGCGGTCGGCGTGGTCTGCTGCGCCTGCTGCGCGGTCGACAGCGCCTGTTCGAGCAGGCTGGTCAGGCTGGTGAGGCCGTTATTGGCCGCATCGAGCGTTTGCTGGGCTTGGCCGATCGAATCGAGCAAAGAGCTTAGGTCGCTGGCGCGGTTGTTCAGCGATTGCGAGGTGAAATAGCTGGTCGGATTGTCGAAGGCCGTATTGACCTTCTTGCCAGTCGCCAAGTGCTCCTGGGTCGTGGTCAGTTCCGCGGAGGTATTCTGCAGCGACAGCAAGTTCTGCCGAATGCCAGCGGTCAGAGTGATGTTAGACATGGTAGCGTACCCTTCTGGTTACAGGCCGTACTGGCTTGCACTTGCTGTACGTGCCGTACTGGCGAGTGCTCGTACCGATCGACATGATCGGGTTGCTAGACGATTGCCTCAATCGACTTAAAGACGCGTAAATCTGCGTAGTCTTTGGGGTTTTGTGCATTGCGGCGGGCAGCGGCTGATACGCCCCGCCAAACGCTCGCCACGCCCGTTCCACAAGCGTTTCCATCTATTCGGCAGATTTCGCGCGTCCGCTTAAGCGGCCGTTAACCATTTCTCTTGGTAATTGCTTAACCATGATTGGAAAGTCGCGCGGCACGCCTTGGAACGAGCGCCCGCCAACGTGACAAGCGCCGCCGTTCCACGCCGCGGCCGCGACGGCTGCGCCGACCGACCGAGGGGTGATCCGCCATGCCCGCCTTTGCCAGAATGAGAACTGAGCCGATTGTCGCCGAGCACCGCTCGTCACGCAGCGCCTTGCCGGGTAGCGCCGCCGCGCCAGGCGCCAGATCCGATGCCGCGCAAGCGGGCGCGTCGAGATCGAGCGCGACGGCGTCCGCGGCGATCAATCTCGTCGTTGCCACGCCCTGCTTCGGCGGCCAGATTTCGGTGCTCTACGCGGCGTCGCTGTTCAAGCTGCAGACGCAGTTGCGCGCCTACGGCGATTTCAACCTCAAGCTGATCTTCAAGGACGGCGATGCATTGATCACGCGCGCCCGCGCTAGCCTGATCTCACAATTCCTCGACGATCCGAGCGCGACCCACTTGTTGTTCATCGACGCCGATATCGGTTTCGAGCCGGAGCAGGTTATGCGCCTGGTACAGTGCGGCGCCGAGATGTGCGCGGCGGTCTATCCGGTGAAGCGGATCGACTGGGACAAAGTCAAAAAGACAATCGACGGCGCGCGGCCCAATCCCGCCGCGGCATCTTTACAATATGTATTTGAGGTTGAGGACCCCAATGCGGTCATCGCCAAGTCGGGCTTCGTCAAGGTGCGCTATGCCGGCACCGGCTTCCTCATGATCCGGCGCCAGGCGCTGGAAAAAATGTGCGCGCAATATCCGCTCTTGCAATACAAGCGCGATCACTCGATCGATGCCGCGACCGCAAGCAGCAAGCGCTTCGCGCTATTCGAATGCATGATCGCCGAGGACGGCACTTACCTGAGCGAGGACTTCGCCTTCTGCAAGCGCTGGACCGACATGGGCGGCGAGATCTGGGCCGATCTCAACAGCCGCCTCGGCCACGTCGGCCCAATGACGTTCAACGGCGATCTGTCGTCGCAGTTCTTCGCGACCTGAAAGACCGACTAAGCGAGCAAATTGACAAGGCTGCCGGCTGAGCCGTTGCCGGCGAGAAGGATTTCGGCCGTACCGCCGGTTTGCAGGGCGAACGCCGAATTGCCCGAAATCCCCGAGGAATTGCTGCTCGAACTACTTCCGCTGCTGCCAGTCGAGGAGGTGTTCGACGACGAACTCGACGGTGTGGTGGAAGAACTCGAGCCGCTCGAGGCGCCGTTTGCCCCTGACGACCCGGCAGTCGGCGCAAAGAAGCTGTTGCTGCCGCCGAAACCGAGCGCCGCCGCATAGTCGCCGCCGACCGTGATGCTTTGAGTGGCATTCGTTGCGGTGATGACCAGGTTGCCGTTGGCATTGAGATAGGCGAAGGCGTTGGCGTTGCCGGCAGCGTTGGAGTTGATGGCGTTGATGACATCGCCGACCGTATCGCCTTGCGCCATTGTGTAGGTCGTCGTGTTGTTGCCGTCGCTGACCGTGAAGGTGCCACTGATGGTATAATCGAGACCGTAAAGCGAGGCGCCCCCGGTCAGCGTCGTGGTGCCGGTGCCGGTCGCCGGTGACGGCGGGGTGACGAGGGGCGGCGTTGCCGCGCTGGCGACACTGGAATTCGACGAGGAGCTGGTCGAGCTCGACGACGACGACGAACTTGTCGACGAGGGATTGAGCGCACTTTGCACCGCTGCCGTCAGCGCAGTGTTGACGCGGTTCAAAGCGGTCTGGTTGGCGATGCTGGCCAGACCGGTGGCCAGTGTGGTCGATGCACCGAACATGTTGTCGATGACGCTCGCGCTCGTGGCCTGCTGCGAGGCATCCGATTGAGTCTTCGACCAATAATTCTGGTCCTGTTGCCAGAATGAGACGCTGCCGATGCTGCTCATCGAGTCTTTTGCACTAAAACGAAGCCCCAGCCATTGATGGCGCGCCGCGGTTAATATTGGGTATCCAAGGAGGCGAAATTCACATTCGGTTAACCATCTTGGCCGACCCTGCCGGACCGATGTCGATATTTCGCCCGACTTAAAGCCAGGCTGACTTGGAGCTATGACCAAGCACGCCACCGCGCGCTCGGATGCCGCGCGTTGCATCCAACAGGCTCTGACGCTGCACCGAGAGGGGCGCCTCGTCGAAGCCGACGCGCTCTACGGCGCCGTCCTTGCCGCCGAACCGCAGCATGTCGACGCCCTGCATCTGCGCGGCGTGCTCAACCACCAGCAGGGCCGCTCGGCTGAAGCGTTACGACTGGTCGCCGCCGCGCTGAAAGCGCAGCCGCGCTCGCCGGACGTGCTGTCGAATTACGGCGTCATCCTCGACGCGCTCAAGCGCCATGAAGAGGCGCTGGAAAACTTCGACAAAGTGCTGGCGATGCGCGGCAACGATGCCGGCGCCCACTACAATCGCGGCAATGCGCTGAAAGGATTGGGACGCAGCGCCGCGGCCTTGGCGAGCTACGATCGCGCGCTGGCGCTCAAGCCGGACTATGTCGATGCGCTCTACAATCGCGGCAATACGCTCACGGTGCAGCGACGCCACCAGGACGCGTTGGCCGATTACGACAAGGTTTTGGCGCTGCAGCCCCGGCATATCGCGGCGCTCAACCGGCGCGGCAACGCGCTCGTCGCGCTCGATCGGCCCGGCGAGGCCCTGGCGGCCTATGATGCGGCGCTGCAGATCGCCCCGGACAACGCCGAGGCGTTGAACAATCGCAGTGTGGTGCTGGTGAAGCTGGAAAGGTTCGACCATGCCTTGCAAAGCTGCGACCGCGCGCTGGCGATAAAATCCGACTACGCCGATGCCCACTATAACCGCGGCAATGCGCTGCGCGCGCTCGGGCGACACCAGGAGGCTTGCGCGAGTTATTGCGCAGTGCTTGCGCGCGAGCCGCGCCGCGCCGATGCGCTCAATAATCTTGGCCTGGCGCTGCTTGCGCTCGGTCAGTACCGTGACGCGCTGGAAAAATTCGACGCGGCGCTGGCCATTGATCCGAACGATATCGGCACGCTGCACAACCGCGCCAATGCGCTCTTTGAACTTGGCTCGTTCGAAGCCGCGCTGGTGCCGTGCGACGCGGTTTTGACCGGCAATCCGGCGCATATCGAGGCGCTCAATACCCGCGGCGTCGTGCTGGCAAAGCTGCGCCGCTTCGAGGAGGCGCTCGTAAGCTACGATGCGGCGTTGGCCGCGGCGCCGGATCGCGTCGACATCCAGATCAATCGCGGCACCACGCTTTTGGAGCTCGAACGCTTCGACGAGGCGCTGGCGAGTTTTGACGGCGCGCTCGCGACCGATCCGAAAAACCTCGCCGCCCTGATCAATCGGGGCAATGCCTGCGTCAAAGACAAGCGCTTCGCCGAAGCGCTCGGCAGCTACGACCGGGCGCTGGCGATCGATCCCGGTCATGCGGCGGCAATCACCGACCGCGGCGTGGCGCTGGCCGAACTGGACCGTTTCGACGAGGCGCTCGTCGCCCATGAACAAGCGCTGCGCATCGCGCCGAATGTCTTCGCCGCCCATGTCAATCGCGGCAATGCGCTGTTGAAACTCGCGCGGATGGACGAGGCCCTTGAATGCTACAACGCGGCGCTCAAGCTCGAGCCGGAAAACGCCGAAGCCAATTTCAACGCCGCGGTCTCAAAGCTGACCATGGGCGACTTCCGCCAGGGGTGGAAGCAATACGAATACCGCTGGCAGAAAAAGCATTTCGTCGCGCAAAAGCCCAACTATCCGCAGCCGCTGTGGCGCGGCGAGACGGATATTTCCGGCCAAACCATCTTTCTGATCGCCGAGCAGGGACTGGGCGACACGCTCAATTTCGTCCGCTACGTGCCGCTGGTCGCGGCGCGCGGCGCCCGCGTGATCCTCGGCGTGCAGCATCCGCTCAAATCGATCGCGCCGACCGTTCCCGGCGTTGCCCAGGTGTTCAGCGACGGCGAGACGTTGCCGGACTTCGATTGTTACTGCCCGCTGCTCAGCCTGCCGATGGCGTTCAATACCGAGCTTGAAACCATCCCCGTCAATATTCCCTACATCCGGCCCTACGAGGAGCGGCTAGCCAAATGGCGCGACCTGTTGCCGAACAACGGCCGGCTGCGTGTCGGCATCTGCTGGGCCGGCAGCACCATGCATCTGAACGACCGCAATCGTTCGATGTCGCTCGAGCGCTTCGCGGCGCTGTTTACGGTGCCGGATCTCGACTTCATCAGCGTGCAGAAAGAAGTCAGCGCGGCGCAAGCGGCGATCTTGCGCGAGCACGGCGTCATTGCGCTCGGTCAGGAGTTCAAGGATTTCGCCGACACGGCCGCTGTCGTCGCGATGCTCGACCTTCTGATCACTGTCGATACGTCGGTGGCGCATCTTGCCGGCGCCATGGGCAAGGCGGTGGCGATGCTGGTGCCGTTCTGTCCGGATTTCCGCTGGCTGCTCGATCGCGCCGACAGCCCGTGGTATCCGTCGATGCGGCTCTTCAGGCAGCCCGTGACCGGCGATTGGAACACGCCGATCGAGAAATTGCGCCAGGAGCTTGCCGACGTCGCCCGCCGCCCCGTGACGCGGACTTGACGACGAGGCCTAGAGTTTTTTGCTGATGGCGAGCGGCTGGCCGTATTTGGGATGCGGTGCCGTGGCCCGTCCCGACGCGCCATAGATTTGCGGCGCGCTTTTGCGGGCCAGGTCTCCCGACAGCCGGCGCATGATGCCTTCGGATACCGCGTGCGTCGTCGCCAGCACGATCAGATTCTTTTGCAGCACGGCGCGGAACGCCTCCTGCACGCGCGCCAACGCCGCGCAGCGCGCCGGCACCGATTGCAGCAAGAATTTCGCGTTTACTTTCAATCGTTCGCCCGCCGTGTAGAGCTGATGGGCCAGCTCCGATTTGGTCTGACCAAGGCCGACGGCAAGCGACACCATTCCGGCATGGACGAGGGCGGTTTCCTGCTCCATCAGGCCGGAGAGTTTTTCGATCAGCGTGCTCAAATCGTCGATCGCCCGCTCGGCTTCGGCCGTTGTCGTGATCGGGCTCATGATGCGCTCACGCCTTGCAGCTTGAGCAATTCGTCATAGACGTGCTTGGCGATGCCGACGCCGCCGGCCTTGGCAAACATTTGGGAGTATTGATTGGTCAGGAACGAACGCCACACTTTCAGCGCGCCGCTGCCGCCGAACGGGCCGTCGCCGTCGACCTTGGTGTTCATCTGCTCGAACATCGAGTTGAGGAACATCGCTTCGAATTCGCCGGCCGCGCTCTTCGTCTTGCCCTTGATCTTGAGCATGGCCTCGACCTGTGCGTTTTGCGCGCTGTCGAGCGAAGACATCGAAGCACCGAGCTGGGCCGCGCCACTCATCACATCACCTCGATGTCGGCCTGGATGGCGCCGGCGGCCTTGATCGCTTGCAATATAACGATCAGGTCGCGCGGCCCGATGCCGAGTGCATTGAGCCCGTCGACGATCTGTTGCAGCGACACACCTTCCTTGACCAATGCGAGCCGCTTGCCTTCCTCTTGCACGCCGACCTGGGTGCGCGGCACCGTGACGGTGCGGCCGCGCGAGAACGGTGCGGGCTGGCTCACCTGCGGCGTTTCCGAGATGGTGACGGTGAGATTGCCTTGCGCAACCGCCACCGTGGAGACGCGCACGTCGCGGCCGATGACGATGACGCCGGAGCGCTCGTCGATGACGATCTTCGCCGCGGTGTCCGGCTCGACCTGCAGTTGCTCGATCTCGGTCAGCATGGCGACGACGTTTTGCGGAAATTTTTTCGGCAGCGTCAGCTGCACCGTCGAAGGATCGAGCGGTTCGGCGACCGGCGAGCCGATATAGTCGTTGACCGCGATCGCGATGCGTTTGGCCGTCGTGAAATCGGCGTTGCGCAGCGCGAGCCGCAACGTGCCGAGCGAAGCCAGCGAGAAATCGATCTCGCGCTCGATGATGGCGCCGTTCGGCAGCCGCCCGACGGTCGGCACGCCGCGTACGATCTTGGCGGCCTGGCCCTCGGCTTCGAAGCCGCCGATGGCGAGCGAGCCTTGTGCCACGGCATAGACATTGCCGTCGGCTCCCAAGAGCGGCGTGACCAGAAGCGTGCCGCCCTGCAGGCTCTTGGCGTCGCCCATGGCGGAAGCGGTGACGTCGATGCGGGTGCCTTGGGTGGCGAACGGCGGCAGGTTGGCCGTGACCATCACCGCGGCGACGTTGCCGGTGCGGATCTGCTGGCCGCGGATGTTGACGCCGAGGCGTTCCAACATGGCCTGCAGGGATTGCTTGGTGAACGGCGTATTGTTGAGCGTGTCGCCGGTGCCGTTGAGGCCGACGACGAGGCCATAGCCGAGCAATTGGTTCTGCCGTATCCCCTCGATACTGGCGAGATCCTTGATGCGCGACATCGCTGCCGCCGTCGAAACGGCACAGCCGAGGACAGCCAACGCGGTCAGCGTGGCTCTAAGCGTCCTAGTCATCTCCTGCTCCCCAAGAGGTCGGACGCCAGCAACAATGCCAATTGCGTGCCACGTAGCGTGCGGCGATAAGCCATTGAAATAAAACAATATTTTATTCGAGGGGTCGGCGTGCCTATGCGGCGCGGCGAGCAGCCCTTGCCGGTTTCGGCAAGTTTTGCCGGGTTTTTACCGGCCATTAACCATAAGGGCACACCTTCTATGTCATGCGCGTCTATGGACCCAACGGTACCGCGGTTGCGACGGCATCAGCCCCGGCGCGGCGCAGCGCCGGCGGCACATTCGCATTATCGGATTCCGAGCCGCCACAGGCGCAAAGCGCGGCGGTGGCGTTGCGGACCCTCGGCGGCATCGACGCGCTTATCGCATTGCAGGGAATCGAGGAGCCGGTGGAACGGCGCCGGCGCGCGGTCAAGCATGGTCGCCGCGCGCTCGACGCTCTCGACGAGCTCAAGCTCGGGCTCCTGGCCGGAACGCTCGATCAGGGCACGCTGTTGCGGCTGAAATCCATCGCCACCGATTTCAAGGACGGTTCCGGCGACGAAAAGCTCGATTCCGTGCTGGCCGAGATCGACCTCCGCGTCGCGGTCGAACTCGCCAAAGCCGGCATGGACTGAACTTAAGTTATTGAGATAATTGAATAAATATGAATTTGGGTAGGGCGGTACGCCGCTCGCCGGGCGCCGTCGCAGGGCGCGGCCCGCGACATCATCATCATTATTGTCTCTGTCACGGAGCATCGATATATAGGCCAGCCTCGCGGGGAGGACCTCGCACCAGTCGCGTGTGCGGAGTAGGGAAATGCAGTTGCTCAAAAGCAAAAACGGCAAAGCCGACGACAAGAACGGTAGGAACGGGAAGAGCGTGCTGCCGATGGAGCGGCTGTACCGGCCCACCGACAAAGAGCCTTTCATGAACGAGCGTCAGCGGGAGTATTTCCGCTTAAAACTGCTCGACTGGCGCGAGGACATTCTCAAGGAAGCCAAGGAGACGCTGCAGCATCTCCAGGACGAGAGCCAGAACCATCCCGACCTCGCCGACCGCGCCTCCTCGGAGACCGACCGGGCCATTGAGCTGCGTGCCCGCGACCGGCAGCGCAAGCTGATCGCCAAGATCGACGCGGCGTTGCAGCGCATCGAAGACGGCACCTACGGCTATTGCGAGGAGACCGGCGAGCCGATCTCGATCAAGCGGCTCGAAGCGCGGCCGATCGCGACGCTGTCGATCGAGGCCCAGGAGCGCCACGAGCGCCGCGAACGCGTCTATCGCGACGACTAGGCGGCCCGCGCGCTCCTTAATCCTTTTTTCACCATGTTTGCTTACCCGTCGTTAACCACCGACCGGCGGGTGACACGGCGTGCAGCAGAACCGGATGTTGCGCCGCGCATTGCGCGCGCACGAGCACGGCGAGTTCGACAAGGCGGAGCGGTTTTACACCGCGGTCCTGCATATTCAGCCCGGCAATTTCGACGCGCTGCACGGTCTCGGCCTCATCAATTATCGGCGTGGGCGCTTGGACGCGGCGCTGGCGCTGATCCAGGCGGCGCTCAAGGCCGACCTCGACCGCGCCGATGGATTTTCCAGCCTCGGCCTCGTCTTTCACGCGCTCAAGCAATTCGAGCGAGCGCTCAAGAGCTACGACGAAGGCCTGCGCCTTGCGCCGGGCGACACCGAGCTTCTCAACCGGCGCGGCGTGGCGTTGCTCGAGCTTGGCCGGCCGCGCGAGGCGCTGGATAATTTCGAGCGCGTGCTCGCGGCTGATCCCGATCATCTCGAAGCGCTCGGCAACCGCGGCAACGCGCTAATCAAGCTCAATCGTCCCGCGGACGCACTTGCCAGCTACGACGAGGCACTGACGCTCGCGCCCGATAACGCCCAGCTTCTCACCAACCGCGCCGCCGCACTGCGCCGGCTCGATCGCCCGCACGAGGCGGTGATGAGCGCGCGCCGCGCGCTGGTCGGCCGGCCGGATTTCGCCCAGGCCAGATTCGTCGAGGGCGTCGCCCAATTGACGCTGGGCGATTTTTCCGGCTGGCGCGGCTACGAAGCGCGCTGGGGCGTTGGCTTTCTGGCGTCGCATCAGCGCAGTTTTACCGCGCCGCTTTGGCTCGGCGAGGCACCGCTCGACGGCAAGACCATTCTCTTGCATGCCGAGCAAGGTTACGGCGATACGCTGCAGTTCGTGCGCTATGCACCGCTCTTCGCCAGCCGCGGCGCCAACGTCGTTCTCGAAGTGCAGCCTGAGCTTGCGCGGCTATTGTCGCCGCTGCCCGGCGTCGCCGCGGTGATCGCGCGCGGCAAACCTTTGCCGCGGTTCGATTGTCATTGTCCGCTGCTGAGCTTGCCGCTGGCATTTGCCACGGAGTTGGCGACGGTCCCGGCGCAAATCCCCTACGTCGCGCCGGCGGATCACGACGTCGCGCTGTGGCGTGAGCGCCTGCCGTGCCGCCGCCCACTGATCGGCCTGGCATGGTCCGGCGAACGCTCGCACGACAACGACCGCAATCGCTCACTGCGTCTGGAAACATTGCTGCCCTTGCTGCAAACGCGAGACGTGACCTTCGTCAGCCTGCAGCACGAAGTGCGCGATGAAGACGCTGACCTCCTTCAAGACCAATCGGCCGTCGTTCACATCGGCGATCGGTTCCGCGATTTCGCCGATACCGCCGCCGCGGTCTCGCTGCTCGATGCGGTCATATCGGCGGACACGGCGGTCGCGCACCTCGCCGGCGCCATGGGCAAATCGCTTTTACTGTTGCTGCCGTTTGGCGCCGACTTCCGTTGGCTGCGCGAGCGCGACGACAGCCCGTGGTATCCGACCGCGCGGCTGTTTCGCCAGCCGGCATTCGGCGATTGGACGAGCGTCGTTGCTCTATTGCGGCAACAATTGATGCACGCGGAGTTTTTTCAGTCGGCGCATAGGCGATCGGCGTAACCGCATCTTCGCTTAAGTCAAAAACCTGTCGCAATTGTTTCACCGTTGCCGGGGATGGTCCGATATCGCAATGAAATCATCAGCACGGGAGCAGGCGATGGACAGTCACGAGATTCACGAACACCATGAGAAAGCCGCGGAACATCACGAACATGCCGCGAAACATCATCGCGAGGCGGCCAAGCACGCCAAGGCCGGCGATCACGAGAAATCTGCGCACCACTCCCATGCCGCGCACGGACATTCGTTGCATGCGCACGATCACCACGGTCATGCGTCGAAGTTGCACGCAGAGCATCACGGCTAGGTGTCATTGCGAGCGAAGCGAAGCAATCCAGTGGGGCGGCGCGGTCCGGATGGCTTCGTCGATTCGCTCCTCGCAATAACGGTAAAACACTCGCGGCCTCCGGCGGGGAGCTGCCGGAGGCCGCGCCGTATCGCGGCTTTGGTCGCGCTAGCTCGACCTAAGCCGCGGGGAGGTCAGAACGGCAAGATCACGTCCATCACCTGTTGCCCGTAAGGCGGTTGCTGGAAGTCGGTGATCTGGCCGCGGCCGCCATAGGCGACGCGCGCCTCGGCGATCTTCGGCAGTTCGATGGTGTTGTCGCTGTCGATGTCCTCCGGGCGCACGACACCGGCGACGACCAGCTCGCGGACTTCGTAGTTCACCCTGATCTCCTGCTTGCCCTCGATCACCAGGTTGCCGTTCGGCAGCATTTGCGTCACCACCGCGGCCATATTGGTCAGCAACGATTCCTGCCGGTTGATAGAGCCCTTGCCGTCGGTCGAAGATTCGCCGTTGGTGGTCAACAGCGCTCCCGGCAGCACCGCCTTGGCCGGATTGGTGATGGTATTGGCGCCGATGAAATTGGTGATGGCGGAATCTTCCGTGGTGCTGCGGCTGCGCTGGGTCTCGTTCTCGAACTGCGCGGTGTCGTTGATGTTGACCTTGACGGTCAAAATGTCGCCGACCTGATGGGCGCGCTGGTCCTTGAAGAATGCGCGCGAGCCGTTGCGCCACAGTGAATTGGGATTGTAGGTCGCCGGCTGCGGCGTCGGCATCGGCATCTGCACCGGCTTGTAGCCTGGCTTGGTGGTCGGATTGTCCATCGCCGAGAGCGGCGGCTGCTCACCGATCGCCTTGAGGCGGTCGAGCGATGAGCAGGCGGAGTTGATCACAGCCACGGTCGACAGCAGCGCACAACGCAGCAGCACAACGCGTTTCGACATCGGACTACCTTTCACTCAAGCTCTACTCACTCGGATCCTTCATTCGGCTCGGACGCGAGCTTCGGCGCGTTATCGACGACGCGGGTGGTCACGGCGCCGACGGTGACGCGGCCCGGTGCGGAAATCACGCCCTGCACGGTGCGCTTGGATTCGGCATTGAGCACGCCGATCGTGTCGCCGAGCGCGCCGGCTTCCTGGGCCTGGCCGCGCAAGGTCAGCACCAGCCCCGGCGCCTGATAGACGATGGTCACGGTGTCGTTGCGCGCCACGATCTCGGGCTTCATCAGGTCGGCCATGTGCAACGGCTGATCCGGGCGCAGCTGCTGCCGTGCCGCGAGCCCGACCACGGCGCTCATATCGGTGATGGCGCCGCCTTCCGTCTTTGGCCGCCGCACGATGGCGAGATCGGATTCTTTGAGCACCTGGCCGCGTTCCACCGGGTGCTGCACCGTCACGGCGGGGACCGTCTCCAGGGCGGTGCCGGTATAGTGCGCCGGTTGCCGGTGCAGCGTCACGCTCGACGGCAGGTCGAACGTCACGTCGAAACGCGTCGTGCGCGGGTCATAGGTGAGGCCGAGCACCTGCAAATCGCCGGTCGCGTCGGGCTCGACTTGCAAGTCCCGGACGTCGCGGTCGAAATAAATCGTGACATTGCGCGCTTGGCCCAGGCCGAAATGACCGGACAACGACTGCGACACGCGTGCCGAAATCTCCTGCGCGGTGATGGTGCGGCTGGCGCGCGTGACGATGACTTCGCTGAGGCCGCGGGTGTCGATGTCGACGAGTTGATGGGAACGGATCGCCTCGACGATGCGGTCGGTCGCCACCACGCCGCGGGTGCCGAGGTCGGGCGAGCGGAAGATCGGCACATCGGCCACCGCGCCGGCATTGTCGATCAAGTCGCCGATGCGCACGACGTCGCCGGTGACGGTGACGCTCGAGCGCAGCGCCGGCGGTCCGCTCTGTGCTGCGGCGGCATCGGCGAGCGGCGACGCCAGCGCAAGCAGGAAACCGAAAGTGAGGATGCGGGCGCGGATCATGACATTGACCTTTCTCAGCGCATCAGCTGCGAGGTCGTCTGCAGCATCTCGTCGGCCGCGGTGATGACCTTGGAATTCATCTCGTAAGCGCGCTGCGCGGCGATGAGGTTTGAGATTTCGGTCACGGCCTGGACGTTGGATCCTTCGAGGCTGCCCTGCAGCAGGGTGCCCGACCCGTTCGTTGCCGGCAGGCCATCCTGCGGCGTGCCGGACGCCGGTGTCGCGGTGAACAGATTACTGCCGTTCGCCTGCAGGCCGGCATCGTTGGTGAAGGTCGTGAGCGTGAACTGGCCGAGGATGGTCGAAGTCGTGCTGTTGGGCAGCGTCACCGAGACTTGGCCCTGGTTGTTGATGGTGAGGCCAGTCGAGTTCGGCGGCACGGTGATGGTCGGCTGGACCACGTTGCCGCCTGCGGTGACAATGCGGCCCTGGGCATCCATCTGGAACGAGCCGTCGCGCGTGTAGCTGAAGGTGCCGTCGGGCATCAGGATCTTGAACCAGCCGGTGCCCTGGATCGCGACATCGAGCGTGTTGCCGGTCTGCGACAGCGTGCCTTGGGTCATCAGCCGCGGCGTGCCGACGGTCTTGACGCCGGAGCCGAGCTCGATTCCGACCGGCAGGATGTTGCCCTGGTCGGACGCCTGGGCGCCGATGCGCTGCACGTGCTCGTAGATGAGGTCCTGAAACTCCGCACGCTGGCTCTTGAAGCCGGTCGTGCTCATGTTGGCGATGTTGCCGGCGATGACCTGGACCTGGAGGTCCATCGCCGCCATTCCGGTCGCTGCGGTATCGAGCGCACGCATGTTACGTTCTCCTGGACCTTAGGAACTGGTCGGCTGCTGCGACAGCTGTTGCAGCGCGTTGCGGCGCTGGTCGCCCTGCTGCTGCAGGATGGCGGCGATGTCGCTGTAGCTGCGGGTGATCTGGATCATGCGCGCCATCTCGGCGACGGCGTTGACATTCGATTTCTCCACCGCGCCTTGGACGACGCGAGTGCCGGCCGGCGGCGGACCGGCGTTGACGCCGGCCGGCGCCATGAAGGTGGAGCTGGCATCCTTCTGGAGGAGCTGCGGTTGATCGAAGCCGACGATCTGCAGCTTGCCGCGCTGCGAGTCGGTGGTGCTGGCGCCTTCGCGTACGGTGATGATGCCGTTCTGGCTGATGCTGATGTCGTGATCGCCGGGCTGGAACGTGATCGGGCCGCTGTCGCCGAGCACCTGATTGCCTTCGCTGGTGACGAGCTGGCCGGTGGCGTTGATCGAGAGCGCGCCGTTTCGGGTATAACGCTGGCCGCGCGGCGTCTGCACCGTCAGATAGCCCTTGCCGTCGATCGCGACATTGAGCGGATCGCCGGTGTGCTGGATGGAGCCAGGGCTGAAATCGATCCAGGTGGCGCGATCCTGCACGAAGCTGACTTTCCGGTCGCTGCCGGAAAATCGCTGGTCGGCGGCGCCCGGCATCAAATATTCGCTGAACGCCGCCTTGTCGGCCTTGAAACCGGTGGTGTCGATATTGGCGATGTTGTTGGCGACGATGTCGAGCTCATGACTGAGCGCCATCTGCCGCGACAGGCCGACGAGAAGGGCATTCTCCATCGGATACTCTCCCCTTGAAGCGAGGACGATGCCGTCTCCTGGGCATCCTCATCGCGTGCGCCGCCCGCTCTCCCAAGCAGCGGCAAGGGGTGAATTGCAGAAGCCGTGCCAACAGAGGAAACTAAGTCTTATCAATATGTTATGTCTGATTGGCGGTGCGCCAGAGCGGGCAGAAAGCGCCATCGCGGCGGCACAACCCGGCAAATAATTCCTGCCGGGCGGGCCGCGGCAAGTATCCATTAACCATTCCTGCCTAGCGTGGCTTTCGAGCGCGCCACATCCGTTGGCGCAGAGTCGCGCCCGCGGCATTTGTTCTGCGTTTATCCTGCCGACTGCGTGCGCCCTCACGCAAGCTGGAGCGGTGATGGCAACGAAGAACGAAACGCCGGCCGAGGCCGACAAGGAAGAAGCCGAAGGCCAAGAGGCGAAAGACGCCGCCGCGCCGAAGCGGCGCTTCTCGCTCAAGCTCATGATCATGATGGCCGGCGGCGTCGTCGGTCTCTGTGCGCTTGGCGGTGGCGGCTATTTCTTCTTCGGCCACCACGGCAATACCGCGGACGCCGCCACCACGGTCAAGCCTCCGATCTTCGTCGACATGCCCGACGTGCTGGTGAACCTGTCGTCGAGCGGCGGCGATCGCACCCAATATCTCAAGGTGAAGATCGCGCTGGAATTGCCCGACGAGGCGGTCTCGGCGCAGATCCAGCCGATCATGCCGCGGCTCCTCGACACGTTTCAAACTTATCTGCGCGAATTGCGGCCGACCGATCTCGACGGCTCGGCCGGCCTCTATCGGCTCAAGGAGGAACTGACGCGGCGCGTCAACGCCTCGATCGCGCCGAACCGGATCAACGCCGTGCTGTTCAAGGAAATCGTGGTGCAGTGAGGAACAACAAAATCCTCACGCGCAAGCAGCGACCGTAAACCGATGGCAGCAAAAGACCAGATCGACCAGGACGCGCTCGCCGCCGAGTGGGGCGTAGCGCTCGACGCCGAGCAGCAAGCGGCGGGGGAAAACGCGCCCGCGGCCGAGCAGCCCGGAGGCGAGGCCGAGGCCATGGCGAGCCACTGGGCCACCATGGTCGACGACGGCCAGTTCATCCAGGCCGCCAAGGGCGGCGCCGAACGTATTCTGACGCAAGAAGAAATCGACTCGCTGCTCGGCTTCAGCCTGGCCGACGTCAATCTCAACGACAATTCCGGCATCCGCGCGATCATCGACTCGGCGATGGTCTCCTACGAGCGCCTGCCGATGCTGGAAATCGTCTTCGATCGGCTGGTCCGGCTGATGACGACGAGTCTGCGCAATTTCACTTCCGATAACGTTGAAGTGTCGCTCGACCGCATCACCTCGGTGCGGTTCGGAGATTATCTCAACTCCATTCCGCTGCCCGCCATCCTCGGCGTGTTCAAGGCCGAGGAATGGGACAATTCCGGCCTGCTCACGGTCAACTCGAACCTGATCTATTCGATCATCGACGTGCTGCTCGGCGGCCGCCGCGGCCAGACCGCGATCCGCATCGAAG
>Ga0187890_10001718_pt1 | contig 15591 bp, 11 predicted proteins | sample June2016WEW_21_1_FD_133005 | JGI IMG/M metagenome (GOLD analysis project Ga0187890, IMG submission 133005) | Peatland microbial communities from SPRUCE experiment site at the Marcell Experimental Forest, Minnesota, USA - June2016WEW_21_10 | ecosystem: Environmental > Terrestrial > Soil >... | reverse complement strand
TTCCTGATCGGCATGTTTCTTCTGCTGGCCAACTTCGGCACCCTCACCTTTACCGAAATCGCCGCGAAGCTCGCCTACCCCGGCTGGCAGGGCGGCGTGGTCACCGTGATTGCGCTCTGCCTGCTGCTCGGCGCGGCCGGTAAAAGCGCCCAGCTTCCGCTCTATATCTGGCTGCCCGACGCCATGGAAGGCCCAACGCCCGTCTCCGCGCTCATCCACGCCGCCACCATGGTTACAGCCGGCGTCTACATGATCGCCCGGACGCATGTCTTGTTCGACCATTCGCCCTTCGCCCTCAGCGTGGTGGCCATCGTCGGCGCGGCCACGGCTCTGTTTGCCGCCACCATCGGCCTGGTGCAGAACGACATCAAGCGCGTGCTCGCCTACTCCACCATCTCGCAACTCGGCTACATGTTCCTGGGCTGCGGCGTGGCGGCTTACTCGGCTGCCATCTTCCACCTGGTGACGCACGCCTTCTTCAAGGCTCTGCTCTTCCTCGCGGCCGGCTCGGTGATCCACTCGATCGGCGGCGAGCAGGATCTGCACAAGATGGGCGGCCTGTGGCGGAGGTTGCCTGTCACCTTTGCCGTCACCACCGTGGGCGTTCTGGCCATCGCCGGGTTCCCGCCCTTTGCCGGATTCTTCTCCAAGGACGCGATCCTCTACGCCGCCTATCTGCAGGGCGCGAACGGCAAGGCGCTGTGGTTTGTCGGCTTGGTCACTGCCCTGCTGACCTCGTTCTATATGTTCCGGCTCTGGTATCTGGCCTTTCTGGGCAAACCGCGCGGCGAGACTGCTCCTCACCACTCCACGCCCTGGTCGATGCTCGGCCCGCTGGTGATTCTGGCCCTGCTCTCGATCTGCGGCGGCTGGATCGGGATTGAACGCTCAGCCGGCTGGATCAATATGGAACGCTTCAGCGGCTTTCTGGCTCCGGCCGTGGGAGCAAGAGCCGCAGTTGGCGGCAGCACGCAACTGGAGTTGATGCTGAGCGCCGCGGCCGTCGCCGTCGCGCTTCTCGGCTGGCTGTTGGCCTATCTCTTCTACCGGCAGAAGTCCACGCTCCCGGCGCAACTGGCCGACGCTCTTCCCGGCGGCTACCGGCTGCTGGCCAATAAATACTACGTCGACGAGTTCTACGGCGCGACCCTGGTGAAGCCGCTGCTGGCCATCTCCACGTACTTCCTCGGCTGGGTGGTGGATAAGGCGCTGCTGGGCGGAGCGGCGTGGCTGCTCGGAGGGGTCGCCACATTTTCCGGCGCGCTCCTGCAACGCTGGCAGTCGGGCAACATCCGCTCGTATGCGGCCTGGCTGGCAGCCGGCGCCGCGGCGGTTCTGCTGTTTCTCGTGGTTCCCTGGCCTGCTGTGCTGGCCAGTCTTTCCGCATTTCATCTTGGCGCGGCGGGGCATTAGAGAATGAGCGCAATCGACAACTCGATTCTCACCCTGATCCTGCTTGCCCCGCTGGCCGGAGCGGCGCTGGTGGCGCTCGCACCTGACCGCGGCAAGCTGCCCAACTGGATCGCCCTCGTGACGGCGCTGGTCACCTTCGGCCTTACGCTCCATTTGCCGGCGCGGTTCGATCCGGGAGCAAGCGGCTTTCAGTTCGCCGTCAATCAACCTTGGATCGAGCGCCCCGCGATCTTCTACCACGTGGGCGTGGACGGGCTGAGCATGTGGCTGGTGGTGCTTACCGGCCTGCTGGCCCCGGTGGGCGTCGTCGCCAGTTGGAACGCCATTGGCGAGCGGCGCAAGATCTTTTTCGCCCTCTTTCTGGTCCAGCAGACGGCCATGTTCGGGGTCTTCATCTCGCTCGACCTGATGCTCTACTACGGCTTCTGGGAGCTTTCGCTGGTCCCCATGGCCGTGCTGATCGCCATGTACGGACGCAAGGACGGACCCAAGGCAGCGCTCAAGTTCTTTCTCTTCACGTTCATTCCCTCGGCGCCGCTGCTGGTGGCGATCCTGTGGCTCTACAGCGAGACCCGCAGCTTCGATTTCACTGCCCTTCACAATCAAATCGCCCTGGGATTGATTCCCGCCGGCCCATTGTGCTGGGCAGCTCTTGCGTTTCTCTTCGCCTACGCGGTCAAGGTGCCGGTCTTCCCGCTTCACGGCTGGCTTGCGGATACCTTCAGCGAGGCGCCGGTGGCCCTGGCGATGGTGGTGGCCGGCAAGCTGGGCCTCTACTCCCTGCTTCGCTTCCACATCGGGCTGTTCCCGGCGCAGGCGCGAGCGGCGGCTCCGTACCTGATTGCCCTGGCCGTCGTCGGCATTCTCTACGGCGCGTGCCTGGCGCTCGTACAGCGCGACTTCTGGCGATTGCTTGCCTTTGCGGCTCTGAGCCACCTGAGCCTGATCCTTCTGGGCATCTACGGTTTCACGTTTACAGGTACGGCTGGGGCGGTTTATCAAATCCTCAGCCACGGCGTCGTCGATGGCGCACTGTTCCTGCTGCTGGGCTTCCTCTACGATCGCTACTCGACCAGCCAGATCAATGCCTATGGGGGTCTGGCGGCCAAGCTGCCGCGCACGGCCACGTTCTTTGTCATTGCGTCCCTGGCCATGATCGGACTGCCCATGCTCAACAGTTTTGTCGGCGAGTTCCTAATCCTGTCGAGCACCTTTACCGGCGTCAGCAAAGGCTGGGCGATTGCTTCGAGCGTGGGCATGATTCTGGGCGCGGCTTACATGCTGTGGCTGGTGCAGCGCCTCTTCTACGGGCCGGAGAGCCAACTGACCGCATCGAAGCCCACCGGCGATCTCCACTTCCGGGAACTGGCCGTGCTGTGGCCGCTGGCCGCGCTCATGCTGGTGATGGGGCTTGCACCGTCGTTGTGGCTGCCGAGCATCGAGACGAGCGTGCGTCTTCCGCAACTCAGGAAGTCGGCCGACTCGCGCGAAAAGGTTCTGGCGCTCCCATCGTTGTCTTTTTCGTCTTCGGGGGAGGGCCAGCGGTGAATCCTGTTCCCGATATCTTCCGAATCCTTCCCGAGCTCGTCCTTGCCCTGACCGGCGTGGCCGTGATGCTGATCGACGCCTCGCTTCCAGCCGCATCTCCGCGCCGCATGCTGGGCTGGGTTGCGGCTTTCGGAACCACGTTCGCTCTCTGGGCCAGCCTCTGGCAGCTTTCCCTGCCCGCGGGAGCCGCGTACTTTGGAGCGAACGGCACCGTCGAGACCAGTCCCTTCACCGTCTTCTTCCACGTGCTCATCTGCGGCATCGTGCTGGTGGCCCTGCTGCTCTCGCTGGACACTTTGCCCGGGGACAGCCATCATCAAGGCGAGTTCTATGCTCTGGTGGTCTTTGGCGCGGTGGGCATGTGCCTGCTGACCGGCGCGGTCGAGCTGCTGGTGGTCTTTATCGCACTGGAGATCTCCTCCATCTCCACCTACATTCTGGCCGGCTACCGCAAGAACACGAGCCGCGGGCCCGAGGCGGCCATCAAGTACTTCCTCCTCGGCTCGTTTGCCACGGGATTCCTTCTCTATGGCGTGGCATTGATCTTTGGCGCCACCGGCACCACCCAGATCTACGAGATCGCCCGCCTGGCACCATCCGCGCAGAATCACGCTTTCATCCTGGCTGGCATGGCGCTGATGCTGGTGGGCATTCTGTTCAAGGTCTCGGCTGTTCCCTTCCACGTCTGGACTCCGGACGTGTACGAGGGCGCGCCGTCACCGGTGGTAGCGCTTCTCTCCACTGCGCCCAAGGCTGCGGCCTTCGCGCTGCTGCTGCGCGTGGTCTATGAGCTGTTTCCCACGCTTGACAAGCTATGGACGCCGCTGCTGTGGATCGTGGCCGTCCTCTCGATGACCGTGGGCAACCTGGCCGCGCTCCGTCAGCAGAACGTGAAGCGGATGCTTGGCTACTCCTCGATCGCTCACGCCGGCTACCTGCTGGCGGCCTTCGCCGGGGTGGGAACGACGGGCATTGCCGCCGCCAGTTTTTACATTGCGGCGTACGCGGCCATGAACGTGGGCATCTTCGCCGTCATTACCCTGGTGAGCGGATACGACGAGGAACTGCCCATGATCGAGGATTATCGCGGGCTTATCTATCGTTCGCCGCTGCTCGGCAGCTTGCTGATCTTCTTCCTCGCCTCGCTCATTGGAATTCCTTTCACCGGCGGATTCTTCGGCAAGTTCTATTCCTTCTCAGCAGCGGTGGACGGCGGAGCGATTTGGCTGGTCATAATCGGCCTGCTGAACTCGGGATTGGCCGCGGCCTACTATCTGCGGCTGGCCCTAGCCGCGACCGGACGCCCGGAGAAGAAGAATTCCGAAGCCGCGGTTCCCGCGCCCCAGGTAGGCGTGGCGGTTGGCGCGGCCTTGTTGCTGGCGGTTGCCGCCACGCTGGTTCTGGGCATCGCACCCGGCGAGGTGCTGCGCGCGGCGGAGGCCGGAGCGCATACGCTGCAAGCGCCTCCCGCGGAGATCGGCGCTCCGGGGATCAGTGTGCCGCGGGAACCAAAGCCGTAGTGGGCCCGGCCAGGTTTCGCCGCGTCGCCGGCGCCAGCAAACTCCTGTAAAACGCTGTGATCAGCCCCAGAACGCGATCATTCGAATAATGCTCAACCACCCACGCCCGCGCCGCCACGCCCATGCGCTGCCGCCTCGCGGGGTCGCGGAGCAGCTTGAGCACGGCCGCGCTGATGGCCTGCGGGTAGCCGGGCGGGATCAGCAGGCCGGTAACCTCGGGCACCACCGAGTCGCGCGATCCGGTGGCGATGGTTGTAACCACTGGAATACCGGTTGCCGCGGCCTCCAGTACGACGTTGGGAAAGCCCTCCCGCCAGGTGGGCAGGACCATCACGTCCATGGCCCGATAGTAAGGCGCCGTATCGGCCACAAACCCGGTGCAATGAATGCGCGGGTGGTTCTCCATGCGGGTTCGCAGATCGAGGCGCAGCGCGTCTTCCGCAACATCGAACCAACCCACCAGCAGAAGGTATGCCGCCGGTTCAGCTTGCAGAATGGCGTCAAAGGCCTCCATCAACTCAGGCAGTCCCTTGTCGCAGGTTAATCGCCCTACAAAACCTAGCACCGGGACTTCCCGTGGAAGGCTGAGCCGGCCTCGCACATCGCTTGGACCGGGCGAGAACCGCTCCACATCGACCCCGTTGCTGCTGCCGTCCCCGAGCAGATTCAGTTTGGCCTCGGGCGCCACGCCCAATGCCAGCGCTTCAGCACGCATGCTGCGGCTGTTGCAAAGCACAACCTGCGCACAGGCTGAGGCCACCCGTTCAGCCATCAGCAAAATGCGCCTCTTGAAGCCTCTCGCACCCTCAACCTTGAACCCGCGCAACATATAGATGCGCGCAGGCACTCCCGCAAGCCAAGCGGCAAAGTTGCCCAGCAGCCCGGCCTTGGGGGTGCTGAATTCCGTCATCTCCGGCCTCAGCCGGAGCAGCAGCCACCAAAGCCGCGCCAGCGACACAAGGTCCGCAATCGGCGCGATCTCCCGTTGTATCGGAATGGCAATGGACTCGACGCCTTCGCGCGCCGCGGTGCGCTCCAGCAATTCGCCGGGGCTTGAAACGAGGGTCACGCGAAAGCCCGCCTCGCGCAACGCTCGCAGGCGTCCGGTCAGAGTCAGGCAGGTCTGTGAATGGGTGATGCCCACGACGATGTGGGGCGCGGGCTGCGTTGCGCGAACCTGCAGCTCAGAGACGAATAGGGGCGCTTCGGAAAGAAACATGGGGGGACCCGCACTCTCCGCAATCTCTGGGCATGTTTTGGAAGACTGCTCAGAAATTTGCTTTCAACGTAGAGGTGCGGTCCGTCATGGCTTTGTCCATGCAACCAGGTCAAATCAAAGCAACGGGGCGTTAGCCCCAAGAAAGAGTGCGCTCCGTGCAGTTTTTCGAGTCTGTGGACAGGTTCTTAAAGAATACAAAGATACTGTACCAGTTATGCACATGTTGAAAACCCGGCTATGCAAACTCGAAGGTACTGGGTACTTTCCCCATGCAGGCTGTGGAAAAACTCATTCGAGCGGCTGGCTCGGGCTTCAGCCAGAATGTAAGCAGAATGGAATCAATGGAAGCTTCAACCAATGGGATGCATTTCTCCGTTTCATTGGTCGAAATCCTCCCTCTTTCCGCAGCCTGTATACTCACCTACCTGTGGAAAAACCAATGACACAACGTCCCAGGATTCTCTTGCTCGTCCCACATCTTGGCGGCGGCGGCGCCGAGCAGGTGATTGCCCTGCTGGCGCGAGGCTTCTCCCGCGAGAAATACGAGTTGCACCTGGGGCTGATCGCCCAGATCGATACCGGCTCGGAGGCCGTGCCGTCCTGGGTCCACATCCATGCTCTCGGCGCGCCAAGGGTGCGCTCAGGCGCCTTCAAGCTGGTGCAATTAGTCCGGCGGCTCAAACCGGATGTGATCCTATCGGGAATGTTTCACCTCAGCTTTTTGGTGCTGCTGCTGCGCCCTCTTTTTCCGTCTGGAACACGCGTCCTGGTGAGGCAGAATGGCACTGTCTCGGCAGCTTTGGCTTTTGGAAACCTGCCCGCCTATACGCGCCTGCTTTACCGGCTGCTCTACCGCCATGCGGACTCTGTGATCTGCCAGACCCCGGCCATGGCAAAAGACCTAGCCGAAGAGCTTGCTATTGGGGAGAATCGTCTCACTGTTTTGGCAAACCCCCTGGATGTGAATGCGATTCGCAGTGCAATCGCCAAGAGTCCAGATACTTGGACCGGTCCCGGCCCGCATCTGCTGGCAGTGGGCAGGCTCTCGCGGGAAAAAGGCTTCGACCTGCTGCTGCGGGCGCTGGCCATTGTCCGTGAGCAATTTCCGCAGGCCGACCTGGCGATCACCGGCGCCGGCCCGGAAGAGGCGGCACTGAAAGCCCAGTGCCGCGATCTGGGTTTGGAGGGCGCTGTGCGATTTGCGGGCCGCGTCGACCATCCCTCAGCGTACTTCCCCGGTGCGTCGGCATTTGTGCTCCCATCCCGGCATGAAGGCTTGCCCAACGCCCTGTTGGAGGCGGCCGCTGGCGGCTTGCCCGTTGTCGCTTTGCCGGCTTCGGAGGGCGTGGTGGACTTGCTGCGCGGGCAGCCTGGGGCCTGGCTAGCGAGGGAAGTCTCCGCCGATGCGCTGGCAACCTCTCTGCTCGAAGCGCTCCAATCGCTTTCGCCGGGGCAACGCTTTGACCACCGATTCATAGACCCGTTCAGAATCGACCGCGCAATCCACTCCTATGAAGACCTGATCGACGCGGTCCTGCTCGGCAGGAAGCTTCCTGAGGCCGTCACGCAAGCCGGGAATAACCGCGACTCTGAAATCCAGGAGCGCGGGCTTTGAGCCACATCGCTCTGGTCATTCCCGGCCTTGACCGGATCGGCGGCGCCGAGCGCCAGGTCATTCTGCTGGCCAAAGGACTGCGCCGGCGCGGCTGGCGGGTCAGCGTGGTGGCGCTCACCGGCGCGGGAGGCGATGCGGCAGCCGAGTTGACGGCAGCGGGAGCCGGTTTCCTGTGCCTCCAGATGCGCAAAGGCTTGGCCGATCCGCGCGGATGGATTCGCCTCCACCGCTGGCTGCGGCGCGAATCTCCGGATGTGGTCCACGCTCATCTGCCTCACGCCGCCTGGCTGGCGCGCTGGTCGCGGCTGGCCGCGCCGGTTCGGGTGGTTGTGGATACGCTGCACAGTTGCTCGACGGGCAGCCTCGGGCGGCGGCTGGGTTACCGCTGGAGCGGCTGGCTTGTGGATCGAGTCACCGCCGTCAGCCACGCCGCCGCGGCTGCGCATCTCTCTGCCCGCATGGCCATAGCGGGGAAACTTGTCGTACTGCCCAACGGTGTGGACGTGGAGGCATGGCGGCCCAATGCTCCGGTTCGGACAGCTGTGCGCCGCGAACTCGGACTTGATGAAGAGTTTCTTTGGCTTGCCGCGGGACGCCTCGATCCGGTCAAGGATTATCCCACGCTCCTCGCGGCCATGGCCTCCGTTCCGGAACCGGCAAGGCTCCTGATTGCCGGCAGCGGACCGCTTCAAGATGAGTTGCTGCGCCTCTCCGCCCAGCTTGGATTGGAACAGCGCGTCCGTTTCCTGGGCTTCGAGCCGGATTTGAGGCGCTGGATGCGGGCCGCGGATGGATTCGTTCTCTCGTCCCGCTGCGAAGGACTGCCGATGGGGCTGCTGGAGGCTGCCGCCTGCGCCTTGCCCGCGGTGGCGACCGACGGTCCCGGAACCCCGGAAGTCCTTGTCCACGGCCAGACCGGCTGGCTCGCGCCGGCCGGCGACTGCACCGCCCTCGCCGAGTCGATGACCAGGATGATGCAGACCGCGCCGGAGGTGCGCCGCGCGATGGGCGAACGGGCGCGGCAGCTTGTGATTGAGCGATTCAGCCTGGAGACGATACTTGATCGCTGGGAGGCTCTGTACAGCGATCTCCTTCGGCGGAACCCCAGGCCTGCGCGCTGGAGCCTTACGGATTGAGCCGGTCGCATGAGGCGAATGCTCGATCCGCGTAAGCATCGGACTTGGTCCTAAGTCTCTTTAGGAGCTGCCGGGGGAAGAAGCCGCCAGGTCCAATACCAGAGAAAGAAAAACGTGCTCACGGTCCAGAGCGAGGTGGCAAGCGCGATGCCGGCTACGCCATACCAGCGCATCAGGATCAGGTTGAGCACAATGTCGAGGATGAGGTTCAGTGCGCCGCAGTAGAAGATCAGATCGGTGCGGCGCAGGGCGACCAGAAAGCGGTAAAAAACCCGGCTGCACACGAAAAAAGGAATCTGAATGGCGTACATCATCAGCACCGGCGCCACCACAGCCGTATCGCTCGGCGAAAAGGCACCGTGCTGGAGCGTGAGGCGGATCAGCAGGTTCGAGCCGGCGATCAGCGCCACGGCGATGGGCGCGGAGACCAGAGCGGTGAGGCGAACCCAGGTGCGCAAAGTATGGCGGCAGCCGGCCCAGTCGCCGAGCGCGATCATGCGCGAGAAGTAGGGCGTGACCGCCGTCGAAACCGCGCCGGCCAGCAGGGTGAGAACTACGCCGACGAAACGATTCGCATAGACCAGCGCGGAGACGCTTCCGGCGGGCAGCATGGCGGCCATCGACTGGTCGACGAGCAGGCCGCCCGAAGCCACCACGCCGCTCAGCAGCACCGGCCCGTACTGGTGCGCCACTTCGCGAGTGGCCTCGGTCATGCCATGCCAGCGCAGGCGGAAGCGGTAGCCGTGGAAGTCCATCATGCCCGCCACCACCGCCGCATGGAGCAGCGCGCCGGTCAGAGTGGCATAAACCATCGCCCAGATGCCCAGGCGGCCGCTCAGCAGCAATGCGCCGGCAATGATGATCACCGGGTTGATGACCACCGCCAGCGCGGGCAGGGCAAAGCGGTCGAAGGTATTCAGAACGGCGGTGCAGTTGGTGGCGATGCCGGTAATCAGGACCACCGGCAACAGGGCGTAGAAGATGCGCACCGAGAGGTCCAGCTTGCCGGCCGGGAAGTTCGACGCAATCAGCGGGAAGAAGCCGCGCGCTCCGAGAGCCATAACCGCCGAAACCGCTGCCAGCAGCACGCACATCCACAGCATCGCGCTCGACAGCAATTCCTGGGCGCGGTCGTGGCCCTCCCGTTCCCTCACCCGGATCAGCGTGGGCACCAGCGCCTGATTCATCGACTCGGAGATCAGGTTGATGAGCAGGCCGGGGATCAGCGCCGCCGCCAGAAAGGCATCCATGGCGTCGCTGCGGCCATAGGCTCCGGCAACCGCAATCTCCTTGAGGGTGGCGACTGCCTTGACCAGGATGCCGGCGGCGGTGACCGACGCGGCGGCGCGGAAGATGCGGCGATTGATGCTGGCGCCTTGAAAGAGCCGCGCGATTTGGGGGACGGGAAACATGATGGCCGGCTAATTCGCCAGTCTATAGCATCGGCTCGCGTCAGACAGGCGCAATCCCCTTAGGAGTCATTTCTATGCATTCTTTTCGTTAAGCTCAACGCGAGTCCGCTTGAGGGAAGTATCCAGACAAGGAAAAGACCTGCACTGGCCAGCAACAAGGCAAAGAGACTCCCATCGTAGGTGGCCGCCATGCCCGTGTAAATTGGCACCCAGGAAAATGCAATGAGCAATATCGAGCTAAGCACACCGAGCTTAGCGAATCCGCCGCCAGAGAAGGTAAAGCTCACTGTCATAAGAAAACCGCCGAACAACCATATGCCACCAAGCATACGGATTGCAGTTGCACCAATCGTCATTTGGAAGAGTTTGGCGCCAGCCACGCAAGCAACAAAAAGAATCAGAGGCAAGACGAACGTGATAATCCGAACGTCGTGCGAGTCGAACGAATTGCCCCGTAATAAGTGAACAAGAGCGTCTGGAATCCAGAAGCTCAACGCGCCAAGACATACGAGCCCCCAAGTCGCCAAACTGCTCTTCCTCATGAAGCCTCTCCGTTCCAGATCGGACCCGTCCAAGCTGCACCCCTATCCAATCACATTGCAAGACCAATTCCCGGAAACCTCTCAATCTGGACGTGCGAAATCTCTCGCTCTTCTCAGGCGGCCAATGGTCTGATCTTCGGCCGCTTCTTCTGCGATTCGATCCACAGGTCATACTGGAGTTGAGCCTTCGAGAAGAAGTCGGGGGAGAGCGCCAAAGCTTCGCCGAGCCGGATGCTGAGGTCCATGGTCACGGCGGTGCGGCCATTCAGGATGCGCGACACTGTCGCGCGTGCAACGCCGATATGCTCGGCGAGCTCGGTTGCGGTTCTGTCACCGAGAAACTCCTTCAGCAGTTCCCCTGGGCTGGCCGGGTTGTGCATCATCGTCATGGTCATTGCCCCCTTAGTGATAATCCTGGTAGTCCACGAGGATCGCATCTTCTTCCTCAAAGGTGAAGGTCAGGCGCCAGTTGACGTTGACACGTACCGACCAATGGCCTTTCAGGTCTCCCTTCAGCGGATGCCAATCCCAGCCATTCCGGTTCATATCGAGCGGCGTCGAGGCCAGATTCAAGGTGGTCAGCAGGATGCGTAGCCGGGCCTCATGTTTCGGCTGGATGCCCGCCTTCGAACCGGTCCTGAAGAACTTCTCGATGCCGCCGTGCCGGAATGTCCTGATCACCCCTAGAGCGTAACACGTACTGTTACATCAAGGCAAGGCCAACTTCGCTGATCGCAAGTTGCGCTCGCATCAGTTCGCTGCGATCGAGTCACCGGCTGCCGGAAGCTGACCCGATGTCGCAGTTTGAGCGCTGGCCGGGAAGCAGGCGGCGAGGCGCTCCGGCTCCTCCACGGCAAGCCTCCCGGCCAGCGCAATCAGGGCCAGCAGCAGCCAGGTGGTGCGATTCTCTTCGACCGTCGCATCGAGCGTGGTGACCAGCCAGACCGTGAGCGCCGTGGCCAACGCCAGTCGCAAAGGTCCATCGGTGCGCCGGATCGACCAGACAGCGAGCGCCACAATGGCCGCAAAGAGGCAGAGGGCGCACAGGCCTCCGCTGACCAGGATGGAAAGAGCCGTGTTGTGAGCCGTATTGATAGGCGCCACTCCCGCGGCGCTGACAAAGGTGCCCGCCCCGGTCCCGATGAGCGGAGCCCGAGTAAAGGCATGCCAGCCGAGGGTCCAAATATTCGTTCTTTCGTTGAGGCTGCCGCCCTGGAGCTGACTAGGGATGGTGGCCAGGCGCTCGAAGGTTCCTTGGGGAGCCCAGACCCAGAGCGCGGCGGCGATGGCTGGCAAGGCAAAGGCTCCGGCCAGCACTCCCCGGGGGTGGTTGCGCCCGAGCAGAATGGCGCAGCCCGCCAGCGCCACGACCGCTGCAATGAACCCTCCGCGCGAAGCGGTGAGGAAGACGGCAACCAGACCCAGCGGCAGATAGCCCAGCGCCAGCAGGCGGCCGGGCCAGCGCGGCTCGCAGTTCAACAGCAGGGCGGCCAGCGGAAAGCCCAGATCGAGATAGCGGGCCACATCGTTCGGGTCCTGCCCTTCGGCCACAAAGCGAATCTGGCCGGCGACGGCCTCCGGCGAGCTGAAGCTAGCCAGAGTGAGCGCCACCAGCACCCACGAGCCGGCCACATAGGCGCGCAGCAGCGCGCGCAGATCGCAGGGGCTTTCGGCAAACTCCCAGACCAGCCAGACGATCATCATCTCCTGAAAGTAGCCGCGCAGCTTATCGAGGGTCGCCAGCGGTTCGATGGTCCAGAAATAGGAGCAGCAGAACCAGAGGTAAAAGGCCAGCGCCACCCACTGCATCGGCCCTGGAGCGCGCAGCCGCCCAGCCTGCAAAACCGCCGGAACAGCCGCCAGGAGCAGCAGCAGGCCGGCGATGCGCGCGGCGTTGCCCAGCGGTTCGCCCAGATTCAGGGAGTACTCCCACGGAATCGTGAAGGCAAACAGCAGCAACAGAACCCAGGCAACGCGGCGCATGATTCGGAAACCTCTCAAGGCTCGCAAAGAAGTGTTACACCTAAAACCCCGGTTGATCGGAAAAGCGATACCAGCTTCCCGTAATATGCCTCACGTACAATCTTCTCTCTGGCATCTCGCGGCCTGTATTGCAGTTGCTCCTTTCTCCATAGCCCTTGAATAGATACCCTTCATGGAGCAAAGGAACATCGGTGTCAACCCGAAACAATACGAGGAGCCCACCGTCATCGCAGCGCACAGCCCAGATGTCCCTTACGTGCGCTGGTCGAATTGTCGCTTCTATCACCCCACGTTCGCCCACGCATGGGGTTGCACAGGAGATGGTCCCACTTCTCAGGCCATCCACAACTTTAGAGTATTCGGAAAGGTGCCTTTCAAAGATCGGGTCGGATATGTGCTGCGCCATCGACGACACAAGAAAAAACTCGCAGAGAATAAATGCAAGGCAAACAAGGGCTGGAACCATCCACAAGCGGGAAGCCTTCCGCCACACGATAAACCCAAGACAGGAGGCAACGATCAGCAATAATACAAGTGTTATAAGGAGAGAAAAAGACAACAGAACGCAGAGGAACTCCGGAATCAAATACGTAAAAAGACTCAGAATGAATTGGCTGATGCCCACCGGAACAATCACCCAGCACATGATCCTCATAACTGCTCCACCCTGCGTAACGCGAAGATGAAACGTTCGGCCGGCTCGTTCAAAACTGACTTAAGCACTAGCAATCTCCTTCCCATGCCCAAAAGCAAGCCTAAACCACGGAACCCCTCAGAACCTCTGCGAATAAACCAGCCCGGCGTAGATGGTGACGCCGATGGCCGATTGGATGGCCGCCTCGACGGACTTGTTCCAGATCTCCTTGGCGGCGGAGTCGGGCACGAAGAGAATGTCGCGGTCGTGGACCGGCTGGTCGGGCTCCTGGCCGTGGATCATGCGCTTCAGATTGAGGGTGGTCATAGTGCGGCCGCCCTTCTGCTCGCGGATCAGCAAGGCCTTGCCGGTGGCGGCGTTCTGGCTGGTGCCCCAGGCCAGCGAAAGCGCCTGCACCACGGTCAGCCCCTGCGCCGGGTCCACCGGGAAGCCGCCCGGACGGACCACGTCGCCGATGACATAAACCAGCCCGGCGCGGCTCACCTGGACGGTATCGCCGGGAGCCAGTTCGGGGTTGTGGTCGGCCGCGGTATCGGTCCCGCTGGGATCGAGCACCACCGGGTGAGGAGTCTTGGGGTCGTCGCGGTGGAAGACGTTCACCAGGCGGCCTGCATTGGGCCCCAACCCGGAGGCGGCCGAGATCAGGTCCAGCAATCGATGGTGGAGCGTATAGGGATAGACTCCGGGGCGCGCCACCTCGCCCAGCACGCTCACATCCTGCCCGGCGTAGGCAATCACCATCACCGAAACCTGCGGATGGAGAAGCATTCCCTTGGCCACCAGAGCCGCTTCAATGGCGCGCGCGGCTGCCTGTTCGTCCATTCCGTTTACTTCAACTTCATGCACCATGGGCAGAGTCACTGTGCCCGCCGGCGAAACGCGCACCACGGAACGAAACTCCGGCGTGTGGTACTCGCTGACCTCAAGGGAGTCGCCGGGAGCGATGGGAGCGGCCATGGGAGGCGCGGAAGACGGAGTTGGCGGCGGCCCGGCCTGGTTTGCGCTCTCGGGGTTGTTCCATACCGTGGGAGCTTCCTGGGGATTGGGCAGGTTCTGCGGCAGCGGCGTGGAGGGAATGCGCACCACGCCCGAAGGCAGGCCGGAGGTGGTCGGCGTGGGCGCCTGCCCGTTAGCCAATGCGCCGGCCAAGAATACCGCCAGCAAGGCCGCCACGGCGCGCGTTCCAGAGTTGCTGAGCGATTCGACCAAGAGAGCGCCTCCCACTGCCAGCCAGAGTCCAACGAAAAACGTGATTGCCATGTAGAGCGGCAGGTCGGGAGCCACCGGCTTCACCGGCTGGCGCGCGGAATCCACGACCGCGATATTGGAGCTACGAACGCCGGCCGAGAGCCCCGCTTCCTCCACCCTCTCCAGCACCCTCTGGTAGACATCGTGGCTGGAGTCGGCCTCCTCGCGCATCACCGCGTATTCGGTGGCGGCCTGGTTGCGCTTCAAGCCCTCGCCGGTGCGTTCATCCAGGCTCTTGCGCACCGCTTGCTCGCGGTCGGAGGCCGTCTTGAAGGCGCTCTGGAATTGCGCCACAAGTTTGGCGTCTTCGGCCTGCTTCTGTTTTTCAACATCCTGCAACTGGCGTTGAATCTCCACCACGCGGGGGAAGTTCGGACCGTGCTCGGCGCTCAGTTGGGCCTGTTCCTGTTCGAGTTCGCTGCGGCGGGCGCGAAGCTGCGCAAGCATTGCCGTCGCAAAGTTGGCGCCCTGAGTTTGCAGGCCCGGATCGGAGGCAAATACCACCTCCGGATCGCCCTGCGACGCAGCCCGGTACTCCGCCTCGCGAAGGATGCGATCGGCGCTGACTGCCACCAACTGGCGGCCCAGCTCGTCTATCTCCAGCAAGGTGGAGTTGTGCTCGGGCTCGGGCTGCCCGCCGTTGGCCGAGGCTGCCGGCGTGCCGATAATGCCGTGCTCGCTCTCAAAGGCCGTCAAACGCTGCTGCTCCCGCTCCATGCGGCTCTTCAGATCCTTGAGCTGACTCTCGATCCAGCTTGATTGCTGAACGGTCGCCTGCAGCCTGGACTCGCTCTCCTGCTCATCGTAGGCGCGGATCAGAGCGTTCACCACGGCCGCCGACAAAGCCGCGTCCCGGGAGCGAAAGCGAATCTGAATCAGCAGCGTGCGCGGCAAAGTCTGCACGCGGAGCTGTTTCTGAAACCTCACCAGAAGATAGTCCTGCGCATCGGCGGCCGGCGCATCGGCGTGAAAGCCGGGAAAGCGGTGGTCGAAGCGGCGCACGAAGCCCGGCTCCCGGTAGAGCTTCAACTTGGCAATCACCCTCCAGGCCAATTGGTCGCTGCGAAAAATGTCGGCTATGGTCTCCAGTTGCAAGGGCGCGGAGAGCAAGGAGATCGTAGCCAGTGGATCAGCCGCCTCCAGCCGCAGCGAGGAGGCGGGCGCCTGGCGCAGAGCTACCTTGGCGCTGGCCTCATACTGGTTGGGAGCGATGAGGCAATACAGAAGGCACAGCAGCAGCAATCCCCCCAAAATGGACCCCGCCAAACGGCGGCGGCGGACCAGCACCTCCCAAAGCTCG
>Ga0187890_10001715_pt1 | contig 15605 bp, 13 predicted proteins | sample June2016WEW_21_1_FD_133005 | JGI IMG/M metagenome (GOLD analysis project Ga0187890, IMG submission 133005) | Peatland microbial communities from SPRUCE experiment site at the Marcell Experimental Forest, Minnesota, USA - June2016WEW_21_10 | ecosystem: Environmental > Terrestrial > Soil >... | reverse complement strand
GCCGGGTCTGGCCACCGGGGTTTCTTCCGGCCTGGTCACCGGGGCGTCCCCCGGCCTGATCGCCACGACACCAGGCCTGGCCGCCGGCGCGCCGCCGGGCCCGATCGCCAGGACGCCGGGCCTGGTCACCACGGGGCCGACCCTGATCACCGGGGCGGCGCCGGGCCGAACCGGGCACGGCACGATGCTCACCGCCCGCCAGGTCCTGGCCCTGTGCTGCGGCGCCCAGATCGGCGCGATCCGCTGGGACGACGGCCTGCCCCTCGACGTCGGCCGGACCGCCCGCACCGAACCCCCCGGCCTGCGCCGCGCCCTGGAAGCCCGCGACCAGGGCTGCCGGTGGAGCGAGTGTGGCGCCCTTGCCGCCTGGGCCACCGCTCACCACATCCGCCCCTGGAGCAAAGGCGGCGCCACCAGCCTGGAGGATCTGGCCCTGTTCTGCCACCTGCACCACCACTACTTCATCCACATCCTCGGCTGGACCATCACCGGCAACCCCAACGCCACCCTCCACTTCACCCACCCCGGCGGCTGGCTCACCCTCGACAGCCCACTCCCCGGACGCTGACAACGGCCGGGTCTGGCTGGGCAGACCATCCGTCGGAACGGACGGCCGTATTAGGTCGTCAGCACGGGAGCCCTGAGTCTCCAGCGTGCCCGCACTGGTTGCTACTCCAGCGGGGACGGACGGGCAGATGACTCCGGGGTGCCGGACCCGATGACCGCGGGCCGGTCCAGCCGGCGCAGGCCGGTACGGTGCCGCTCAGCCAGGTCCAGGTAGGCCTGCACCGCGTGCTTGATCCAGGACTGCTGGCGCAGGCCCGCGTCGGCCCGGATGGAAGCGGGCACCCCGATAGCGAGAGCGCCTGCCGGGACGGTCATGTCCTCGAGGACCAGCGCCGCGGCCGCGACCACTGCTCCGGCGGCCACCCGGGCACGGTTGAGGACCAGGGATCCCGAACCGATCAGGCAGCCGTCCTCCACCACGCATCCCTCCAGGTGCGCGCGGTGCCCGACGACGCAGCCCGCGCCGATCACCGTGGGCAGCTCCTCGGTCGTGTGGACGATCGTGCCGTCCTGGATCGACGTCCGCTCCCCCACCTTGATCAGGCCGTGATCCCCGCGCAGTACCGCTCCCGGCCACACCGACGACCCGGCGGCGAGTTCCACCGCACCGATCACTACGGCGTCCGGATGAACAAAAGCCTGCGGATCGATCGCGGGCGCGGCGTAGTCGAGTGCGTAGATCGGCACAGCATCACTCCCCCAGAGCGCGTCTGTGGCCCGCCTCGGTACGGCCACGTGTCCCGTTCTCACCAATACGGCATATTGCCCGAAACTAGGATTACATGGGCATGACTGGCCAGCACGGGCTCTCACCGCAGAAGTTGATCAGCTCACCTGCGGTAACCGGGCCGCGCTCACCGGCTGTGCCTGGCAGGAACCCGGCAACTGGGTAGGCACGGACCGGGCAGCCGGGCCGGCACGCACCGGGCAGCCGGGCCGGGCGCTCGGAGGGCACGAACCAGGCAACCGGGCCGGGCGCACGGCCGACACGACCAGGTGGCACGGCGCCGGCGACACAGTCCGGCCACCCAGATCCGGTAGCCGCTCGCGCGCGCAGATCCGCCGGCGCTGGGCTGGCACGCCAGGACTCCCTGTCCAGGGCCTGAGGGCGCTCTGGCGCAGGCCATAGGTCAGCAGTGGGGCGGACCTCAGTCATCACTTTCGCGCCGCAACCGATTATTCCCTTTTGTTCAGTTTTCGCAGAGGTTACATAGTGATACGAAAGAGGTAAACCGCAGCGATCACGGGCAGGAACCGATCGCGCGTGCGCTAGGTCGCGGGAGACGTCGATGCTACTGGAATCAGCCGGATGATCATTCAGTCTCCGGCCATCGCTATATCCAGGCGTTCGTGGAATTGTGTCTCACTTCCATACACCCCGGCCGCCACGATCCGGCCCTGGACCCGGCTTGGCCGCGGATGGCCCGTACCGCGAGCCCGCCGCGTGTACCCCGACTCAAGGACACCGTCGTGACAGTCACGCACCACCAGTCCCATGAGACCCGGGCGGGCTCGGCCAACGGCGGCCCGGACATGTGAGACGACAACCATGAATGAGCAACCAGAGGTCGCGGTCCTGTCCACCGTGCAGACCGGCGTCGGCAAATTCGGCGGCCAGTACTGCCCTCATCACCACGTGCATTGGCGGCGGCCAGGGCATCGCCGCAATCTTCGAGCGGGTATAGCCCTATACAAGGGCCGGTCCGCGGTAGCAATCTCCCAGGAGGTGCCCAATGTCCGAAAGCGACATCGCGTGGCAGGCGGCGCAGGACGCGGCCCAGGCCCTCGCACCCGAAGCCGGCCTGGTCGGCGATCTCGATAGTGTGGGCTTCGGCAAGTCGCTGTTCGCGGTGCTCAACCGGGCCATGGAGCGCCCGTACAGCGTGGCCGGGGCCAGTCTGCGGCTGACGGCCAACCTGGCCCTGGCGACCCAGTTCGCGGCGGCCAGATCGATGGGATTGAAGGCCGCCCCGCCCATCGAGCCGGACCGTGACAAGCGGTTCGCCGACCCGACCTGGGAGGACAACCCGGCATTCGCCGCCCTGCGCCAGTATTACCTGGCCAGCAGGCAGTTCTCCGACGAGGTGCTCGCCGCTGGCCGGGGGGACCCGGTCAGCGACGGCAAGGCCGCGCTGGCCACCGGTTTCCTGCTCGACGCGCTCAGCCCGACCAACTTCCTGATGACCAACCCGGCCGCGCTGAAGCTGGCGTTCGAGACCGGCGGCAGCAGCCTGGCCGCCGGCGCCCGGAACTTCCTCGACGACCTGGCGCACAACAACGGCAAGCCCAAGCAGGTCGACACGAGCCCGTTCCACTTGGGCGAGAACATGGCCGCCACCCCTGGCAAGGTCGTGTACTCCAGCGAACTGATGGAACTCATCCAGTACGAGCCGCAGACCCCGCAGGTCCGGTCCATCCCGATGCTGGCCAGCCCGCCGTGGATCAACAAGTACTACATCATGGACCTGGCGCCGGGCCGCAGCTTCATCGAGTGGGCCGTCCAGCATGGGCACACGGTCTTCGCGATTTCCTACCGCAACCCTAGCGAGGAGATGGGGGGAATCACGCTGGACGACTACCTCATCGAGGGCCCGAAGACGGCGCTGGACGTGATCTCGGACATCACCGGGTCGCCCAAGATCAACATTACCGGGCTCTGCCTCGGCGGCGCGCTGACCGCCATGCTTGCCTCCTACCTCGTCCGTACCGGAGACGACCGGATCAACTCCATCTCCCTGCTGAACACGATGCTTGACTACAGCGAGCCGGGCGTGCTCGGCTCGTTCACCGACGTGCCGACGATAGCCAAGCTCGAACGGCAGATGCAGGCGAAGGGCGTGCTGGAAGGGTCGTCCATGGCGGGCACCTTCGACATGCTCCGGGCGAACGACCTGATCTTCAACTACGTGGTGTCCAACTGGCTGATGGGCAAGCAGCCGCCGGCGTTTGACATCCTCGCCTGGAACGGGGACAACACCCGGATGCCGGCCGCCATGCACTCCTTCTACCTTCGCTCGCTCTACGTCAACAACGAGCTGGCCACCGGAGTACTGGAGCTGGCTGGCCAGCGGTTGTCGCTGGCAGATGTGAAGAGCGACACCTACGTGGTGGGGGCGGTGAACGACCACATCGTGCCCTGGACGACGTCCTACAAGGCGACCCGGCTGCTTGGCGGCCACGTGCGCTACGTACTGACCAGCGGCGGGCACATAGCCGGGATCGTCAACCCGCCCGGGCCGAAGGCCTGGCATATAGCCGGCGAGCACTACCCGCCCACCGCCGTGGAGTGGCGGGCCGCTGCAGAGCGCAAAGACGGCTCCTGGTGGGAGGACTGGGCCGACTGGATGGAGTCGCGGGCTGGTGAGCTGGTCAAGCCGCCCAGGATGGGCAGCCGGCACTACCGCCCGCTGGGCGACGCACCCGGCGAGTACGTCCGCGGCTGACGGCCGGGCCGGGGGGCAGCGCGCCTGAGCCACCTGACCTGAGCTTCCACCTGATCTGAGCCAGCGGGCCTGAGTCAGCGAAGCGCGAGCGAGCGGAGTGTGAGCCAGCAGACACCACATTGCTTGACAAATCACGCATTTTGCATGGTATAGTAAGCGCAGAGCCCAAGAGAAGACCTCGGAGCGAGAAACCCGGAGCGAAGCGTTCCGGAGCGACAGACATCTAGGAGAGCACCATGGCCGACACCCGCAGCACCAGCCAGGAAGTCCAGACAGAGATTCTGGATGCCGTCCGCAAGAGCCAGGAGGCGATGGTGGACGCGATCAAGCGCTGGGCCGAGACGATCCAGTCGATCACCCCGTCCATCCCCGTCCCCAACCTGCCGTACGCCGACAAGCTGCCCAAGCCGGAGGAGTTCGTGGCCAACGCCTACGACTTCTGCGAGCAGCTGCTCGCCAGCCAGCGCACCTTCGCCGAGAGCGTGCTCAACGCGACCAAGCCGCTGACCGCCGGCAGGAACGGGACTGCGCCGAAGACCGCGGCCAAGTAACCTGACCTCGGCTGACCCCGCACGGTGCCCCGGATATCCGGGGCACCGTGCGGGTTTATGCATACTATAATTAGCAGCAGTAAGCAGGCTGGCCGGGGCTGCCCGGCCGCACCGTCTCAGGCCCTGGAGGTCCTCATGCCAGAACCTTGGGACACCCAGCGCGAAGCCCTCGGCGCCTTCATCCGGACCCAGCGGAAGCTGGCTAACCTGTCCCTGCGCCAGCTCGCGGAGATGACCAGCCTCTCCAATCCTTACCTGAGCCAGGTCGAGCGCGGGCTGCATCAGCCCTCGGTACGGGTGCTCAAGCTCATTTCCGACGCGCTGAACGTGTCGGCGGAAACCCTGCTCGCCCAGGCCGGGCTGCTGGATGGCGACCGCTCTGGCGCCGCGGCTGGACCGGGCCGGGCCGGCGCTGACCGGTCAGCCACGGCCGGGGCTGACGCCGAAGCGGCTATCCTCGCTGATCAGCGGCTCACCGATGAGCAGAAGAGTGCGCTGATTACCGTGTACCGGAGTATGCTGCGGTCAGATTAGGTGCTGTCGCGGCGTCCGCCAGCAGTGACACCAAATCGAGCGCATCGTCGCTTTTAGTGCCGTCGGCGTGACCAAGAAGTTACCCGTATCTTGCTCTCCGGCGAGCACAGGGAGCCGGCCATGTCTATAATTCCTATATGGTAATTGGGGAATCTCGTTTGCCTGAGCTGCTGCCGCGCCCGGAAGAGTCAGATCTGGCCATCGCACCGCCTGTCGCCGAACCCGGGTACTGGGCCGGCGCGTCGAGTGCAGTCGTGGGCGACGACGCGATCTACCTCGCCTACCGGATGCGCCGTCCGGTAGGCCGAGGCCGCGGTTACGGCGTCAGCGTAGCCCGGTCCGAGGACGGCGTGCATTTCGAGCCGCTGCTGACCGTGGGACGTGAACTGGTCGGAACCGAGTCGCTCGAGCGGCCTTCCCTCGTACGCACCGAGACGGGCACCTGGCGGCTGTACCTGAGCTGCGCCACGCCCGGCACCAAGCACTGGCGGGTGGAACTGGTCGAGGCCACCCATCCCAGCGAGTTCGACGCGCTGAACAGCCAGGTTGTGCTGCCCGGAGACGCCAAGACCGGCGTCAAGGACCCGGTGATCACCCACCGCGATGGGCTCTGGCAGCTATGGGCGTCGTGCCACCCGCTGGCCGATCCCGACGAGGCCGACCAGATGGTCACCGACTACGCCACCAGTGGCGACGGCAAGGAATGGACCTGGCAGGGGACCGCGCTGAATGGCCGGCCGGGCTACTGGGACTCCCGGGGCACCCGGGTGACCGCGGTGATGTACAGCGGCGCCACGATCGTCGCCTACTACGACGGCCGGGCCAGCGCCGCCGAGAACTACGAGGAGCGCACCGGCATTGCCACCGGGACCGAGCCCGCCGCGCTCACCCCGGTCGGGAACGCCCCCTCGGCCGAGTCGCCCTACGGTGGCCGGGGCCTGCGCTACCTGGACATCCTGCCGCTCGGCGACGGCAGCTACCGGCTGTACTACGAGATGACCCGGCCCGACGGCTCGCACGAGCTGCGTACCGAACTCCGGGCCGGGCTGGACGCTTAGCCTCTCCCACCTGGCTATGCAGGGGGAACCCTGGCCCAGGCAATGCAGGAGGAGCCTGGCGGCCAGGCTTCCCCTGCGTGGCCCGGTAACGGCTAGCCCGAGCGAGGCTGGCCGTTACGGGCCTGGCGTTGCCCGACCGGGCGGTCGCCGACCAGGCCGCCGGACCTCTCCCGGGGCTGCAGCCAGTCGCTGAAGTCTTCTTCAGTGACCTTCTCCAGCAGACGGATGTCAGACTCGAAGTACGGCAGCACCGCCTGCCGCTGCTCCCAGGTCAGAGGCTGGCGAGGCCGGGCCCCGCGCTGCAGCATCCGCTCCAGTGGGCTGGTCAGCGCGGTCCCGGTCGTCCCGGGCAGGTGCCGGCTCGCCGCCGCGGCCGTCCGGATCACGGAGGACACGGCCCGGTGGCCCAGCGACCCGGCCGGGTGCGCGGTCACGTTCTCCCTGGGCACCTCGGTGATGATCCCCTGCTCGACCCCCAGGAACCCGCAGATCTGGTCCAGCGTCCGCACCGGGGCGTCCACTAGGTCGCGGTAGCGGAGCACGAGCACCTGGTCCTTCGGGAACACCTGGTACAGGTGCTCGAGCTGCTCGCCGTACCGGCCCAGCCGCGTGTAGTGCCAGAATTGCGCCCAGCCCTCGGCTACCCGGCGGTCCTCGTCAGCACAGGCCTTGACGAAATCCCCGATCGGATCGAGGCCGGCCGACCACAGATGCGTCCAGTTGGAGTGGGCCCGCTCCACCGGGTCACGGAGCATCGCGATCATCCTGACGTCCGGGATCAGGTCCCGGATCCGGCGCTGGGCCGCTTCGTCGTACAGGTAGAACGGGGTGGACTCAGCGCGCAACTGGCCCGCCGCGGCCGCCGCGAACAGGGCCTCGTAGTCCTCCCGGCGCCACACGTGCTCACGCCAGGTCTGGATGTCCCCGGGACCGCCGCCACGGGTCGGTGGCGGCCCGTCGGTCAGGAAGAACTTGGGCTCCTTGACCGGCGACATGTAGAGCACGGGATGCGCGGCCAGAGCCGCGTGCAGAGCCGTGGTGCCGGCTTTCGGGGCACCGATGATCAGGAAGTCCGGCAGAGGCATGGGGGGCCTCCTTTGCGTGAATATGCTCCTACGCACCCCCTCGGGGCACTTGAAGCAAGAAGAATTATCCCGATCAATTTTGTAGGCTAGGGGATACGCGGTTACCGGTCAATGCCAGGTAACCCTCACTATCCGGACCGGGATACGTGACCCTGGTCACTCTGACCAGACGCCCCCCGGCCTCGTTGCGCGGGGAGCGCACGGCAACCGGTCTGCCCGCCAGAGAGCGGATCACACCTCTTTCCGGGCCCCGGATGATGCAGGCAGGAATAGACAACGCGACAGTCACTTAATTCGCCGGGCATTTATACGAGGCGGACCCTGCGCTGAAGTTCGTAGTGCGGACGGGAGTTCGCACTGTGCTGGCCTCTGCGCGGCGAGAAGTCCAGGCAAGAAGTCCAGGTGAGAACACCTTGCTGGGAAGGCTCTGCGGATACAGTCCTCGCTTCTGTCCCTGCGCTGAAAAGCCCGGGTACTGCCTGGAACCCCGCGGTTATCCGCAGAAATTGTGCGGAATTAGTCGACCACAGGAAGAAATACATGAATGCCTGGGACGCGGCCATCTACTACATTAAACATACCAGCCTGCGGGCCTTCCGGGCGCAAGCCGGCGGCCGAAGGCGCACTCTGGGCCGGGCGCTCGCTCGCACAGGTCACGCCAGGGTGCGATCCTCAGCCGCCGGCACGGCGGCCACGTCCTCACGGCGCAGCACCGCAGAGTCACCGTCCCCCCGCAGGAGCGCGGCGACCTCCGCCGCGGGCAAACCGTGGAAGTGCAGGTGGCAGCCGCCCCTCGCCGACTGGGCCGCGGCCGGCCCGTCCACCAGGCGGAGGCTGGGTGTGTGGTCGCTGACCAGCCCGCGCAGCGGGGTGCTACTCCCCACTGGACGCCGGGTCGGCCGCCGTTGTCTGCTGTCCCGAAGGGAACTGTCCCGTTTGGCCTGATGCGGGTTCCGCGTCGTACTCCCCCGCCGGGTGGCCCCCGGGGAGGCAGTGCTTAGCCACCCGCGCCGTGGGGGTGCGCGGCAGTTCATCGATGAGCTGCCAGTAGCGGGACACCTTGAAGGCGGCCAGCCTGGCGGTGTGCGCGCGAAGCGGACGTGGGGCAATGGGCGCCGCCCGCACGGAGCCGCGCGCACGGCAGACCGTTAGTGATCAGACGATCAGTGTCGCTGGCGCGACACTGATCGTCTGATCACGATGGCGGCTCGGATGGTACGGCCGGGCGGGAGACGGCCCGTGGGGCTCAGGGGGTTGGTGTGACGGTCGTGCTGGACCCGGATGCGCTACTCGGGGTCGGCGACGGCACCGTCGAGGGTGAGGACGACGCGCCGGAGGCACCCGGGGTCGGTGTCCCCGACGACGACCCCACCGAGGACGTCGGGGTGGCGGACGTGGACCCGGTCGGCGTGGCGGACGGCGTGGCTGACGGCGTGCCCGTGGGATGCCTGGGCGCGTCCTGCCGAGCGCTCCGCCCGCTGAACGCGTTACCCAGCGGCGGCTTGCCGACGGCCAGCTCGAATATCGTGATGCCCATCACGACGATGAGGAAGAAGCTTCCAGCGATGGCGCCGTAGGTCAGCCACTGCCGCCGGGTCAGCCCGGCGAAGAAGCTGGTGACCGCGGCCCAGATGCTGCCGCGACCCTCGGTGGGGCCTTCCTCGGTGAGGTCCCCGTGCGCGTGCTGGCTGGCCATGTCGCCGGGGCCGCCGCCGTTGGCTGCGCCGCCGTTCGGCGGCCCGCCGTTGGGCGTGCCGTCCCACTGGGTGGTGGCCAGGCCCGGGATCATCTGCGTTTCGTGGGGGTCCCGCGGGGCGCCGTACTGGCGGCTATCCCAGACAGCCGTCTCACGGGCCGCCTGTTCCCGGGCCGCCCTCTGCTGGGAGGCTGTGCCCGATGACGCGGTGTGCCGTCCGCCGGAGGCGGTTCCCGTCCCGGTCCCGCTCACGGTGTCCTGGTTCCGGGGCCGGGCGCCAGAGTGATAAAGCACCTGCCCCGCGGTCCGCAGTCGCTCCTGGGAACGCTCGAGATAGTGCTTGTAGATCGCCGTGCCCAGGGTGCTGGCCACACTGCCCACGGCCGCCCCGAGCAGCGTGCCGCCCACGCCGAGGTAAGAGGCAGCGAGGGCGCCGGTCAGGGTGGCCAGGACACTGGCGATGACTTGAGCGCCGCTCAGCCCGAATCCGCGCGGCCCGCTCATGAACTGTCCCCCTTTGCACGTGAGTCCCCCGCAGCCAGCGCGGAACTCACGGCATGGGGGATGCGGACGGTTCCTTGACTCTTCCGAGCTTATGCGGGACACCCCGGTGGGGCACGTCCGCTCGGCGCAGGTCAGCGTGGAACTGGAGTGTGCCACGTCACCCCGGGCAGGCGCCACGGGCCGATCCGGCGCGGCACCCCGCAGCGGTCTGGCCGGATCGCTCGCGCCCGTCGGCCGCGCGTGACCTGGAAGCTTTACCCGAGCGTGGGAGTCATCGCCGGACCGCGCCGGTGATCAGGAACCGCCGGCGCCGGGGACCAGCCGATCCGGTGAGACTTTTCTGGCTCCTGTCTCGATAGCTGAGACGCGCCGCGGCCGGGACGAAACAGGACAACGTGATCCGGGATAGGTCCGGCCGCCGGCGGACCTATCCCGGCCCGCCCGCGTTCCCGGCCGCCCCTCGCGCCGCTTCCTTCCACCGCCCCCACCCGCTTCCCGGCCAGAGCCCCCGCCGGCCGGCCCAGGCGCGCGCTACCGTCGGGGGGTGGCAGATCGCGCGGTTGAGGTACTGGTGATCGGGGCGGGCGTCGCGGGGCTGACCACCGGGGTGTGCCTGGCGGAAGCGGGGCTGGCCGTGACCATCCAGGCCGACCGGCTGCCGCAGCAGACCACGTCGGCCGTGGCCGGCGCCATCTGGGGACGGCACCTGGTCGAGGACAGCGACCGGGTGACCCGCTGGTGCGCCGAGGCCCTGGACGTGCTCACCGCGCTGGCCGCCGAGCCCGGCACCGGAATCCGATTGGTCGCGGGGATGGACGCCGCGCGGACCGCATACCCCCGCCCGGACTGGGCCGCGCCGCTGCCCGGCCTGAGACCGTGCGACCCGGCGGCGCTCCCGGCCGGCTTCTCGGCGGGCTGGCGGTACACCGCGCCGGTGGTGTCCATGCCCCTCTACCTGGACTACCTGGCCGGGCGGCTGCGCCGGGCGGGCGGGCAGCTCACGGCCGCGCCGCTGGACTCACTGTCCCAGGCCGTCCGGCAGACCACCACGCCGGTGATCGTGAACTGCACAGGGGCCGGGGCCCGCGACTTCGTGCCCGACCCGTCGGTGAGCCCGGTCCGCGGCCAGGTCGTGATCGCCGAGAACCCAGGTATCACCGAGTTCTTCATCGGGGGCGGCGACGAGACCCACGAGCTGACCTACGTGTTCCCGCACGCCAGCCGGGTGGTGCTGGGCGGCGACGAGATCCCGGGTGACTGGTCACTGGACCCCCGGCCCGCAACCGCGCAGCGGATCCTGGCCGACTGTGCGGCCGTCGACCCGCGGCTGGGCACCGTCCGGATCCTGGAGCACCGCGTGGGCCTGCGGCCGGCCCGGCCGCGGGTGCGGCTGGAGGCCGAGACCGCCCCGGGCGACGGCGACGGGCGGCTCCTGGTCCACAACTACGGCCACGGAGGCGCCGGCGTGACGCTGTCCTGGGGCTGCGCCCGCGAGGCCGCGCGGCTCGTCACGTCCTTCCGCTGACCTGTCCCTCAGACCAGCCCTCCTCTGGGCGTCCCTCTGACCAGCCCTCCTCCGACCGGACGCGGACAGGCTGTCGAGGATCGCCTGCTGCACCGGGGGCGGTGTCTCCCCCGGTGCAGCCGCCAGCGCGTACTGGCCGTGCAGTGCCACGCCGGGCTGGGCGATCATCCGCGGGAACCGGCCCCGGTGCGGCCAGGACGCCGCGTGGACCAGGAACGGGTGGCACAGGAACACATCACCGGCCCGGCCGGCAGCCAGGACGGTGGGCCGGCCGGCGCTGGCCCGCGCGGCCTGCTGCGCGGCGGGCAGCCACTCCATGCCCTCGTCCCCGGCCGGGGCGAGGATCGGCGGGACGTCGCGGTGCGAGCCCGGCCGCAGCCGGGTCGGTGCGCCGTCCGGCTCCACGTCGGTCAGCAGGTAGAGCGCGAGCAGCCCGCGGGCGCGGGAGCCGGCGCTGACCCGCCACTGCCCGGCCGCCTCGTAGCTGGCCTCGATGTGCCAGCCCGCGTCGCCCGGGTCAGCCTCGCTGGGGAACCGGACCGGGATGGTGCCGCCCAGCCCTTCCCGCCGCCACCAGCGGCCGGGCCCGATCAGCTGGTCACAGGCCTCCTGAACCACCGGCCTGGTTCCCGCCTCGGCGAACGGGCCGCCCTCTGGGCATGGGATCCGCACCACCGGGGCGGTCCACGTCGTGGGGTCATCGCGCCGGACACCGTGGCCGTCCAGGCCGGCCCAGATCATGTCCTGGCAGGCCGCGATGACCGGGGCCGGGACCGCGCCGCGGACGGCGACGTAGCCGTCGGCCAGAAACCCGCCGATCTCGTCCTCGCTGAGCACGGCTACAGGCTGGCACGCCCGCCGCCGCACCCGCCACTTCAATAACGATTTGACCGGCGTCGGACCCCATTGGTACCTTACTCAAGTAATGAACCACTGAACTGAGTTACTGACCGACCGGAGGCGTGGTGCCGGCGCTGGACGATGGGACGCCGCTGTTCGTGCAGATCGCCGAGCAGCTGGCCGACGACATCGTCGACGGCGTGCTCGCCGAGGGTGCCCGGGTGCCGTCCACCAACGAGCTGGCCGCGTTCTACCGCATCAACCCGGCCACCGCAGCGAAGGGGATCAACCTGCTGGTGGACGAGGGGGTACTGGAGAAGCGCCGCGGCATCGGGATGTTCGTCGCCGCGGGCGCGCAGGAACAGCTGCGGGCCGGCCGCCGGAAGCAGTTCGCCGAGCAGTATGTGGACCCGATGCTGGCCGAGGCTAACCGGCTGGGCATCGACAACGACACGCTGGTCTCCCTGATCCGGGGACCCGGCTGGCACAACGGAGGCAGCAGGCCATGATCCCGACGATCTCCGCGACGGCGCTCGGCCGCCGCTACCGCGAACAGATCGCGCTCGACGACGTCTCGCTCACGGTGGGGCCAGGCACCGTGACTGGCCTGCTGGGCCGCAACGGTGCGGGCAAGACCACCCTGATGCGCATCATCACCGGGCTGGAGTTCCCCACCGCCGGTGACCTCCGGGTGTTCGGGCAGGTCCCGGCCGAGAACGACGAGGTGCTGCGCCGCATGGTGTTCGTGCGCGAGGACCAGGCCTACCCGGACCTCCGCGTGGAGCACGCCATCCGGGTCGCCTCGTGGTTCTACCCGAACTGGAACGCGGACCTGGCCCGGCAGCTGATCGAGGACTTCGACCTGCCGCCGCGGCGGCGGATCAAGCGGCTGTCGCGCGGGATGCGGTCCGCGGTCGGGATCGTCATCGGGCTGGCGGCCCGCGCCGAGCTGACCCTGTTCGACGAGCCGTACGCCGGCCTCGACGCGGTCGCGCGCCAGCTCTTCTACGACCGGCTGCTGGCGGAGTTCGCCGAGCATCCGAGGACCGTGGTGCTGTCCACCCACCTCATCGACGAGGTGGCGGACCTGCTCGAGCACGTGGTGATGCTCGACCACGGGCGGGTGGTACTGGACGCGCCCGCCGACGACGTCCGCGGCACGGGCATGACCGTGAGCGGCCCGGCCACGGCCGTGGAGGAGTTCGTGGCCGGGCACACGGTCTGGCGCCGGCAGCGGCTCGGCGCGCGGGGCTCGGTCACGATCGCCGATCCCCTCGACTTCGCCGCGCAGTCCCGGGCCCGCGCGCTGCACCTGACCCTGGAACCCCTGTCCCTGCAGCAACTGCTGGTCCACGCGGCCGGCCATTCCGCTGACGAGAAGGTGAGCGCATGAACACGCTGGTGAACGTGGCCCGCTACCACCCGGTGGACCGGGTGACCTACCTGGCGCTGCCGTGGGGGATCATGACGTTCAGCTTCCTGGTGAACGTGGTCATCGCCTCGCTGGCACCGCCTACCCCTCATGGTTCCTACACCGGAGGGCTGGTGACGATCTACGTCTTCCTGCTCATCTGCGGTGCGCTGAGCATGACGCGGGCGCTGCCGTTTGGGCTGATGCTCGGCGTCAGCCGCCGCACCTACTATCTCGGCACCGCGCTGCTCGTGGCGGTCCTGGGCACGGTCTACGGCCTGGGGCTGACCGTCCTGCAGGTGGTGGAGCGTGTCACCGGCGGGTGGGGTCTCCGGCTGCACTTCTTCAGGATTCCGTGGATCATGGACGGTCCGTGGTACGAGACGTGGCTGACGTCGTTCGTGCTGCTGGTGCTGTTCTTCCTGTACGGCATGTGGTACGGGTTGGTGTTCCGGCGCTGGAGCGTGCCCGGGCTGGTCGCGTTCATCGCCGCCCAGATAGTCGTGGCGCTCCTGGTCGTGGTGGCCGTGTCGGCGACCCACAGCTGGTCCGGGGTCGGGCACTTCTTCACCACGGTGACGGCGCTGGCGCTGACCGGCGTGCTGGCCGTGGTGGCCGTGGCCATGGGGCTCGGCGGGCTCACCACCATCCGCCGGGTCACCGTCTGACGATGAGCCGGCTGGTCACGGGCCGACTGACCAGGGAGCCCGTGACCACGGGCCGCTAGAAGCCGGGGAAGACGGCGCGGAGCCGGTCCAGCTCGATGCCCTCAGCCGTGTACTCCGGGGTGTGGCCGGGGTCGAGCCGCCCGTAGAACAGCCGCAACAGCGCCTCGGCCGGCAGCGTGATCTCACCGTCGACGGCTGAGCCGTCCGCCCACGGCGACAACGTCACCGACTCCCCCACGTCGAGCAGGTAGTCACCGTCGGGCTCGGTGGTGCGCAGCCGGACGCGGAAGGAATCACCGGCCGGCTTCGCTACGAACTGGAACAGCTGGGTGACCTGCTCCATGACCGGGAGGATCGCGTCCTCCGCCACGGTCGCGCCCGGGTCGACGCTCGCGGCCACGTCCCAGACGTGGATGGCGTGCTCGCTGAGGCGCAGCCGGACCAGCCCGGCCGCGTCAAGCTGGCGGCCGAAGAAGTCGAGCCCGATGGAAGCCAGCTCGTCGTCGCTGAGCGCCTCGAGCCGGCGAACGTGCTCGGCGTCCCAGGTCAGGCTGTCGGCGGCCTGCATCTCCGGGGCGCGGTTGTTCCACGCGTCCCAGATCGCCGGGAACGCACTCTGGTCCAGCTGGCCGCGCCCGCCCAGCGCGGCGGCCAGGCTGACGGTGGCGATCTCCGCGCCGCTACCGAGGTGGGAGAGGACCTGGGCGATGGTCCAGTCCGTGTCGTAGGACTGGGCGCGCAGGTGGTCCGGGGTGAGCGGCCGCACCAGCCCGTCGAGCCGCTCATGCGAGTTGCGCAGCACGCCGATCAGTGCGCGAGGGTCAGTGGGCATGGCTAGCTCCCGTGCGGATGAGGTCTACCGGACGGCACAGCCTACCGGGGGGCCTGCGGCCCTGCCCGCCCGGCCGGCCGGTCCGCCCGCGGACCGATCGATCTCACCGGCCTGGGGGGCTCACCACCGCGGCCCCCAGGGTCCTAGGCTGAGCGGAATGAAGATTGGTTTCGGTGCCCCGGTCTCGGGAGTGTGGGCTACCCCGGAGAACCTCGCCTCGTTCGCGGCCAGCGCGGAAGCCGCCGGCTACGCCTCGCTCTGGACGTTCCAGCGGCTGATGGTGCCCGAAGGCTCGGCCATGGAGCCCGTCTACCACAGCGTGCTCGACCCGATGGTGGCCCTCGGGTACCTGTCCGCGGTGACGCGGCGGATCCGGCTCGGCGTCGCGGTGGTGAACATGCCGTACCTCGCCCCGGGCTACCTGGCCAAGATGGCCGCCACCGCGGACGTGCTGTCTCGCGGCCGGCTCGACCTGGGGCTCGGCATCGGCTGGCTGCCGGAGGAGTTCGTCGTGGCAGGGGGCATCATGGCCCGCCGCGGGGTGCGCACCGACGAGTACATCGAGGTCATGCGGCGGATCTGGGCTGAAGGGCCGGCCGAGTTCCACGGACGGGACTACGACCTGCCCGCGGGCTGGTTCGCGCCCAGGCCGGTGCAGCGGCCGGGGCCGCCGATCCTGCTCGGGGGGATCGCCCGGGCGGCCCTCGAGCGGGCCGGGCGGCTGGCGGACGGCTGGGTCACCTCCAGCCGGACCGACCTGTCCCGGATCAGCGAGGGGATCAGCGTGGTCCGGGGGGCAGCCGAGGAAGCGGGCCGTGACCCGGACTCGATCAGGATCGTCTGCCGCGGCGTGCTCCGCGTGGGCGCGCCGGGGACCGTGCCCGAGGGCGG
>Ga0187890_10001711_pt1 | contig 15617 bp, 13 predicted proteins | sample June2016WEW_21_1_FD_133005 | JGI IMG/M metagenome (GOLD analysis project Ga0187890, IMG submission 133005) | Peatland microbial communities from SPRUCE experiment site at the Marcell Experimental Forest, Minnesota, USA - June2016WEW_21_10 | ecosystem: Environmental > Terrestrial > Soil >... | reverse complement strand
GCCTTGGACACCGTGTTCGGGTTGATGGCCAGCGAGGCGACGACATCCCTGACCTTGGGCAGCTGGTCGCCAGGTTTGAGGTAGCCGAGTCGCAGCGCGTGCTCGACCTGATGGACGAGCTGGAGATAAGTCGGCACTCCTGAAGCGGGGTCGAGCCGGAACTCGATCGGTGAGATCTGAGCGCCCACCCGGTCGCTATCCCTCTGTCCTATTGTCATAAGACAACCCTAGAGAGGCTGACTCGTGATGTCAACGCCAGGAGAGACCCAAGAGGTAGTCGCCCTCGCCCCAGCATGGCGAACAGGACGCGGAGTTACTCACTCACCTATCAAGGGCACTGATGCACCGCCTCCGTCTGTAAGCCGCCTTTGAGCAAGCGCTCAGGCGGTGGTGCCCAGTTACCGATGCGATCAAGGCGTTACCCGCGGTCACTCTCTCGACGTTCCCGACACGAGTGGTGGCCCCACGAGCCGGCTGAAGCCCGACTGCGCGTTCTCGTAGCCTTGGCATAACCCGACCCGCCTCGCAGCTCCACCGAGCCGATCAACGAGATGCTGTGGCCGGCCCGGCCCCATTCGTCTCGGACCCACCGATCGAAGGCGTGGTGGTCCAACGCGTCCTTGTCCCGCACCGAACCCTTTTGCATCACGAGAAGAAGGTCGGCGATCATGTCGACGACTTCTCCCGTATTCGCTGACACGAACCACCGGCGGTGGTTCGTCGTCGAAAGGTCGCGCCATGGCCAGGATGGCCACTAACTGGTGATAGCTCCTGGCCGACGAGGGTTCGTCGCACTTGTTCAGGATGAAGGTGTCGGGAACTTCGATGATGCCCGCCTTCAGGAATTCGGACCTCGTCACCTCCCAGCGGCTGCAGGACGCGGCACACGTGGTCGGCGAGTTGGCGGATATCGACTTCGCTCTGGCCGATGCCGACCGTCGCCACCACCGTCGCGGTGCGGCCCTGTGGTGGGCCTTCCTCGACGAACGGCACGGGGAGTCTTCGGTTCTGGATTGAATGCTGTCCGGAGGTTCGGCCCACCGGTCGGTTACAAGATCGGCCAGACCTCGATCGTCGGGTCATACTCGCGCGCCATGTCGGTAATGACCTTCCGGTGGCAACGAACCTCCTCCCGCTCGACGCACAGAACGGCGACCCGCTGTTCTCGTGCCTCTTCCACCAAGCGTTGAAGGGCCGGCCCGGACCCATTGGTCAACAGCTCCCGCATGTGCCGACGCCCCTCTTCACCGTCACCGCGGCGAAAGCTCTCTCTGTTGTCTGGCGGATTGCCGAGGGACTTGTCGTGGACGTAGTCGATGCCGGCCTGCTCGAGGGCGGCACTGAGCGTCTTGCGAGAGAAGCCTTTCCTGCGGCTCACGGGGGTCAAGCGAACATCGAAGACCTTGGCCACCTTGGCGGACTTCAAGTGGTCAATGAGACCCGGGAGCTCAAGGCCTTCGTATCCGATGCTATAGATCCTGGGAGGCATGGAACGATCGTGATGTGTGGAGCCCTCGGTAGCAAATCTGCTGGTCACAACAGCACCCCTTGAGACGGCACATCTGGCGGCCAAAAGGTACCCAGCACGAGGAATGAGGCGGGTCGCTGCTCCTGGTTGCCGACGAACAGGACCGTGTCACGACCAGCCCAGAGTTGGATCTCGAACTTTCGACGCATGAGGTCCTGCCAGTTCGGTCGGTTTCGGACGCGACGCCACAGCGCCAGCACCTCCCAATCGACGATGGTCTGGTGGTGAGTGGGGCAGTTTGGAGCCGAACATCGGTATCTGTAGCGGAAGCGCCACGGCACGACCTCAAATTCCGGCTTCCTGCCCTCCGGCTCGTCGAAGAGACTGGTTCTGGCAGCAACTCCATCCGCCCGGCGTCGCCATTCCTTCAACTGTTCTGGATCTCGCTCAGTGATCTCAAGGACTGGGGGCTCTATCGGCCGTACAACCGCCAGCGATGGAGTCCCCGGACCCGAGCCGGATCGGTTCGCTTCCACCAGATCGCACATGGGCGCCTCAAAGAGCTGGCCGACCAGGTGGCGGCGTCGCGCCCATTGGTCATTGGTTGTCATGGTCTCGTGCAGCATCAGTGTGTTGGGCACCGGCGACCAGGATTCTGGACGCCGATCTGCCTTGGGGCGACGAACGGACAGGGCGACTCGTTGGTATTTGGCAAACCGCTGTTCCTCGTCCAGGTCACGAAACGGGACGGGGTGAAGCCGTATCCATTGCGGCGCATCCTCACCGAGGCGGGCTCCAGCAACGCACATCGTCTCTTCAAGATCGCGCGTCAGCACGGGTGCAGCCTTTACCAGGACGACGACCTCCATTTCGGTCTCGGTGGAGATGACTGCCATCGGTCTCCTCTTCGGGTCCTTGATCAGTGTGTCCGGTGACGACTTCGGGGACGCGGATGCACATCGCCACACTCCCCGACGTGAGCAGCTATGTGGCCTTCCTGGCCCTTCCCAATTCGGCACCAAGCGCGTCGGCCGCCCCCCGGTCAGACTCCTCAATGAAGTGTGCATAGACACCAAGCGTCGTTGACGAGTCAGCGTGACCGAGCCGTCCACTGACGGTCCGCACCGGGACGCCAGCCGCCAGAAGCCGCGTCGCCGAGAAGTGACGGAGATCGTGCAGCCGGACGCCATGGAGGCCGACCTTGGCCCGGAGCCGGATGAAGTCCTTCGTGACGTCGTTGGGAACCCAGGGCCGTGCACCGTCGGCATCCCGCGAGAACACGTACGCAGCGGGGCTCAGGCTCACGTCGGCCCGCTTGGCGCGTCGCTCGCACTTCTTGCGGTGTTCGGAGAGAATCTCGGCAGTCTCCCGGTCGACGGCGACGCGACGCACCGAGCGCGTCTTCGTCTCCTTCTCGACCATCACCCCATGGGCTGCTTCGACCACAGAGCGGGAGATGAGGATCGAGCCGCCCTTCAGATCGATCGCGTCCCAATGCAGCCCGCAGAGCTCACCTCGCCGTGCACCCGTCGTCGCAGCCAATTGGAGGAAGCACCCGAAGTCGGGATTCGCCGCGGTGGCCGCCTCGATCAACGTCACCACACCGGCGGGATCCGGTGGTTCGACCTCAGTCCGGCGTGCCCGGGGCGGGGAGGCGAGGGCGGCGGGATTGTTCGAGATCCATCCCCATCGAACTCCTTGCTGGAGCGCTCGTCGCAGGATGGCGTGGACCTGTCGGACCGTTGCAGCCGAGAGCGCACCGCCATCTCGTCCGCCCTGCTCGCGGAGCTTGACGTAGAGGCGATCGAGCTGCGCTGTGCGGAGTTTGCCGAGCGGAACGAGGTCCAGGATGGGGAGAATGTACGTCTTGATGATCCAGTCGTAGCCCTTGACTGTGGTGGGCGAGAGCTCGGGCGCCGCCAGTTCGAACCACTCGTGGATGAGATCGCCCACCGTCGTGTCCTGGGCACGGTGTCCACCGCCTGACACCTCGGTCACGAACCGGGCCAAGGCTTCCTGGGCCTGGCGTTTCCCTCCCTTCACGGTCCGAGTCACGTACTTGGGGCGCCGCGTCACCGGGTCCATTCCTGCGTACGCGCGGAGTTCCCAGCTGTTTCCTCGCTGCCGAAGGTGACCCCTCATCGCGGCTCCTGTTGCTGCTACTACTCGCTGTTCACGAAATAGTAGCAACCAGTAGCAACGCGTCAGCCTGGATGCGGCGACCGTGGGGAAAGAGTGCCTCTGACCTGGATCTTTCCGGCGCGCTCGGAGGGATTCGAACCCCCAACCTTCTGATCCGTAGTCAGATGCTCTAGTCCGTTGAGCTACGAGCGCCGGGTGAGTCAACCAGTGTACCGGACCGGCAAGCGGCCCGGATTGCGGGAACCTGCTGGTCAGACGTTGATCGGCAGCTTCGTGTAGCCCCGGACGGTGCTGGTGTAGAGGGGTACCGCCCCGTCCATGTCCACCGACCACTCAGGAAAGCGCTTGAACGTCTCCTCGAGCGCGATCCGCCCCTCCGTCCGGGCCAGGGCCGCGCCCAGGCAGAAGTGGATGCCGTAGCCGAAGGAGAGGTGGTGGTCGAACTTCCGGTGGATGTCGAAGCGGTCGGCGTCGGGATAGGCCCGCTCGTCGCGTCCCGCGGACCCGGTGACCATCACGACCTTCGACCTCGCCGGGATCGTGCCCCCGTGCAGCTCCACGTCAGCGGTGCACCAGCGGCTCTGCACCGGTGAGGGTGCCTCATAGCGGAGGATCTCCTCCACACAGTTCGGGATCAGACCGGGGTCGGCCGCGAGCTCGGCCCGCTGCTCCGGGTTCTTGTCGAGGGTGAGAGCGGCCCATCCGAGCATGCGGGCAACGGTCTCGGTACCCGCGCTGCCGATCAGCGCGGCGAAGTTGACCGCCTGCTCAAGCGTGAGGTGACGCGGCTCGCCGTCCTCCTCCACGATCTCCATGTTCACCAAGTCCGTGAACATGTCGTCGCGCGGATTCTTCTGGCGGTCGGCCAGGGTCGCACCGAGATACTCCAAGAAGCCGAACATCGCCGTCGCCGACACGTCGTTCGACATGCCCGTCTCGGGATCGAGGTGGAACGATTCGTCGATCCAGCCCCGGACCGTGTCGCGGTCCTCGGGCGGCACGCCCAGGAGGGCGGCGATCACATAGGCCGGTACCCGGGCACCGAAGTCCTGCACGTAGTCGAACGAGCTCCGACCGGTCAGATCGTCGAGCAGAGCGGCGCAGAGCGTCCGGATGTCCTCCTCGAGCAGCTTCATGCGTCGCGGCGTGAAGGCCTTGGACACCAACCGCCGGTAGCGCGTGTGCTCCGGCGGGTCCATGAAGATCATCATCTCCATGTCGATCGGATCCGCCTTGATCATCTCCAGCACGGTCCCGTGGGACGAGCAGAAGGTCTTGGGGTCCCGACTGAACGCATCGACGTCGGCGAACCGGCTCACCGCGTAGAAGTCCAGCTCCTCGTTGTAGTACAGGGGAGCCTCGTCGCGGAGGCGCTTCCAGATCGGATGCGGGTCACCCTTGTACTTCTCGTTGAGCGGGTCCCAGGCCAGTGGTTCGGTGTCGACTGCGGTCACGGCTTCTCCCCTCGAACTGCCTCGTTCAGCTGAAGATGTGCTGCTCGTCCCAGAGCTTGATGCCGCCCAGGATGCCGGCGGTGTTGTCCACGACGGTGATGCGCTCGAGGACTTCGCCGAGATCGCGGCGATTGATCCGCCCGCCGTTCCCACCGCCGATGAAGAGGTGGTCGAAGAAGGTCATGGCGTCGAGATAGGCGATGACCTTGCGCACCCTGCTGTTCCAGCGCTTGTCGCCGATCTTCTTGCGGGCCGCCTCGCCCAGCTGCTCGTTGAACGTCTCGCCCTTGCGGAACCCGATGTGGGAGAACTCGAAGTGCGGCAACAGCCGGCCGTCCATGAAGAATGCCGTCCCGAAGCCGGTCCCGAACGTCACCACTGCCTCGAAGCCCTTTCCCTGCACGACGGCCGCGCCCTGCACATCGGCATCGTTGGCCACCCTGCAGGGCTTTCCGATGGCGTCGGACAGGGCGCCGGAGAGGTCGAAGCCGGACCACGCCCGCACGAGCGTGTCGTCGACCGCAGAACCGGGGCCCTTCTTGGTGACGAAGTGCGGGGCGCTCAGGACCTGGCCCTTGCGCACCATGCCGGGGAAGCCGCACGAGATCCGGTCGGCCGGCGGCAGCCTGTCGGCCAGGCTCTCGAGCTTCTCCACCATGAGCTCGGGCGGCATGGGATAGGTGGTGGGGATCTTCACCCTGTCCGCCACGGTGGTGCCCGTGGCACCGAGCACGTTGGCCTTCAGCCCCGTCCCGCCCACGTCGAAGCACAGGGTGAAGGGGTGAACGTGGCAGGGGTCGGGTGTCCCCGGAGCGGTGTCCGTCACGAGGGTAAGCGTAGCCACGCCGACATCAGGTGGGGTCCGGCGGAAAGGGTCCCGTCATCCCGCGACGATGTCCCGGATCACCTCGCGGAGCAGGACATCCGCCGCCTGCCCGTCGTCGGAGTCGGTGGTGAACGCGTCGAAGGACATGAAGAGGCTCGAGAAGACGGCGCCGAAGGAGGCGGCCATGCGCACCCGGTCCCGCAACGGGACCCGCGGGTCGGCCAGCACCCGGCGGAACTGGTTCTGAATGTCCTCGTGCTCGGCGTCGTGGTCCTGGCGGTGCAGCTTCTCGAGTGCGGCCTGGTTGCGTTCGTGCATGAGGAAGATCGTGCGCTGGGCCAGCATCTGGTCGAGGAGGCCGTCGAGCAGCTCGGCCCACTGGGCCAGCGTGACCGGCTCGTCCCCGATCTTCTTGAGGGTCTCCTTGCCGAACTCGTGCAGGCGCATGTGCAGGGCGAGGAGGATGTCCTCCTTGGACTCGAAGTGGTAGTAGAGGGCCGCCTTGGTCACGCCCAGCTGCTCGGCGATCTGCCGCAGGCTGGTGCCGTCGTAGCCCTGCTCGGTGAAGAGGTCGAGGGCCACATCGAGGATGCGCTCCCGCGTGTCCTTGTCCTTGTCCTTGACGTCGGTCCGGGCCGGGGCGCCCGCGGGGCCCGCTCCTTCGGGCGCGACGGCGGGCTCTGGGCCGACGGTGGCCTCGAGCTCCTCCAGCGTGTCCGTCTTGTCCCCGGTCTGCGTCATGTCTCCTGTGACCTCTTCTGCGTCCGCCGAGCCGGTGCCACGGCCTTCACGGACGCCTCCCGGTGTGCGTGGTGCACGGGTTTGCCCATGGATTTTACTTGACGACAGGTAAGCCGGGTGCTTACCATGCCCTTGAGACGGAAGCCTACTAACCGACCGGTAAGGAAGCAATGGCTGCAGAGATCCCCGAACTGATGATCCAGGCCGAAGGGCTCACGAAGCGCTACGGCGAGACCCAGGCCCTGGCCGGGGTCGACTTCTCCGTGCCCGCCGGCACCATCCTCGGACTGCTCGGCCCGAACGGGGCCGGCAAGACCACCGCGGTCCGGGTCCTGACCACCCTGGCGCTGCCCGACTCGGGCCGGGGCACGGTCGCAGGGATCGACGTGGTGAAGCATCCGGGCGAGGTGCGCCGCCACATCGGTGTGGCCGCCCAGGACGCCACACTCGACCCCCTCCTGACGGGGCGCCAGAACCTCGTCCTGGTCGGCGAGCTGTCCGACATGGGCCGGGCGCCGGCGCGGGCCCGGGCGACCGAGCTCCTCGCCCAGTTCGAGCTGACCGACGCGGCAGACCGGGTCCTCAAGGGCTACTCGGGCGGCATGCGGCGGCGACTGGACCTGGGCGCGGCCCTCATGACGCGGCCACCCGTGCTGTTCTTGGACGAGCCGACGACCGGCTTGGACCCGACGAGCCGCCAGCGGGTGTGGGAGGCCATCCGGGAGCTGCTCGGTGAGGGCGTGACCGTGCTGCTCACGACGCAGTACCTCGAGGAGGCCGACGCGCTGGCCCACCGCATCGTGGTGGTGGACCACGGCAAGGTGATCGCCAACGGGACGCCGACAGAGCTGAAGGAGGCGAGCCGAAGTGCCCGCCTTGAAGTATCTCTTGCGGCACCGGACACCGACGGGCGCGCGGCGGGCGCCATGGCGCCCCTGGTGTCAGGGCGGGTGCACGTCAGCGAGGACGGTCGGCGGCTGAGCGCCGGCGTGGACGCCGCGCCGGGTCTGGCCACTGCGGTGGTGCGGGCGCTGGACGCGGCGGGAGTGCTGGTGGACAACATCGAGGTGCGCCAGCCCTCGCTCGACGACGTGTTCTTCTCCCTCACTGGAGGGCACATCGAAGGCGAGGACGAAGACGAGGCGATCGGATCCGCTGGCGGCGCAGCGGCGGCTTCGGCCGGCGGCGGCGGCAAGAGCGCCGAACGTCAAGAGTTGGAAGGGGTGCGCGCATGACGACGACCACGCTGACGCCGACGTCGGTCGGACTCGACCGTTCCCGCTCCGGCGGCTCCGTCTTCGGTGCGCTCGCCGACATCTGGGCGATGACGCGGCGCAACCTCGTGCACATTGCGCGCGAGCCGATGCAGCTGTCCGACGTGACGATCCAGCCAGTGCTCTTCACGGTGCTGTTCGTCTACATCTTCGGCGGGGCCATCGCGCTCCCCGGGGGCGGCAGCTACGTGAACTACCTGCTGGCCGGGATCTTGGCGCTGAACCTCGTCACCTCCGTCATGGGCACCGCGGTGGGGCTCAGCACGGACCTGCACGAGGGCATGATCGACCGCTTCCGCACCCTGCCCATGTGGCGTTCGGCCGTGCTGGTCGGGCGCTCCATGGCCGACCTGCTGACCTCGCTTCTCTGCGCGCTCATCGTCGGGCTGACGGGTCTGGCCGTCGGATGGCGACCGGGGGCCAATGACATCTCGGTCCTCGGCGGCTTCGCCCTGGTGATCTTCTTCGCGTACGCGTTGACGTGGATCGCGGCCTGTGTCGGTCTGAACGCGAAGAGCCCCGAGTCGGCCGCCTCCTTCGGCTTCATCGTGCTCTTCCCGTTGGCCTTCGTCTCCAACGCCATGGTGCCCACCCAGCACATGCCCGGGTGGCTCCAGGCGGTGGCGGAATGGAACCCGGTGAGTGCCGTCTGCGCGGGCACGCGGGTGCTGTGGGGCAACCCGAACCCGGCTGGGGCGCTCCATGCCTGGCCCATGCAGCATCCGATTGAGGCCTCGCTGATCTGGTCCGTGGTCCTCATCGGGCTGGCTGCCCCGCTCGCTGCACACTTCTTCCGGCGCCGCACGACCGAGTAGGTGCCGGCCCCGGTCCGGCGTCCCCGGACCTGAAGCGTCGAAGGCCCGATAGGTTCCCCATTCGTGACCGCAGAACCATGGCTGTCCGACGCATGCTCGTTGGTCGACGCGTTCCGAGCGGGGACGATCTCCCCGACCGAGGCCCTGGAGGGATCCCTCGCGGCGGTGGCGTCGTCGAAGCTGAACGCGGTCTGCTTCGTCGACGAGGAGCGGGCGCGCCGGACGGCGGCTGCGGCCGACGTGAGCCTGCCCTTCGGCGGGGTGCCCATCGGCGTCAAGGAGCTCGACCCGGTGAAGGAGTGGCCGCTGACCGAGGCATCCCTGGTGCACAAGGACCGGGTGTCCGACTACGACGGGACCATGACGGCGCGCCTCCGTGCGGCCGGAGCGGTGCTGGCCGGGCAGACGACGGCGTCGGAGTTCGGCGGCATCAACTGCACGTACACCCGCCTGCACGGCGCGACGTCGAACCCGTACGACCTGGAGCGGACGCCGGGTGGTTCCTCGGGTGGCTCGGCGGCCGCGGTCGCCGGCGGCCTGTTCCCGATCGCCACGGGCGGTGACGGTGGCGGCTCCATACGGATCCCGGCCGGCTTCACGGGCCTGTTCGGGCTGAAGGCGACGTTCGGGAGGATCCCGAAGGGGCCGTTCACGGAGGTCGAGCCGCTGACGGCGGTCCTCGGCTGCCTGGCGCGCTCGGTGCGCGACGCCGCACGGTGGTTCGACGTCTGCAACGGGTACGACGAGTACGACCCCTTCTCGCTGCCCCAGGTCGGGGGCTGGGAGGCCGGGCTCGACCGGCAGGACGTCCGCGGGAGGCGGATCGCCGTGTGCGCCGACCTCGGGGCGGCAGTCGTGGCGGGTGCCGTGCGCGAGAACGTCGAGGAGGCGGCCCGTCTCCTGATTGAGGACGCGGGCCTCGAACGGCGCGAGGTGCCGGTGGCGTTGCCCCAGGGCGGTCTGGAGTGGGCCATGGCGGGGACCGCCAGCCTCCTGGTGGGGCTCGGCGACCTCTACCCCGCGTGCGAACCGGACCTGACGCCCGAGATCATGCTGGCGGCCAACATCGCGACCCATCACTTCGACATAGAGGCGGCCAAGAGCGTCGAGGCCCTGCGCCGCGCGGCCATCGTGCAGATGGGGCAGATCTTCGAGCAGGTGGACTTCTTGGTCTGCGCGACCAACCCAGATGTCGCGTTCGGCGCCCGGGGACCGCTCCCGACCACGGTGGACGGGGTCGACCTCGTCTCCCAGCGCGGCTTCGAGGCTGCATTCGGCAACAACGGGGCGCTGACCATCCCGGCCAACACGACCGGGCACCCGGCGGTCGCCATCCCGGCCGGCCTGGTGGGCGGCCTCCCGGTCTCCATGCAGATCATCGGGCGGCGGCACGAGGAACAACTCCTGCTCGACCTGGCCCGGATCGTCGAGCGGGAGCGGCCGTGGCCCCTCGTGGCACCCGGCAGCCCGGCCTGACGCCGTTCGCCGCGGGGACGGCCGGGAGAAGAATTGTCGCTCACGAGACGGTGATGTCGCACAATCCCCAGGCCTGAGCACGAGTTTTGGGGGTGCGTTGAGCCATTCTGTGACTTTCGGTTCCTGCGCTTGAACAACCGTTTGTCCTATCTTGATCCGAGAGATGGCGGAGGAGATGCTGTTCACTGTTGCCGGGTCGGTCGCGATGCCGGCTCAGATGATCTCGCTCGAGGAGGCGGGCCTCGAGGAGCGCGCCGACCTCCAGGAGTGGGTGCTCTCGAACCCGGCCATCCTGGGGCCCGCGGTGAAGGTGATCACCTTCGAATTCGAGGGCGTGCCGACGGCCAACGGACCGGCGGGCCGGGATCGCATCTGGGTGCTCGGCCTGGGCTCCGACGGGCGGCTGGTCGTCGCCGAGCTGAAGAGCGGCCGGACCGCCGACACCGACGTCTCCGCGCTCAAGTACGCCGCCATGGCCAGTCGGATCCTGCCCGAGTCCCTCGCCGACCACTACTCCCGGTTCCAGTCGCGGCGGCAGTCGCCCATCACCCCGGACGAGGCTCTCGCCGAGCTGCAGGCCCACGCTCCCGAGCTCTCCCAGGAGTCGCTGCGACGACCCCGCATCGTCCTGCTGGCCCGGGACTTCTCGCCGCTCGTCACCGCCAGCGTCGTCTGGCTCAGCGAGATGGGCCTGGACATCTCGCTGGTGCAGATCAGCGCGTTCCGGTCCTACGTCTACGGACGGGCCGGCAGCGGCAACGTGCCCATGATCTCGGTCAGCCAGCTCTACCCGCTGCGGGAGGTCGAGGAGTTCACGATCAGCCCGGAGCGCCAGCTCGCCCGGGAGATGGCCGAGTCCAAGCGGCGGGTCCAGGACGCCAGCACCGTCCGCCGCCTCGTGACGTCGGAGTCCCTGGCGGAGGGGACGATCTTCACGATCGCCCCCCGGGAGGACATGAGCTTCGAGATCCGGAACCAGCTCGAGGAGTGGCTCCACGCCGACCCGGGCCGGCGGACGGCCCACTGGCAGAACGCCGTGAATGCGCCGCTGGTGTGGGACGCGGACAAGTTGTCGTACTCGCCGGCCGGGCTGGTCCGCCACATCGTGGAGCTGGCGACCGGCATCAGCCGCGACTTCTTCGGGACGCAGTGGTGGCGCGATCCCGGTGGATGGACGCTGGCCGAGCTCGCCGGACCGCTCAGCGGGGGCAAGGGCGCGCTCTACCGCGAGTTCTGGTCGCGCTGGCTCGAACGGGTCCGGACGGCACACAGCCACTGGACCCAGATGTCGACCCTGCCCGCGCAGAACTTCATCACGCTGCCCTCACCCATCAAGGGCACGCACTACGGCCTCGGCTTCGCGGCCGGCGGCAGGCTCCGGTCGGAATTCGTCATCGACCTCGGGTCCGCCGAAGCGAGCGCGGCCCAGTACGAAGTGATCCACTCGCAGCGCGAGCTGGTCGAGTCGATCTACGACGGTCCCCTGTCGTGGGAGCGGCTGCCCGACCGTGGCGCGTTCCGGATCGCCGACTACAGCGAGGGCGAGGTCACCACGGTCGAGGACTACGCGTTCTACATCGACTGGATGATCGACTCGCAGGAGCGGCTGCGCCGGGCCCTCGAGGGTGTGCTCCACGGAGGGTTTCCCCCCAACGAGGACTTCGACCGGCGCTGACGTCAGGACCTCTTCAGCTTCCACACGGCCAGCGGCGCGAAGACGGCGACGAGCCCGACGGTCCAGAGGAGTGACGGCACCAGGTAGTACGACACGGGGTGGCCGAGGAGCTGCTCGGCCGCCGGGCCGCCGGTCAGCAACCGCACCGTGTTCACCATCTGCGTCATCGGCTGGTTGGTGGCGAAGCCCTGCATCCACCCCGGCATCGTCGACACCGGCACATAGGCCGACGAGACGAAGCTGAGCGGGAAGACCAGGAACGAGAGCCCCTGTGCGGCCTGCGGGCTGCCGGCGGCCAGGCCCATGAAGATGAACATCCACACGAACGCGAAGCCGTACAGGATGGTCAGGCCGAGCGCCGCCAGCGCGTCGGGTGTGCTGCCGCCGACGCGGAAGCCGACGGCGAAGCCCACCGCCGTCATGACGATCACCCCCCAGGCGACCAACGCCGAGTCCGCGCCCACCCGGCCCGTGATGATCGACAACAGCCGAATGGGCAGGCTCCGCAGCCGGTCGAACAGACCGCCCTCGAGGTCGTCGGCGACTCCGCTCGCCGCGCCCATGCCCTGGAAGAGCACACCGGTCACGACGAACCCGGGCACCAGGAAGTCGACATAGCTCAGGTTGCCGAGATGCGCCACCGCGCCGCCGAACACGTAGCGGAAGATGAGCAGGAAGAGAACCCCCTGCGCCGTGCCCGCGACGATGAGGGCCGGCGTGCGCACGTTCTTCTTGAGCGTGCGGGCCGCCACCTGGCCCGAGGCGCTCAGATACGACGCGCCCTGGTTCTCTGCCACCCCGACGGGTCGTGCGGGGCCGGGCCGGTCGAGCGTGATGTCCATGGTCATGCTGCATCCTCCTCGGGACTGGTCGGATCGGTGTCGGTGTTGCGTCCGGTGAGAGCGAGGAACACCTCGTCGAGCGTCGGCCGGCGGAGCGTGATGTCCTCGACCGGCACCGCGGCGTCGTCCAGGGCGCGCACGACGACGGGCAGGAGCCGCGAGCCGCCCGGTGCGGCGAGGGAGCACCGGCGCGTCGCCGCGTCGGTGGACGGCGCCGTCATACCGAGCGCCCCGAGCACCTCGGCCGCACGCTGCATGGTCGGCACGTCGACGGTGTGCAGCTCGACCATGTCGGCGCCCACGCGCGACTTCAACTCGTCGGGCGTGCCCTGAGCGACGACACGGCCCTCGTCGATGATGACGATGTAGGCCGCAAGATGATCGGCCTCGTCGAGATACTGCGTCGTCAGCAGGATGTCGGTGCCGGACCGGCTCATGTCACGGATGCCGTCCCACACCTCGTTGCGGCTCCCCGGGTCGAGACCCGTGGTCGGCTCGTCGAGCAACAACAGCCGGGGGCTTCCCACGAGGCTGGCCCCGAGGTCGAGCCGCCGGCGCATGCCCCCCGAATACGTCTTGACGCGACGGTCGGCCGCGTCAACGAGATGCATCTGCTCGAGGATCCGCTCCGACGAGGCCACCGCCTCGGCCCGGCCCTGGCCGTACAGGCGGGCCACCATCACCAGGTTCTCCCGGCCGGTCATCATCTCCTCGACCGCGGCCGATTGACCGGCCAGTCCGATCATGCGCCGGACGGCCATCGGGTCGCGCACCACGTCATGACCGCTGACCATCAGCGTCCCGCGGTCGGGCTGAATGAGCGTGGCCACCATTCGGATGAACGTCGTCTTGCCAGCGCCGTTGGGGCCGAGGATGGCCACCGGCTGCCCGGCCGGGAGGGTGAGGCTGAGCTCGGTGAGCGCCTCCACCTTCCCGAACTGCTTGGAGAGGCCGTCGGCCTCTATCAGGGCGTGCATCAGCGCGCCTCCCTCCTTCGAGCATGTGCTCGCGCGGAGAGCCCGCTCGACGGAGGTCGCCTACGCTGCTGAGTGCTGCCTCGGGCGAAGGTCCCTCGTGGATCGGGCTCGTGGTCGTATGGGCTCGGGGCCGCGTGGCGCAACACGCGGCCCCGGGTCATTCAGGGTTCGTGTCGAAGGTGAAGTGCACCTCCTCGGAGTTGAAGCCCTCCGTGTGGAAGAGCCGCCACATGTCGAGACCCTCCAGCGTGCCGGAGGAGATTTCGTCGACGATGCCGTTGACGAACTTCAGCTCGGCGACGAGCTGCTGCTCCTCGTACTCGATCTCGAGCTCGAACAGACGCGGCAGACCCGCTTGCTGGGCCGCCTTCATGGCACCCCTCATCCCGGCCAGCTTCACCTTGAGCGCCTCCGCCCTGCTCCGCAACGCCATCAACGCGTCATCCGGATCGAGCGAAGGGAGGAACGAGAGGCCGGCCATGAAGACCGGATACTCCTTGGCGGGGACGCCGATGAGCTCGGTCATCCAATCGTCCATCTCCCGGGAGCCGTCGTCGGTGATCTGGTACACGGTCCGCTCGGGACGCTTGCCCTCCCGCACGGTGCCGGTGGCCTTGATGAAGCCCTTCTTCTCGAGCGACTCGACCACGGCGTAGAGCGAGCCGTAGTTGAGGCGGACGCTCTCCTGCTTGGCCCGCTGGCGCAGTGTCTGGGCCACCTCGTAGGGGTGCATGGGGCGCTCGTACAGGCAGACCAGCACCGCCAGGGCGAGGGGGTTGGACCGGGACCATCGTGCCATGGAGGTCATAATATTCTGTTCAGAGTAATCTGTAAAGAGTGCTCTGAGCGATGTCTTCGGGGTGCCGGGCATGTCGCCGTTCCCGCGTGGACGAAGATGCTGGCCAGGGCGCGAGACTGCTCGTGGCCGGGAGGTGCAGAGGTGACAGAGGAACAGCCGGGGCGTGCCGAGCTGAGCGCCTGGTGGGACTCGCGGGCGACCAATTACTACGACGCCACGCCGAACCTCGCCCGCGTGCTCCGTCGGTGGGCGGGCGAGCCTGCCGCCGAGAAGATGGAGCCGACGTTGCGCGAATTCGGCGCCGTCGTCGCCACCGTCGTCGAACCGGCCGTCGTGACCCTCGAGGCGCACCGAGAACTTCCGGCCCATGTCCGCGACGACGGCATCGGCAGGCCCCTCGAAGCGATTGAGTTCCATCCGGCGTACGACGTGGCGGGCCGGGCGATCTGGGGCTCGGGGATGCTGACCGGCGGCCAGGAAGGACCGCGCCCCTTCGAGCTCACGGCCCTCTTCTATTTGCTGACGCACGCCGGTGAAGGCGGGCACGCGTGCCCGGTCGTGTGCACTGCCGGCGCCATCCGTGCGCTGGAGCACCGGGGGAACCGGGAACTGCGTGATCGCTTCCTGCCCGGCCTGCACGACCGCGAGTACGGCTCGTGCCTTCGGGCCTCGCAGTTCCTGACCGAGGTGCAGGGAGGGTCCGATGTCGGTGCCAACGCTGCTCAGGCCGTCCCGGACCCGGATGTCGCCGACGGGTGGCGCATCAGCGGGGAGAAGTGGTTCTGCTCCGTCGCCGATGCGGACCTCTTCGTCGTGACCGCCAGGCCGAGCGACGCGCCCGGCGGCACCCGCGGCCTCGGCTGCTTCCTGGTGCCCCGCAGCGTCGACGGCACGACACCGAACGGCTTCCGGATCCGGCGCTTGAAGGACAAGCTCGGCACCCGCGCCATGGCGTCAGCGGAGATCGACTTCGACGGTGCTCTGGGCTGGCCCATCGGCCCGGTCACGGAGGGGTTCCACGTCGCGGTGGAGGAGCTGCTCAACACCTCCCGGTGGCTCAACGCCGTCGGGTCCACCGGCATCATGCGACGGGCCTTCCTGGAGGCCGCGTCGTTCGCCCGGCACCGT
>Ga0187890_10001707_pt1 | contig 15632 bp, 9 predicted proteins | sample June2016WEW_21_1_FD_133005 | JGI IMG/M metagenome (GOLD analysis project Ga0187890, IMG submission 133005) | Peatland microbial communities from SPRUCE experiment site at the Marcell Experimental Forest, Minnesota, USA - June2016WEW_21_10 | ecosystem: Environmental > Terrestrial > Soil >... | reverse complement strand
CATGCCGGTGGTGTTCAACGTCGCCAATTTCAGCAAACCCGCGCCCGGCCAGCCGGCGCTCATCAGCTTCGACGACGTAACCACCATGTTCCACGAGTTCGGGCACGCCTTGCACGGCATGTTCGCCAACACCGTGTATCCTTCTCTTTCAGGCGCGCAGGTGGCGCGCGACTTCGTCGAGTTCCCATCGCAGTTCAACGAGCATTGGGCACTCTATCCGGCCGTTTTCGATCACTATGCTAAGCACTACCAGACGGGTGCGGCGGTGCCGGCCGAACTGGTCGCCAAGATCAAGAAGTCGGTGAAGTTCAACGGCGGCTATGCGCTTACCGAGGTGGTGGCAGCCGCCCAGCTCGATATGCAGTGGCATACGCTATCCGCCAGCGCCCCGCTTCAAAACCCGGATCAATTTGAAGTCGAAGCGCTCAAAAAGACGCAGCTTCTATTGAGCGCTGTGCCGTCCCGCTATCGCTCCAGCTATTTTGCGCACATTTGGATGGGCGGCTACGCGGCTGGCTACTACGCGTATTTGTGGAGCGAGATGCTCGACGACGCTGCCTACCAGTGGTTCGAAGATCACGGCGGCATGACGCGCGCCAATGGCGACCGCTTCCGCCAAATGGTCCTCTCCCGCGGCAACACCGAAGAACTCGGCAAAATGTATGCAGCGTGGCTAGGTGGAGAGCCCACCATAGTGCCCATGCTCAAGTACCGGGGCCTGCTTCCGGAGGAAAGCGCAAAGTAAGCCATCCCGCTCCCAAGGGATTCCTGACTGCGGGAATCCCGCGCGCGGGTCGGATGCGGGTGTTGTTGACTTGACAATGGGCCGCGCCAGGCCCCCGTAGCTGGCGTAATATCCCCCTCTAAACAATGTCGGCGCTTCAAACACTTTTTGAGCCTACTGAAACGTCAGCATGCCTTCTCTGCTCACACAAGGCCGGCTCTCTAAAGTAACTGCGTGTCATTGCCGATAAGACATGTGTACCGAGCACAGCGTTGACCATCCGTCATGACATTGTTTTCAGAAGCGAAGGGAGGATTCTGGTTCGGCACCGAGGCAAGAAAGCGAACCAAATTTCGCTGCGATTGCCAGTGAAGAGCACATTGGCTAAGAGAAGGTCCAGGGTGAACCAAAGCACTAATTTGGAGGTCGGTAGTTGCAACCGAGCACGAGTTCTCTTGGTGGATGACGAACCATTGGTGCTCGAAGGATTGCGGCGTTCCGTCCACGCGGAGTTTGTCGCCGACCTGGCAGGGGGTCCCGAAGAAGGCCTTCTGAAGCTGAGAAAAGACGGGCCGTATCCAGTTGTCGTCTCAGATATGCGCATGCCGGGCATGGACGGGGCTCAGTTCCTGGCGATGGTTCGCACCATTTCACCGGATTCCATCCGCGTGATGCTGACCGGTCAGAGCGACATCGAAACCGCCGTGCGAGCTGTGAACGAGGGACAAATTTTCCGGTTTCTCACTAAACCCGTGACCCGGAAAACACTCCTGGCCACGCTTCGCGACTGCGTCGCACAGTACCACGCCGCGCGTCTCGAGAAAAATCAACTAAAGATCACAATTGAAGCATTGGAACAATTGGATTTGGGGACTCTTACTGCCTTGGCCCGGGCGATTGACGCGAAATCGGCGTGGACGGCGGGCCATTCTGAGCGGGTGACAAATCTCGCCCTTAAGATGGGGCATGCCATGGGTCTACCTGCCACTAGTTTGGGGATCATACACCGCGGAGGGTTGTTGCACGACATCGGCAAGATCGGTACGCCCCCGGGCGTTCTCGATAAGCCCGGCCGGCTCGATCCTGAGGAAATGCAGATCATGCGGGACCATGTGAAAATTGGAGTGCGCATCCTCGAACCCATCCCGTGTTTCCGCGAGGCGCTGCCCATGGCTGCCCAGCATCACGAATGGTTCGATGGTTCCGGTTACCCGGCAGGTCTGGCCGGGGAGAATATCAGTTTGCATGCGCGCATTCTTGCCGTTGCAGATTGCTATGATGCGATGGTCTCTGATCGACCCTACAGAAAAGGCCTTCCCAAACGACAAGCACTTGAGCTCCTGGTACGGAGATCGGGAACCCAATTTGACCCGATGGTCATCGAGGTGTTTATGCGATTGACCGCCGCGGATCCGTTTGCGTGAGCCTTCCCGGGTTCCCATTGCCGACCGTCCGCTCCGATCTCACGGCCAAGAAAGCACGAAAGGACGACCGCGTAGACGGCAGTGTTCAAGTTGAAGCGCCTCAATGCCGACTATCTCAATAACGGCATACTGGTGCCAGGTAGGAATAGAGCATCGTCCATAAGGCGCGTTTCCCAGCCTGTCCCTTGCAGCGGCCGGTCCTCGTTTCTACCCGGGACTAGGGGAGGGAGATTGAATTCCACGACCAACGTTACACCAGAGCTTTTGACGACCAGCATCGCGCCGGCCGATGGTCTGCCGGGATATGCGCAGCTTTTCAAGTCTATCTTCGAGTGCTCTGCCGCAGGCATGCTGGTGGTGGACGCTAACGACCGGTGTGTCTTCGCCAACCAAGCTTTCTGCGATCTGATTGGCTATACCGTCGAAGAAGTCCAGGGCAAGACCATGCTAGACGTTACTCATCCGGATGACGTCGTTGTAACCCAGCAATCGCTGCGACAGCTAACCACCGGAGAAGAGAAGGGATACCAGATAGAAAAGCGATATATCCACAAGAGTGGGCGACCGGTGTGGGCGCTGCTGACGGTGACACTGATCCTGCGAGCCGATCACCTCCAGTCTGATTTGTCGGTGGGGGTGGTCCAGGACATCGGCCAGCGTAAGGCTGCGGAAGAAGCTCTGCAGCAAAGCGAGAGCCTGTTTCGAGCCATCGCCGAAAACGCGGGCGACCTGATTCTGATCGTCGATTACCCCGGGATGAAGACGCTTTACGTCAGCCCCGCGTACCAGAAGCTTCTGGGATATTCAGCTACCGAACTTCAAGATCGCAACTCGCTGGGGATGGTACACCCCGACGACCTGCCCATCATTTACCGGGCAACCGAGAAGATGGTCCGCGAGGGAGCGAACGGCGTCATCGCGGAACTGCGCTTCCGTCACAAGAATGGCAATTGGCATTATGTGGAGTCTCATGGCTGCGCCGTGCGGAACAGCGGTGGCGACCTGGAACGCATCGTCGTGATCTCGCGCATCATTGACGATCGAATCCTTGCCCGGCGGAAGCTGGAAGACCGCGAAGAGAGACTTCAACTGCTGCTCGATTCCACCGCAGAGGCCATTTATGGCCTGGATCTGAGTGGCAACTGTACTTTCTGCAACCAAGCTTTGTTGCGGATGCTCGGCTATCAGGACGCGAGCTCCTTACTGGGAAAAAACATGCACGAGGTCATTCACTACAGCCGCGCCGATGGGTCCCATTACCCGGTGGAAGAATGCTGCATCTTTCAGGCTTTCCGGGAGGGCAGCGTGATGCACGTTGACGACGAAGTTGTGTGGCGCGCCGACGGCACCAGTCTTCCCGTCGAGTACTGGTCTCACCCGGTGAGACACGAGGGGAAGATGGTGGGCGCCATGGTGGCGTTCGTCGATATCACGGAGAGAAAAGCGGCGCAGGAGGCGCTGCGCCGGGCGCATGAAGAGGCGGAGCTCTTCATCAACTCGGTGCCGTCGATTCTTATCGGAATCAGCCGAGATTCACGGATCAAACGCTGGAATTTGGCGGCTGCGAGGGTGTTCGGTCTCACCGCAGTTGAGGTGGCCTACAAGCATTTGGCGAACTGCGGCATTCAGTGGGCGCGCGCGGATATGCCGGCTGAGATTGATTCCTGGTTTGCTGACCGAGAGCCGCGGAGCATTGAGGTGCTCCCATTTGTAATCAATGCCGAGACGCGATTCCTGGGACTTGCTTTGAAGTGGATTAGCGCACCCGAGGAAGGAGTCGATGAGCTGCTGATTATTGGCTCAGATGTGACGGAGCGCGAGATTCTGGGACAACAGTTGCGGCAGGCACAGAAACTGGAGGCGATTGGGCGGTTGGCGGCTGGAATTGCGCACGAAATCAATACTCCCATTCAGTACGTGGGCGATAACACCCGATTCCTGCAGGAATCCTGGCGGTCGTTCCACGCATTGTTCGCAATCACCCGAGTGATGCAGCAGGAAGCCACGCCGGGACCAATTTCGCCACAGACGTTGCAGCGATTCGATGCCCTGGCTCAGGGAGCGGACTTCGAATACCTGCAGACTGAGATTCCTCATGCGATCGAGCAGTCCCTGGAAGGGATTCAGCGGGTGACCAAGATCGTACGCGCCATGAAAGAGTTTTCGCATCCCGGATCGGAAGAAAAGAAGTCGATTGACATCAACCAGGCGATCGAGACCACCATCACAGTAGCGCGCAGTGAGTGGAAGTATGTTTCTGACGTGGAAACCCATTTTGACCCTGACCTGCCTCTGGTGCTCTGCTACGCCGGTGAGTTCAATCAGGTGATTCTCAATCTCCTGATCAATGCCGCGCAGGCGATTGCGCACGTCGTGGGAGACGGTTCTCAGGGCAAAGGAAAGATTGTGGTCTCCACCGCGCGCGACCAGGACTCGGTCGAGATCTCCATTTCCGACACCGGAGCGGGAATACCGGAAGCCGTGCGCGCGCGGGTGTTTGAGCCATTCTTCACCACCAAACCGGTGGGGAAGGGGACGGGACAAGGATTATCCCTGGCCCACACCGCCATCGTGAGGCGGCACGGGGGAAAAATATGGTTCGATTCTGAACTGGGGAAGGGAACCACATTCTACATTCGGATCCCATTTGCGAAATCGGGGGAAGCGTAATCATGGCCAAACGAATTTTGTTTGTCGATGACGAACCCATGGTGCTGACGGGGCTGAAGCGCAGTCTGCGCCCCATGCGCTCGGAATGGGAAATGGTTTTTGCGGAGGGCGGCGAAGAAGCTCTGGCGGCGATGGACCGGCAGGCCTTCGAAATCATTGTTACCGACATGCGAATGCCCGGAATGGACGGAGCACAGTTGCTGGAAGAGGTGCAGAAACGGTCACCTCAAACCTTGCGTATGGTGCTATCGGGGCAATCGGATCGGGAGACCATTCTGCGCTCGGTCAATCCCGCTCACCAGTTTATTTCCAAGCCTTGCGAAGGCGAAGAGCTGAAGTCCCGGCTGATCCGCGCTTTCGCTCTCAAGGATCTGCTGCAGAATCCGGACCTGCGCGAATTAGTAGCGAAGCTCGATTACTTGCCGAGTCTGCCGCACGTTTACCTGCAACTAAACGAGGAGTTGCGCCGTCCGGACCCCTCGCTGCAAAGGATCGACGAACTGATTGGAGCCGACATGGCGATGACAGCGAAGGTCCTGAAGCTGGTGAACTCGGCCTTCTTTTGCTTGCCTTGCGAAATCTCCACTGCCTCACACGCCGTCCAACTGCTGGGTCTGGACACGCTGCGGACCTTGGTGCTAACCGCACATGTATTCGAGCAATTTCAAAGCCGGCTGCTGAGCGCAGACGATATGCGGCAGGTTTCAGACCACTCGCTGGCCGTGAGCAACAGTGCCAGAAAGATTGCAATTTTCGAACACGCGGATCAGCACATCCAGGATGAGTCTTTCACCGCCGGCCTGTTGCACGACGCCGGTAAGCTCATTCTGGCCTCCACCCTGGGCGAGCAGTACGGGAAGGTGCTGGAACACAGGGAGAAGGTGGACGTCGGGCTTTATGCGGCGGAGCGCGAACTGCTGGGCTGCAGCCATGCCCAGGTTGCGGCCTATCTGTTTGGCCTATGGGGACTGCCGAGCACGATTGTCGAGGCCGTTGCCTGGCACCACGACCCCGCCGGTAGCTTGAGCGTGAAGTTTTCGCCGCTGGCCGCAGTGCACGTGGCCAGCGCGTATCACGACGAAAAAAGCACCTCGCGGCTGCGGGACCGAACTCCGATCGACGCGGCCTTCCTGGCCGGAATCGGTTGCGCGGAACGAGAGCAGGCGTGGCGAAGCATGCTCGATGCCGATGGGCAACAGCGGTCGCGTGATCGTGAGTGAAAGAATTCTTTTGCTGATTGATGAGAAAGAGGAACACCATGGCTGAAAAGATCCTTCTAGTGGACGACGATAGCAACATCCTTGACGGCTACCGGCGCAGTTTGAGTCGCGAGTTTCTGATGGAGACTGCCCAGGGCGGGGAGCAAGCCCTGAAACTCGTTGCTGGCAACGGGCCCTACGCGGTCGTGGTTTCCGACATGCGAATGCCCGGCATGGATGGCATCCAGCTGTTGAGCAGGATCAAGGTCCAATCGCCAGACACCATCCGCGTTATGCTTACCGGCAACGCTGAAATTGAAACGGCCATCAATGCCATCAACGAGGGCAGCATCTTCCGCTTCCTCACCAAGCCCTGCAGCAAGGAAATGATGGCGAAAACCCTTACTGCGGCGTTGGTGCAGTACCGATTGGTCACTGCCGAAAGGCAACTTTTGGAACAAACTCTAAGCGGCACCGTTCACGTGCTGACCGACGTACTCAGCCTGGTCAATCCCACAGCCTTCGGCCGCGCCGTGCGCGCCCGCCGCTACATCCACCACATCGTAACCTCGATGAAACTGGGAAACCCGTGGCAGTACGAGGTCGCCGCCATGATGTCCCAACTAGGTTGCGTCACTTTGGCTCCGGAAACGATTGAGGCCGTGTACAGCGGCGAGAAGCTGTCCTCGAACGAGCAGGCGCAATATGACGCACACCCCAGTGTCGCCTATGGCTTACTTTCGAAAATCCCTCGGCTGGAGCCCATCGCGTGGATGATCGAGCACCAGAACCGACCGGTCCGCGAGGTCGACGAGTCCGAGAGATCGGACATGCGGATGGGAGCGGAAATACTCCGGCTGACCTTGGCTTACGAACAACTCATTCATAAGGGGACTTCGCGAACCGAGGCGGCACACCGGTTGGCTAGCCAAAACAAGGGCTTCAGTCCGGAGTTTTTCGAGGCTCTGGTGACTTTGGACCCGAACGCCGAAAATGGCGAGATACGAAAGTGCCGGATCGAAGAACTTTCGGCCGGCATGATCATTCAGGAGGAAGTGCGTACCGGCGAAGGAGCGTTGCTCGTCTCCAAAGGTCAGGAGGTCACTGCGCCGCTCCTGATCAAGCTCAAGAACTTCCACGCACGGCGTATGATCGCCGGGGACGTCACTGTCTCCATGCCCACAACCACGCTCGCATTCGTGAAAGGCGCTTCGTAGGGACGGCTGCACGGGCGGCGGGAAAGACTCCGGTTTCGTCTCAGGGCATTTTCGCTCGTGAAAAACGCGGCGCAGGACGCTCCTCCTTGGAAGAGGATGCTAAGAAGGCTTCTCTTCCACGGGTTTTACGTCCTCCGCCAGCGGCAGCCGAATAAAGAAAGTGGTTCCTTTACCAACTTCGCTCGCGAAGGTAAGCGTCCCGCCGTGCTTGTCGACCACCACCGAGCGAGCAATGGCTAAACCCTGTCCGGTCCCGCGACCGCTCTCCTTGGTCGTGAAGAAGGGATCGAAGATCTTGTCGCGAATATCTTCCGGGATGCCACCCCCCGTGTCGGCAACGGAGATCACGATGGCGTCTTCCTCGAGCGAAGTCCGGACCCGGATGACACCCTTTTGCCCAGTCCCGTTCACCGCGTCTCCAATTGCATGGGCGGCGTTCACCAGCAAGTTGAGGAAGACCTGGTTTAATTCGCCGATGTTGCAAACCGCCAGCGGCAGATCGCCGAACTCGGTTTCCACATCCGCGACGTACTTCAGCTCATTGCGCGCCACCGTAAGAGTGCTGAGAAGGGCCGCATTGATATCGGCGGCGGCCCGTTCTTTTCGGTCGGGGTGGGCAAACTCCTTCATCGCCCGCACCAGGGTCGCGACGCGCGTCACCCCATCCAGCGACTGCCCGATGGCCTTGGGGATTTCCTCCATCAGATAGTCAACGTCCACCGCCTTTTCGGCCTCGGCGACTTCCTCCGCCAACGCCCGCACGGCCCCATCGTGAGCGGCTGCGTCCCGGAGGCGGCGATACTTTTCCTGCACCTTATTGAGGTCCGTGTAGGCGCCAAGCAGAAATTGAATGTTGTCGCCGACGAACTGGATCGGGGTATTGATCTCGTGGGCAATACCGGCGGCCAACCGGCCCACCGCCTCGAGCTTCTGGGCGTGGCGAAGATCAATCTCAAGCCGGTTGCGCTCCGACATGTCTTGGGCGATGGCAACACGGAACTTGCGACCATTGTAATCAAGACTGTGGAAGTGGACCTCGACATAGATGATGCGCCCGTCCTTGCTGACATGTTTCCACTGTCCCGCACCGACTTTGGCGGACGGGGCTTGTTGCAGATATCCACGGAACCGTTCCGCCTCTTCGGCAGGGCGAATATCCGTTACCTTCATCTTCAGGAACTCTTCCCGGCTGTAACCATATTGCTGCACTGCAGCTTCGTTGACTTCGAAAAACTCCAAGGTCACGGTGTCAAACACAAAGGCCGGATGGGGGATAGTAGCGAATAGCAAGCGGGCGCGCTCTTCGCTTTCCTGCAGGGCCTCTTCCGCGTTCCTGCGTCCGGCAAGGTGCGCGGTCAGCAGGCAGGTCAGCAGCAGACCGACCATGAACGCCGCCCAACTGCTCCAGCGCACCGGACGGAAGCTCTTGCCGAGAGGGTAGGCCGCGAGCTCCCACGTGCGCCCTGCGACCACAATCGTTCGCGTTACCCTGACATTCCGTGGAAGGTCTCCGACGCCATCGAGATGGGCGCCCTTTGGATACAGCAGTCTTTCCCCGGGCTTCGCGTCGCGGTCGAAGATCGCCAAGTTGAGGCCCGATGCGGAACCGGGGACGGCGCCAGCCTTCTCCACGATGTCAGCTACCCGAAAGACTGCGAGGGCGAACCCGGTCAGCGCCTCACGCCGCCCGTCGGTGCTTGTCGGCTCAAAGCCTCCCCGGTAAACCGGACGGAAGACAAGGAAGCCGTATTGGTCGGATGTCTCCTGCACGAGCTTGATCCGGTTGGTTGCAACCATCTGCCCGGAATCCGCTGAACTCTGGAGCGCTTCACGGCGGACGCGATCCGAGAAAAGGTCGAAGCCCAGGGCCTTTTCGTTGCCTTTGAAGGGAGCAACGTAGAAGACCGGGAAGTACTCGTCGCGCTCCCCCGCTCTGGCCAGCTGTGCTGAGGAGGGCCGCTCGGTGAATTGAAACGATAGGAATCCGTTGTGATGCGCGTCCTCTTCGTACGCCTGCCGCGATCGTCTCGGAACCCTCGGGATCCATTCCAATGCTTGGATTGCCCGGTTTCCCGCCAGCAGCGGCACCGTGAACCGGTCGAACTCTTCCCGTGTGACATAGTGCGAAGCATCATACAGCGCCCCGACGGAGACCAGATTATTGACGGTGAGAGTGACGTTAGTTTCCAGAGCGTCGAGCCGCTCCTGGGCAACACCGTTGAATGAGGCCTCGGCGTTCTTGCTTTCAAGACCTCTCAGGGTGGTGAAGATGATCGCACTCAGGAGGATGCCAACCGCGACGATGCCTAGTAAAGGTAAAATGCGGCGCACAAGTCCAATGACCCCACTCATCATCTGTTATCGGCAGAAGAGCCACAGAACGTAAGCCTCAAGGACGGTCACATCCGTGCGGCAACGAACGGATGTGACCGTCCGTTCGTTGCCATGGCTCGCAAAGGCCCGATCACGTGTTCGCGTTTGGCGTGAGCGGTAGTTGAACGAAGAATGTGGTCCCGGTGTCTACCGCGCTTTCGAACCAGATCTGTCCTTTATGCCGTTGCACGATCACTGTATGGGCCAAGGCGAGCCCCTGGCCCGTGCCCTGCCCAACCGGTTTCGTGGTAAAAAACGGTTCAAACACGCGGGACCGGATGTGCTCCGGGATCCCGGCCCCCGTATCGTGAATGGCAATCCTCACCGCGTCTTGCAGTTGGGTCGTGGAAATGGTGATGGTTCCTTTGGCGCCGTGCGCTCCATTCGTGCTGGCGGCGATCGCTTGGGCGGCGTTGACGATGAGGTTCAGCATGACCTGGTTGAACTCCCCGGCCAGGCAAGACACCGGGGCCACGCTTGGATCGAGCTGTGTGACCATATCCGCTACGTACTTCCATTCATTTCGAGCCACGATAATCGTGTTGCTGATGGCATGGTTGATGTCGACCGGGCGCTTCTCCTTTCCCCCGGGGTGCGAGAATTCCTTGACGGCGCGAACGATCTCGGAGATTCGCTGCATTCCCTTTGACGATTGATCAATGGCGCTGGGTACTTCCGCCAACAGGTAGTCGACATCGGTCCGTTGGCATGCCGCGTCCAGGGCGGCGGCGGTCTGGGCTTGAGGGGATCCGCTGCCGGCCTCTTCCCGAAGCCGGCGGGAAAGCTGAATCAGGTCGGCGATGTTGGCCCATGACTCCTTTAGAAATCCAATGTTGTCGCCGACAAACTGCGCGGGAGTGTTGATTTCGTGCGCTATGCCGGCCGCGAGTTGGCCCACCGCTTCGAGTTTCTGCGCTTGGCGCAGTTGCTCCTCCAAGCCTTTGCGCCGCGTGATGTCGGCCCCGGTGACGATGAGTCCTGAACTGCCGCTCGATCCTCCGATCGGTTGCACCCCAAGACCTAGAAACCGCGTCTCGTCTCCGCGCTTAAACGTGAGGTCTTCAGAGGAGAGGAACGTGGTGGCGGCCAGCCATCGGGTTACCTCGCTCCTCAAGTCCGAGCGCGACCACTGGACTCCGCAGCCGTCCAGGGTCCGGCCAATGACGTTAGCAGCGTCGATTCCGAAGGTGTCTGCCGCTGCAGCATTCCAGCGGGTTATACGCCCGGCCGAATCCAATCCAATCAGGATCGAAGGAATACATGCCAGGAACAGCTCCGTTTCAGCGGAAGACACGCGCAGGGCCTCTTCCGCTTTCTTGCGCTCGGCATCCCTCGCCTCCAGCAACGCAATCGTGTCGTCGAAGGATAGTGCCAATTGCCCCAGTTCATCAGCTGTGTGGGGCACGCCGGTTCGCACGCCCATCGCGCCCTTGCCGAATAACCGTGTAGCCGTGACCAGCCGGTTCAACGGCTTGATGAGGATGCGTCCCGCGAAAATCCAGGCCGCCACCACCGCCAGGATGGCCGAGATCCCAAGTATCAAAAGGCTTCTCAGCAGGCGAAGATTGGCATTGCGCATGATCGGATCTCTGGGAATGCCCACCAGCATGTACATGTACGGAGGCAAATCTTCCCGCAGACGCAACTGGCTGAAAGCATAGATCCGGGTTACACCATCCTGAGAGACCCGGTCGTAAGATCCGTACTGGGAGGCGCCCGACATGAACCGGACTAAATCGGGAGGTAAGGGCGTACCGGCAGTCGCAGTCGGAGTGTCCGGCACGCGAAACAGCCGCACGCCTTTCCAGTCCGCAAGCGCAAACGCAACCCCGTCGGCGGGATGAGCTTTCGATATGAAGCGGGCGTACTCGTCTAAGTTAAAGCCCACAATGACGATTGCGACAAGATTCCCTTTGGCGTCGAAGGCAGGATAGCTGTAGTTGAGCGATTTTGCGTTACTAATCCTGCCTACAATATATTCTCCTACGGAAAAGTCACGCGTCCTGATTGCATCCCTAAAGTGTTTGCGGTCCGCCAGATTGATTGTGCCCGGTTTGATTGGCATGGACGCGGCAAATACGTTCCCATCCGGCGTCGCAACCAGGATGACCGAGTAGACGGGGAAGCGACGGTGTATTTCACCGAACAGATCGTTGCATTCCTTCGCGTCCAGGCTCTGCACGGCTGGCAATTGCGCCAGCAGGGTGAGTATGGTTTGGGTCGAGCTGGCAATCTGCTCCTGCTGGGCGGTCAGGCTCTTCACCATGAGCAGGGCATTGCTTCGCGCCTCCTCGATCTCGCTCCGGCGCTGGTTCAAGCCGGTGGCGACGATTACCGCAACCGCGGGCAAGAAGACAACCAGCAACAATACCTGTAACTTCTTCCGGATCGACCAGAGGGCCATGATTGTGTCCATTGGTGTTCTTTCGTTGTGGAAACATCACCGCCACCACGAAAGATGGGGGACCGAGATCCCCGGCTCTTGCCAACACCATCCCCGCTTGCCTCCGCAAGCCGTTACTTCTCACGCATCTAAGGGAGTTGTGCGCGGGGCACAGCCTCATAGGGCCTTGAGCGCAGAGATTCCGCACTCCTCCCATGTTTAACTTCGGACGATTTCGCAGTCCACTTTAGCCTATCTTCGCGCCAAAGACGTGATCGTTGAGTTTGGACGTGAGACGGAGTGGGATGGCGAGGACGATGGGACCGGATGGATGGCCTCCCGGATGCCTCTGCGCTCAGACCTGCTTCGCGGCGACCTCCGATGCCATTTGTTTCGCCTGGCTTCGCAGTACGCAGGATCGAGGACTTGATGAAGCGGCAAAACGAAGCGCGCTGTGGCGAGATCGCCTATGCCGCCGAGTTCATCGACGCTTTCGAATGGTGGTTAAAAGAGAGCAGAGTGGTGGCTGGAGCACAAGAAACACGGTGGTCCGGTTGAACTAGGAGAATGGCGAGTCCATGCGCAAGAAACGCAATCCGCCATAGGACGAGAAGACGGAATGAACCAAATCCAGTTTCGATAAGATGCCTGAGTTGCGGCCCTCCGGAAAGCCGCCATCGCTGCCCTACTCGCCCAGCTTCTCGAAGAACAAGCAGATCGTCTCGATTCCATGATAGAAGTTCGGAATGTGGAACTTCTCGTTCGGCGCATGCGCGTTGTCGTCAGGAAGGCCGAGGCCCATCATCACGGATGGAATCTTCAGCACGTCCCGGAAGTCGCTCACGATCGGAAGCGACCCGCCGTCGCGGACAAACACGGTTTCCTTCTTGAACGTGTCGTGCAGTGACTCCATGGCGGCCCGGATGAAGCGGTTATCCGTGCCAACCACACAAGCTGGGCCTTTGCTCCACACCTTGATTTTGGTCTCAATCCCCTTGGGCGTGAGTTTCTTGACGAAGGCGGTGAAGCGCTTGAGGACGTCGTCCGGATCCTGGTTCGGCACCATCCGCATAGAAACCTTTGCGGCGGCCTTGGCAGGAATCACGGTCTTCGCCCCGCGAGCCGAGAACCCGCCCGGCATGCCGTGCACTTCAAGGGTGGGGCGCGCCCACGTGCGGTAAAGAACCGAATATCCCGGCTCGCCGGTCAGAACCTTGGAGCCGACTTCGGTCTTGCGGTAGTGCTCTTCGTTGAACGGAAGCCGCTGCCACGCTTTGAGTTCGTCCTTCGTCGGGGCCTTCACGTTCTTGTAAAAGCCCGGGATCAGGATCTTACCCTTCGAATCCTTGAGCTTGCTGATGATCTCGATCAGCGCGAAGAACGGGTTCGGGGCCGCTCCGCCGTACGTCCCCGAGTGCAGGTCGGTCTTGGCGCCAAAGGCTTCGATTTCGGTGTAAACCAAGCCGCGCACCCCCACACAGAGCGTCGGGAGATTGGGCGCGAAAAGCTGGCTATCGCAGACCAGGGCGAAGTCGGCTTGCAGCTTCGCTTTCTGCTTGCGGACATACTCGGCGATGGATTCGCCACCGACTTCCTCTTCGCCTTCAAACATGATTTTAACGTTGATCGGCAGCTTGCCGCCGTGGGCTTGCATCAGCGATTCAAGGGCCTTGACCTCCATCCAGAGTTGGCCCTTGTCGTCGGTAGCGCCCCGGGCATAGATGTTGTCATTGCGTTCGGTGGGCTCAAACGGAGGCGTATGCCACTCATCCACCGGGTCGGGCGGTTGCACGTCGTAGTGCGCGTACATCAGCGCGGTCGGCTTGCCGGCGGCGTGGAGCCAGTCGGCGTAGAGAAGGGGATGGCCCCGGGTGGGGATGATCTCGACATTTTCCATGCCGATACGGCGCAGATCATGGGCAACAAACTCCGCCGCTTTCTGCACGTCGCCCTTATGTTCATCCAGTGCGCTGACGCTGGGGATGCGGAGGAAGTCCTTCAGTTCGTTCAAGAAGCGCGTTTGATTATTCCGGGCAAAATCGAGTGCTGCTGAAGCCATAGATTTCGGCCTTTCTGGCGCGTGGAACGCAATACAAGAAACGGTGCGAGACAGCTCCTGTATAAGTGAATCCGGCTGCGAACGTCATGACGTGCTCTCACCCGCCAATTCAATCGCAGACGGCATCGCGGCATCGCGGTCCAGCACCCATGCCGGGATCGCCGTCGCCACGGTCGCAAGAACCAACATCACGAGGGCCATCGCGATCAACGCTGAGTAATTACCCACTCCCACAATGAACGAAAAAAGCATTGGCCCTGACGCCATACCCGCCTTGGAAGCAAAACTGCCCCATACAGCGCTTTGGCCGGTTTGGTCAAACCGGGCGCACATGCCGAACAAGTGGGAAATCGTGAAGTTCCATGTGATTTGCATAGCGACATTCGCCGCAATCCAGATCCACTTCACCTCGCAGTGGTTGAATGCAAAGGTGTAGAGCAACGCAATCAGCATGCCGCCGACGACCGGTTTGAATACTCCATAGCGGGTGGAAAGCACGACCACCAAGGTTGGGCCGAGCATGCCGAGCCAGTCGGCGGTGCCCAGGGTTCCGCTGATGAACGCCAACTCCAGTCCATGGTGCTTACCGAGTCCGATGACGAAAGCGTACAGCCCCATGCTGGCGGCCTGATAAAGAAACACGGACAACAGCGCGAGCAGCAACGGCATCAACTGCAATCGATCGGGCGTGGCACCCGGAGCGCGTGCCACGGGCGCCCTGACCGGGTAATCCGGCAGGAACTGGAGCATCACTAATGACGTCACGCTGAAGAAGATCAATGCCGCAAACAGAACGTCTATACCAAACCGCTGGACTAGTAACGGCAGGATCATCACGCCGAGACCGCCAACAAAACCTTGTACCAAAAACAACATGCCAAAGGTACGGTCCGGCGCCAACATGCGGGCGATCACCGAAAAGGCCACGCCCACCTGCATCCCACCGACAAAACCGTGCAAGAAGCGAGTACCCATGAGCCCGTATGGGTTTTTGACTAGCATGGATAACAGGTCCATGGCAATCAACCCCAATAGAAACAATTGGGCGCCAATTCTCCAATTGATACGTCGAACCAGCAATGCAATTAGGAATGTGCCGCAGGCGGCGCCGTAGACATTGCATGAGCCGACCAGCCCTGCCTGCTTGTTGCTGAAGCCGAGCCCTACCTTCAGGCCATCGACCAGTGCCGGCATGATGGTGACATAGAAAATCCCGGCGGTGGCCTGAAATGCCAGCAAAAGGCGCGCCGACATGCTGTTCGGAGAAACTTTCGGTAAGCTCTTAAGAAATTCCGTGGCCATTCTCCTCTGTAAGCGATGTTCTGTGTTCGTAGCTCAGGCCATTCTTAGCCAAAGCAGTTTCAAATTCCGGGTAGTGTTCGATGGTATGCATACCTGGCTCACGGCCAAACCCAGACTGCTTGTAGCCGCCCAAGGGTTGTCCGTACGGGCTTTCGCAGCTTGGCATGGGCAGGAAGGCAGCTTCCGGTGAAGGTATAGGATACACACGGCCGAGGCTTCGACTTGTGAGTTTTCGGTGAGTTGGACCTGAGTTATACCGCAAGCCTAAGCGTGGGCGGGAT
>Ga0187890_10001706_pt1 | contig 15635 bp, 13 predicted proteins | sample June2016WEW_21_1_FD_133005 | JGI IMG/M metagenome (GOLD analysis project Ga0187890, IMG submission 133005) | Peatland microbial communities from SPRUCE experiment site at the Marcell Experimental Forest, Minnesota, USA - June2016WEW_21_10 | ecosystem: Environmental > Terrestrial > Soil >... | reverse complement strand
CTGACCGTGGCGTCAGAGATTGTGCTGCGGTTCTACCTCGCGATCGGATTTGTCGCATTGTCCGGGTTGATCGCGCTTGGCGTGACCTCGACCGATGCGGCGATGAAGCGGATGGGCAAACGGTGGAAACAATTGCACCGGCTGGTTTATCCGATCGGCGTCCTGGCGTTGCTGCATTTCTTCATTCAGACCAAGGCGAATGTCGGAGAACCGGTGTTTGTCTCTGGGCTGTTTGCGTGGCTGATGCTGTGGCGATTGCTGCCGGTGGCATGGCGGACCTCGGTCGCGACTTACTTTGCGCTGGTGCCGGTCAGCGCCGTGCTGACCGCAGCGATCGAGTTCGCGTGGTACGGGTTGGCGACCAGAATTGATCCGTTCCGCATTCTGCAGGCCAACTGGAGCGAACGATTCTTTCCTCGGCCCGCGCACGAGGTGGCCGCGGTAGCCCTTGCGGTCGCGGTGGTCGTGATGGCTCGACGGCTGTGGTCATGGTGGTCGACTTCGCGACAATCCGCGGGGATCAGGGCAGTCAGGGCGAATGCGCCGTAGCGGATGGGAGGCTGTCTCCACCCCTGTACTCACCTGGCAAATCCGCGGAACCGGGATCGCTCGACGGTCTGTCCATTGATCTTGCGAATCCCGATCCGTCACCGCCCAAGATCGCCACAGAGCTGCGCCACCGCCTCCTGGGCAGGAGTCAAAAGCAACGAAGGTCGGTGTTATAGCGTAGTTTACGGGCGCAGCCGGGTTTTTGTCGGTTTCGTGTGACGCACATCACTGCGCTCCCGGAGCCAGTGTACATAAATCCGCATCAGAAGTGGAGAGGACAGGATGGGTGATCTCACACAAACGACCCGGTACGCTGCAACATCGACGAACATCTCCAGGCATATTGCAGTCTGGAACCGGCGGTTGCTGATCGCAGCGGCGGCGCTGATTTTACTGGCAGCTTCCGTGCTCGCATTGCAAGCGATGGGACCGGATGCACGTGCCCTGATGGCCGGCGAGGGGTTGCTCGTTCAATCGAACGAATAGCACCGCTGCTCGCCCGTCGCGGGTCATGCCAATCCGACGCTAGCTGGCCAACACCGGCATCTTGAGGAACTTCTCAGAGGCGTACCAGAACGCGAACCGCGCCTTGCAGGTCGCCAGAGCGTGAGCTGCGCCGGCAATCACCGAAAACTGCTTGTCGCCATTCGGCAGCTTTTCAAAGAAGTCGACCAGATCTTCCATCGATGCAATGCCGTCATATTCTCCGCGCGCCACCAGTACGGGCGACAGAATTTTTGCCGGATCGACCACCGGAAGTTTTGAGGTCATATCGAGATAGGTCCCGGTCGGCACGGTATCGCCGTAGACCAGCTCCGCTTTCACCAGAGCCGCCGGCACAGCAGGATCGGTGGTGCCCGGTCGATCACGCGTGAAGATGCTCTCGATCATCGCCTTGTCGCGCGGCCGCCGATTGTGGGTCTTGAAATACTCCAGATTTTCCGCCCGCTTCGCCAGAGTAGGCGAGCCCTTGCCGGTGTACGTGTGCGCCGCCAGCACAAGCCGACCGCAACGCTCCGGAGCCACCATGGCGTAGGCCGCCGCCCGCAACGCGCCCGACGACTCGCCGAGGAAATGATAGCGGGTCTGACCGGTTTCCCGCTGCACGACCTCGACTGCTGCTTTCAGGTCCTCGACGCCCGAGGCGATGTCGGAGTTCCCATCGGTTCGATCAGACTTGCCGTAACCTTCGTGATCCATCGTCCAGACATCGAATCCGGCCTCGCTGAAGGCCGTCATCATCGAGTAATTTTCCGTGCCGGGAACCTGCAGATCAAAACTGGACAGGGCGCTCATCGACGAGCCATGCACCAGGAACAGCACCGGTAGCCGCGTACCGCCGGAACGCTTCCGATACATCGTCAGATGGATCGGCTTGCCGTCCCGTGTCTTCACCGCCTGATATTCGCGGACCGGCGCAGCCTCCGATGCCGTCGCGGGAGCGGCGAGCAAAGCCGCCGACGCCGCCAGTGCACTCCGGCGCAGCAGCGATACAGGCTGTAGCATTGACGCCGATTCCTTGTTTAGCCGGTTGCCGCGACGATTCGGTTCGATCTTGCTGCGCGCGATCATGCTGCTCCCACCTTTCACCAACGTTACCGGATATCATGCATTATCATTGCCTTTGGCGGACGCGGCGGCACCCTCTCCGGCGATACGGCCAAACGTCACGCCGGCAACCAGGCCAGTGCCGCTGCCATAATTGTGGTAATACAGTCCACCGACAATTTCCCCCGCTGCGAACAGGCCGGGAATTGGGGCTCCTGAGGTATCCTCGACCCGCGCCATCGTATCGACCTTCAAACCGCCAAAGGTGAAGGTCACGCCAGCAGTAACGCCGTACGCTTGAAATGGCGGCGTATCGAGCTGCAAGGCCCAGTTGGTCTTGTCGATCGGGAGTCCGAAGGTGCGCAGGCCGTCGTGGATGTTAGGGTCGAATTTAACATCGGGGCGCGGCGCGGCATTGTAGGCACGCAACGTCTCCAGCACTGCAGCGGTGTCGACACCGGTCAGTTTCGGCGCCAGTTCCTCAAGCGTATTAGCGGTTTCCTTGGTAATACGAGGGATACGGTATTCGCTGCGCAGCAGGCTGTTGATCTTCGAATCAAAAATCTGCCAGGCAAACAGCCCAGGTTGCTTCATGACCTCGTGCCCGTATGCAGCGTAGGTGTAGCTGTGGAAATCTCGGCCTTCGTTGAGAAACCGTTCGCCACGCGCATTGACCAGCACGCCAAACGGATAATTGTGTTTTTGGAACTGATCGCCAACCGACAGATCGCCGAACGGCGGCGCGTTCATATCCCATTGCACGGCGTGCGCGCCGGACCAGTGGCCGGCAACTGCGGCGCCGATATCCATTGCCATACGGTGGCCATACCCCTGATTGTATCGTGTACCGCGTACCTTCGCGAGGTCCCAGTTGGGACCAATATACCGTGCACGCATTTCCGCGTTCGACTCGAAGCCGCCACAGGCCATGACGATCGACTTCGCCCGCAGATTGTAAATCCGCCCGCCGTGGCGCACGCGCACGCCTTCAACTCGGTCGTCGCCCTGCAGGAATTGCCACGCCGTCGAGTCATACAGCACCGGAATCCCGACCTGAGCCAGTTTCGCATGCAAGGTAGCGACAAGATGTTGGCCACCGCCGTGGATGTGACAGGCGAGACCTCCCCAAAAGCGGAATTTGCCGTCGACCTTGAACGCCTGACGGCCCAGTGCCGGTTGAAATTTAATGCCGTGCTTCTTCAACCATAACGCCGAGGCGTAGGAATTGCCGATCAGCACCTCGGTCAGGTCAGGATCGCATCGATATTCCGTCAGGCGTCCCATGTCGTCGAAATATTGCTCTTGCGTATAAGTACCGAAATCGATGCTCGACAAATCCAGTTCGGCAATGGCGGGATCCAGCGCCAGCAGGTCCTTTACCCCGTGATAGACAAATCGAAACGCGCCACCGGTAAAAGCGGAGTTGCCGCCTCGTGCCGATTCGGGCGCGGTTTCCAGCATCGCTACCGAGCAGCCAGCCTCCTGCGCCGCGAGTGCTGCGTTGGCAGCGGCATTGCCCGCGCCGATCACCAGAACGTCGACAGGTTGATAGTTCACCGGTGTCATGGACCCACCCTCTGATCGCGCCCCTCTGGCATCGCGCCCCTCTGGCATCGCGCCCCTGTGGGCGATCGCGGCGGACCCTGTCCACTGGCGCGGTCTCTGTCAATCAGACCGGGTCACACGTCGGCGATCTTCTCCCAGTACAATTCGCGCTGCTCCACACCAGCGCCGTAAGCGCGCGCCGGCGGACGTAACACCATCAGCCCACCCTCAAACCGCACATCGCGAATTTGGTCAGAGCCCAGTCGAGTGGGGTCCGATGCGGCGTCGACGCGGGTGATCAATTGTTTGCCGTCACACGTATAGTTGCCGCAGTAACTACTGTATTCACGTTTGCCGTCGTCGGGGATCTCGCGCCGTCCGTCACAGGTGACCGCCATCATTCGGCCATCAGCGCTGAGCATTACCCGCCCCGTGGCATACCCGCCATACGGCGTCGGCAATTCGTTGCCGTCTGCGTCTCGCGAGACCGCGCGCACGAGGCGCCAGGTGCCAACCACTGATGTCATAACACTATCCCTATCAGAGCCGAGGGCCTTATCAGAGCCGCGGAAAAATCCGTTCGAACACGGCGGGCGATCCTTCGTCCAGCCGCATGGCAGCACGTACCCGGCGGCTCCAGGGATTGGAATCTCGGGCCGCCATCCATTCCTTGGTGTCGGGAACCCCGGGGTTTTCGAACTCGTACACAGTCAGATATTTCGGCTCCGTCTCGATCGCCACAAACCGCCGCGCCTGGATCACACCGGGGACTTTCAAATATCCGGGAATATAACAAGTATTGTACCAATCGTTGAACTCTTCTTCCATCGAGGCCATGATGCTGATGCGCCCCATCTGCAAATAGCGCGGCAGCTCAGTCGGGTTCTCCGCGGGATGCGTGCGGGCTGGAAAGATCTGCCGATAGCCGTTCATCAAAACATTCCGGGCCGTCGTATCGGGCGACACCGCCATCCGGCGCCCGGAAGGCTGGGACCTCACCGCATCCGCGTACGCCGCCGAGCGCAGGACTGTGTGGTCCTCCAACTCATACATCGCGAGATATTTCGGCCCGCCGCGCAACGCCCTGAACCGGGCGCCACTGAGAAACCCCGGAACGGCCACCAACCTGCCGACTTGTTCGGTGTCGTACCAGCGGTTGAATTCGTCTTCGTGCGCCGGATCGACGTCAGTCCACGCCATCAACAATCCAGTGCCTCGGGATTTCGGCATTTTTTCGCCCTTTCGATCACGCGATGGGATTGCGCCTATGGCGCTCGCTCCCAGGTCAGGGAAAACACAGTTTGCGCGCCGGTCAAGGTACCGACCACAGGTGCCGATCTGACTTCCAGACGATCACCGTCAACGACAAACCGGCGTTGCTGCGTCGTGCCGTTCCAGGCCTCATTCCAGGAAATCTCTGGGTAATAGATCAGAGTGTCGCCTTGCAAAGCGTAACGTCCCGCGAACGCAACCATGCTGCGATACAGTCCCACCGCTTCCTCATCCGTTGCCTGGGCGTTGACCGGCACTCGCCGATCGGTTGCCGTAAACAGCGTCGAGACATAGCCACCATCAGTGTAAATCACATAAGCCTTGGGCCGTGGTCCCAGAGGATGCGTGACCACCCCGGTTGCCAGATCTTGCTCGACAAACCGGGTCAGCCGCCAGATGCCAATGATTGGATGATTTGCCTCGATGGCTTCGCTCATTGATCCGCCCTCTTCCACGGCCAATTCTATCAGAGACGCCGGGTCAGGCCACAGTTTCAGCAGACGCCGCCAGTACCCGATCGACGACGAGCCTCTCGGCGCCGACCTGCCGGTTGGTCAAAGCCGAAGCGGAGGCGAATTGCTACCTGTCAGTTTCTCCCGCCAGGCTGCCGCGTCGAGCGCGGTCCGTTTAGCGTCGTCCCAGTTCACGAGGCCGAGATCAAGCCGGCGATGCACGATGACGACCAAAATCTGCCTGCCGAGCAGGTCGGGATCCCGGTCGAGCACCGTGCCGGCAATCGATCCTTCCAGCGCGTCAGGGGTCTTATGCGGATCGGTGGGCTGCACCTCGACCTGCAGGTAGGATACCGTCGTGGTGCCGGAGTGCGTTGACGCGAACATTGAAGTACCGATCAACACCTTGACCCGTTGGACCGGCTGACGTGCCCTGATGGTGGACTGCAAATCGGCCAGCGGTTTCAGGGTTTGCGCGATGCTGGACTGCCGCATGACCTCGAGCCCAATCCCTGGACCTATCAACGCCAGCACCAACCAACACCCGGCAATGATCAGATGCACGCGTGGGGTCGCGAGCCCAATCGGGACCGGTTCGCCGCGAACGACGAAGCTCCCAACGGCAAGGTCATGCAACGACTGTCGCGTGCGCCGATTGAAGATAAACAGATAGACAGTGGCCCCAAGACCGCCAAACACCAGGAAACCCAACAGAATGCCCAGAGCATATGTCATTGGTCCGGCTGATCCGGCATCGACGTCGAACCAGACACCATTGAGGAAGAACGGAACCGCGATCACCAGGTAGCGTGCGATCGAGCGAATTGGCGACAGCGCCTTGCCGCTACGATCAATAACCCGGATGCCGAACCACCTTTTGCCAATTGTCCGACCGCCGCCAAGCACGCTGTTCAACAGTCCGAAATAAAGCAGTGCCACGGTAAAGCCAATGAGTCTGCCGGACTGACCCAGGCTGGAAACCCAGCCCTCCGCGGCGAACCCGAGCATCGCGGTGGGCACAGCGAGGATCAGATAGTCGACAAGCAGGGCCGCCAACCGCCGCCAAAAACCCGCAATCGGAGTGCGTTCGGCTGCCGGTGATGGCGTCGGGTCGGCTGGCATTTCAACCATAGGTTCGCTCCCTCCGCAGACAAACTACAGACAAATAAACTACTGGGCAGTGTCGTTACGGCGATGGCGCCACTTCAGGCACCTCGAGTTCACAGTGCCGTCACCATTGCGCATCGATCGCTATCCGGCATCCGGCCACTTACCGATAACGACCGCTTCACGTCAGGTTTGTGAGGCCACCGCGCGACGGAATACCAGGCGGTCACGCCAACACCTTCGTTGCTGCGGTCACCACGCGATCGACGAATTCCTGCGCGCAGCCCAGATACGAGGCCGGATCGGTCAACCGCTCGATCGCCGCCCGGTCCAGTCGCGACGCCACCGTGGGATCGCGTGACAACGCGTCGGTCAACGGCAATCGTTCTGCCAGCGCGATATCGCAGGCATGCTTGACCACGTGATGCGCCTCGCCCCGACCCAGAACCGGGGCAAGGCCCATCATGACTGCCTCGGCCACGATCAGCCCATGCGTCAGATCCAAATTCCGCCGCATGCGTTGCGTATCGACAACCATCCCTTCGGCAATCGTACGGGCGTGCAGTAATGCACCATGCGTCAACACAAAAGCCTGCGGCAGAGCCAATGCCTCGCCCTGCCAAGGGCCAGTGGCACGCTCATGGTCTTGCGCCATGGCCCCCAGCATCACCGGCACGAATGCCTGCACTGTACGGGTGGCAGCGAGGATATATTCCGACGCAATCGGATTGCGCTTCTGCGGCATTGTCGACGACGCGCCACGGCCCGCGACGTAAGGTTCCGCGACCTCGCCCACCTCGGTTTGCGCCAGCAAAATGATGTCGGTGGCGAGTTTCGCCAGACTGCCGCAAATCAACCCCAGATACGCAACCGTTTCCGCCAGGCCTTCGCGGCAGACGTGCCACGGTGCGATCGGCGCAAGCAGACCGAGTTCCACGGCCAGCCCTTCCATGACCGCAATCCCTCGGTCGCCGAGCGACGCCAGCGTGCCGGCCGCGCCGCCAAACTGGACCAGCTCGACGCGCCGTCGCAACTCCGGCAATCGTCTGATATGGCCAATGAACGGCATCGCCCAGGTAGCGCATTTGAGGCCGAACGTCGTCGGCAAGGCCTGTTGCAGATGCGTGCGACCAGCCATCACGGTGCCGCGATGGGTCCGCGCCTGATCAGCCAGGGCCAGCAAAATCGCCCGCATCTCGGCTTCGATCAGCCCGAGCCCCTGACGCACCTGCATGACCGTCGCGGTATCCATAATGTCCTGAGTCGTTGCACCCCAGTGCGTCCAACCGCCGGCCTCGCCCGCGGTACGGGACAGTTCCGCCACCAAACCAATGACCGGATAGCCAACGTTTCGCGCACTTGCCGCGAGAGTCTCGGTGCGCAAGTCACCCTTTGCCGCCGCTTCATCAATCGCATTTGCCGCTGCCGCCGGAATGATCCCCAGTCGCCCCTGCACCTGGGCGAGCGCGGCTTCGACATCCAACATCCGCTGGAAATATGCACGCTCATCGAACACCGCGCGCATTGCATCACTGCCATAAAGTGTGCCCAGGATAGGGCCGTCGGCGGGATTGGTGGGCATGTTGGATCTCCTGAATGCAGCGTGAATGGGTATGAAAACCATTCCCGTAGGTAAACGCCTCATTAACCCTTTAATGCCAGAATACGGCTGTCTGAGAGGAGCAGCCAAAATGGACAGTCCAGACGAGCCAAGACACTTCAGAGCCCAACAACTGCAAACCGCGATCGAACGTCTCGGCGAACGAAGCTGGCGGATGGCGGAGGTCCAGTGCCGGATCCTCCTGGCGGTTGACCCTACAGACATCGAAGCAATGTTGATCCTGGGCCTCGCCATAGCGGCGAGCGGTGAAGCGTCCCGCGCGGCACCGATCCTCGACCGAGTGCGTCGCGCGCGTCCCGACCATGCCGATCCATGCCGAGATTTCGCGATGATGGAGCCGCGCGTGCCACGTGCGCTGGTGACGCGGCAGTACCGCGCCTGCCTGCGGCTGGCGTCGAAGGACACCAGGTTGCGCCACGACTTCGCCAGTTATCTGCTGGAGACTTCCGCTCCTGACGCAGCGCTGACGGTGTTGCGCGATGCCCCGGAGTCAGCGGCCACCAGCAACCTGCGCGGTATGGCCCTGGCAGAAGCCGGCAAATTCAAAGAGGCCACACGATGCTTCGACACCTCTGCCAGGCTGGACCAGGACTCGCCCGGCGTGTGGTCCAATTTGGGCATGATGCTGAAGATCGAGGGGCGGTTCGATGAGTCGCTCGCCGCCTATGACCGCGCCATTGGCCGCTCCGCCGACGACCCGCAAATCAAGGTCAATCGCGCGCTCGTGCTGTTGCATGCCGGTCATTGGGAAGAGGGCTGGCGAGACTATGAATTGCGCACGAGCCTGCCAGGTTATGCGGTCGTTTCTACCGCTTCCGCACTGCCGCTGCTGAGTACCGACAGCAGCCTGGACGGCAAGCATGTGCTGGTTTGGCATGAGGAAGGGTTCAGCGACACCCTACAATTCTCTCGCTATTTGCCGTTGCTGGCGAAGTTGGGCGCGACAGTGACCGCCTCGGTGCCGGCACCTCTGGTCCGGCTGTTGCGCGGGATCCAGGGGATCAACGTGATCCAGGCAGCCAATGGTTCGTTGCCGGCGCATGACCTGCAATGCTCGTTTTTCAGCCTGCCGCGCGCTTTTGGCACCACCACGCGGAACCTTCCCGCGACCCCCTGGCTTGCCGCCGACCCAGCACTTGCCGCGGCCTGGGCGGCCCGATTGCCGCAAGATGGTTTGCGCGCCGGTCTGGTCTGGGCTGGGCACGCGCGACCCTGGCTGCACGGTTTCAGCTCGGTCGATCGCCGCCGCAGCGCAGGTCTCGCGGCGTTCGCGCCGTTGGCTGCCGTGCGTGAGGTGCGGTTTGTCAGCCTTCAGGCCGGAACAGCGGCAGCGCAGGGGCAAGAACCACCGGAAGGCATGGAGCTGACCGACCCCATGGAAGCGGTGCGCGACTTCGCCGATACTGCGGCAGTGATCGCCAATCTGGACGTGGTGATCACAGTCGACACTTCAGTTGCGCATTTGGCAGGGGCGATGGGAAAGCCGGTGTTCCTGATGGACCGTTACGACAATTGCTGGCGCTGGCTGAATGGCCGGACAGACAGCCCCTGGTATCCGTCGATGACGATTTTCCGCCAGCCGAAGCCCGGCGACTGGGCGACCGCGATGCATCGCGCAGCGTCGGCGCTGACGTCGATGGCGATATTCCGCAGCAGCCAGCCGGAGACGCCGCGGCCCGCCGTACTCGCGACTGCGGCGTAACAACGTCACCGAAACCGAGGTCGACCCACCTGCCAGTGTGCTCGCACCGTCGGTCCAACAATCGGCCGGGGTGGCGGAAGGCGCGCTGGGTTACGGCCTGTAAATGTCTGAAACCGGGACCACAATTCCGATCTCGGGTAACGCGAGTTCGGCATCCAGGCCGACAGCCACTTCCGCTTCCCACCCAGTGGCACGCCGAAGCACGGTGATCTCAGGCCGTTCTGTTTCCAGGATGACATCAACCCGGATGCTGGAAACCGAGGCATACTCGGACGCCTTCACTCGGCGATCGGTGAGCGCCGTGGATGGCGAAAGTACCTCGAATACCGCGGTGGGCGTAATGGTATCGCCGACCTCGGCGGAGGCGCCGCACGCCACCGTCACATCAGGATAGCGGACACGGCCGCCCGTTAGGACCTTGAGTTCCCAGGCAAACGCTTCGCATGGCGGTCGGACCCGATTAGCCGACGCAACCGTGAGTCGAGTGATAACCCGGACATGGGGAACGCTGCCGCCAGTCATGGCGACCGGCTGAATACCGTCGAATTCGTAACGCAACGGCTGGGATCGTTCCCATTCCAGAAACTCATCCACGGTCAGCGGTTTCAGAGAAGCACTCATGACCTGAATATCCGGTTACCATTGAGCTGAATATCCGGTTACCATAAGGAGGCGGGGTTTATCCTACAGCATCCTGGCCGGCGTCGATACAGGGTCCGCTGGAACGCCGCGACAACGCAAGGGCTTCGATTTCATTCGGACGTCGTCCCACCCCTGTCGTCCCACCCCTTGTCATCGCCTCCGGGTTCCGCTATTTAACGATTACACGAAATTCTCCGCTGCTTTACGGGGGGTGGCCTTAACCGGCCGCCTTTTTTTGTTTTGGACCACGCAGACGATTCATCTACCGACGAGTCCGGGCCGCTGACGCTGGAGGCCAAACTGACCGCCATTGTCGCACCAAGGCTGGAAACCATGGGCTTTGAGCTCGTGCGCGTGGCCGTGCTTGGCCGCGAGCGGCCCACGGTTCAGGTCATGGCCGACCGTGCCGACGGCAGCCTGATCACCGTTGAGGATTGCGAACAGATCAGCCGCTACCTCAGCACGGTGTTCGACGTCGAAGACCCGATCCCGAGTGCCTGGAACCTGGAGGTCAGTTCCGCCGGCATCGATCGTCCGTTGACCCGGGCCAAGGACTGGAACCGATTTGCCGGCCACCTTGCGCGGGTCGAAGTGACCTTTCCGGTCGATGGCCGCAAACGGTTTTCCGGCATCGTGCTCGGCGCCGATGAAGAATCCGGGAAACTTCGCCTGGACGATGGCAGCGAGGCAGAATTGCCGCTACGCGACATCCGCCGCGCCAAACTCGTATTGACCGATGCGTTGATCGCCTTTACCGCCCCAACACCCACCACCAACTAGAAGAGTCTGGCAACCAGAAGAATCTGCCAACCAGAAGAATCTGCCAACCAGAAGAATCTGCCAACCAGAAGAATCTGCGGAAAAAACACAGGAAGAAACCGAGGCCCACATGGATACCGCCATTGCTCGCCCTGAACTGCTGCTGGTCGCCGACGCCGTCGCGCGGGAGAAGAACATCGACCGCGAGGAAGTGCTGGAGGCAATGGAGCAGGCCATCCAAAAAGCCGGCCGCGCCAAATACGGCCACGAGAAAGACATCCGCGCCACGATCGACCGCAAGACCGGCGATGTGCGGCTCTCCCGCTGGACCGAAATTGTCGAGGCGGTGGAGAACGAAGAAACGCAAATGTCCGCGCAGGACGGACAGAAACTGTTTCCGGACAAGGCGGTCGGAGATTTTGTAGTTGATCCGTTGCCGCCGATCGATTTCGGCCGCATCGCCGCGCAGACCGCCAAGCAGGTCATCGTCCAGCGCGTTCGCGAATATGAACGCAAGCGCCAATACGAAGAATTCAAGGATCGTGTCGGCGAGATCATCAACGGCACCGTCAAACGCACCGAGTACGGCAATCTGATGGTCGAACTCGGCAAGGCCGAAGCGTTGCTGCGCCGCGACGAACTGATCCCGCGCGAGAGCTTTCGCAATGGCGACCGGGTCCGCGCCTACATCTACGACGTGCGGGAAGAGCCGCGCGGTCCGCAGATCTTCCTCAGCCGCACCCATCCCGGCTTCCTGGCCAAGCTGTTCGCGCAAGAGGTCCCGGAAATTTACGACGGCATCATCGAGATCAAGGCAGTGTCGCGCGACCCGGGCTCACGCGCCAAGATGGCGGTGATCAGTCGCGACAGCTCGATCGACCCGGTGGGCGCCTGCGTCGGTATGCGCGGCTCCCGCGTGCAGGCCGTCGTACAGGAACTGCAAGGCGAAAAAATCGACATTATTCCCTGGAGCCCGCAGGCCGCGACCTTTGTGGTTAACGCTTTGGCGCCCGCTGAGGTTACCAAGGTCGTGCTGGACGAGGAAGCCGGCCGCGTCGAGGTGGTGGTGCCGGATGAGCAGCTTAGCCTCGCCATCGGCCGGCGCGGCCAGAACGTGCGCCTCGCCAGTCAGTTGACCCGCTGGGACATCGACATCCTGACCGAGGCAGAGGAAAGCGAGCGCCGGCAAGACGAATTCCGCCGCCGCTCCGGCCTGTTTGTGGAAGCGCTGGATGTCGACGACATGATCGCCGGCCTGCTGGTCACCGAAGGCTTCAACACCGTGGAGGAACTCGCCTTTACGCCAGTGGAGGAAGTCGCCGCGATCGAGGGTTTCGACGACAGCGTCGCCGAGGAACTGATCCGCCGGGCCGAAACTTTCCTGACCCGCCGCGACACCGAACTGACCGATAAACGCATCGAACTGGGGGTCACCGATGACGTCGCCGCCTTCGAGGCGTTCACCCCCGCCATGCTCGTCGCGCTTGGCGAGAAAGCCGTCAAGACGCTCGACGATCTGGGCGATCTGGCGTCGGACGAGTTGATCGAGATCGTCGGTGCCGAGCAGATGGACGAGGAAACCGCCAACGCCGTCATCATGGCCGCGCGGGCGCACTGGTTTGACGATGCGGACGCCCCAGTTGGAAGCCACGACGGCAGCGAACCCGCAGCCGCTCCGGCCGAGGAGATGGGCCACGACTGACACTGATGCCACCATTGACGACACGATTGTTGACGCGCCAGAGGTTGACGCGCCGGTTGTTGACGCGCCAGTTGTTGACGCGCCAGTTGTTGACGCGACCGACGAGGAACCGGAAACAGGCCCAATGCGCCGCTGCGTGGTTACCCGCGAGCGGCTGCCGAAGGAGCACATGTTCCGATTTGTGGTCGGTCCCGGGCGTGAGCTGATCCCCGACATCGCCGGGAAACTGCCAGGCCGGGGAATATGGTTGAGTGCGTCCAGGGATGTGATAGAAGGCGCCGATGCTATGCGCCCGAAACGGATGACCCCCGATGGGATAAACCCCAATGGGATAAACCGGGGTGGGGCGCCTCGAGGCGCGAAGGGCCGAGAGCTGGTTCGCGCCATCGCACGCGCCGCACACGGTCCGGTTCAGATGCCTTCCGATCTTCCCGGCCTGCTGGAAACAGCGTTGATCCGGCGGATTGGCGACCTGATCGGTCTCGCCCGCCGTTCTGGGCAGGCTGTCGCGGGGTTCGAAAAGGCGCGTGACTGGATGCGAACCCATCCGGTAGGGCTGGTGTTACAGGCTGCGGATGGTAGTGAGGCAGAGCGGGCACGGTTTCGGTCCGCTGTTCCGGACACGGTAGCAGTTCTCGCCCCGCTGACGGGCGCGGAACTGGGGCGCGTTATGGGACACGAGACCGTTGTGCATGTGGCCCTGGGGCCTGGCCGGTTGGCCACGTCCATCGCCATTGAGGCGGGCCGGTTGGCCGGCATCAGACCTGCCTCGCCGCTCCAGGTGCGGACAGGCGGGACTTGACGGGACTTACAGCAAGGCGGGAAACCGCGGAAATCAACGACGTGACGGCTACCAACGGATAGAGCATGAGCGAAGGTAACGATCAGGACGGCAGCAAGGGGCGTCTTTCTCTCCGGCCAGCGGCAAGGCTGGAACTGGGGCGGACGGTCGATGCGGGCTCAGTAAGGCAAACCTTCAGCCATGGCCGGTCGAAGGTCGTGCAGGTCGAGGTGCGCAAGAAACGCACCGCGGCACCGGCCTCGCCGGCGTCCGCGGCGGGCGCTCCGTCGGCCACCCCGGGCAATATTGCGATTACCGCCCGTGGCAGTGCGCCCGCGGCCCGGCCCGCGCCTGGCGCCGGACGCGCGCTGACCGCGACCGAGCAGGCTGCACGGCAACGGGCCCTGGTTGAACAGCAACGCGATGCCGCCCGTCGCGACGCAGAACGCCGCGAGCAGGAAAAGATCTCAATCCTGTCTGCCGCCGAGGAAGCGCGCCGCAAGGCAGAGGACGATGCCCGCCGCGAGGCTGAGGACGCCGAACGACGCAAAATCGAGGAGGAAGAAGCCCGCCTCCAAGCCGAAGAGGATGCGCGCCACCAGGCTGCGGAAGCAGCAGCGACCGCGGAACATGCCCGCCTGACGGCCGAAGCGGTTGCCAATGGGACCGAAGCGCCGGCACCCGCCCCTCCGGCACCACCTCGCGAACTGGTTCGGGACAGAGCGCAACAGCCGCAGCCTACCGCACGAGCGCCAGGCGGCCGTCCAGTATCAGCGCCAGGCGCACGGCCTGGAGCAGCAGTTTCGGTCGAACAGGCGGGTGCGGCACCAGCGTCGGAAACCTTGCGGCTACGGCCAGGCGGTGCCCGCCCGCTCGACGACGACGATGACGCGAGACCCGTTCGTCGTCCGGGCGTTGGCGTCCCACCACGCAAACCCGCCGTGGTCATCGCCAAGAAGGGCGGCGACGGCCGTCGCGCCGGTCGCATCGATGTGCAGGCCGCCATCGAGGGTGAGGACGAACGCGTCCGCTCGCTCGCCTCGGTACGGCGCCAGCGCGAGCGGGAACGCCGCCAGGCGGATCTGGAACGCCTGCGATCCGATCAGGTGCGAGTGGTGCGCGATGTCATCCTGCCGGAACAAATCTCCGTGCAGGAGCTGGCCAACCGCATGGCCGCAAGAGTCCCGGACGTGGTCAAGGCGCTGATGAAACTCGGCGTCATGGCGACCGTGACGCAAACACTCGACGCTGATACGGCGGAACTGGTGGTGCAGGAATTTGGCCATCGGGCCCGCCGGGTTTCGGAGGCCGACGTGGAAATCGGCCTCGAAGGCCACGCCGACACCGATACCGATCTGGTGGTCCGGCCGCCGGTGGTGACCATCATGGGCCACGTCGATCACGGCAAGACCTCCTTGCTGGATGCGCTGCGGGCCACCGATGTCGCCGGCGGCGAGGCGGGCGGCATCACCCAACATATCGGCGCTTATCAGGTGGAGCTCAAATCGGGGGAGAGGATCACGTTCGTCGATACCCCAGGCCATGAGGCGTTCACCGCCATGCGGGCGCGTGGCGCCTCGGTCACCGATATCGTCGTCCTGGTGGTCGCCGCCGACGATGGCGTGATGCCGCAGACCATCGAGGCGATCCGCCATGCCAAAGCCGCCAACGCGCCGATCATCGTCGCCATCAACAAGATGGACAAACCGGACGCCAATCCCGGAAGGGTGCGGCAGGAATTGCTGAGCTACGATATCGTGGTCGAGGAAATGGGCGGCGAAACCCAGGACGTCGAAGTTTCCGCGTTGAAGAAGACCGGCCTCGACAAGCTGGAAGAGGCGATCCTGCTGCAGGCGGAAATTCTTGATTTACGCGCCAATCCGGATCGCGCGGCTGAGGGCTCGGTCATCGAAAGCCGGCTGGATCGCGGGCGTGGGCCGGTTGGTACCATCCTG
>Ga0187890_10001703_pt1 | contig 15651 bp, 12 predicted proteins | sample June2016WEW_21_1_FD_133005 | JGI IMG/M metagenome (GOLD analysis project Ga0187890, IMG submission 133005) | Peatland microbial communities from SPRUCE experiment site at the Marcell Experimental Forest, Minnesota, USA - June2016WEW_21_10 | ecosystem: Environmental > Terrestrial > Soil >... | reverse complement strand
TTTCCAACGTTATCAACCTTACTGACACTCGTGTAACACCCGTCAACGTCGACGCCGGTACCATCTGGATCGTTTGGAATTCCACCGGCACCAAGGTGTGGTCCTTCATTAAGGTTGACTCCGTCGTTGGAACACGCTGCTACTTTGCCCAACCCCAGTGCAGTGTAAGCGCTACGCTGGCCAATCTCTCGGGGAGTGGCTCGAATCAGATATCTTCCGCCTTTTGGGGTGCAGACTCGGCTTTGCCCTCAAATGTGCAAGCTCTGTTTACGACCGGGACTGCGGTGACCGTGGCAGCGACGTTTTACCGTCCTGAAGATGCGGAATTCGTTACGTGCCGCGCGAACTCTTTGCTGGGCGCCGGAAGCAACGGCGGCGCCGCCAGCGACGGACTGGACGGACTCGGCTACAACGCCGTCAACGCCGCGGGCGCTTGTCCGGCGAATGGCCTCGGCGCAGCATCTGGCGCTTACCAGGGAACCCCCATCAAGAGCGGCTACCCGGGTAGCACGGCGACAGCCAACATTCTGTCGTTCAACATCAAAGGCAAGGACCCCATCAGCGGCACGACCATACCCGCCTTCACGGTCGTGGACGTGGGAGCTGCTCCGCTGATATTCATCACCGAGCGCGACAAGGGTCAGCTCACCGATCTGACTAACGCCAGTCCTCTCCAACTCCAGCAAGCATTCTCGGGCACCAACTGCGACGCCAGCGCCTTCGGTCTGCCGGCCGGGGCAATTAATATCTTCCTGAATGAGGCCATCTCTGGACAGGGGAACGTCGCGGAAGCCACCGTATTCCGTGGTCCTACCGTATATACAGGATCCGGCTCGGGTGCGGTTCTCGGTCTGAGCCAGGAGTCCAATGTGGGCGCCAATAACCCACTCGCAGGGCAGGCCGGGACCTGCCTGAATGGTCTCGGGGCACGCTATCGCGCAATTGGTTCCAGTGAAGAAACCAAGGCGGTGCAAAACTCCGCCGCTAAATTCGGTGGCACCGACGGCATCGGTTACGGGGTCTTCAGCTACGGGAACTTTAGTTCGATCACCAACAACATCGCGTACGGTTACATCACCTTGAACAATGTCGATCCGCTTTTCGCGAGTTACGGGCCCCAGAATTCAACCGGACTCGGGTACGATCCCGGGCAACCCTCGACCGCCGGTACGTTGCCAGCTGCGGCGAACCTGCCGGCGTCCTGCAGCGGAGCATTTCCCTGCCCCGAAAGCCAAATCTGGGCGGGCGGCCTCTCTTTCCCGAACCTCCGGAACGGCACTTACTCGGCGTGGTCGCTTCTGCGCCTGGTGAGCAACGGAACGGCGCTGACGAACGCAAAGGCTCTGGCAAAGGTTTCGCAGGAGTATGTTGTCTCCTCCGTTCCCGACTATGTGCCGTTCGCAAAGACGACAGTGACCGGGTTACCCGCCGATCCTGGTCTCTTGTACCTGCGTTCGCACTACCAACAATATGACGGAGCGGGCACCTTGATTGGCGCGGCTCCGGTTAACAGCGGGACAACCGAGGCGGGCGGCGACATCGGCGGCCAAATTCTGTCATGCGCGTCGACGTCGACTTGCTCAAAAACCACGCACCAGGTTCAGGGTGTTCAGGGTCTCCAGGTCAGACCGTGAGTGGACCCGATGTAATCATGGGGGCGGCCCGTTTGTCGGTCCGCCCTTTTTTCTTTGATCGCGGCTTCTTTGTTCGCATTGCATCCCGGTAGCCTGAGATAGTAAGATCGCAGAATAATCTTGAAGCGGTATTTTCTCGTTCCGGGCGTTGCCTGCACCACCTCCTTCGCGGAACGAACATTTCCAGTTCTGGGGAAGTACGATGTCCAATCCTTTTTCATGCAGATTTATAAGAGCGCTTGCGCTCGGAAGCACACTGCTATTTTTGGCGCGGACCGGCACTGCTCAACTCTCGCCGGCATCTCCGCCTATCGCCGATCCAGCCGACACTCGTTTTCAGGGCGTGCAGGAGGACTGGACCTCACCCGCGTTAACTGGCAGCCATCTCATGCCGGTTCGGCCGCTCGCCGCGTTTGTCGATGACACCCACCCTGGATACACCGTGGAACTGCTGCAGGTGCAGTGGCGATGGGGTGATCCACTCGACCTTTATGTAATGAAACCTAAAGGAGTCAAGAAGCCCCCGGTGATTTTGTATCTTTACGGTTATCCCACCGACACGGATATCTTCAGGAATGACGCTTATGAAGATCTCGTGACTAAGAACGGCTACGCCGCCGTCGGCTTCGTTTCCGCGCTCACCGGACATCGTTACCACGACCGTCCGATGAAGCTGTGGTTCCTCAGCGAATTGCAGGAGTGCCTGGCAACCTCGGCGCACGACGTGCAGATGGTGCTGGATTATCTGGCGGCGCGCGGCGATCTCGACATGAACCGGGTGGGGATGTTCGCGCAAGGGTCGGGGGCAAGCATCGCGATCCTCGCTTCCGCGGTCGATCCGCGGATTAAGGTGCTGGAGGCGCTCGATCCATGGGGCGATTGGCCGACTTGGATGGCAACCTCTCCCTTCGTGCCTGAGAACGAACGGGCGGACTATGTGAAGCCGGAATTCTTGAAGAAAGTGGCCGCGCTGGAGCCAGTCGATTGGCTGCCAAAGATTCAGGCGAAGAAATTTCGGCTTGACCATGAACTCTTCGAGACCAACACGCCCAAGGCTGCCAAAGAAAAGCTACGGGCGGCAGTCCCCGCGGGCGCAAGTGTGGTGCTCTACAAAAATATGGAGGAGTTCAAGGCCGCTTTCGAGGACGGCAAGAACCTGGAATGGATTCAGCACGAGCTTCAGTCGCTTCCGGAACCGGGAGCACCCCACTAGCGCCGCGACAGTTCAACCGCGTCGGCAACGCTCGATGCCTCGATCAAATTAACCCTCCTTTAACACTGGCGCAACATTGCTGCAACACAGCCCCTCTAGTCTCAGTTTGGGAACTATCAAAGCAAAGCTTTTTCTAAGTGCAGCTTTTTGAGAGCGCGTGAGGCTCTCCATCTGCCATGGAACTTTTGGAGGCAACAGGCAAGCCGCGTTATGCCGATCTGATCTACGTCGTGGAAGACGATCCCGATGTGTCTCGACTGATCGAACACAACCTGCGGACCGCCGGATATGAGGTCTCCACATTTTTCTCCGGAGGGCCGGTCGTTCCCCAAGCAGCCAGGGCGCGACCGTCACTGTTTCTTCTCGATATTATGTTGCCCGGGATTAACGGCTACGATCTCTGCCGCCAGATCCGCCAGCACGAACGACTGGGCAAGACGCCCATCATTTTTCTTTCCGCCAGAACTCAGGAACCCGACCGCCTGCAGGCCTTCGACGCCGGCGGAGACGGATATATCACCAAACCCTTCAGTCCCCGCGAGCTGATTGCGCGCGTCCGCAACGTTCTCCGCGTTCAGCCGGAGGCTCCCAGTTGCGAGATCATTGAGTTGGGAGACCTGGAAATCGATATCGCTTCGATGACGGTGCGCGTCGAGGGCAGAGCGGTACTCACGACGGTGCGCGAGTTCCGGCTTCTGGAATATCTGGCGCGCCACCGGGGACGCGTCTTTACCCGCGACCAGTTGCTTGACGCGGTGTGGAAAGAAGGATCGTTTGTGACCCCGCGCTCGATTGACGTCTTCGTGCGGCGGTTGCGGGAGAAGATCGAACGGGATCCACGGCATCCTCGGTATTTGAAAACGCTGCGCGGAATCGGCTACCGGTTCGAAAACGGACGCTGACAACGCCTGCCTACTTGCGCTGTTCGAGCTTGACCGACGCTGTCACTGGTTGGCCATCGCGCAGCACCTTGACTTCTACCACATCGCCCACTTTGCTGCGGCGCAGGGCATCGGTGAAGTCGTAAAGATTCTTGATTGGTTTGTCGCCGAACTGCACCAGAATGTCTCCCGCTTTCAGTCCTGCCTTGGCGGCGGGTGATCCGGGCTTTACATCGGAGAACTTTACGCCGGTTTCCACCTGGCCGAAATCCGGGATTGATCCGAAGTACGGTCCGTAACCGCCGGGGCCTCCCGACCTGCCTCCGGGCTGGTCTTCCGCGACTACTATAAAGGAGGGACGCTCTTCCGCATCCGCCAACAGTTCGCCCGTTTCACCCACCACGTTCAGTAATCGCGCGGCCGCGTCGGGATCGATCTTGTCCCAGGTGTCCGACGGCTTGTGATAATCCGAGTGCAATCCAGAAAAGAAAAACAGCACTGGAATTTTTTTTGCTACGAACGAGGTATGGTCGCTGGAGGAATATCCTCCGGGGGAGTATTCGATCTTGAATCCGGAATTTTCTTCCTTCTGCGCCTGCTCTACCACAGCTTTCAGCGTGGAGCCGGTGCCAACGCCTCCGATGTAAACTTTTTGATCTTTGATGCGGCCGATCATGTCCATGTTGAGCATGGCCACGCATTTTTCGAGCGGACGCGTCGGCTCCTTCACCCAGGCGGCCGAACCGAGCAGGCCGAGTTCTTCGCCGGCAAAGGAAGCGAACAGAATTCCGCGCCGCAACTGACCTTTTTGCGGCGCCAGCAACCGCGCCAGTTCGAGCACTCCGGCGGTGCCCGACGCGTTGTCATCCGCTCCGGGATGAATCTGCCCGATCTGCGACGGCGCTAGCGAATCGAAATTGCCTCGTCCCAGGTGATCGTAGTGGGCGCCGATGATTACGTATTCGTCGGTCTTGCCGGGCAGATACGCGAGCACATTGTTCACCGTGGCCTGGGTGGTTTCGATGCTGACGGTCAGCGCCGCGGTCTGATTTTCTGGCAGCGCGAAGGATGCGGGCTTTGATGAAGCGTTGATCTGCTCCTGCAATTCCGCGAGCGATTTGCCCGCCGCTTTGAGCCAAGTCTCGGCGACCGCGTTTTTTACCTGCAGAAAAATGATGCCGGCATTTTCCGGACCGCTCACGCTGCCGAATCGCGTTAGCAGATCTTCTTCGCCGTCGCCCAGCTTTCCGTTGACCAGCACGAGCGCCTTGGCGCCGTGGTTTCTGGCGTTGATGGCTTTGCTCACCAACTGGGAATGCTGCGTCATGCCCTGATTGCCGGCCTTCACGGCGAACGACGGCGGCTCATAGCGCAGGACGACGACAATCTTGTCTTTGACGTCGATGCCGGCGTAGTCATCGTATTGAAACTCGTCGGCCGAAACGCCGTAGCCGGCAAACACCATGGGCGCGCGGGCCGATCCCGAGGCGGAAAAACTGAACGGAACAAAATCCTGCTTCGCTTTCAGCTCGCGCTTCTGGTCAAAGGTCAGCACGGCTAGATTGTTCTTTCCTTTCAAGTGCGCGCCGGTGATCAACGTGAAAGGCTGTAAGTACGAATTTGTGCCGGCGGGTTCCAGTCCCAGGCTTTTGTAGCGCTTCTCGATGAGGTGCTCGGCACGGGTCAATCCCTTGGAACCGGCGCCACGTCCCTCCATGGCCGGCGTGGTCAGCGCCTTGATGTCATCCAGGTAGCGATGCGGATCGGCAGCGGGAATTGCCGGCGGGGCGGCCAGGGAAAGACATGTGAAGGCCAGCAGGGCGAAGAGAATGGCGAGGCTCTTCACTGCGACGCTGGCGTTGCGCGCATCAATTTGACGGCAGTAGTGGCTGCTTGATTTCGGCATGATCCTGCGAATCGTAAGTGGCATGAAGGCTCGTGTCAAATGGCGGGCGGCGGGCAGCGTGATTTCGGCGCGAAAGTGCAGGAGTTGAAACGGGCGAGACTGAACAGATCAGGGATCAGGCAGTGGATGGGGCCCTTTTATCTGGGTGCGTCATTCCTTCTCCAAATCAAGAACATTGTTGCCCACGTTGCCAGAATGATGGCTATCAGTACGGGACGTGGGGGCTGAAAATACTCCCCAATCACAAAAGCGACCATCGCAACGAGTCCGATTCGAGCGCCTTTTTTTCGGTTCATTGCCCACTCAGTAAGTGTTAATGAGATTTTGCGACAGTTGACCTTCTGGCTTTTGTGGCTCTCGCCATTGACCACCCATCTGATGTGATTCAAGTCACAGACGGCACGCGCTCATTCGTGTCGAATTCGCACGTCTCGCCTCTCCGAAGAGCAGTTCCGCCAGTTGCGGACGCAGCACCCCCTGAGGCGAAATCGTTGACGCAAAAAGGAGAACCTCGTGAAGCAAATCGTAGTAGTAGCTGTGCTCATTGCGACCGCTTTTGTTTCCACGGGAACCCAGCGTGCGGCGGCTCAGGATGACGAGAAGAGTGCCGTAGAAGCGACCGTGCGAGACTTCGAGCAAGCTTTCCAAGACTACAACCTCGCCAAGGTACGCTCGCTCCTTACGCCCGATGCCCGATTGATACAGAATTCCCTCCCAAGCAAGATTGGTGACGATGTTGTGTGTTGTGAATGGAAAGCGGCCGGAATTCGTATTGCCCTGCGGCTTCACGATTTCGAGACTCATGTGCAGGGCGACGTGGCGTGGGTGACGCTGGCCATCGACGGAACTGAAAGTGCTGAGAGCGCGGAAGGACGGGAATTGCTGTTGCGTCCTAAGCCTTACAGGGAATGCTTGTCGCAGGCAACCAGCGTGAGTTGCGAGATCACTGCCGTGGAGAGCCATGTCTTGGTTAAGACCCCGAGCGGATGGAAAATCGCTCTCTCCCACGTCTCACTACTCCCGAAAGCCCAGAAATAGTATTTCGTCCTCCGACGACTGACGCTATCACGGCGGTGCTGCCGAGCTACTCCACCCAGGTTAGCCTTCGCCCAGGTTAGCGCCCAAAGAACGGGCGCGAACCTGGGGCACCTTGCAAGTTCGGATTGCTAGAAAAATCGGAGTTGCACCGGAAGCGATGAAATCCGACGGAGTGTCGCCTTGTCCATAAAGCCCTCCCTACAACAGTGCGGCACTCCGTCGCAAGAACACCCCAACACTTCAGGGCGCCCCCAAACTTTTAGACCCCGGCCGTTACTCCTTTAGTCCTTCGGCTTCTCTTCCGGCGGCTTCTTCTCTGCCGGTTGCTTCTTCACTTCCGGCGCTTTCGCCGCGGGCTGCGCGCGCTGGGGTTCCGGTGCTGCGTGCTTCGCTTCCGCAGGAGCAGGCGCTGCGTGCTTCGTTTCCGCAGCGGCAGGAGGAGGAGTCGCGCGCTGGGGCTCCGCCGGACGAGCCGCGGGTTGCGCGTGCTGTGGTTCCGGCGCCGCGCGCTTCGTTTCCGCAGCAGCAGGAGCAGGAGTAGCGCGCTGGGGTTCCGCTGGACGCGCGGCCGGCTCCGCTGGATGCGCGGCTGGCGCGCTGGCCGCTGGCTTAGCTGCGGCACTTTTGGCTGGGGCTTTATAAGGCGCCCCTGCCGCTTTGGCCGGCACGACGCCTTTGTCGGTAAATGCTCCAGGCTTTGGAGTCGCAGCGACTGCCGGTTTGCCCTGGTTCACGGAAGCCCGCTGCTGCGGGTTGGCGTGGGCCGCCTGCGCCTGTTGAGTTTGAGCGGCTACCGGTGGAATATGCGTCGCGCGTGCAGCAACCTCATCTTGAGCGGTTGGGCGGGCGGTGATCCCACCAGTGCCGCCGTTGTAGCTGACCCGAACCGTCGTGGTGTTGACCACCGTGGTGTTGTAAACGTTGTGAATGTCAGTGACGCTCACGTTGTTCACCGAACTGTTATAGAAAAATTGTCCATTCTGCCAGCGTCCACCCTGGTAGCCCTCGCCGGTGTAGCCGAAGCCGTAACTGATCCCACCATAGAAACCTACCTGCGGACCCCAGTAGCCCTGATTGAAGATATATCCGCCGTTACTCCAACCCCAATAGGCTGGAGTCCAGAGCAGACCGGGCTGGGGAGCCATCACCCATGTACCCGGCACCCAGTAGTAATCGTCGTAGTCGTCGCCGTAAGCCCAGTAGCCAGGCGTCCAGAGATAACCCGGGGCGGGACAAAGAGGCTGCTCGTAGACAGGCAGTTCAGGCGGGGCGAAGCTGATCGAAATGCCGATTTGCGCGAACGCCGTGGCCGACATGGCCAGTACTATGGCGAGCACTACGAGCGCAAACAATATTGAACGAATGCGGGAGACATTATGCATCGTAATTTCCTCTTGCCCGATCATCCTTCGCTTGCCCGGTGTCACTCTGCGGCTGCGGGTTGCGCGGATTGAAAGGCATGATTTGCGGACGACACGCACTGGCGACTCTTGTCCGGAAATGCATCTGCAGGGGAACTTTCTCATTTCGGAAATGTCGAAGTCTGTACAAAAGTGCTCACTTTCAGCGCGCGTCCCTTGCCCAGTGGGCTTTTGCCTTGGTTACACTCTCGTGACTCATCGCTTGGCGGTGAACGACATCGACATCATGAAGGGCACAGTGTTCCGAAATGAACAGTCCGGTTTCTCCTAAGTCGCTACGATGCTATAGCGGTGTGAATGTCCCGGTTCGAAAGTCCTGGTGATTTCGAAAGTCCTGGTGAAACGATGCCTTCCGGAACTGCCAACTCGGCTGCTCCAGCAAGAACAGCGCAAGCTAGCGGTGGAGATAGCCTGTCGCGCGGTCTGACGAGCGCGGAAGCTCGAGCACGGCTCGCGCAGTACGGCCCCAATGCCATGCTGGACACGGCGATACCAGCATGGCGTATGGCGCTGGCCAAATTTTGGGCGCCGGTTCCGTGGATGCTGGAAGCCGCGATCATTCTCCAGACCGTGCTTCACGAGTACGTCGAAGCTGCGGTCATCGCGGGGCTCCTGGCATTCAACGCTGCCCTGGGATTTTTTCAAGAGGGGCGCGCGCAGGCAACTCTGGCGGCGCTGAAATCGCGGCTCGCGCTTTCGGCTTCGGTGCAGCGCGACGGCGATTGGAAGAAGATACCCGCTTCTGAACTGGTACCGGGCGACACGGTGAAGCTGTCGCTCGGTGGCGTAGTTGCAGCGGACGTAAAGCTGATCGCGGGATCGATCCTGCTGGATCAGTCCATGCTCACCGGCGAATCCGTCCCGATCGAAGCTGGAGCGGGCTTCGAAACTTATGCCGGCGCGCTGGTGCGGCGAGGAGAAGCCACGGCAATCGTCACCGCAACCGGGGCACGTACGAAGTTTGGCCATACTGCGGAACTCGTCCGCACCGCCCATGTCGTGAGCACCCAGCAAAAAACCGTGGTGCGCGTGGTGCGAAATCTCGCCCTGTTCAATGGCGTAATCATCGTCTTGCTGGTGGCGTACGCCCATGCCCGTAAAATGCCGGTCGGCGAGATTATCCCGCTTGTTCTGACGGCTGTTCTGGCGTCCATCCCGGTGGCGCTGCCGGCCACGTTTACGCTGGCGGCGGCACTGGGCGCAAAGGCCCTGGCACGCCTGGGTGTGCTGCCAACGCGATTGTCGGCGGTGGACGAAGCGGCCACGCTGGACGTTCTTTGCTCGGACAAAACAGGGACTCTGACGCGCAACGAACTGGCGTTAACCGCCATCCGCCCCGAGCCTGGCTTCGATGAAGCGCGGGTGTTGGCCATGGCGGCACTAACCAGTTCGGATGGCGGAGAGGACCCCGTGGACGCGGCCATCCGGGTTGCGTCCGTGAAAGCAAATACCGCCAATCCGCCGAAACTGACTTTTAAGTTGACCCGGTTCGTTCCCTTCGATCCAGCGACGAAAATGTCTGAGGCGTCAGCGATCGACGCGAACGGCGGCACGCTGCGTGTCGTGAAGGGCGCGTTCGCGGCGGTTATCAAACTAACCGGCCCGGTGCCCACGGCGGCCGCGACGGAGCACGAACTCGAAGAGAAGGGCTTCCGGGTTCTGGCCGTGGCCGTGGGCACCCCGGCTCCGGTGCGGCTTGCGGGGCTCATCGCGTTGAGCGATCCACCGCGCTCGGATGCGGCTGAATTAATCAAGGAGTTGAATACTCTGGGCGTGCGCACCGTGATGGTGACTGGCGATGCCCCGGCAACGGCCGCGATAATCGCGCGAGCGGTGGGACTTGATGGAGCGATCTGTCCGCCGGGGCCAACTCCTGAGAAGGTTCGCGCGGAAGACTTCGCGGTCTTTGCCGGAATCCTTCCGGAAGATAAGTATCACCTGGTGAAGGCGTTCCAAAAGAGCGGCCACACGGTTGGCATGTGCGGGGATGGCGCCAATGATGCGCCCGCGCTGCGCCAGGCGCAGATGGGAATTGCGGTTTCGACGGCGACGGACGTCGCCAAGTCGGCCGCCGGAATCGTGCTGACCAAGCCCGGGCTTGAAGGTGTTGTGGACGCGGTGAAAGAAGGCCGCGTGACGTTCCAGCGCATCCTGACCTATACCTTGAACTCTCTAACCAGCAAAATTGCGAAGGTGCTGTTTATTGCGGTGGGTCTGATTATGACTGGACACGCGATTCTAACGCCTATGTTGATGGTCATTATCTTGATCACCGGCGACTTCCTGGGTATGTCGATGACGACCGACAACGTGCATCCTTCGCCAAGGCCCAACGCATGGCAGATTGGCAAGTTGACGATCGCCGGCGTCTTCATGGGTATTTCTGAGCTGGCGTTTTTCATTGCCGTATTGGCCATAGCAAAATACCGCTTCGGTCTTGGGATTGAGGCTCTTCGGACTCTCGTCTTTCTGGCCGTAGTGTTCGGGAATCAAGCAACCACCTATGCGAATCGAACTCGTCAGCGCCTCTGGTCGATTCGCCCCAGTTTGTGGCTCGTACTTTCGTCGGTACTCGATCTGGCGATCGCCTCAACCCTGGCGAATCGCGGAATCGCCATGGCGGCTCTGCCTTTACTCGCGATTGGAGGAACGCTTGTGGGGGCGGTTATCTTTGCCTTCCTAGTGGACATTGTCAAAGTCCCGGTATTCCGCCGCCTGGAGATCGCCTGAACCCGCTCTCCACCGGCACTGTGCAATAGGGAACAGTTTTTCATGGCAGTGCGCTGTCATAGTTCGGTTTGGGACCTGGCTTGATGGTCCGAGCTTGACGGCAAATCGCCGAGGGGGTTAGAAAATGTCTGTAGTAAATTCAGTTGTCGCCGTATATCACACGCATGCCGAGGCGGATCTGGCGGTGAAGGAATTGCAGCGCGGGGGAGTCGACATGCGCAAGTTGTCGATCGTGGGCAAGGGCTACCACACGGATGAGCAGGTGGTCGGCTACTACAACACCGGCGACCGCATGAAGTATTGGGGCAAGATGGGCGCATTCTGGGGAGGCTTTTGGGGACTTCTATTCGGTTCTGCTTTCTTCATGATTCCCGGCCTGGGGCCAATCTTAGTGGCGGGACCGCTGGTGGCCTGGATCGTGGCGGCGTTGGAAGGCGCGGTGGTGGTGGGAGGGCTGAGCGCTCTCGGAGCGGGCCTCTACAGCTTGGGAATTCCGAAGGACAGCATTGTGAAGTATGAAGCAGCGCTCAAGACGGACCAATTCCTGCTGATCGCTCACGGGACGGCTGCGGAAGTGGCCAAGGCGAAGGACATCATTGAAACCACGCACCCGGCCTACTACACACTGCATGCCGCCGAAGCCGTACCAGCGTAGCAAGAGGCGGGATAACGCCTTGCAGTTACAGGAGTGACACTTATGCGTGCGAACCTTAAGCTTAACCCTAACCTTGCGGACAGTGAGCACAGCGAGGATGAAAGTGGATCGAATTCGGCCGGGCAGTCTGGCGACATTCAGGGAATATCGGATGTGGCCGATGCGGATTTCGAGAGTGTGGAGGAATTAGTAGAGGAGGGCAACTCGTTCGAAGCCGCTGCCGTAGAGGGTGTGGAGAACGCCAAGGACCCGGACGTATCTGAGGTAACTACACGCCAGGTGCCGGAGGACGACGTTCCTGAAGAGTACCGGAACGCCGACTAGCACCCTGCGCAAAACCGACTCTTGCCCAGATAACAACGTCTAATTCGTGAGGAGAACATCATGCCACAGAGCCCGCACGACCGACTCGCAGAGCTCCACAACCTTGCGGCCCACGCCCACGCCGCCGCGGCCGTCGCCCACGGCAAGGGAGATCATCTAAACGGTCACGAACTCAGCAAACAGGCGCACGAGCACTCCATGAACGTCCACAAGCTTGCGGAAGAGCTGGCAGCGAAGGCCGCGAGGTCGGGCAAAGCGTAAGGATTGCGGGTGAAAACTGGGTCGTCCCTGCGGGACTCCCATCGCTGATCTGGTTTGGCTCAAGGTGTAGCCACATGTGAGCACGGCCACGCCAATATTCCGCAGAGAGTCTTGGGCCTAATTCTCCCCAGTATCATCATCACATCACCTCATCAGCCGGGAAATGCCGGTATTGTAAACGAGTTTCTTACCTGTTTTTGACTCGGGAGGGCACCTATTTACAGGACGCCTAGCCTCTCATTGATTGACCTTCGCTGACCGGCGGCCTTCCCGGATTTCTTTTTCAGCAAAAGGACACCTGAATCTTCTTTGTTAGGGCTTTCATCGAAAGCAGAGTGTGTCTGCGCCGTGTGTCGGCGGCCTCTGCAAGAATCGAGGAGTTGATGGATGTTTGAGAGCATACTCTGCCAGATAACCGAATATGATCCTGACGTTCTTGAGTCCCTGATTGGACTCGCAGTCGAAATTGCTCGCGAGGGTCGAGAGGGAAGGCGGGTTGGCACGCTGTTCACGATGGGAGACGAGGATGCCGTAATGGCCAGATCCCGAGCCTTGATTTTGGATCCGTTGTTGGGGCATCCTGAGGCCTCGCGGCATGTCACCAATCTCAATCTCCGCGGAACCATCAAGGAATTGGCGCAGCTGGACGGTGGGTTCGTGGTAAGTCGCGAAGGAATTGTGCTTTCTGCGTGCCGCTACCTCGATGCCGTGGCCGCACAAGTAGAAGTGCCGCTGGGACTCGGCAGTCGTCATATTGCCGCCGCCAACATGAGTGCTGTTACCAAGGCGGTGGGTATTGTGGTTTCTGAGAGTTCAGTGGTGCGACTTTTCTGTCATGGACAACTGGTCGGCGAAATCATTCCCGAGCTTTGGATGAAGGACCATGCCGCCCTGCGGGGTACCGTGAAAAGGGAACAAGTCGGCGAATTGACGATTCTGACGCCAAATCGACGACCAGCCTCGATCGCGAAGTGAGGACGACCAACCACTGGCATACGGAACTGAGCGCATGACAACACTGCAGGAATTCAAATGTGAAGTCTGTGGACTCGTGACCACGAATCCGATCCACTGGTTCGTGATTCAATGTGGAGATTCCGAGCTTACCGTGCATCGGTGGAATTCCGAATCCGCCAATGCGACCGGAGCCCGGCATTACTGCGGTGAAGCCCACGCCGAGGTATACATCAGTCGCTGGTTTGACTCAGTGTGCGCGCCGCCGAAACCAAGTTTTAGATGACTCGCCAGTGAGGCGGCATTGCAGAACAACCGGAACGACCGGCGTTCACCTGGACCTCAGGCTTCCACGACTGCGGTTGGCTTCAGCTCAATCATCGAAGCAATACCAGCCACTCGTCGATACGATTCAATCCTGTCCGCGTGCTCATAGGTATCAGTTACAATGATCACCTCGTCGGCGGCCGTATCTTCCACCAACTTCTCCAGCCCTGCCTTTACCGTCGCATCCGATCCCACAATCGCCGCGCGCAGTTTGCTCTCCACAGCCGCACGCTCATAGTCCTGCCATAGCGGCTTCATGGAATCGACTGGGGGCAACAGTTCGACTGGCTGGTTTCGAATTAGTCGAAGAAAACGCTGCTGCGGTGTCGTGAACAACCGTCGGGCCGCCGCGTCCGTCTCCGCCGCAATCACCTGCACCGCTACGATGAAGTACGGCTTCCGCAGTACTTCGCTTGGCCGGAATTCCTCGCGGTATAGCTGAGCCGCCGCATATAAGTGCTCAGGAGCAAAGTGTGCCGCGAATGCGAACGGGAGCCCCTGCATCCCCGCCAGTTGCGCGCTGAAGCCGCTCGACCCCAGCAACGTGATCGGCACGTTGCTCCCCTGTCCGGGAATCGCTTTCACCACTTGCCCTGGCCGCTCCGGGCCCAGGTAGGTCTGCAATTCGGCGAGGAGCATCGGAAAATCCTCGCCACTCTGCTGCAAATCTCTTCGCAGCGCCCGCATCGTTTGAAAGTCGCCGCCCGGAGCCCGTCCCAGCCCTAAATCAATTCGACCCGGGTACAGCGCGTCCAGCGTCCCGAACTGTTCCGCCACCACCAGCGGTGAGTGGTTTGGCAGCATCACTCCACCACTGCCCACTCGAATCGTCTTGGTCGCTGCCGCCACATGCCCAATCAGCACGGGCGTGGCCGAGCAAGCCAGCCCAGGAATGGAGTGATGTTCCGCCAGCCAATAGCGCTTGTATCCCCACTGCTCCACGTGCTGCGCCAGGTTCACCGATCGTGCAATTGCGCTGCCTGCGGACTCACTGGCTCGCATGCCCACAAGATCAAGTACTGAAACAGCTAACCCGTTACCCATGGTTGCTTAGATGAATCAGCCGGGAAAGCGATGCGACCTGACATGGAGGGCTCAACCTGCGGATGCCGACAGAACGGGGGGTTGTTGATCGATATTGCATTGGCTTGCTAGAAATAGCCGGCCAGACTTAGGATATTGCCTCGCGGCGCCGCTGCCGCAAAGATTCGAGCCTTAAGGAGTCTCCCTTGAGAATTCACGGGCGCCGCCACGTTTTCCTGTTTTCTGGACTCTTGATTTGCGGAGCGGCAATATCTCTTGCGCAAACTGAGACCACACCCGGCTCAAGCAATCCAGGCCAGGCCATTCCCGGGACGAGTGGAGTGAGCCCGTTCGCGGGCAGCGTGCCGGCCAAGCTTGTTCCTGGTGTTATGCCGCTCTCACTGCAGGACGCCATCAACCGCGGATTGAAGCAGAATCTCGGACTGCTGCTTTCGCATGCGGACATCGGCTCGGCTCGCGGACAACGCTGGGAACAATTGAGCGCTCTCCTGCCGCATGTGACAGCGGCGCCTTACGTGGCGGAGTCGAAACTCAATGTCGATGAACTCGGCTTTGCCGGTCTCGCTAACCTCTTGCATATCTCGCCATCGGTTGGCCCTTTTTCTTACTTTGATGCGCGTGCCAATGCGACCCAGACTTTATTCGATTGGAAGTCGATCAACGCCACCCGCGCGGCCAGCCAGAGCCTGAAATCCGCCGCTTACACTTTCAAGGACGCTCGGGACCTCGTCGTGCTCGCGGTGGGCTATGTTTATCTGCAGGCCCTCGCCGACGCGGCCCGCATCGAAACCGCAGAAGCCCAGGTGAAGACGGCACAGGCGCTCTACGATCAGGCAGCGGACCAGATCAATGCCGGCACTTCGCCGGACATCGATGGACTGCGCACCAAGGTCGAGCTCCAGACCCGGCAACAACAGTTGATCCAAGCGAAGAACAACTTCGCCATCCAGAAGCTAACCGTGGCGCGCGTCATCGGCCTGGCTCCCGGGCAGGAATTTGAATTCACCGACAAGGCACCTTACCAGGCGATCGAAGCCATCACCGTGGACGAGGCTCTGAAACGCGCATACGCTTCGCGTTCCGATTACCAGGCAGCAATGACCGACGTGCGCGCAGCCGAATTCGCCCGAAAGGCAGCGGTGGCCGGCTATCTCCCGTCGCTTTCCCTGAACGCGGATTACGGGTTGGGAGGGTCGCATCCCTCCACTGCAACGCCCGTAGCCGACGCGCGCGGAACACTGTCGATTCCGATCTTTCAGGGGG
>Ga0187890_10001699_pt1 | contig 15662 bp, 12 predicted proteins | sample June2016WEW_21_1_FD_133005 | JGI IMG/M metagenome (GOLD analysis project Ga0187890, IMG submission 133005) | Peatland microbial communities from SPRUCE experiment site at the Marcell Experimental Forest, Minnesota, USA - June2016WEW_21_10 | ecosystem: Environmental > Terrestrial > Soil >... | reverse complement strand
GGCTTGATGACTTTATCGAGACGCAGCATCACACTACCTCCACGCGGGGAACTTGCTGCTTCGCAGCGTCATAGCGCAGCTTGTACCGTTCGGACTTTGCGAGAATGCGGAGGAAGGCCGGATCGCTGTTCGTTACCCAATGCCCGAAAGCAAACCCCCCGATGAACACGGCGATACCGGCGAGGATGGAATTGAAGAGGTTGAAGGCCCCGACGGCGCCTACACAGACGAAGTAGAAGAGTGTCCGCTCAACGCCCAAATAGGTGAGCGGCTTGTGCAGGCTCTTGAAGACTCGATTCGTGCGATGCTTCTGCTGTGCTTTGTCTGGCATAAGTCACTTGTCTGACCGCGCGGGTTAAAGGTGGCAGTGAAGTGCGCTATACACCCCAGAGCCAACTCAGAACATTCACAGCGAGGACGGCAATGCCGGTGCCTGCAGCAACACCGGCCAACGCTTTCTTCGCGCCGGGTTCGCCATGCGCGAACCCATAGCCGCCGATCACAATTGCAACCAGACTTGCAACCTTCGCGATCGTGCCGGTGAAAAGGGTTTGTATGGCGTTAAAGCCGGTGTCGAACGGCGAGCCCTGTGCCATCGCGGCCACGGGCAACACAAGAAGAAGCGTGGGAAGAGTGGCGGCTGGACGCGCCCACTTCCACCAACGAATCGTGTCAATTCGGCGGATGATATGGACTTGGAACCAACGTGGCATATGCACCTCCAGCAGCGGTTCAGACTGGCTGCTTCTGGCGCAAAGCTAACTTCACTCAATCACGCTGTCCAATGAATGTTCGGCGGACGGCTATTCCTGACAGGAATAGCCGGGGAAATTTGAAAGTGTATTGGGTGGCTGGACGACATACGGCAATCAGACAGATGTATTCTGATTGCCGTGCTGAATTGGCGAAGTGCATCGATCATCGGAGCTGTTGGGCTGGCCGTGGCCATCGTCGCTATCGTCCTGCGAAAATCGAAGAAATGGGCACACCCTGTTGTGGCCAAAGCCAGCGATAAACCGGCACCAGTTCTTCCTTGCATCTTCTGCGATAGGGAATCTGGCAGCGAAGAACATCTATGGCCGGATTGGGTTCACCGCTTCATAAGAGAACACGGCATCGATCTCGGCGGCCTGCGGGTTCAGGAGGGGACAAGACCCGAGATCATCGATGATGATCTTGAGAAGACGATCAACACTGTTTGCCACACTTGTAACAACACATGGATGAGCCGCATCGAGGACAAGAATCGTTCACGATTCATGCTCATGCTGCAGAATGCGCCCTTCACCATTGACCCTGGAGGCATGAAAATTCTTACTGAATGGGCAGTGAAGACGGCTATGGTTCAGGACTCAATCAAGCCGCGGATCGGTAATGAGAATTTTTACACGCGGGAAGAGCGCGTAGCGATGCGCGAGCAACTTAAGATTCCAGCGCGAACGAGAGCCTGGATCGGCGCGCTCGACGGGTTTCATTTGGGAAGTCACGGAACCGATTTCACCATTGAGGCGACTAAGACCGATGGTGGCAAGGTGCGAATCGGCACAGGCTGCGCGAACACGATTTACATGGGATATTTTGTCACCCAGGTTGTCACAGAGCATATCTATCCTGAATACCAAGCTCTCGGCATTCCCGAGATTCAACCGCCAGTGGGGATCAGCGATTCGCGGCTAATCCAGACTTACCCGAAGGTGCTGAAAAAAGCTGAGTGGCCACCGGCTGCGTTCACCAACGGTGGACCCAACGGAATCGGATATTTGCTGCATCGTTGGCGCCAAGGTGAAAAGGTTTCGATGGTCACGAAAGACGGCGTCGCAAGGTGATCGGCCGAGCAGATCTTATTGAGGAGACAGTTTAATGCCCGAGCGGCTTCCAGATGACTCGTGAACATTTGCTGGCTGCGATTGACGATCTCGATCACAATACTTCCCCATACTTTCGTCGATCGGGCGGCTTTTCAACAAGCAACATTGTACGATAATTGTACGATGGACAGGCTTGTGTAGGCCTTTTGGCACTTTCGTCCTTTTGTAGAATCAGTAAGTTACAGAATCTAAATGGGGATGGAAGGTTCGACTCCCGCCGCCTCCACCATGTCTTTTATCATCAACAGATTACAGACATTGTATGTTTTGAAAAGCTGTATTTTGAATCCAGTGTGACTTTTCGGACGTGGGTTCCTTCTGTAGGCCGCCTATAGTGTGAAACTCTAAACCGTCATTACTTCCTGGCATGTAATGACGTATTGCAATACCTGCATCCACTGCGCCCAAGACCGCGAAAATCGAGTCACGCCCACAAGCAAGATATCGGCGCAGCAAAAAGGCGGTCGCCGAAAGGGACGGGGTCTTTGAGTTGGCATCCGTAGCGAAGTCCTTTGATGCGCTGGATGTCCCCGGGGAGGGAAAACGGAAGTTGCGATGCGAAGGCCGTGAGTCCGAAGATGAACGGCGCAGTGAAGAACTGGTAGAGAGGAACGTCCGCATAGATCAAGTGTGCGATCCATGTGTGAAAAGTCTTGTTCGAGTAGCTGCGTGCAACGACGGCGATTCTTCCTATTCCTTAATCCTGGCCTTTAATGTGTGCTGGCCCTGTACGCCGGGTTTCAAGCTATACAGGCGACCACCGAAGAGTCCGTGAGCTGGGTCGTACCCAGGAGGCATAATGGGCGCCGGCCACGACTCGCCCGCTGTGGTCACGTAGAGATCTTCCAGGTCGTGCCCTCCAAAGCATAGACACGAGACTTGCTTGGCAGGAATCGAAATTCTTCGCTCTACCGTTCCTTCGGGATCGTAGCGGACAATTTCCGAACCGTACCACTGAGCCGACCAAAGAAACCCCTCGGCGTCGACCACCAAACCGTCTGGAATCCCTTCCGTCAATGGCACCTGAACCAGCACCCTGCGATTCTTGATCGCGCCGTAGACGCGATCGTAGTCATAAGCGTAGATCCGCCGCGCAGCCGAATCAGCGAAATACAATTGCTGGAAGTCAATTGAAAAAGCCAAGCCATTCGAGAGATGAATACCTTCATCGACTACGCTCACCGTACCGTCGGTGTCCACCCGAAACAGATTTCCCAGGGGATATTCTTGATTGGGGTCATAAAAGACCGATCCCGTGAAAAGCCGCCCTTCCGGATCAGCCACGCAATCGTTTAAGCGGCATGCTTTCCCGTCAACTTCCGATGCCAGAAGCCGCAATTCATCCGCACCATCCCACAGCCAGACCCCAGAATCATTGGTCATGACCAAACCACCAGCCTGGTTGAAGCGGAAACCATTGATTTGCAGGCCGGATCGTAAGAGTTGGTACTTGCAGGAATCAGGCTTGAAGCGGTGCAGACGCAATCCTCCCTGGTCCGTCCAATAGACCCAGCCGGTTGTCTCGTTCCAGATCGGATTTTCGCCACACAAATCCCCGGTGTCGGCTGCGATTCGAACTTCTACCCTGATCGGTTGAGTATTTTGCATGGAGCGCTCAGGACTGAACATCGTTGCGGGGCAGGCCGGAGCCAAAGCCGCCGTCCACCGGAATGGCGGACCCGGTCATAAACGAGGCTTCGTCGCTGGCGAGAAATGCGGCCACGCGAGCGACCTCTTCGGGACGTCCGATGCGCCCCAGGGCATGCAGTTTTCCCGCAGCCTTCCGGGCAGCAGCGGGATCGGGCTGCGCTAGAAAATATCCTTCGGCAAGTCCAGCATCAATGTATCCCGGACAAATGCAGTTCACTCGAACCTGATCGGGCCCGCAGTCGATGGCCATGGCCTTGGTCAAACCGATAATCGCTGCTTTGGTCGCACAATAACCAGCGCAGAAAGGTTCCACAAAATAACCGTTCACCGATGCCATGTTCACGATTGCACCGCGCGTAACTTTGAGATGAGGCAGAAAATACTTCGAGCAAAGGAAAACGCCGCCCACATTCACTGCCATCTGGCGGTTCCATTCCTCCGGGGTCGTGTCTTCGATCGTCTTGTTCACCTGAATCGCCGCGTTGTTTACCAGAGCATGGATGTTGCGAAAAGCTTCCAGGGTTTTGAAGGCCAACACTTGCACGGAAGCTGGATCGGAAACATCCACTGTGATTGCTAGGGCCGATCCGCCAATTTCTGCCGCAGTGTGTTGAGCGGCGGCGGAGTCAATATCTGCGACGACGACCCTGGCCCCTTGCCGGGCAAACTCGAGGGCACACGCTCGCCCGATTCCCGAGCCCGATCCCGTGATCACCACAACTTTGTCTTGCAATCCCATCCAATCTTTCTCCTCGGTTCCCGCTTGACTTGCTTTATTTGGCGATAGCCTCACTTGAACCCACAAGGGTGAACACCGCCTCGTCCGGTAAATCGACTTCCGCGACTCCGTTGTGAACCGGGACCGAGCCTTGCTTGAGGCAATTCACCGAGCGGCTGGTGAGATAGAGATCCAAATGATCGGGCATTGTCGCCGAACCCTGAAGCATGATCTGAATGTGATTCGAACCACCCTCTTTCACGCCAACAATCACCAGAGAGCTGGCGGATGGGTCCTGAAACGCAGAGATCGTCAGACCCTGACCTTCGCTCGAGGCTGCGACCCTTCGCGAACCCGGACGGACGAAATGGTACAGCTGCTTGGTCGCGTAGTAACGCTTCTTGGGAAAGTAGACGTGGTCTGCACTGTGAAACAGGCCGTAGAAAGTCAATCGGCGAGCGCATTCCTCATAGTCGTCGAATGCGTCGAAGTAAAACAAAGCGTTCGCGCCCTGGTTTAGAGCTGTCAGGGCGCGGCGATTTGCGTTCAGCGAAAACGATTTCCAATCATTGTCGGCGCTCTTGTCAACGTCGTTCAAATCGCCGTACTCAGTGAGCCACACTGGAATGTGCGCGTATGAACTGGCTTTCACCCGTTCCACCTGCGGCCCCACCGAATTCTCGCCATAGGTGTGCAAGGTGAACACGCCAACCTGCTTCATCACCTCGGCATTGTTCATGATGGGTGTGAGGTAATCGTTGGTAATGACTGCCTGATCGGCAACCGTAAGCCTGATGTCACCCAACCCCTCCTTTTGCATGCGGCGCACCACGGCGGCCAGCACCGCAGGCGCGTCGGCGGGATCAATGCGCGGCCCCTCTGCGGGATAGCAATCCGTTTCGTTGAATGGGCTGAAGTATTGAAAGTCCAATTTCTCCTTGGAGCGCGCATACATCAGCATCGAGACCACTTCTTCAGCGAATTCCGGATACATCGAAGGCTTCATGGGAGCGATCTCGCTGGCTGGAACGCAAACCTTGTGATGTGGCGGGCTGCTCTTTTCGGCCAGCATCCATGGGGGCACTGGGCCCATCAGCGCAATCACCGGGCGGATTCCCCGCGAGTTGAGATAACGAATCGCCTTCCAGGACGATTCGAAGATCGGCGACGAATAGCGGTCGTTGTAATATTCCCAATTCATGACCTCGGGATCGTCATTGTCATTGGTGACTTCCCAATCGCTGTAAACCAGATACGGGACCACGCGAAACATGGTGACGCCGAGGTCCTCGATGAACATATCGAACATGGCCTTCTGGTCGTCGCGAAAATAGGGGGCGGTGAAATTCAGCCCAAAACCATCGATGGTTTGGAAGTGTTGATTGGAATCGATAACAATCCGGCTGGGGGCGGTAGTCTTGCTTTCGCCCGCGTATGCGCAAGTCAGCGCAAGGATAGTTGTCGCGACGATGAGTACTGCGCGCAGTCTCAGGAACACGATCCCTCCTCGTCGGGCTGTCTAGCTTTGGCCACCGATTTTTCTGTAGCGGGCAATTCCTTCTTCATTCAGAGTTACGCCGAGTCCTGGGCTGTTCGGCACGTGGACCCAGCCGTCTTCTAGCTTGATTTCTTGTGTGCTGATTTCGTCGCGCAGCACCGTTCCTTCTTCAACCACGTATTCGAGGATGAAGGAGTTCGGAATCGAAGCCAGAAAATGTAGAGCCGAGGCGATATTGATATAGGTGGTAAACCCGTGGTTCACGACAGGAAGTCCTCGATCGGCGGCGAGCGAGGCAATTTTCATGGCCTCGGTGAATCCTCCACAACGAGTGAGGTCCACTTGCACGATGTCAATCTTGCCTTTGTCCATCAGATCGAGATAAGAGAGCCGGTCGCTTTCTTCTTCACCCGCGGCAATCCGCATCGAGGTGGATTCGGCGAGACGACGATAACCGTCATAGTTGTCCGGCCGAAGTGGTTCTTCGAACCAGTAGGGCCGATATTGCTCGAACTGGCGAGCTCTTTGCATCGCGGTTTTGGTGTCGTAACACAGGCCGGCATCAATCATGAGGTCGGTGTCTGCACCGACGCCCTCGCGTGCTGAACGAACCAGCGCAAGGTCAAGCTTCTCACTTTCGCCTAACCGCCCCCATCCGAACTTGACCGCGGAGAAGCCCTTAGCGACGAAGCGCTTCCCTCGTTCCCTTGTTTCCTCGGGAGTATCGCCAAACAGCGTGCTGGCGTAAGCCCGGATTTTCGAATGGAAGCCCCCGCCCAGAAGTTTCCAAACCGGCAAGCCGAGAGCTTTACCTTTAATATCCCAGAGCGCCATGTCGATGCCGCCCATGGCGTGGATGGCGATTCCGCGGCGTCCGGAATAAATATTCTGGCTGTACATTTTGTGCCAGATTTTCTCGGTCTCAAAGGGATCCTCGCCGAGGACGAGATGCCGCAGGCCGGAGGTCACGGCATGCGAGTACGGGCCTTCGATCATGCCTTTCACGGCCAACGGAGCGGAGTCCACTTCTCCCAAACCCTGGATGCCCGCATCGGTATCGACGATGACGATGAGCGCGTCCTGACCACTGTCAGCGCGGTCACGCACTTGCGGGGACCGCAGGTAAATCGCCCTAACGTCCGTAATTTTCATGGGAACACTATAAATGCCCGTCGCAGCAACTGACGGACTTTGCGTCGCCGATTCCAGTTTGTTGTGTTCCGCTCCGTTGCGCAATACTCCGCCTGCTGCCGGACAGATTTTGTTCAGATTGCAGGACAAAATACTAGAAAAACCATCGCCCGGACCGTGCGGGCTACAGTAAACTTAGCCATCGACTATCAGCCAATGAGCCCCAGCGACAAAACTTTGGAAACCGAGAATGGCTCTCATCGCACGCCTTCCGTACCCGCCGTGCAACGGGCCTTCCTGATTCTGGATTTCCTGGCCCGCTCGCGCCGGGGAGCCACCGTTTCTCAGTTGACTCGTGCGCTGCACCTGCCGAAGAGTACCAGCCATGCTTTGTTGCTAACGCTGGAACGCTGTGGCTACGCGCAACGCGATCCACGTGGCGGCCGCTACCGCCTGGGACTGCGTCTGTACGGATTGGCCAACGTTGCGCTCAGCGGCATCGGCCTTCGCGAACAAGCCGCGCCCTTTCTTCGCCAGCTCGCCGAACAGACTCGATCCACGGTGCACATGGCGGTTTTGGAAGATGGTGAGGCGGTGCTGATCGAAAAGATCGCGCCCGTAGGCATGCCCGTCCCCAAGATCGCTACCTGGGAAGGTAAGCGCATGGGACTGCACTGCACCGCGTTGGGAAAGGCCCTGCTCACTCACATCGCCGAAAGCGAAATGGAGAAGCTGGTTAAGAAGCAAGGGCTCTTGCGGCACAACGAAAATACTGTTGTCTCGCTTACCAAATTAAAGGACCAATGCGCCAGCATTCGCCGGATGGGATATTCGATTGACGACGAAGAAGAGGAAATCGGCGTCCGCTGCATTGGCGCACCGGTTTTCGATGGAACGCAAAAAGTTGTGGCTGCCGTGAGCATCGCCGGAACCACGGCTCAGTTGAGTGAAATCAGTCCTTTTGCCGGCCTGGTGAAGAAAACTGCCACGGCCATTTCAAACCATCTCGGATTTCCCGGTCTGGATCGTTCCGAAGGGGAATCCGGCGAGCCGGTCCGGCCTTCATGAATTCTGCATCTCACAACACTCCGTATTTGTCGTAAACATCTTTCAGCGAAGCCCCGGCCAGCAAATCTTTTCGACTTCGGTTCTCTCGCATTGCTTTCTCCGTTGCCATTTGCACAATTTCATTTGCCCGGTTCGCAGGGATCGCCACCACCCCGTCGTAATCAGCAAACACGAGATCCCCGGGCGAGACCAGGACGCCACCACAATCCACCGGGACGTTGTAGCCGATCACCAATCCTCGGCCCTTTGAATTCACCGCCTTGATTCCTCGCGCGAATACCGGCAGCCCGAGCTGCTCAATTTTCTTGACGTCCCGGATCAGCCCGTCGCATACCACACCCCGCGCTCCGCGTGCCTGCGCTGCCGTAGAAAGCAATTCACCCCAGGGAGCATTCCGCACTGAACCTGCAGTCCCGATGACCACCACATCCCCGGGGAGAATACTGTCCACGGCTTCGATTTCCAAGGCATAGGGATCTTGCGGGACGTGATACATGTCAACGTAAGCCATGGTACGTGCCCGGCCGGCAAAGCGGATATTCGGAAACAACGGGCGAATCGTCTCTCGCATGGCCTGATCGAAGTATCCGATCTCATCCAGCGAATCGGAAATTACGGCGGTGTAAAGAGTGGCTTCGATGTGCGAAAACAACTCAATGTCAGGAGCTGTCGTTGAGTCCGCTAAGACGTGGTCAGGTTGTTTAGCCATGCACGGTTCAGGCTAGTGCCTCAGCCAGGATGTAACAAGGGGAAATGAACTGCGGACGTCAAAATCGTCCGATACTGTGGACACACTCGTTAACCAACACCGAATTCACCCTCGCATTCCTCGTCTGCGTTTCTGTCCAGCCAGTTGGAAAAAACCAACCGAACAGCCTTGCGCGATGGCCTCAAACGGCTGGCTTCTGTGGATAATAACTTGCCATGAACCCACACATGGTCGTCCGGCTCCCCCGTTGGTTCTTTCTTGCAGGATTTCTAGTTTGCCTCTCCGTCAACCTCATCTGGGCGAGCGTCACGGCGCGCGTGTCCGGCATCATCAAGGACTCGAGCGGCGCGGTCGTTACGGGTGCTGAGGTGACTGCGGTCAGTGAAGATACTGGTGTCAAAGCGGTCACGCGATCGGACGCACAAGGCTTCTATTCCTTCCCTTCACTCGCCGCGGGGCATTACGACATTGAAGTGAAACAGCCGGGCTTCAGGAATTATCGCCAGACCGGTCTCACTCTGGATGTGAACACGGCTTTGCAGGTGGATGTTGCTCTGCAAGTGGGTCAACAGGCCGTCGAAGTCCTCGTAACTGGCAACGCCGTCCAGGTAGAAACAACCAATACGCAGATGGGCGAAGTGATTGGCAGCAAGGAAATGACGTCGATGCCTCTCAACGGCCGCAGCTATACCGATCTGCTGGCTTTGCAACCGGGAGTGGTTCCGGTTTCTTCGGGACAATACACGCCGCTCCCAGTTTCAGGGAATCTAAACGCGGGCAGTCTATCCATCAGCGGGGGCAGAGAAGCAGCCAACGGATTCATGGTCAACGGCGGCAATGTGGAGGAGCCGACCTACATGACGACGGCGGTGATTCCCAATCTTGACTCCATCGCCGAGTTCCGCATCCTGACCAACAACTTCGACGCTGAATACGGCAACTACAGCGGCGGACAGGTCAATGTGATCACCAAGTCCGGAACCAACCAGTTCCATGGCGATGTGTTTGATTTTCTGCGCAATACCGACCTGGACGCAGCCAACTTCTTCAGTTCCAATCGCGGCGAGTTCATTCAAAATCAGTTCGGAGGGACCGTCGGTGGCCCGATTGTCCACAATAAGCTTTTCTTCTTTGCCGACTATCAAGGAACGCGCCAGATTGTGGGTGTAAGCACGGGACTCGTCCCGGTTCCATCCGCCGCCGACCAAACCGGAAATCTCTCCGACCTTTCCGGTCAATTGACCGGTATCGTCACCGGTGGAAACTGGGCAACCACTCTATCGCAAGAATTGGGTTATACAGTCACGCAAGGAGAGGCTTATTACACGCCCGGATGTACGGTAAATACGGCTTGTGTGTTTCCCAACGCCATGATTCCAACCTCCGCGATGACCGCCCCGTCGCAGAACTTATTGAAATACTTCCCCAAACCCAACGACGGAGCTTTCTTTTCCACATCATCCGATAATCAGACCCTAAAAGACGACAAAGGCGGCGCCCGCATTGACTACAACAGTCCCGACAATCGCTCGGGAATGATTTCCGGCTATTACTTCGCCGACGACTTCACTTTAGTCAGCCCCTATACCTCAGCCAGCGTCCCTGGATTTGCCGACACCAACCAGGGCCGCGCGCAAATGATCAATATCAGTGACACCAAATCATTCGGCCCCACCATGGTCAACGAATTGCGTGCGAGTTACACCAGGAATGCCGACTTTGTGGGAAAACCTACCCAGGGGGTAGGAACCACTCTCACTTCGCTAGGTTTTGCCCCAGGGACCGGAGGACAATTGGGCATCGTGCCCATCGCTCCGCAGTTTGAAGGGCCGCCGGCGATGTATTTCAACAACTACAGTATTGGCATCAATGGCTTCTTCCAGGCGCAGGCCAACAATACTTACCAGTTGCTGGACAATTTTTCCAAGGTTGTGGGCCTGCACACCATCAAATTTGGCGTGGATACGCATCAGGACCGGATTACGTTTTATATCTTCGGCGCCAACAACGGCACCTTCAGCTTCGACGGCCAGGAAACCGGCAGTGACTTTGCCGACTTCCTGATCGGAGCCCCCAGTGGATTCTCGCAGGGTGTCGAAGAAACCCAGCACACCCGCGCCAATTACGTCGGCTTGTATGGCCAGGATAGCTGGCGCGTCACCTCGAACCTGGTGGTGAACTATGGTCTGCGCTGGGATATAAGCACTCCATGGTATGAGGAAAATAACCTCTTTCAGTCGATCATCCCGGGAGAACAATCGAAGGTGTTCCCCGGGGCTCCCCTGGGATGGACCTTCCCGGGCGACGCCGGAGTTCCCCGCACCATCGCCCCCACCCGCTACAACAATTTTGCGCCGCGCATCGGGCTCGCTTACTCTCCGGACGCCAAAACCAGCATCCGGGGCGGCTTCGGCCTTTTCTACACCGCATTCGAAGACGCCTCTGGATTTAACGGATCGGGCGCTGCGCCGTTCGGCAACTATTATGTCAATCCCGAGCCTCCGCTGTTCGTGACTCCATACCAGGACCGGCAAACCGGCAACTCTGAGGGACAACGATTTCCGGTCAGCTTTCCGCCCACGAATGTATCCGTCAGTAATCCAGATAACTCGATCAACTGGGCGCTTTTCCTTCCCATCTCCAGCGCCGCCATGTTCTGGCACGAGAACCGGCTTCCCTACAGCGAAGACTACAACCTCTCGCTCCAGCGGCAGCTCAGCCCGAATGGCGTCGTCAGCTTGTCCTATGTGGGGACGCAAGGCCATCGACTGCTCAGCACCATCGAATCAAATCCCGGCAATGCGGCATTGTGCCTGAGCGCCAGCCAGGCGAGCCAGGTGCAGGTTGGCAGCCCCACCTGCGGACCCGGCGGCGAAAACGGCGTGTACACCCTGCTGAATGGCACGGTGATCAACGGAACGCGTTCTCCACTGGGCAATGATTTTGCCAGCGACGGCTACTTCATTGCGGCCGGAGATTCCCATTACAACTCGCTACGGGCTACCTGGCACTACGCCACGCCAACCCTCGAATTTCTGGCGGGTTATACCTATAGCAAATCCATTGACGACTCCTCCGGATGGGGAAACCAGATCAACTTCTTCAATTCCAGGCTCTCCCGGGGATTGTCGAGCTTCGATATTCCTCACAACTTTGTGGTGAGCTATCGCTACTTGCTGCCCTTTGCGCGTTTCCTGGGCAACAATCGCCTGACCAGTGGCTGGACGATTTCAGGCATTACCCGTTTCTCCAAGGGTCTCCCGGTCACCATCACTGAGTCTGACGATAATTCGTTGCTGGGGACGGGCAGCTCGGGACCGCCGGGGCCGGCGCTCGACGTGCCCAATTTCACGCCAGGCCCACTCAACTTCTCAGATCCGCGCAAGTGCATCACGAATCCCAACTGCGCACCTTATTTCAACACGTCGCTTTTCACTCCGGAGGCACTGGGCCAACTGGGTAACTCCAGATATCGCTTCTTCCATGGGCCGGGGATCGACAACTTTGACATGGCCCTGTCAAAAGAAACCCACATCACCGAATCCATGGCGCTGCAGTTGCGTTTTGAATTCTTTAATGTCTTCAACCACACTCAGTTCAACGCCGTGGACGGCAATATTGATGGCGATTTTGGAGTGGTCACCAGTGCCAACGATCCGCGCATCGGACAAGTCGCGCTGAAACTTCTCTTCTGATGTTTCGCGGGAAGTATCGCGGAAATAATGACGGCTGCCCCAGCCTCCGTTTTTGGAAGCGCGGGATTCCACTCAATTTGGGAAAAGAGCGGGCCAGCCCCCGTTGAGGGAAAATCGCGTAACGGTTTTGTTTGGAATTGGATTCGGCGGTGCGTCGCGGGGGCAATGCGGTGGCGCAACTCTCAGCCTTCGGGCCCATCAGTCCAGTGAAGGCCGTGAAGAAGGTGACGCTCGAAGGACGTTCTCCCGTTGTGAGAATGCATTACCGAATCACCAATCTGGGACCGGCGAGTATTGATTTTCTTTGGGGCACGCATCCTGCGGTCGCGATTACCGAGCACACCATTCTGCGCATTCCCGCGAAGCGCGGGATTGTCGCGCAGTGCAATCAGCCCAGCTGGGGCGAAGCCGGGGAGCGCTACGACTGGCCGATCCTGGAAACCGCGGCGGGCCGGGTGGAAATGAACAAGGTTCAAAGTATCGAGAGCAATCTCTGCTTCGGACATTACGCCGTCGATCTTGAAGACGGATGGTATGCGGTTGAGGATGCTGCTTCCGGTGAGGGATTTCTTTTGAAGTTTCCCCTCGAGCAATGCCCGTCGCTTTGGCTCTGGCTAAACTATGGCGGATGGCGGGGGCTGCATCACGTCATCATCGAGCCGTGGACAAGCATTCCGGTAAATCTGGCGCACGCCTACGAACAGAAAACCAGTCGCTCCCTGCAACCCGGCGAAGAGTTTGCCGTGGAAATCAGCGCCACCGTGTACCAGCGGCCGGAAACCTGGAAGGATGCGTTGGAGCGGTTGCGATGAAGAGGCAATTTTTGAGATCAGCGATTTTCTGGCGGACGTAGTGAGGATACGCAGCATGAAGCTTAAAGATCGAGTCGAGGCTCAAGACTGATGACTGAACCCGCTGCCTCCGCACCACCCAGCCCAGCGGGAGCGGTGCCGCGCCTGCGCCGAGTGCTAACCCTGTGGGACCTGATCTTCTACGGCATTGTCCTGATTATGCCGATCGCGCCGGTGCCAATGTTCGGTGTTGCCCAGGTGCTGTCGCAAGGTCATTTCGTCACCACCATTCTGATTGCCATGATCGCAATGATGCTCACCGCCGTCAGCTATGGGCGAATGGCAACTCTCTACCCGGCGGCGGGGTCCGCTTACACGTACGTCGGGCGCGGACTCAATCCCCACTTGGGTTTTCTTGCAGGCTGGGCCATGTTTCTGGATTACTTGATCCAGCCGCTGCTGAACGGCATCTATGGCGCGCTCACCATCAAGCGGTTTTTTCCTTTTGTCCCATATGCAGTGCTGGCGGCGGTTTTCGTTGGGACCATGACCTTGTTGAATCTGCGCGGCATCCGCACCACCGCCTACGCCAATATCGTTCTTCTGACCATCATGTGCGCGGTGATTGGGGTCTTCATGATGCTGGCGGTCCGCTACCTCTTTCATCTCCAGGGATGGGCTGGAGTTTTTTCGATTCAACCCTTTTACGACCCCAAGACCTTCAACCCTCGAGTGATCTGGACCGCAACTTCCTACGCCGCACTTACCTATATCGGTTTCGACGGGGTCACTACGCTCGCTGAAGACGTGAAGAATCCCAAGCGCAACGTCATGCTGGCCACGGTTTTGGTCTGCCTGTTCACGGGGATTGTTGGCGGACTGGAAGTTTATCTCGGACAACGCGTGTGGCCGGATTTCAGGTTCTTCCCCAACGTGGAGACGGCTTTCATGGACGTGGCCCACCGGGTAGGAGGTCCGCTGCTTTTCCAGGCCCTGGGTATCGTGCTGATTCTGGCCTCGGTTGGATCAGGACTGACCGGTCAGGTGGGCGCTGCCCGGCTGCTTTTCGGCATGGGCCGCGACAATGTTCTGCCGCGAAAACTTTTTGCCTACCTCGATCCCCGGCGCAATACTCCCACCCGCAACATCTGGTTGATCGGAATTCTGGCGTATATCGGAACCCTGTTCGTCAGTTACGAGCAGGCCGGAGAGATCCTGAATTTCGGCGCGTTTCTTGCTTTCATGGGAGTGAATTTCGCCACCTTCTGGCAATTCGGAATCGTGCAGCAACCCGGCCGCAAGCGTCGCTGGCTGGTGGACGTTGTCGTGCCTGTTCTGGGGTTCGTATTTTGTTTATGGATTTGGCTGGGACTGGGATTGCCATCCAAAATCGTCGGCGGGGTTTGGTTCATCGCAGGACTGATTTACTGTGCCATTAAGACGCGAGGGTTCCGCGACCGGCCGATTATGGTAGATTTCAGCGAGTCCTAAACGCGAACACACTCTTGATGGGGTCCGTCAATCTGCTGATGAAAGCTGCCGAGGCCTCTGCAACCAAGGTAAGCAGATACCTTTCTCCGATCCAGTGGACTCGGGTGCAACGACGATAGTGGGCTCGGAGACGAGCGGAGGTTCCCGCTCATTGGCGGTTTGCCTGATTGATGCACATCACCTTCAGATGCAAATACTTTCTGGCTTCTAGCATCTTTCGGGGAAGAGGTCCTAGGATGCTATGGCTCCTCATGATCGACGTGGAGGTTCAATGATGGAAGGAGTCAGTCTGGCGCAGCAGGAGAACGGGGATTAGAAGCATGGTGCTTTTTCTTGATCCATCCCCTCGAATCCATGGGATACTGTGGTCGCGATATGGAGTCAGCGGGTCTCAAGAGCAAAACTTATTTTCGTACAATAAACGTACAATGGATCGGGCAATGGGGCCTTTTTCGCCCTTCTAGCACTTCCTGGAATCAATAAGTTACGTGTTATCAATATAGTGAATAGTTCGACTCCCGCCGCCTCCACCACTATAAACTGCTGATAAAAAAGTAGTTATAAAACAATAGAAAAAATCGTACAATAAACGTACGATGGATTTGGCAACGAGGCCGATTCCATCCTCTCTGTTTACTCCCGCCACTATCCTCCCTGCCCTTCCGACGACATCAATACGTGGCCGCTGCCCAAAGTGGATCAATGGCATTCTCGGATCGGATGGCCCCTTCATCTTGCGCCCGAAGGTCGCGAAAATCGAGGCACCCCCACAATCGAGAGATTGGCGCAGCAACAAGACGTTCGCCGAAGGGGACAGGCTTTCCGCTATCGTAAAGAACCACTCCAAGCTTGAAGTTATCGCCGCAGGCCTCCGCCAACTTTCGGAGTCCCTTGAAGTCACCAGCATTCACGGTGGCGCTCGCCTTGACTTCGATACCGACCAATGCGCTACTTCCCGTTTCAATCACAAGGTCAACCTCGTCCTGATCTTTGTCCCGGTAGTGGTATAAAGCGCAGCTCTCCCCAAACCAAGACGCCTGTTT
>Ga0187890_10001696_pt1 | contig 15668 bp, 19 predicted proteins | sample June2016WEW_21_1_FD_133005 | JGI IMG/M metagenome (GOLD analysis project Ga0187890, IMG submission 133005) | Peatland microbial communities from SPRUCE experiment site at the Marcell Experimental Forest, Minnesota, USA - June2016WEW_21_10 | ecosystem: Environmental > Terrestrial > Soil >... | reverse complement strand
CAGTACCTTAATCGGTGAAAGGACCGGTCTTAAACACCGGAGATCCGGGTTCGAGCCCCGGCTGGTGCATTGCGACAGAAATGACAGAATTGCCCGCTAGTGACAAACCGCGTACGTCCCCTGACCTCAGACATCCCATGACCTACTCGTGACCGTCAATCTCTTCGACTACTTCGAGGACCTGCCAACACGGGAGGGCGAGCCCGTCAGGTGGGCCGCGCGGGCGCCGCGCCGCCCACGCGCGGACTACGACCTCAAGCTCACACCGCGCTCGTCCGATTGGCAGCACGATCCCGCCTCGCTGGCGGAGCTCGAGAGGCTCGAGCGTGAGCCGTGGGTGGCAGCGGTAACACGCGGCCGTGACGGAGTCCGCCTGCGCCTCGCCGACAGCTGGGTCGAGATGGCCGGCGCCGCCCTGGAGGCGGGCGGCAGCGCCGAGGCCCCGCTCGCGGACCTCGCGCAGGGGCGACGCATCTCGGTGCAGTTCTGGGACGCGAACGCCACCAAGGCCCTGCACGTGGGACACCTGCGCAACCTGGCGATCGGCAACGCGCTCGCCGCCGCGCTCGCACAGGCGGGCGCGCAGGTCGAGCGACGCAGCCGCATCTCCGACATGGGCCGCGCGATGGGCGAGGCGATGGCCGGCGTGATGCAGAGCGGCCGCCACGCAGAGGGCTGGTCCGACGGCGACGAGAAGAGCGACCACTTCGTGGGGCTGTGCTACGCCGAGTACGTCGCCGCGGGCAACGTGCTCGCAGCCGGCGATCTCGAGCAGGCCGAGGACTCGCTCTCACGCGAGGTGCACGTGCAGAACGACGCGGCCGACGACCTGATCAAACGCGTGCTCTCTGGAGATCGTGAGGCTCTCGAGCTCTGGTACAAGACGCGCGCGTGGGTGATCGCCGGGCAGCGCAAGACGCTCGCGCGACTGGGAATCGCCTTCGACAGGGTGTTCTTCGAGTCCGACTTCCTCGCGGAGACGGCGGAGCTGGCCGAGACTGGCCTGCGCAACGGCAGCCTCAAACGACGTGCGGACGGAGTGATCGTCTACGCCACGGGGCTCGAGGAGCTCGAAGAGCTGCCGCTGGTGCGCGCGGACGGCCTATCCACGCAGCACATGCGCTCGCTGACATACGCACTCACCGCTCCCGAACTCGAGGACATGACCTCGCTGCAGGTGACCGGCTCGGAGTGGGTCTCGCACGTGGCGAGCATCCGCAAGCTCGCGGCCGAGCTGCGGCCGGACCTGAACGGAGGCTTTCATCCGAGCCGCAGCATCTTCCACGGCATGGTCTCGACGCAACAGCGCGCGATGACCTCGAGCGCGGGCGCGCAGCTGATCGACGAGCTCACCGACTGGCTCGACGCGCGCATCGACGGCGAGCGCGAGCTGCACGGGGTGCGCCGCAGCCATCCCAACCCCGAACGCGTGGCGGCGCAGGTGGCGCTCGGATACTTCCTGCCCCACCCCGCGACCCCGGACATCGACTTCGACCCCGAGCGGCTGCTGTCCGATGATGAGAGCCTGGGCTGGGACCTCGCGCGTGCGCGTGCACGCCACAGCCGCGACTCCACGCGCGGCGGACGACCGGCAGAGGATCCCGACTACCGCTTCGCGGTGATCCAGTCGGAGCTCTACCGCCGCTACCTGCGACTGGCGGTCGAGCGGCTGGACGTCAGGCCGCTCGCGCACTACCTCAAGCATCTCTCGATCTGGTACCTGGAGGGCGAGCACGGCGAGCCGGTCGAGCGTGTCGTGCACACGCTGCTCGACCGCAGCGCTCGCGGGCTCGGCTTGGAGCCGGGTCCATGAGCACGCTGCTGATCGACAACTACGACTCCTACACATACAACGTGTTTCACCTGCTGGCGGCCGTCTCGGGCGAGGAGCCGATCGTGGTACGCAACGACGCCGTCTCCTGGAGAGCGCTGTCGCGCTGGGACTTCGACGCGATCGTGCTCTCGCCGGGGCCCGGGCGCCCCGAGCGCTGGCACGACTTCGGCGTGTGCGCGGACGTCCTGCGCTCCAGCGAGATCCCGGTGCTCGGCGTGTGCCTCGGTCACCAGGGTCTTGGGCACCTGCTCGACGGCGCGGTGCGCAGCGCGCCGATAGTCATGCACGGCCGCCTGAGCACCGTCAAGCACCACGGCAGCGGCCTGTTCGAGGGCATCCCCCAGGACTTCTCGGTCGTGCGCTACCACTCGCTCGCGGTCGGTGGCGAGCTCGGCCCCCAGGGCCATGTGACCGCCTGGACCGACGAGGGCGTCGTGATGGGCATCGAGCACCGCAGCCGCCCGCTGTGGGGCGTGCAGTTTCACCCGGAGTCGATCGCCACCGAGCATGGGCGCAAGCTGTTCGAGAACTTCTACGCGCTCGCAGGCGCCCACCGCGCCGCACGTGCGCGACCCGCGAGCACCCCCCGCACGCCGCCCCGGCGCCCGCGCCGCCCGGAGCGTCGCGCCGACGGCACTGCTCGCAGCCTGCTCGTGCGCTCGCTCGAGGGCGAGCCGTCGACCGAGCTACTGTTCGAGCGGCTGTTCGGCGCCGCCGAGCACGCCTTCTGGCTCGACAGCGCCGACGCGCCGACGCCGCTGGCCCAGTGCTCGTTCCTCGGAACGACGATGGGCCCCGATCGCTGCGTGATCGAATACGACGTGCACGAGAAAGCCGTGAGCTCACATCGTGCGGATGGGAGCACCGTCGAGCTCGGCTGCATCTTCGACGTCCTCGACAGGGAGCTCGCCAAGCACACGATCGAGCCCGCGGCAGGCCTGCCGCGGGGGCTGCTCGGCGGCTATGTCGGCTACCTCGGCTATGAGTGCAAGGCCGACTGCGGCTCGCCCAACGTCCACCGCTCGGACGTCCCCGACGCGGTGCTGATGCTCGCCAACCGTGTCGTCGCGGTCGACCACGTGGCCCACCGCACGCACGTGGCGGCGCTCTGCCACGAAGACCAGGCCGACGCCGAGCGCTGGCTGGACGAGGCCGAGGCGATCGTGCGCGAGACGATCGCGCAGCACGCGCTGGGAGAGTCGTTTGCGTCGCAGGCGCTCGCTGCTGAGGACCCGCCGGAGGATCTCGTGACGTTTCGCTGCGGGCGCGGGCGCGAGCAGTACCTCGCGGACATCGCGCGCTGCCAGACGGCGCTGGCGGCGGGAGAGTCCTATGAGGTGTGCCTGACCGACCAGATCCACACCGACGCGCACCCCGAGCCATTTGCGCTCTATCGCATGCTGCGCCGGCGCAACCCCGCGCCGTTCGCCGCGTACCTGAGGCTCGGCGAGCTGGCCGTCGTCAGCTCCTCGCCGGAGCGGTTCATCGGGATCGACCGCGAGCGCAGAGTGCAGGCGCGGCCGATCAAGGGCACGGCGCCGCGCTCGCCCGACCCCGAGCGCGACGAGCAGCTGCGCGAGGGACTGCTGCACGACGAGAAGACGTTCGCCGAGCATCTGATGATCGTGGATCTGCTGCGCAATGATCTCGGGCGTGTGTGTGAGGTGGACACGGTGCGTGTGCCGCAGTTCATGGTCGTCGAGCCGTATACGACGGTGCACCAGCTGATCTCGACGATCACCGGCGTGCTCGAGCGCGAGCGCACGCCGGTGGAGTGCGTGCGGGCGTGCTTTCCCGGCGGCTCGATGACCGGAGCGCCGAAGCTGCGCACGATGGGCATCATCGATGACATCGAGCGCGAGGCGCGCGGTGTGTACTCGGGTGCGATCGGCTACTTCGGCGTCGACGGCAGCGTAGACCTGAACATCGTGATCCGCACGATCGTGATGCGCCCGGGGGCGACGACGATCGGTGCGGGCGGAGCGATCGTAATGCAGTCCGACCCGGAAGAGGAGTTCGACGAGATCCTGCTGAAGGCGCGCGCGCCGATGTCCGCGATCGCGCAGGCGGTAACCGGCAGCGATGCGGCGGAGGCGTGGACGGTCGAGCTCGAGCCCGGCGCGGTGGCGATGGCGATGGCAGGGGAGGCGCCATGAGCGAGATCGCGCCAATCGAGTCGGGGACGCCACCCCGCGCCGAGCCGCGAGCGACGTGCTGGTACGTGCGCGCCGCCTGCGATGAGGATGTCCCAGCGGTCGCAGCGGCGATCGCGGAGCTGCTGCTGGAGCTTGGCGGCACCCCGCCGGACGCGCGCGGAATGCAGGCGACAGCGCGCTCATTGCTCAGCGATGGCGACGCCGGCGTGCTGCTCGTCGCTGATGCGGAAGGCGCGCTCGTGGGCGTTCTCGCCGCGAGCTGGCAGACGGCGATCCATGTAGCGGGCCGCTACGCGCTGATCCAGGACCTGTGGGTGCACCCCTCGTGGCGCAGCAGAGCGATCGGTCGAGACCTCGTCGCGGCGCTGTGCGAGCTCGCAAGCGGGCGGCAGATCGCGCGAATCGAGGTGGGACTGCCGCGAGAGGGCTTTGCCGGGATCGCGGCGACGGAGGCGTTCTATCGCACCCACGGCTTCACGCCGCTCGGCCCGCGCATGAGGCGGCTGCTCGAATGACTGGCCTGGACCCCTTCCGTCGGCGCCTGGATGAGCTCGACGACCAGATCGCACAGCTGCTCGGCGAGCGCTTCGAGGTCTGCCGGGAGATCGCGATCTTCAAGATCGCGCACGGGGTCCCGATGATGCAGCCCGGCCGAGTCGCCGAGGTTCGCGCTCGCTATCTGGCCCGCGGCCGCGAGGTCGAGCTGCCGGCGGACTTCACCGAGGAGCTGTTCGGAGTGCTGATCGCGGCGACCTGCAGGATGGAGGACGAGCTGATGGCGACACCCGCTGAGGCTCAACCTGGCGCCACACAATGACCCCGCCGACGTTCATCACGCTGGGCCCGTCGGGCACCTGCCACGAGAACGCGCTGCGCCACTACCTGGAGTTCCAGGGCCTCGAGTCCTTCGAGATCGTGCTGGTGACGGACCTGCTCGAGGCGATCGGGCAGGTGCGCGAACAGCCGAACACATTCCTGGTGCAGTGCAGCGCACACGTGCAGGTCCACCTCGTCACCGAGCGCTACCACGAGGAGGTGTTCGTGATCGACACGTTCATCTATCCCACGAAGGAGCTCGGCCTGCTCGTGCGCACGGACGTCAGCGAGCCCAGGAGCCTCGGCATCGTCTCGGCGACCCGCGGCTACCTAGACCTCTCTCCCTGGGAGACGATCATCGACGAGCCGTCGAAGCCCGTCGTCGCCGCCAACCTGCTCGACGGCCGCTACGACGCCGGCCTCACACACGCCCACCATGCCGCGGAACATCCCGACCTGCTGCGTCTCGAGGAGTACTACGGCGCGGTTGACACGACGTGGGTCGTATACGGCAGGCACAAACGCTTCCGCGGGGCCGTCATCGGACAGCGCGTCCCTGCGTTGTTCGAGGCTCAACCTGCCTGACGCTTGCGAGCGCGCTCCGCGGCTTGATTGCCGGGAACACGCGAGCGCGAGTCTCCCAAATCGCGAAACTGGACAGAGGAGCCGGTTGGTCGCAGCGATTGGGCTGACAATAGTATAAGGCCAGCAGCCAGCTATGTCGGCCAGCGAGCGTAGCCCCTTCGGTCGACAGTGGCGTCGCTTGTGGCACGCTCGAAACTCCAGTGTTTATCGTTGCCGTTGCCCGTGTACCGAACTACAGTCTCTTAGTCAGCCAATTGAACTTCTCGACTAGGAAGATCTACTCGGGACAAATCACGGACAAGGTGCCAATGCCCAGAACGAGTTCAGCTGCCTCAAAAGCCAACGACGAACCAGCGTGGTCGATTCCGAGCCTGCGCGAGCCGCGCTACTCGCAGTCGCTCGAGCGCGGGCTTGCGATCCTGGGCTGCTTCACGCCCAAGCGCCCCGTGCTGGGAATCGCGGACATCGCCGACGAGCTCGGCATGAGCCGCTCCACCACGCACCGCTACGTGATCACGCTGGTCGCGCTCGGCTACCTCGAGCAGGGCGCCTCGCGCAAGTACCGCCTCGGGCTGCGCGTCACCGACCTCGGGATGTCCGCCCTGAACTCGACGGGGCTGCGCGAGCACGCCCACCCCTACTTGGAGGAGCTGCGCCAGCGCACCTCCTACACGACGAGCCTCGGCGTGCTCGACGCTACCGACGTCCTGTACGTCGACCGCGTGCGCAGCTACCGCCGCGGCCAGAGCAAGATCGACCTGAACCTGCACACGGGCTCACGCGTGCCCGCGTACTGCACCTCGATGGGCAAGCTGCTGCTCGCGAACCTGCCCGAGCCCGAGCAGCGCGAGCTGATCGCGCAGATGAAGCTGACCAAACGCGGCCCCAACACGATCACCTCGAAGAAAGCGCTGCGCGAGGAGCTCGACGAGATCCAGGCCGCGGGCTTCGCCGTCGATGACCAGGAGCTCGCTTCGGAGCTGTACGCGATCGCCGCGCCCGTACGCAACGAGGCGCGCGACGTCGTCGCGGCGGTCAACCTGGCGGCGCACAGCTCGATGATCTCGCTCGAGGAGCTCGTCGACGCGCTCGGCCCGCACCTGGTCTCCACCGCGGACCGCATCTCCGCGCGCCTCGGATACAGGCGCGACGACGAGGCGAACTAGGCCCCGCGAAGGGAAGAACCAATACGCTTGCGGCCATGCGCCGCCCGCTCGCCCTGCTCTGCCTGCCGCTGTCCGCCGTCGCGCTTGCGGCGTGCGGCAGCACGGCCACGACCGCCGGCTTCAAGGGCGAAGAGCACAACGTCGCGCAGACGATCTCCAACCTCCAGACCGACGCCACGGCCGCGGAACAGAAGAAGATCTGCGCCAACGACATGGCCGCCGCGCTGGTGACGCGCTTGGGCGGGAGCAAGGGCTGCGAAGCGGCGGTCAAAAGCCAGCTGGCCGAGGTCGACAACCTTGAAGCCACGGTCCAGTCCGTCCAGGTGGCCGCCGGCGGCAAGACCGCGACCGCGCGTGTCAAGAGCATCTACGAAGGCAAGACCGCCACCAGCGCCGTCTCGTTCGTGAAGGAAGGCGGCAAGTGGAAGATCTCGGGCGTCGGTTGAGCTGAGGGCACCGGTGAGCCGCCTGACCTGACGCCGCGGCCGACTCCGGCAGCGGCAATGACGGTCAGCTGATCCCCTCGAGCAACTCGCACGGCGAGGACAGCTCCAGGCCGCGCGAGAGCACGACGAGCGTGTCCAGGCGCGGGGAGCGCTCGCCGCGCTCCAGCAGCCCGATCTCGGTGCGGTGCAGGTCGCAGATCTCCGCCAGTTTTTCCTGCGAGAGGCCCGCCTTGCGGCGATGGCGGCGAAGGTTGTTGGCGAGCTGCTCGCGTGTTGGGTCCACGAGTTGCAGCTTGCTGCATGAGCAGACAGTATGTCTACTGACAATCGTATGCAGCACTTGCGCGGCCGGCCTAGCGTTTCATCCCAGGCGCTTGGTTGCATGCGCACGGTAACGTTGTTCGGCGATGCCCACGCTGATCTTGGATCCGCCGCCACACCAGCTGGAGGAGCTGCTCGAGCAGCGTCGTCGGACGGGCGCCGACCGCCACGACGAGGTTTGGGAAGGCGTCTACCACATGGTCCCGGGGCCCAACGCACCGCATTCGTTCATCGCGCACCAGGTATCCGTGCTGCTCGACGCGCCCGCGCGGGCCGCCGGCCTGCATGTGAGCTCGGAGTTCAACCTCGGATTGGGGAAGGACGACTTCCGCGTGCCCGACCTCGGCGTCCACCGCGAGCTGCGCTCGGGGACCTGGATCCCGACGGCGGCGATCGTCGTGGAGATCCTCTCGCCCACGGACGAGGCGTGGCAGAAGCTTCCGTTCTACGCTGAGCGCGGGGTTGACGAGCTGCTGTTCGTCGACCCAGCCGGGCGGTCTGTCACGTGGCTGGTGCTACGGGAGGGGGAGTACCGGCCGGTCGAGCGCAGTAAGCTCATCGACCTCGCCGCGTCGGAGCTCGCAAACCGAATCGACTGGCCGGGCGAGTAGGCCGCGTATCTGACCCCTCCGACCGAGCGCGCGCCCCTGCCGATACTGACACCGGGTGTAACCGACGCTGAATGTCGGTTACACTGACTGCCGTGTTCGTGAATCGCTCGGCCGAGCTGGCGGCGCTGACGGAGTGGTGGGCTGCGTCACGGCAGGGACGGATCGCTCTGGTGTGGGGGCGCAGGCGCGTCGGGAAGACCGCGCTGGTAAGCGCTTTTGCGCGCGACCGTCGCACGATCTTCTTCACCGGCGCTGGACGTCCGGGAGCTGACGAGCTGAGGATCCTGAGCGTGGCCGCGGCGGATGTCGTGGCCACCGGAGTCCGCGATCTCGGCAGTCGTCCGTTTGCAGATTGGGACGATGCGCTGGAGACGCTCGCCGCAGCGGCGTCAGACGAGCCGTTGCTGCTCGTGCTCGACGAGTTTCCGGAGCTCCTGCGCGTCTCGCCGGAGCTCCCGGGAGTCCTGCGGGCCTTCTGGGATCGGGCACGCGAGCGCACGCGGCTGCGGATCCTGCTGTGCGGCTCGGCGGTGCGCACGATGCGGGCGATCCAGGAGGAGCGCGCGCCACTCTACGGGCGGATCGACCTGTCGCTTCCCGTCCATCCATTCACGCCACACGACGCAGCAGCGATGCTACGCAAGCTATCGCCGTCCGATCGCGCTCTCGTCTGGGGCGTCCTCGGCGGCACTCCGCTCTATCTGACATGGTGGGATCAAGAGCGCAGTGTGCGCGAGAACCTGGCGCGCCTGGTCTGCCGTCCCGGTGGCCGACTCCTCGACGAGGGCCGGCTCGTGCTCGCGACCGAGGGCGACACGGGGGACCTCGGCCAGCTGGTGCTGCGCGCGATCGCCGCCGGACGTACCAAGCACGGCGAGATCGAGCAGGCGGTGCGCGCCGAGCCGGCGCGCACGCTCGAGCGGTTGATGGAGCTGCGCCTGGTCGAGCGCGTGGTTCCGGTCACCGAGACGGGCTCGCGCACACGCCGGCGCAGCTACCGTATAGCGGACAACTTCCTCGCGTTCTGGCTGGGTATCGTCGAGCCCTACAGGGCGGAGATCGAACGGGGTCTCGGCCCGAGCATCCTGTCGCCTCTGATGGAGCGGCTGGACGACCACATGGGTGGCCGCTGGGAGGAGGCATTTCGCTCCCATCTGCGCCGCCTCGCCGCCGACGGGAGGCTCGCGCCCGACATCGTACGGGTCGGCGCGTTCTGGTCCGAGCGCCCCGCCGTGGAGATCGATGCGGTCGCACTGGCGGGCCGGCGCGAGGAGGCGGTTCTCGTCGGTGAGGCGAAGTGGGCCCGCACGGTGGACGGCGCTCGCCTCGTGCAAGAACTCGAACGCAAGGCGAGCGCGCTGCCGTCGCTCGCCCCCGATCTCCGCTACGCAGTCTGCGCGCGCGAGCGGGTCACCGCCGCCCCGTCGGGTGCGATGACGGTCACGGCCGCGGACATCTTCGCCGCCTGACTCAGGGCTGTAGCGAGCGCCCGTACTGGCGCTCGTAGTACGCGCGGTACTCGCCGGAGCGAATCGGCTCCCACCACCATGCGTTCTCGCGGTACCACGCGACCGTCTGCGCGAGGCCCTCGTCGAAGCGCACGCGCGGCGACCAGCCGAGCGCACGGACCTTCTCCGAGGACAGCGAGTAGCGGCGGTCGTGTCCTGGCCGGTCGGTGACGTGCTCGATCTGTGACTGTGACGCGCCCGTCAGCTCCACGATGCGCGTGACGACCGTCATGTTGGCCTCCTCGTCGGGGCCGCCCGCGTTGTAGACCTCGCCGGGCTGGCCGTGCTCGAGCACGTGGCCAATCGCGGCGGCGAAGTCGGTCGAGTGGATCCAGTTGCGCACCTGCATGCCGTCGCCGTACACCGGCAGCGCGTCGCCGTGCATGGCGTTCAGCACCATCAGCGGGATCAGCTTCTCGGGGTACTGGTAGGGGCCGTAGTTGTTCGATCCGCGGCAGATCAGCGCGGGCAGGCCGTAGGTGTGGAAGTAGCTCTGCACGAGCAGGTCCGCGCCCGCCTTCGTGGCCGAGTACGGCGAGGAGGGCGCCAGCGGGCTCTGCTCCGTGAACGTGCCCTCCTCGATCGACCCGTACACCTCGTCGGTTGAGACCTGCACGTAGCGCAGGCCAGGCTCGCCTGTGCCCCGCAGGGTACGCGCGGCCTCCAGCAGCACGTAGGTGCCCAGCGCGTGCGTGGACACGAACGCGTCCGGCTCGGCGATCGAGCGGTCCACGTGTGTCTCGGCGGCGAAGTTGACGATCGCCTCCGGCGCGCCCACCTCGATCGCCTGAGCGACCGCCTCGCGATCCTCGATCGCGCCGCGCACGAAGCGAAAGCGCGGGTCATCGACGAGGTCGTGGAAGTTCTCCTCGCGCCCGGCGTACGTGAGCTTGTCGAGCACCGTCACCTCGTCGCCGTGCTCGCGCACGCGCTGGCGCGCGAACGTCGAGCCGATGAAGCCGGCGCCGCCGCAGACGAGCAGTCTCATGCGCGCATCATCCCAGGCGCGCACGCAGCGTGCCAGGCGCCCTTCGCGCGCGCGTTGCGTCCCAAGCTCGCTGTTTCATTGCCTGCATGCCCGCAGCAAACGCACCCGCACCGCGCCTTCCCCGGCTAACATGAGTCCATGGCCACTGCCGTCCTTCCTCGTGTCGTCCATCCTCGCATCGAGACCTGGGAATTCGACGCGCTGCAGGAGAACGCGGGCTGGAGCATGGACATGGAGCTCATCGCCGGCGAGGCGGTCATCGTGCCGCCCATAGGCGGACCCGCATCCTCAGTACAGGGCGAGCTGTATATGGCGCTACGCCGGTGGCAGGACGACGTGGACGACAAAGGACTTGTCTTGCAGGACGTGTTCGTCGCCTTCGCCAATGGCAGCCGCCCGGCGCCTGACATCTCCTACTGGAGCGTCAAGCGCCGCCCGCCGGTGAAGCGGGGCGCGATGGAGAGCGTCCCCGACCTCATCGCCGAGGTGCTCTCGCCGAGCACGCGGGCGAACGACCTCGGCGTCAAGCGCGAGCTGTACATGAGTTCCGGCGTGCGCGAGCTGTGGCTCGTGGACCCCGACGCGCGCACCATCACGCGGGCGCGGCCCGACACCACGCCCGACGAGGTGCTTGGCGAGGGGACGGCACTGCGCAGCGAGTTGCTGGAGGGGTTCGCGTTGGACGTCGCTCGCATCTTCCTGTTTCCTCAAAGTCTGGCTGGCGAAGACTCTTGATCGCGCGGCCGGCCGGCCGTCACGGGCGCACGATCCCAGCCCGCGCCGCCAGATAGCCCGCCAGCCCGTCCTGCCACGGCGGCAGCGGCAGCACGTCTTCGCGCTCTGACTCCAGCACCGACCACGCGGGGCGCGGCGCAGGGCGCGCCATCTGCGCCGTGGTTGCCGGCTCTACGCGGCAGGAGATCTCGGCCTGGCGGAAGATCTCCGCGGCGTAGCCGTTCCAAGAGACGTAGCCGGTGCCCGCGAGGTGCACCAGCCCCGCGACGCCGCGCTCGATCAGCCCGAGCAGCGCCGGCGCGAGATGGCCGGTCCACGTCGGGCAGCCGACCTGATCGGTGACCACCTGCACGGCCTCGCGCTCGCCCGCCAGCCTGAGCATCGTCTCGGCGAAGTTGGCGCCGCCGGTTCCGAACAGCCAGGAGCTGCGCACCACCGTGTGGCGCGGCGAGGAGCCCAGCACCTGGCGCTCGCCCTCCAGCTTGGTCTCGCCGTACACCGATCGCGGGCCTGTCGGGTCGGACTCCACGTACGCGCGCGGCGCGCCGGAGGCATCTACGAACGCCTCCCCACTAAATACATAATCGGTCGACACGTGCACGAGCGGCACACCGGCCCCTGCGGCCGCACGAGCGAGGTTGCCCGCGCCGCCGGCGTTGACCGCGTGCGCCTGCTCACGATGGCTCTCCGCGCCGTCGACGTCGGTCCACGCGGCGCAGTTGAGCGCCGCTTCGGGACGGACGCGCTCGAACGCCTGCTGCGCGGCTGCCGCATCGGTGACGTCGAGCTCGGCGCGCGTCAGCCCGACGAGCTCATGACCGGCGCGCTCGCCCGCGCGCAGCACATCCAGGCCGAGCATGCCGGCGGCGCCCGCAACCAGCAGCCTCACAAGATCGAGATGTCCGAGTTGTCGCCGACCATGAAGCGGTACGCGCGCGGCTGGCGATCGCCACGGCGCACGGTCACGTTGCGCCCGAGCAGCGAGGACTCCATGCGCCCGTCCAGGTCGCACACGCTGCAGCCGGCCAGCAGGATCGAGTGCTCGACCTCAGAGGCGGAGATCACGCAGCGCTCGCCGATCGCGGTGTAGGGCCCGATGTAGCAGTCACTGAGGCGCGCGTCAGCGCCGATGATCGCCGGGCCGCGCACCGTCGTGCGCTCCAGGCGCGCTCCGCGCTCGATCACCACGCGCCCTTCCACCTGCGAGTCGATCAGCTCGCCCTCGATGCGCTCGCGGAGGTTGTCGAGGATCAGGCGGTTGGCGTCGAGCATGTCCTCCAGGCGCCCCGTGTCCTTCCACCAGCCGCGCACCACGTGCGGCTCCACGCGCATGCCCGAGTTCACCAGGTGCTGGATCGCATCCGTGATCTCCAGCTCGCCGCGCGCGGAGGGCTCGATCGCGCGCGCCGCGTCGTGGATGGCCGCCGTGAACATGTACACGCCCACCAGCGCCAGGTCGGTCGCGGGCTCCGCGGGCTTCTCGATCAGGCGCACCACACGCCCGAGCGCTCCAGGATGCGCGCCAGCGTCGCCCGGCGCCGGCGCGGCCAGCTCGGCGACGCCGTAGTTCTCCGGGTCGGGCACCGGCGTAAGCAGGATCAGCGCGTCCGGCGCGTGCTCACGGAAGGCGCGCACCAGCTCGGAGATCCCGCCCTGCAGCAGGTTGTCGCCGAGATACATCACGAATGGGCTCGTGCCCAGGAACGGCTCGGCGGTCAGCACCGCGTGCGCGAGACCCAGCGGCTCGTCCTGGACGATGTAGGTGATGCGCAGGCCAAAGCGCGAGCCGTCGCCGGCCGCCGCTTCGATCTCCGGGCCGGTCTCCGGGGCGATGATGATGCCCACCTCCTCGATCCCGGCGTCGGCCATCGCCTCGAGCCCGTAGAACAGCACCGGCTTGTTCGCGACCGGCACGAGCTGCTTGGCGCTCGTGTGCGTGATCGGGCGCAGGCGCGTGCCCTTGCCTCCGGAGAGGATCAGTCCCTTGAGCGGCTCCATCGCGGGATCAGCCTACCGGGGCTCACCGTGTCGGGCGGCTCGAGCCTCGCTGGTTGCGGGGCCGCTCGAGTTTCTCTTCACGCGGACTCTGTATAACGATGGCTATACAGAGTCCGTCGGCGCGTCCGTCGACGGACGGTCCGCCTGCGCGAGCTCTTCCGCCCGACCGATCAACGCTGCAGGTCGCACACCGAGCGCCGGCGCGAGCGCGAACAGCAGCTCGAAGTCCGGATCGCGCGCTCCGGCCTCCAGCTCCTGGACGTAGGTCTCCGGCACGCCCAGCGCAGACGCCAGCTCCGCGCAGCTCGAACCGCGCTCCTCGCGCAGCTGGCGAACTGCTTCGCCAAGGCTCCTCAGATGGCGCTGTGACTCTCGCTCGCTCTCCGACACAGAAAATCTCCCAAATTGGGCTGAATACAACTGTCTGAGAGCCCTTACGCCATATATTCCCTTTTTCCTGCATGCTGGGTGCGTAAGGCTCCCAGCCATGCCATCAGAGAGCAAGTCACAACCACGCCCCGAGCACGCCCCGCTTGCGAAGGCCATCAGGTCTCGCCTCGCCGAGCGGGGGATGACCCAAGCCTCCGTCGCCAGCCGCTCCGGCCTGAGCTACGAACTGGTCAACAGCTATGCCCGAGGGCAGGGAAACCCGACGTATCTACACTTCATGCAACTCGCCCGCGGCTTGGAGCTGTCCCCCAAAGAGCTCATGGGCCGCCTCGAAGCCCTGCAGGAGCCCGACTCGACCGCGGAGCCCGCCGCGCCTCAGTACCCCCCGCCGAGCTTGCGGTGATCCCAGGTCGCCCTGCGATGCTCGACGAACTCCAGCGCCACGCGCTTGACGGCCTGCTTGTCGACCATCTCGCCGACCTGCGGCGGAAGCTCCGTCACAGGGGGCTCACCGCGCGGTGCGGCGTAGCGGGCGAAGATCTCGTGGCCGAGCGCTCTGACGGTGTCGAGGTCGCCGTGCACGACGACCTCGCACTCGAGCATCACCCCGCGCAGCTCCTGGTAGAGCTCGCCCGCCTCCACCTGCAGCGTCGCGCGGGGGTCGCGCTGCATGTTGCGCACCTTCTGCGAGACACCGTACGTCCACGCCCAGATGCGCGGCGCGGGCTCGCCAGCGGCGACGTCGCGCAGCACGTACCACAGCGGCATCAGGTGCGGCCAGCCGCGTGGACCCGCGGTCGCACACGTGACCGTGCGCTCCTCCAGCAGAAACGCGACGACCTCGGAGTCGCTCATCTTGATCTGATCGCGGCGGCTCATGACGGGAGCCTACCGACCCACTCACCGGCAGCCCGCAGCACCGGTGGCGGGCCAGTGATGATGTATCATGCTACAACAATGTTGACAGTACCGGAAGCCGCGAAACGCACGGGGCGCAATCCGGAGACAGTGCGTCGCTGGATCCGCGAGGGCAAGCTGCGCGCTCACAAGGTGGGGACGCAGCACGTGATCGAGGAGCAGGACCTCGAGGCGATGCAACACCCCGCGTACCCCGACATGCTGCCGGTCCCCGAGGGGTGGGGCTGGGAGAAGACGTTCTGGGGTGAGCCAATGCCGAATGTGGCAGCCTGGATCAGGGCATCGCGAGCCGGTCACTGAGTGAGTGCTGGTTCTCGACGCCAGCCTGGTCGTTGAGTGGTGTGTGGCGCGTGGCGAAAAGGAGCTTGCTGAGCTTCTCTCCGACGAGCTCTGCTCACCGCCGTTGATGTGGTCAGAGGCTCGATCGGCGCTACACGAGCGCACCTGGCGCCGCGAACTCGATGTCGAGGAAGCAGATCAGGCGCGATCGCGACTCGCCCGCGTCGGCGTCAGGTCCAGGTCTCACCCGCGCCTGGCCGACGAGGCGTGGCGCATCGCCGACGAGCTTGGCTGGGCGAAAACCTACGACGCCGAGTACGTGGCGCTCGCGTCGCTGCTGGGGTGCCGACTGGTGACAGTCGACGGACGACTGCGCCGCGGCGCCGATCGGCTTGGCTTCGTGCTCGGGCCTACCGAGCTGTAAGGCGGTCAGGCCGGCGCCGGCGCGGCGTTGGCCTCACGCACGCGTGCAACCGCCACGCGCACCGCCTCGCGCGCGTCCTCGGGCTCGAGCACGGCCGCGTCGCCAGCTTCCTTGAGGATCTCGCGCACGAGCCAGTCGACCCCTGCGAAGCTCAGCTCGACGACGACCGACCCGTCGCCCCACTCCTCGACCACACGCCGCGCCTCGCGCGCCCAGCGCGCGCGCTCCGGCGAGACCCACACGCGCGCGGTCGCCGACGCGGGCACCTCGCCCGTGCGCAGCCAGCCGTCGACCTCCGCCGCCGGGTCGACCTCGGGGCGGGGCTTGAACTTACGCTGGGTGACGCTCACGCGCTTGATGCGGTCCAGGCGGAAGTGGCGCACGCCCTCGCGCGCGGGGTCGTATGAGGCCACGTACCAGCCCTCCCTGCCGTTCGTCAGCGCATAGGGCTCGACGGTGCGCGGCGAGAGCTCGTCCTCGTTCTCCTTGTAGT
>Ga0187890_10001691_pt1 | contig 15681 bp, 17 predicted proteins | sample June2016WEW_21_1_FD_133005 | JGI IMG/M metagenome (GOLD analysis project Ga0187890, IMG submission 133005) | Peatland microbial communities from SPRUCE experiment site at the Marcell Experimental Forest, Minnesota, USA - June2016WEW_21_10 | ecosystem: Environmental > Terrestrial > Soil >... | reverse complement strand
GCATCCCCTAAACTGGCCTAAAACCACTCGGCAATACGCTCATAATTATAAAACTTGATCAAACGCTGGGAGGTCGTCATGCATAGATTTGCCGTTACCATTGCGGTCGCAACCGTATTTGTTGCCGGCGTACCGATCATGGGCGCCGGAGTTGGCGCGGCCCCGATGGTGGCACCCGGAGCGATTCGCGGCGCGGCCGACAGCTTGAATGTGGTCGAGCGCGCGCAGTTCGTTTGGCTCGGGCACGATTATTGCTGGTATGACGACGGTTGGAACGGCCCAGGCTGGTACTGGTGCGGCCAATACCTTACTTCCGGCATCGGCTGGGGCGGCGGTTACGGCTGGCATCATTGGCACGGGGGCCACCCCAGCGCGTATTATCACGGCGCTCACGCCAACGTGTCTCATGCCAATGTGTCTCACGCCCGTGTGTCTCACGCCAACGTGTCTCACGCCAATGTGTCCCACGCCAATGTGTCTCACGCCAACGTGTCTCACGGGGGCGGCGGTGGCGGTGCTGCCCACGGCGGCGGCGGTGGCGGTGCTGCCCACGGCGGTGGCGGACACGGCCGCCATTAATCTGAAATCTGACATCCGCCTCAAGGAAACATCACCCCACTGATGGAATCGATCCTCCACGATTGTGCTGGATGAGCACAGTCGTGGCCTACCTCCAGCAGCAACACCCTGCGTCATGGCGGCGAGAATGTTCTTCTTGCGGACGATTCCGGCACAAAGCAATCTAACGAAGTCGCGGACGGTACAATCGGAGAAGATGCGCCTTCACCCACGCGACGCCTACAATCCGACTACGGAGATAATGCCATGTCGATCGGAACCATCCTGCTCATCATTTTGGTCATCATATTACTCGGCGGTTTTAGCGGATTCGGGGGCGGCCCGTTCTACGGGACCGGCTACTACGGTGGCGGCGGCCTCGGCCTGATCATCGTTATCTTGCTGATCTTGATTTTGCTCGGCAGGCTCTGAGTTTGGGGCTACGGCTTACTTCACAGGAGACAGCCATGGCCAAAGCAAAGAAGCGTATTGCGACGCGCAAGAAAGCCTCGAAACGTGAGAAGGCACGCGTCAAGCCTGCGCGCACGAAGGCAGCAAAGCGCGCGATGCCGAAAAAGCGACCACCGAAGACCGTGGCAAAAATGGCACCAAGAAAAACGCCAAGACAAGGCGTGCCAGTCATCGAAGACACGATCATCGACGTGATCGATGAGCCGGTCCCCGGCGTGGTCCGTGTTACGGAGTACGAAATGATTAGGACGACGACCCCCAAGCGTGGCCCCGGCCCTGAGACGGAAGAATAATAATCGATCCAATTGGGTCTAGACGGACATAGACGTAGGCTGCTTAAACGATACGCTAACGGGAGCGCGGTCGAAAGTATGGACGCTTCGCCAAATTGGCCCCGCAATCGGCTCTTGCTCGCGCTGCCCTCCCGCAATCTCAAGCGGCTTATGCCGGAGCTTGAAGAAATTCGCTGCCAACGCGCGCAGGTTCTGATGGACGCCGATAGTGCGCTCGACGATGTCTACTTTCCCGATAGCGGTGTCGTTTCGGTGGTGGCGGTTTATGCCGACGGCAGTGTTATTGAGATGGCGACGATCGGAAGGGAAGGCTGCAGCGGCGTGCAGGCGATTTTGGGTGCCAAGCGCTCCTCGGTCCAGCTTCTCGTCCAAATCCCGGGGAGCGCCGCAAAGATGTCGCGCGCCGCGTTTACGCGGGCCATGCAGTCAATGCCGTCCTTCAAAAGTGTCATGGACGCTTACATCCAAGCCTTTCTCGAACAGATCATGGTGTCAGTGGCGTGCAACGGTGCGCACAGCCTCAAGCAGCGGTTAGCGCGTTGGCTACTCATGATGCGTGACCGCAGTGACGGTGACGTGCTCCTTATCACTCAGAGCCTGCTCGCCGAAATGCTGGGTGTCCAGCGGCCAACCATCACGAATGCTGCCAGAGAGTTGGAACGTGCCGGTTTGATTGCGCGCGGCCGGCAGCAAGTCACGATACTCGATCGGCAGGGCCTCACGAAGGCCTCTTGTGAATGTTATCAGTTGGTTCGGGCGCGCCTCGCTTTTCACCTTCCCAAAACATACGAGTGATATTGTCGCTAACCCGGATCGGTAATGTACATTACCGACGACATACCCCCAATTAGTTCACAACGCAGGCAGGGCGGGCGGCGGAGGTGGCCTCTCTAGCAGGATTCGTATTCTTGCTGTCGAGGATGAGCCCCGTCATCAGAAGGTACGAAGGAGAACCGGCCGTGAGTGAAGTCGACCCACTGGATCTCGTAGAGACGATCCGTGAAGGCCTGCTCGTGCTCGATCCCGACCTGACGGTCCGGTTTGCGAACCGTTCCTTTGGCGACACATTCGCAGTCACCCCAGAGGATGCGGTCGGCCGGAAGCTCTATGAACTCGGCAACGGACAGTGGGACATTCCTGAGCTGCGCTCCTTGATCGAAACCGTCCTTCCGGAACACGCGACGATCGAGGCCTTTGAAGTAGACCGCGTGTTCCCGTCGATTGGACGACGGGTGATGGTGCTCAATGCGCGGAGGGTCTATCGGGCCGGCAAATACACACCGCAGGTCTTGCTAGCGATCGAAGACGTGACCGAGCAAAGGAGACTCGAGCACGAGCACGCGGCCGCGCACGAGCGTATCGCGGCGCTGCTGCAAGAGCTCGGCCACCGGATCAAAAACAGCCTGCAGATTATTGTTTCCATGGTCAGCCTGGAAGCGCGGAATCAGAAGAGCGACGAGGGCAAGGCGGCGCTTGAGAGGGTGTCTCATCGCATTGCCGCCCTCGGGCGCCTCTATTCCATGCTGGAGGAAACCAATTCGGTTGAGGAGGTCGATGCGGCGATCTACCTGGAGGCATTGTGTCGCGATCTAATCGAGGCGGTGCAAAAAGAGAATGGCACTACCATCGCGCTCAAAACTGACATCGAGAGCGAGCCCCTGCCGGTCGATCGCGCGATTCCCCTCGGGCTTATTGTGAACGAACTCGTAACGAATGCCGTCAAATATGCCTTCCCTAGCGAGACAAGAGGCACAGTCGCGGTGACGCTGAAGCGAACTCCGGGACAGCTTCGCCTGATGGTCTCAGATGACGGCAAGGGGGCCGATCCTCAACGCGCGGATTCCGGGCTCGGCGGCCGGTTGGTCGATGCCTTTGCGCGACAGCTCGGCGGCCAGGTCGAGCGGGAAAGCGGTCTCCACGGCACGACCGTGCGCCTAATCTTGCCGTCGCGTGAAGGCTCGTAGGGATCTACGCGACGCGTATGTGCCGAAACCTTACAGCCCGCGCCAACTGCTAGCGAAAATTCGTCAGTACTTGCCCTAGGATCGCGTCCCATGCAATTTGAGACCCACGGCGGCAGTGCGCTCCGAAGGGACAATCGCGATCACGGATTGCCGCAGTGCGAGATGTCACTATTGGCCCATCGCGATATTTGACGGCAGCGCAGCAAACGGTCGCTATTGGGGTATAGCGACCGTTTCCACTTGCTAGGAAATTGCACTTTCCTTAGTCGGGCGCCGCTGTGATGGACGGCAGGACGCTACGCCTAATCCGGAGACAAGGTTTAATGGCTATCTGGGCTTGGCGCAGGACCTTGTTTGCCTTCAGACGGATCGGGTGTCAGGCCATGTACCTTATCGATCAGTTGGCTCGCGGCTTGAACACAGTTTTGCAAGCTTTCGTTCTGCGGGCATCTTATGTCGATGTGGGCATCGCCCCGACTAAACTGGAACCGTGCGCCACCTCCGCTGCGCATCATTGGGCCCATATCGCGCCATCGGTCGCGTCCGCGATCCATATGTCCATTATCTTGCCTATCCTCCGATCGTTCGTCGTTATCTCCCCTGTAATGCATGCGATACCCATCCCCACTATCTGGTGCCCGATAGGTGTCATCGTCATGTTGTGCAAAACTGGAGACAGAATAGGTGCTTGTGATCAGCAGCGCCGCTACGGCGCTGAGCAAAGCGGTTCTCATGGCTGCGCTCCCTGTTGAGATCAAACCGCCAACGTTGACCTAAGCGCTGAGTTCCCAACGCACGGCCGTTACATCGCAAGGAAGGCCGCTTACTCCACTCTTCGGCCTAGGATGGTCAAAATCTTGCGCTTTCATGTTCTATTCGGTGGCTACGGCAGCAGTCCGACTTGCAGGCGGCCATGAATGAACTCGAAAACGGTCAGACCCCTGCGCTTGCCATGCCTTGCCGGCCGGAAGGTCGTCTGACTTTACCGCAGTTCCTACGATTGGTCCGCGACAATACGCTTGCAACCTATTCGCCCGAGGCCTTTGAAGAAGATATCATTGCGCACCGACTGCTGTGGCGCCGTAGGTTCATAATCAATGAGCCCGGCGCCATTCGGCACGCTTCACTCGGCTTTATAACGCGCACCGGCCACGGTAGCGTCAGTACAAACTCTCAACTAACATTACAATTCGACCACTCAATGAAGGCCTGTCAGTGTCGCAGAGAGGACCGCTATTGGGACAGCTTGTCATAGTCTCGAATAGAGTTGGCATTCCCGAGCAAAATGCAAGGGCGCGCGCCGGCGGGCTTGAAGTCGCCGTCAGGGCGGCACTAAAGCACAAAACTGGCATTTGGTTGGGTTGGAGCGGAAAGGTTGCCGCGCACACCAAGATCGCTACGCAGCGGGTTGTGCACGACAAGATTACCTACATCACGTTCGATCTCTCCAAAGAGGATCACCAGGAATACTACAATGGCTTCACGAATCGGGTGTTATGGCCGATCCTGCACTACCGTATCGATCTCGCCGAGTTCTCGCGCCGGGATCTGAGCGGTTATCTGCGTGTCAATGATCATTTCGCGCGCCAATTGCACGAGGTGCTCGGGCCGGATGATCTCGTCTGGGTACATGATTATCACCTGATGCCGCTCGCCAAGGCGCTGCGCGAGCGTGGGCACAAGAATCGCATCGGCTTTTTCCTTCACGTCCCATGCCCACCGCCGGAAATACTGACTGCGTTGCCTCACCACGAGCGTCTCATTCCATCGCTGTGCGAATACGATCTCGTCGGCTTCCAGACCGGCGATGACGCCTTCAATTTCAGCCGTTATCTTACGCGGGAATGCGGTCTGCACAGCCACGATTTCAATTTCATCGTCGCCGATCGGACAGTCCGGATCGACGTGTTTCCGGTCGGCATCGAGACTGCGGCCTTCGCCCATCTTGCCCAGCGTTCAGTGCGATTGCCGTTCGTTAAGCACGTGATAAGCAGCCTGGCTGGCCGTGCGCTCATCATCGGGGTCGACCGCCTGGACTACTCGAAAGGGATCCCGCAGCGGCTTTCGGCATTCGAGTTGTTCCTCCAGACGCAACCTGACTGGCGGGGAAAAGTGACTTATCTGCAGATCGCGCCCAAGAGCCGTACCGAGGTTCCGGAATATGCCGATATGGAGCAAGTGATAGGATCGGCCGCAGGACGCATCAACGGCGCCTATGGTGAGGCAGACTGGACGCCAATCCGCTACATCAACCGTGCCTATAGCCACACGACACTTGCCGGGCTTTATCGCGCCGCGCGCGTTGGGCTGGTGACCCCGCTGCGTGACGGTATGAACCTCGTCGCAAAGGAATACGTCGCCGCGCAGAATCCCGATGATCCGGGTGTGCTTGTCCTATCGCGTTTCGCTGGCGCGGCTCATGAATGTAAAGCAGCGCTGCTGGTTAATCCCTACGATCCCGACAGCGTCGCGGCGGCCATCGGGCAGGCGCTCTCGATGCCACTAGCCGAGCGTCGCGAGCGGCACGACTCGCTGTTTCGGGTGCTCTCGCACAACGACATCCAACACTGGGCCGACCGCTTTCTCACCGCGCTGGGACGTTCGCCCATGCCTCTAAGCCGGCTCGAGCAAATGTCCTCTGTCGGATCGTAGTGTATTGTCGTCCACTGCGTGAATGCTCGTCGTTGCCAAGTCGTAGAGTCGCTCGAGCTCTTTATCGGTTGCGAGGACATAGTAAGTCTCGTAAGGGGACATTCCTTCGCTCTTGACCTCATGCAGGCCGGTTGCGAGTCTTTGCATTGCTTTGGAAACGATTCGCCAGTGGCGCGACATAGCGGGATTCCTCAGTTTTGTGATTAGTTGGCGTGTACACCCCTTAGCGATATGCCACCTTGCCTTCGGCCGTTTTGGCGAAGTCGGGCGCTAACATGGCATGGTCCCGGTGGATCATTTCGAGACCGGGGACGTCAGGCGTGACCGCGGCCTTAGTTTCGTGAGCCTGTGAATAGAGGAACCCGGGCACAACAACCGCCGCAATCAGCGCGGATAGCAAGTACGGCAACACCTCCAAGACAAACCACGATGTTCGCTTCAGCATGGAAGACCCCCGAATATCGGTAAGCATCGAAGATTCCTGCATATTCAGCGTCCTTACCTTCAAACGACTATATCATACGTTCATTTGAAATTCAAACAGGCGTTTGAGGCCAAAAGATGACGTTTCGCCACGGCTGTTTGCCTTATGGCGGAGGACGCACTAAGTTCAAACAGTCGTTTGAATTGGAAGCCCATGTCCCGTCAGGCCGAAAACACTCGCGGTTCCATTATTAAGGCCGCCGTCCACCTGTTCGCGGAAAAAGGCTTCCAGGGTGCGAGCGTACGGGACATCGTCGTCAAAGCTCGGGTCAATCAGGCGGCTATCAATTATCATTTCAAAAGCAAGGATGGGTTGTACCTCGAGGTCCTCAAAACTGCTTTCGAGAAGCTGACGGAACAAGCGGGGTCTGATCCGGAGAAGCTCAAATCGCTTTCCCGCGAGGAGGCCCTGAGAAGCTTCGTGCACCAGCAATTGCGGCCGCTCCTATTTCGCGACGAGATGAGCCGCTACATTCGCCTGTTCGCCTGGGAGAGCGCCCATCCCAGTAAGGTCTTTCTCAAGTTCATGGCAACGAATACGGTCTCTTATCTGACCACTGCGGTCGATGTCGTGGGCCGATTCCTACCTCCAGCGACACAGAAACGGGTCGCCCTGTGCGTGGCCATTTGGCTGATGGGCCAATGCAGCATTTTCGTGCGGAACCGCGAGCTGTTCGCGCAAGAGCCGTTCAGCATCAAAACCGACGAGCCATTCACAGATGAACTGACCGAGCTCGTCACGCGGCTAGCAATCGGAGGGTTGCTGCATGCATCGGCAGCAGCTTGATAGTGCGCGCGAGGGCCCTAAGGAACTCGGAACACCGATTAGCTCATTTCGGATAATTGGCCATCAGGGGTGTTGCGCAAGGCGCTCGTATTCTGTTTGGACAATGTCCTTGCCGTAGATTCGTTCGAGCCGACGAACGGTGAAATGACCTCGAGCCACCTCCTGAAAATGCTCGATAAAGGCGTAGTTGACGGCAGCGCCGCCCAGCGCACCGACTACCGGGACAGTCTGCTCCGCGACCTTCTGCGTCACCACGACCCCAAAGCGGGACGCCACTTGCGCAATGAAACGGACCAGAACCGGGGCCCCTTCCTCGATGACACCGCCCTCTGCGATGAAGCGTGCGGCTTCAGTGACACTCTTCGCGAGCATGCCTCGCATGGTGAAGTATCCGCTTTGAGACGGTTGAGACTTTGGCGGTGGCCGTTGCGATCGCGCGCGAAGCGGCGACGGGAAGCGCGTAGATGATGAGATCGATAGGCTTGCCAACTAGATTGGTGAGGCGTGCGGCGAGGCCCGGATGCTCAAGCACCCGAACGGCTGTTCGCAGCGCAGCCAGATCTTCCGGTGTCATGGTCGGACCCGGCCTTGTGACAAGATGGTTCATTATCGCCATTGAAACCACGCACGCTGTCACCATCGTGCAGAAATAACTAATCAGGGACAAGGGCATGGTCGGTATCGCTCGGATGGCTCCCCCGCAAGCAATCTTTCAATGACTTAGATTCCAGCTACTCGGCCGGATGCGCCGGCAGCGTTCGGTAATGACCTTCGCCGCCGTGGCGGAGACTGCCCAGGAAATGTGCCAAGCGGTCGAGATAGATATAGACCACTGGCGTAGTGTAGAGCGTCAGCAGCTGCGAGACGAACAAGCCTCCGACGATCGTATAGCCGAGCGGCTGGCGGAGCTCCGAGCCGGCGCCGGTACCGATCATCATCGGCACGCCGCCAAGCAGCGCCGCCATCGTGGTCATCAGGATCGGCCGGAAGCGCAGCACGCAGGCCTTGTGGATTGATTCCTCTGCCGTCAGGCCCTCGTTCTGTTCGGTGTGCAAGGCAAAATCGACCAGCATGATGCCGTTCTTCTTGACGATGCCGATAAGCAGGATGATGCCGACGATCGCGATCACGCTCAGGTCGTAGTGAACTGCCATGAGTAGCAGCAGCGCGCCGAGGCCTGCCGACGGCAGAGTCGAGATGATGGTGATCGGGTGGACCAGGCTCTCATAGAGGACGCCAAGGATCAGGTAGATGACAAAGAGCGCAGCCACGATGAGGATGGGCGTGCTCGACAGCGACGCGGTGAAGGCCTGAGCGTTGCCCTGGAAGCTCGTCTGCAGCGACAGCGGCTTGCCGAGCTGTTTTTCCACCTGCTGGACGGCTGCGACCGCCTGACCGATCGCGGTGCCGCGCAAAAGATTGAACGAAATCGTCACCGAAGGGAATTGGCCCTGATGGTTGACGACCAGCGGCGACACCTTGGTGACGGTGTCGACCAGCGTCGCCAAGGGTACCTGTTGTCCGCTCGATGAAGCGACATAGATCTTGTTGAGCGCCTCGGGGCCATATTGGAACTGCGGATTGACCTCGAGTACGACGTGGTACTGATTGAGTGTGGTGAACATCGTCGACACAATGCGCTGACCGAACGCGTCGTCCAGTTCGTTGTCGATGACCGAGGGCTGAATGCCGAAGCTCGCGGCGACATCGCGCTTGATAGTAATGTCGAGCATCGGTCCGGAATTGAGCTGATCGGTGGTGACGTCGGCGACGCCGGGGATCGCTCTGATCTTGTCGAGGAACAGCGGCGCCCAATGGTTAAGCTCGCCGGGATCGGCGTCGTCCAGGGTATATTGATACTGGGTCTTGGACACCCGCCCGCCGATGGTGATGTCCTGCGCCGCCTGCATGTAGAGCGTAATGCCCTGGATCTTGGCCAGGTTGGTGCGTAGCCGCGCGATCACCTGATCGACCCCGACACGCTCGTTCTGCGGCTTGAGCGCGATGAACATACGGCCGTTGTTGACCGTGGTGGTGCCGCCGCCGGCGCCAATCGCCGATCCGACCGAGGCGACGGCCGGGTCCCGCATCACGGCGTCGATCAACGCCTGCTGGCGTTGCGTCATGGCCTGGTAGGAAATGTCCTGCGCCGCTTCCGACAGGCCGATGATCATGCCGGTGTCCTGCTGCGGAAAGAAACCCTTGGGAATGATCACGTAGAGATATCCGGTGAGCGCGACGGTGCCGAGCATCACCATCAGGGTGACGAAGCGGTGCCGCAGCACGACTTTGAGGCCGGCCTCGTAGGCATTGAGCAGGTTGTCGAAGCCGCGTTCGAAGAAACGGTACAGCAAGCCATGCTCCTTGGTCTCGGGTTTCAGAAGGCGCGCGCACATCATCGGCGTCAGCGTCAGCGAGATAAAAAGCGACAGCACGAGTGCCACGCTCACCGTGACGGCGAACTCGCGGAACAGTAGCCCGACATAACCGCTCATCAGGAACAGCGGGATGAAGACCGCAATGAGCGAAAGGGTAATGGACACGATGGTGAAACCGATCTCGCCCGCGCCCTCGAGCGCCGCCTCGAACGGGGAAGCGCCTCCCTCCATATGCCGCACGATGTTCTCGATCACGACGACGGCATCGTCGACGACGAAGCCGACCGCGATCGACAGCGCCATCAGCGAGAGATTATCGAGGCTATAGCCGAACTCGTACAGCACGGCGAAGGTGCCGATCAGCGACAGCGGAACCGTGACGGCGGGAATCACCGTCGCCCAGAAATTGCGCAGGAACAGGAAGATCACCATGACGACCAGCGCCACGGTGAGGAGTAATGTGAATTGCACGTCGGCGACAGAAGCGCGAATGGTTTGGGTACGGTCGGAAATGACCGAAATCTTCGCCGTGGCGGGAATCGACGCCTCGAGCACGGGAAGCATCGCTTTGATCCGCGCGACCGTCTCGATGACGTTGGCGCCGGGCTGGCGCTGGACGGCGAGGATGATCGCGCGCTGCTGATTGAACCAGCCCGCTATCAGGTCGTTCTCCGGCGCGCTGATGGCGCGGCCGACGTCGCTGATGCGCACCGGCGCGCCATTGCGATAGGCGATGATCAGATTGTCGTATTGCTCGGGCTGGAGCAGCTGGTCATTGGTGTTGAGCGTGTAGGTCTGGCGCGGACTGTTGAGCGTGCCTTTGGGCAGATCGACGTTGGCCTCGCCGAGTACCGTGCGCACGTCCTCGAGACTGATGCCGCGCGCCGCCAATGCCTGCGGATCGACCTGGACGCGGATCGCCGGCTTCTGCTGACCGCCGATGCCGACCAGGCCGACGCCCGGAATCTGCGAGATCTTTTGCAGCAAAATATTTTCCGCAAAGGCGTCGACGGTGGTCAGCGGCAGGCTGTCCGAGGTCACCGCCAGCACCAGGATCGGCGTATCAGCCGGGTTGACCTTACGGATCATGGGCGGATACGGCATGTTCGGCGGCAATTGCGCTTGCGCCGCATTGATCGCCGACAGGGTGTCGCTGACCGTTCCGTCGATGGCGCGACTCAAGTCGAACTGCAGCGTGATCTGGGTGTAGCCGAGCGCGCTCGCCGAGGTCATCTGCGTGAGGCCCGGGATTTCGCCGAACTGCAGTTCCAGCGGTGTTGCCACCGAAGACGCCATGGTCTGCGGGTCGGCGCCAGGCAGCTGCGCCGTGACCTGCAGCGTCGGATAATTGACGTTGGGCAGCGCCGCCACCGGCAGGAGCCGGTAAGTGACGAGGCCGCCGACCAACAAGCCAACCATTACCAGCGCGGTCGCGATCGGCCGCTGAATGAATGGTGCGGATATGTTCATGGGATCGGCGCCTGTTCCGCGCTTTGGGCAGCTGCTTCTTCGGCTGCCAAGCCGTGCAGGGCCGTGACATGGGTGCCGGGCTGCAGCTTGTACTGTCCATCGACCACGACCTGCTCGTTGGCCTGCAGCCCTGAATCGATCAGCGCCTGGCCATTACTGACCTGCGCAACCTTGACGGCGCGGATCGCCACCGAGCCGTCGGCATTGATCACATAGGCATAGGATCCCTGTGGGCCTTCTTGCACGACCGACGCCGCAACTGTCAGGCCGTCATGCCGCGTATCCAATAGCAGCCGCACGCTGATGAGCTCGCCCGGCCAGAGCCGGTGAGCCGTGTTGGGAAACTCTGCCTTGAGCTGGATCGAGCCGGTCGTCTGCAGGATCTCGTTGTTGACGAGCGTAAGCTTGCCTTGGTCCAGCTGAATCTTGCCGTCCTGGCTATAGGCGAGAACCGTGAGCGGAGCATTGGTCTGCGCCTGCTGTTGCTGGATGTCCGGCAGGTTCGTCTCCGGCAGCGTGAATATTACCGAGATCGGCTCGACCTGCGTCGCCACAACGAGACCGTTGGGATCGGTCGGATGGATGATGTTGCCTATGTCGATCTGACGGATGCCGACGATGCCGTCGATGGGCGACGTCAGTCGCGTGTAGCTGAGCTGAACATTCGCGGCATCGATCAGCGCCTGATCGGATTTGACGGCGTTCTGCAGCTGCGACACCTGCGCCTTCTGGGTGTCAAGAAGCTGCGGCGTGGCATCGCCCGTCTTTGCCAGCGAGGTGTATCGGTCGAGATTGGCCAGCGCATTCGTCAGCTGCGCCTGGTCGCGATCTCGGTTCGCGGTCAACTGTTCGATCTGGGCCTGATAGGGACGCGGATCGATCTGCGCGAGTAGATCGCCGGCATGTACCTTTTGGCCTTCCTTGAAGTTGATGCTGACGAGCTGGCCCTGAATCTGGCTGCGCACGACAACAGTATTATAGGCGACAACGGTGCCGACGCCGGTCAGATAGATCGGCACGTCGTGCTGAGCGACTGTTCCGGCAACGATCGGCACCCGAGGCGACGCCGGTGCCGCAGAGTTTTTCGATGCCAACTCCCGCATCAATGCGAATCCGGCGCCGCCGGCGAGGACGACGATCAGCAGAACAGCGAGCATGATGGGCATTCGTCGCATTGTCTGATCCTCCTTTACGGGCCTCAGCAGGAGCCCTGCGCTGTAATGCTGCCATCGGTTGGCAAAGTCGGGCCGCTCAACGGGCAAGGCGATGGGCTAACACCCCCCCTATCGAGCTCGGTGGAACCCATCGGAATCGTGCCGACGCCGAGCGGCGCACTGGTGCCGGGCGATGAGGGGGTCGACTGCATAATGCCGGCGCTGCCTGCACTGGACACTTCATCACATGCGCCAGAGGCTGAGCTCGTTCCGCCCATTCCTATTTGTGATGTGCCCATGGAGGTTCCAACGCCCCCACCATCGAAGAGTCCGGTCGCACTATTGGAGCCGGCGCCGACCACGGCCGAGCAGATCGTGAATCCCGATCCCAATGTGCTGGGCGGTGCCGGGCTCAATCCAGGCGTCGCCAGCTCGGTTGCGCCCAAGGGAATGCCGGTGGGCCCGACCGAGCCGCTGGCCGCGGCGCTCATGCCAAATGGCGAGGTCTGTCCCATTCCGGGGGTCGGGCTTCCAATCCCGCCAACCTGGGCGAAGACCGGATTACCGCCGAGGAGTGTTGCCAGAGTAACGGCGATGATCAGTTCGCGTCGCACCGTAGCCTCCATTACCGACAATCGGATCCTGGGCTTTAGAAGACCTGGTCTTTAGAAGAGAGGTGATCCCCAGTACGCGCCGGCGGACTCGCCGATGTCACGCGAGACTGCGCTGCGTACATTTCGCATTCCGATTTTCGCAGCCACCCGACCTTCGAAAGTGTCGGCGTTCGAGGTTTGCTCATGGGCCGTGGCGACATCGGCGGCGACAGTCGGCGCGAACCTGGCAAAAGCCGACGCCACGACGATATTGGCGGCGAGAACGATCATCGTGAAAAGTTCTGTCATGGCACATCTCTAGTTGGTGTTGAATTGCACTAATCGGTGCGCGTCACTTCGCTGCGAGAAACATAAGCCGATGGCCTGCCGGCACCATTAAATTGCCGTTCAGAAAACTAAATTCGATTTTATCCGGGCGTTTTACGAGCAGCCGCAGGGCGACTCATCAGAAATGAGACGATCTTCCGATCCGCGTGCTTCAACGCGGCGGGAATGCGATCTCAGTCGCGCAGCCCGGCCCGGCTGCAATCGTGAAGCGGAAGCCGTGCAGCTTGACGATCGCAGCGACCAGGCTCAGGCCCAGCCCCAGTCCTTCGGTGTTGCGGCTTTTATCGGAGCGATAGAAGCGCTTGCCCACCGCTTCTCGCTCGGTCTCGGGGATGCCGGGGCCGGTGTCCTTCACCTGGATGACGCTCTCGCCGTCGCGGCGTAGTAACGCCAGTGTCACGCGTCCGCCCTCGGGAGTGAATTTCACAGCGTTGTCGACCAGATTGGCGACGGCCTCGAAAAGCAGATCCCGGTCGCCGTGGACGGTCGCCTCGTCGGTAACTTCAACTTGAAGGGTAACACGCTTGTCCTCGGCGATCGGCTCATAAAGGTCGCCCACCTCACGCAGCAGCGGGGCGAGCTGGACCTGGCCGAAGCATTCGAGCCGGCGGTTATGCTCGATCTCGGCAATGCGCAACAGCGCCGTGACAACGGCCAGCGATTGGTCGAGACCGCCAATCGACTGGTCGACAACCGTGCGTAATTCGTCAAGCGTTGTCGCGCGCGCACGTCCGCGCTCCAGGCGTGCCCGCACGCGGGTGAGCGGTGTTCGCAAGTCATGGGCGATATCGTTGCCGACGCCGGCAATTTCATGGACGAGAGCTTCGATCTCGCCCAGCATCAGGTTGACGCTGGCAGCAAGTTGGTCGAATGGGTCATTACTTTTGCGGGTCGGCAAGCGCTCGCGCAAATCGCCGGCCACGATACTTTGGATTCGCCGGTTGACCTCCGAGAGCCGACGGCGGGCACGCAGGCTCAACACCAGTCCGATCACGACTGCCAGACCGAAGGCCGGCAGCAGGCTCAGTATAAGGGCGCGCCGGACGATGTTCGCAATCCCGGCGACCTCTTCAATGTTGCGGCCGATCGCAAGAATATTCCCGTCCGGCAGCGGCTCCGTCGCCAGCCGCACTTTCTCCGTCTCGCGTCCCTGATTGTCGACCCGAACCACCACGGCGGCGGCCGGGACGTCCGGCGTCAGGCCGCCGGGCAGGCTCTCCATGTTGCCAGCGATGCGATGACCGTCGGCGCCGAACAAACCTGCGATCCTGACGCGGCGGGGATCGTTGTCCAATCGCTCGTCGATGTGTGCCAGTTGCCTCTCGGGCGACTCGCCCGCAATGATGTGCAGCTCTCCGGTGATCAGAGCATCGAACGAGGACGTCAAGTAGGCGGCGGTCTGCCAATAGACGAAGCCGAACAACACCACCGTGCCCAGGACGAATGCACCGGCGATGGCGAGCGTCGAGCGAAACGTGGTGGTGCGTGCGAAATCAGGCAGGGGCACGGAGGATGAACCCGACGCCGCGCACATTGGTGATCATCGGCAGCTCGTTCGGCTCGTCCACCTTGTGCCGCAGCCGGCCCATGTGCACGTCGACGAGGTTGGTCTGGGGCACGAACTTGTAGTTCCAGACCTCTTCCAGCAGCATGGCGCGCGTCAGCATCTGATCTTTGCGACGCATCATGTATTCCAGCAGGCGAAATTCGCGCGGCAAGAGCTCAATATTGCGCTCGCCACGCTTGGCGGTGCGCTTGATGAGATCGAGCTCGAGCGGTCCGACCCGCAGCACCGTATCCGGGCTTTCCGTCGGCCGGCGCAGGAGTGCCTCAATCCGGGCGACGAGCTCGACGGTTGCGAACGGCTTGGTCAGATAGTCGTCGCCTCCAGAACGCAATCCGCGCACCCGCTCGTCCACCGCGCCGAGCGCACTCAAGACCAGGACTGGCGTTCGAATACCCTCGCCCCGCAAGGTTTCTATGATGGTGAGGCCGTCCATTCCCGGCAGCAAGCGATCGACGATCATGGCGTCCGCTCCGCCCGAACGCGCCTTAGCCAATCCTTCAATGCCGTCTGCGGCCCAGCTCACGTCAAAACCGCGATCACCAAGCTCGGTCGTAATCTCTTCCGCCGTTTCCTTGTCATCCTCAATGAGAAGCAATTTGGGCATCGGCTCATTCTCAGCTGCTGATGCGGCAGAGTCATTCCCGACGGCGTCCGGAGCCCACAACCGTCGGCCATCAGATTCGCCCTCGCCGCGCGAATTATTCTCCTGTCCCTCAAGCATCGGCAACATAACACTTTCCATCAGTCGGCGAAATTGACATGGCTGCCACCCACGATGCCGGCGCCGCGTTCGAGGCCGTTGCCGGCATTTGCATGGCTGCGACTCGATGCCGTACCGCCTTCTGCACTTTCTCGAAGGCGCGCACCTCGATCTGGCGGACGCGCTCGCGCGACACGCCGAACTCGTCGGCGAGCTCTTCCAGCGTGATCGGATCGTCGGCCAGCCGCCGCGCCTCGAAGATG
>Ga0187890_10001689_pt1 | contig 15701 bp, 19 predicted proteins | sample June2016WEW_21_1_FD_133005 | JGI IMG/M metagenome (GOLD analysis project Ga0187890, IMG submission 133005) | Peatland microbial communities from SPRUCE experiment site at the Marcell Experimental Forest, Minnesota, USA - June2016WEW_21_10 | ecosystem: Environmental > Terrestrial > Soil >... | reverse complement strand
TGCCATTTGTTGATTGGCAATTATCATTTTGCCCACGATTACGGGTGTGTGCACCCCGGCATGCCTCTTGGCCGCAAGCATCTCCGTCGAAGCCGTGACGCCCCCACTGGTGGGATTGGCCATACTCAAAGAACTGCTTCCAGACTAGGGGTCGCCAGACTGGAAGTCAATCGGTTAGATGATCCGTTCCGCTTGGCGGTCTTCCGGTCTTAGCCCTTGTAATAAAATGCACTAGATAGCACATGTTTATAAATAAATACAATTTATTGCCTTGACGTAATTAACTTTTTTGATATATAAGCTAATTGACTTGATAAGCCGAAAATGGATGATTCAAGAAAATCCGCAACGGACTGGCAAGAATTGACACATCTCACGCGTGGTCAGCGAGTCGTAGTCGAGCGAGTTCGGGTTCCGGACCGGGAGATCGCCATTGAGGGCAACTTTGAACTTCCTCAACTGGCTCGGCTGAGTTTGGATGACCAGGTGTTCATCACCGCCTTCGTCCGCTCTCACGGCTCCATTAAGGAAATGGAGAGAGTGTTCGGAGTCAGCTATCCGACCATCAAGGCGCGGTTAACCCGGATCGCCGCCGGTCTGGAATTTGTGGAGACGAACCCCAACCCATCGAAGAGCGAGATTCTGGAACGGCTGCGACGGGGAGAAATCACGGCTGGGGACGCGATCCGGGAGATGGAGGCGCTGCAATGATTCCGTTTGTGGCGGTGGTCAGTTTACGGGGCCGGGAAAGCCGCACGCTTCGGGTATGGGTTCCTCTGATCCTGTTGTGGCTGCTCCTGGTGCCGCTCGCGGTGTTGTTTTCGCCATTGATCTGCATTGTCTGTCTGGCGTGCCGAGTGAATCCCTTCCGTACATTTTCGGTTGGTTGGCAAATTTTGTGCGCGTTAAACGATACCGAGTTGGAGGTTGAACACCGCAGCGCCGGAATCTCGATTTGCGTTTTCTAGGAGTCGAATATGAATGAACATCGTCGTCAAATTCTGCAGATGCTGTCCGAAGGAAAAATCAGCGCGGACGAAGCCGAACGCCTGATCTCAGCCCTTGAAGAACGTCCCTCTGGCTCACCTGCGCAGGGCGTTTCCGACTCGGGAACAAAGGCCCGGCCCAAATATCTTCGGGTGCAGGTGGACGCGGAAGATGATGGACACGACGGCCCGACCAAAGTGAACGTTCGAGTGCCCATGCAATTGCTTCGCGCGGGAGTGAAGCTGGCTGGCCTGATTCCGCCGCAAGCGCTCCATCGAGCGAATGTTGCGATCCACGAAAAAGGCATTCCGTTTGACTTGAGCCACATCAAGCCCGAAAACCTGGAAGAGCTGATTGACCAGCTCAATGACTTGAGTGTCGACGTCGATCAGGCGGATCACGCGACAAAAGTGAAGGTCAAAGTATTCTGCGAGTGAGAGTTGCCAGTCTGGATCTGAATGATCGCGTTGCGAATTCCTTCCATTGCGGATCTTAGTTCCGGCCACTCCCTATCGAGAATGCTGAATCTTGCGGTCATTTGCGGGCATCTGAACTATGGCTTTGTAGAAAAATGTTTGCAGAGCGAGGGCGTTGACCGGCGATGATCTCATCCGTCCAACACGGCATAAACAGGCAGTGTCAGGAGTGTTGCCGGTGAAATCGCAGTGTTTGCCATTTGCCCAGATCCCGCATAGCACGCGCCTTTTCACTGACTTTCTTTCGTATTCTCCCAAAGTTCACCCCTTTTACCCGCATTCTCCACATTTCACCGAATGGCTGAAGGAGGAGACTTCCGCGCTGCAGTACGAGCCTTCGCGCCGGGAGCGCGTGAGCGCGATTCTTGAACGTCAGAATAAATCCTGGGAGGCTTCGCCGCAGACTTTCGCGAACATCGCTCGTCTGCGCGGCGGGGCGGCGGCTATTGTGACCGGACAACAGGTCGGCTTGTTCGGCGGCCCCATGTTTGCGATCTACAAAGCACTGACTACCGTCAAAATGTGCGAACAGGCTGCTTCGGCGGGTATCGATGCGGTTCCCGTCTTCTGGCTGGCTACCTACGATCATGACCTTGCGGAAGTGAATCACGTTTCCATGCCCGGGCCCGACGGCCTTCTGCGGACGCTCACGACCTCCAGCCACGGGATTGCGGGCGCTCCGGTAAGCGAGGTGCGTTTGGGTGAAGAAATCCTGCCGCTGATGGAGGAGGCCGCAGGTCTGCTGGGAGATTCTGAAGCGGCGGAGTTTTTGCGCGAGTCGTATCGGCCCGGGGAGACGCTGGGCAGCGCGTTTGCCCGCTTCTATGCACGCCTGTTTGCCCCGTGGGGCGTGATTCTTCTGGACGCATCGGATGCCGAACTGCATCGCGTGGCAGCGCCCCTGTATCGAGCAGCAATCGAACGCGCAGAAGATTTGGAGACAGCGTTGCTCGCTCGAGGCGAGGCGCTGGAGAGCGCAGGTTATTTCCAGCAGGTAAAAGTGACGGCGTCGTCGGTGCTGCTTTTCGCGCTGCATGAGGGCGCTCGCACGGCGATCCACCGCCGGGTTAACGGATCAAATCATGCTGCGGAATTCACGATCGGCAGCGAACCGGGAGCGGAGAGGCTCTCATCCGCGGAAATGCTGGATCGCATCGACAAGACACCTGAGAATTTCAGTCCTAACGTGCTGTTGCGGCCGGTGGTGCAGGATTATCTTCTACCTACCCTGGCGTACACCGGTGGCGCGGCCGAGACGGCATACTTCGGACAGGCGGGCGCGGTCTACGAAACCATTCTCGGGCGAGTGACGCCCATCGTGCCGCGTTTTTCGGCAACGCTGGTCGAGCCCAAGGTGCAGCGCTGGCTGCGGCAGTATGGCATCACGGTGCTTGACACGTTCCACGGAAACGATGCACTTCGGCATACACTGGCCGCGCGTACGCTGCCGGCGGATTTGCAGGCGGCCTTCGATCGAGCGAATAAATCTGTGGAAGAATCTTTTGCCGGGTTGCAGGGGGCGCTGAGTAAACTCGATCCGACGCTGGTCGAAGCCAGCCAGACGGGCGCTTCGAAGGTGCACTACCAACTCGACCGCTTGCGGGAACGCGCCATGGCCGCCGAATTACGCCGCAGCGAAGTGGTGAGCCGTCATGCCGAAGGCCTCAGCCAGGCGCTCTATCCCGAGAACGCTTTGCAGGAACGAGGCGTGGCTGGAGCCTACTTTGTGGCTCGTCACGGGACCGAACTTCTGAAAAGTATCTACGACGCCATGCGCATCGATTGCCTTGACCATCAGATTCTGGAGTTGTAGGGGCGATCGCTCTCCAGTGCCGTGGCTATTGGCTTTCGCTGGTGGCCAGGTATGTTCCCAGCCCAATCATGATGGCGCCGGTCACCGTTCTTTGCCGGCGGCGGAAGACAGCCGAGGATCGAATCTTTTTCCCCAACGGCCCCGCTAGCAGAATCACGATCAAGTCCGCCGACGTATTCAGAACTACCGAGATAGTTCCCAGAGCAACAAATTGAAGGAACACATGTCCGGCGCCTCGGTTGACGAACTGCGGGATGAAGGAAAGAAAGAACAACGCAGTCTTAGGATTGAGCACTTCGGTGGCGACGCCCTGCCACAGCGGGTTTCGAGCGGTCGCGCCGGTGGCCGCAGGGAAATTGTTCAGGGGAGATGTTTCCTGTTTGCGGGCGTCCTTCCGGGCATCGAGGATCATTCTTACGCCCAGGAAGCACAGATAAGCCGCACCCGCATACTTTACGGTTGAGAAAGCCACAGCCGATCGGGCGAGGATGACGGAAACTCCCAGGGCCGCGGCAAAAACGTGGACCATGCCTCCAAGGAATGTGCCGAGCGCGGAGAGCACTCCTTCGCGTTTTCCTCCAGCCAGACATCTCGCCAGCACGTAGAGCATTCCCGGACCCGGCGCGATGGCAAGCAGGACCGCTGCCGTAAGAAACAGGAAAAGGCGGGTGGAGTCAAACATGATGGAGAAGATTGTACGACAAGAATTTATTGCCGCAGCCAGGTTTCGAGTTGCGACACGGATTCCACGCGCGGCTCGTGGCGGTCGCGGTACGCTCCTGCCAAATCAAACAGAACAGCCTCCATCCCGGCGTTGCGGGCTCCTACATAGTCCACGGAGTACACATCGCCCACGTAGAGGCTTTCGTCGGGGCGGGCGTTCATGGCTCGGAGCGCTGCCTCAAAAATCTCGGGACGGGGCTTCTCGACTCCAACGATGCCTGAATCGGTGATGCTTTCAAAGCAGTCTGCGATGCCGCAGCGGGAGAGCACCTGCTCGATCCCGCCGTCGGCATTGGAAATCACGGCAATGCGGAATTTCGCGCCGATTCGATCGAGGGCCTCGCGCGTGCCGGGCAGGATCTGATCCCAGTTGGCTGAGTTTTGAGTGTTGCGAACCAACTCCTGCAGCAGAGCGTCGCGGATGCCCGCATCTTCATCGAGTTCTGTCAGCAGGTAAGTGTGAAACGTCCACCAGAACCCGTGATCGACGCGACCTGCCTGCATGCCCTGGTCAAATTCTGCCTTCGTTCTGCGCTCCAAGGCCTGCCAATGTTCGAGCGTGGGCTGACAGTGGCTTGCGATGGGGGCCAGCATCGTCGCCCGGTTAGGGAAGAGAAGAGTATTGCCGACATCGAAGAAAATGACACGCCGGTCAGACATGCATCCATCTTACTGAAAACGACGCGAATTCCTGAAGATGTTGTTTCCTGTTCAAGCCGAAAGCGGTGGATACGGCTGGTGACCAGAGTTCGTCCGATTCGTGACCCGGACGAGAAAAAAATGTAATATCCAAATGAATCAGGCAGTCTTCGGACTGCTTGTTTGTTGTATGTATTCGGCGTGATATGACTCTTTCTTCAACCACCGGGTTGGTCTCGAGCTTCACTCGGGTTGCGCTCTCGGTTCACAACCTGGTGCGCGCCCAGTCGGCGCTGCTTGCCACGCTGGTAATTTTCGAGCGCCTTTCCAGCCGCCGGAACGATGTTTACAACATTCTTTGGGCGGTCGTCTTCGGGTTTGCCACGCTGAATATTCTGAGCCTGGCCGCGAGGCGCTTCGAGCCTAATCGCCGCGGCCTGACCTTTGGAGAATTGATGGCGGTGCTCATAGTCCTGCTTTCGATCTTTCTGCTGGGCTGGGAGTTGCTGAGCGTTTTCCACATCTTTCCGATCAAGCTCAACCGTTAAGCGTTGTCCCCTCTTTTGCGGTATATTCGCCAAATGGCGAAGAATCCCCCCACTTTCGAAGTTACTTGTCCCTGCTGCAGCGCGTTGCTGAAGGTGGACACGGAAACCCGTGCCGTAATTGCCCACACCGCCGCGGTGAAGCCCAGAATGTTCGCCGACATGGAAGACGCGGCCCGCGCCATGAAGGAACAGGATACGCGCCGCGAATCCATCTTCCGCCAATCGGTCGAGGCGCAGAAGCACTCCTCGGAGCTACTGGAAAAGAAGTTTCAGGAGGCGGTGAAGAAAGCCAAGGAGTCCCCGGACACGGGCAAGCCCATTCGCGATTTTGATCTGGATTAGGAGCGGTGGTCAGTGGCCAGTGGTCAGTGTCCAGCAAAATCCATCCGTCCTTTGCTTCTCGGCCACCGCGGTGCGCGCGCTGAGAAGGCAATTCCCGAGAATACGCTGCAGTCTTTTGAACTCGCGCTGGCGCAGGGATGCGATGGCTTCGAATTTGATGTACGGCTGTCGGCGGACGGGCAAGCGGTGATCTGCCATGACGCCGGCGTTCACGGCATCGAGATCGCGCAAACCCCGGCTGAACGGTTAGCTCTTCCCCTGCTGCGCGAAGTCCTGACTCGCTACCAGAGTTCCGCCTTCCTTGATATCGAACTGAAAGTCCCTGGCCTGGAAAAAATCACCGCGGATTTGCTTCGCGACCGCACACCCAGCCGCGGCTATGTGGTCTCTTCGTTTCTCCCTGAAGTGCTACGGACCCTTTATGAGTTGGACGCTACAATCCCGCTCGGCTTGATTTGCGAGACGCGAGCCCAGTTCAACCTCTGGCCCAAGTTGCCGGTCGAGTATGTGATCCCGCACTACAAGCTGGTTCGACAGAGTGTTGTCGTCAAGATCAAAGCCGCAGGCAAGAAGACATTGGTGTGGACGGTGAATGTTTCCGGAGACATGAAACGCTTTTCGGGGTGGGGCGTGGATGGCATTATTTCGGACCACCCTGACCGACTGGCGCGGACACTCGGTAAGAAATCGAGTCTAGGCAAAAGATAATTTCGGAAATATTCGCCCTCAGAAATCCGATTTGCCGCATTCCCCGTACATCTCCCAGAGCGGTTTCTACTGCCGCCTGTGGAGGAAGTTATGAAACTGTCAGCACTCCGGCCCGCACTGCTTGCGGCCGCGGCTCTAATCGCGGCGACTGTGTCCGCGCAAACCCTGAAACCCAACCAGACCCTCGGTTTCGGTGACAACAAACAGCTCGTATTCACCTATACGCAGAACTTTGATTGCATCGACCAGCCCAACGACGACCTCAACTTCAACGGCATCATCGCTGCGAACGATCCCGCCGAGATGCAAACTCCAATTTGTCAGGCAGGAACCAATCCTTCGATCAACCCGCCTGGACAGGTCGGCAACCCCTATGAAACGACCGAACCGCTGTTTGTTCTGGTGCCGCTGTTTTCCGTCGACAACGACCAGAATCCCAATGATGCGATTTCCTGCAACAATGTGGTGCAGGGAACCCTATGTGGGCCCGCGTTGGGCACCGAACTGATCAGCTTGTTTGGCGCGGTTCCGGAAGCCTTCAAAGCCACTCCGCTGGTTTACACGCAGTGCCCGGAACCCGGCTCGGCTCCCGGAACCTGCACCATGCACGCTTCCAGGCTTGATCTGGCTCCAGTTCTGGCGGAATTGGGTTTCACCGGGCCGCCCACCGCGAACGTATTCGTTCCCACTCCAAACCACAGTCACGTCCTGATCAACCAGGACATCAACCTAAAAGCAATCTGGTGGCAAGTGATTCCGGTGCTGGTCACGAGTCAAAGTGACTGGCCGAGCAAGGATGGAAGCAGCGGCATTACGTCGCTAAAGGCATTGCTGGCTGCCCAGGCTGCCGGCAGCGCGATCCTCGCCCCGTCGAACTTCTTCCTGTACTTCAGCTCTTACACGATCGGCGGTCACTCAATGGCTAACATGAAATAGGCAGCAACGTCCCGCATGCTCGGAGAGAGCATTTCCCTCCGCCAAACGTCGCAGGCTTGATCCTCGGGATCGAGCCTGCCTTGTTTCCTTCGGACTTGGATTAGGAATTCCTGGGCAGCGACTTTAGGTCTTTAAGATCGCTAAGTTGATTTCTTGTTCTGGGCGTGAGCCGTTAGTCGGCGGCGGCTTCGAATGCGGCCGTGGCCCGTGCTGGAGGGCGCAGGAAGGCGTCACGCTCGGTTTCAAACGCTTCCAGATTGGCTCCCATGGTGTGTTCATTCCACCCGAGAACGGCGCCAATGCGCAACGCGGCTTCGCGGCTGCAGGATTCGGACCAGCACGCGCCCAGCGCCACCGGCACTCTGCGCAGCAGAACATCTCCTAACGTTACGGCAAACTCTCTGCGGTAAGCCTCTACTACCTCGGCGATTACGTGGGAAGTGTGCGGACAGATCGGTGCGCGCAGTTCCGCACTCACCAGCGCCATGCGGGCGATGTCCGCGGCGCGTTTGCCGTGCCACTCGATCATGCCCCGCGCCGATTCCTCACTCACCGCTCCAATCCGCGCAACCTCAAGGACCGCCTCGTCGAGCAAGGGATCGAGCGCAGGTCCAGGCCCTACGGCCATCGTACCCGGTTCCGCGGCTTTCAATCCGATCTTCCGCGCACAATCGCGGGCGAGCGACGCTGCAGTTGTCAACTTGCCCCCGATTACGGAAAGCATGTGGGTAGCGCCGTCGTCGGCATGGTCGTGCAGAATGTGCTGCCGCGTAACTGCGGAAGGACGATTGCCTGGCGAATACGGCAGCGGCCGGATTCCGGCAAAGGCGTGCTTTACGCTCTGGGCAGAGATCTTGGCCTTGGGAAACAACTTGGCCAGCGATCGTACGAGGTAGTTGACTTCGTCGGGTGCCGGGACTGTCTTTCCTGGATCGCCGCTGTCGGCAACTTCCGTTGTTCCCACCAGGATTTGGTCATTCCACGGCAGCACAAAGAAGGGACGGCCATCGAGTGCTTCAGCGTAAACAGCCGTACTCGGCGAACCCGGAAAGCGCGGCAGAACAATGTGCGAGCCGCGCACTCCTCCCAGCATTGGTTTCTGGGTGCGAATCGAAGAGCGCTGGCACATGCGGTCTGCCCACGGTCCACTGCAGTTGATTACCCAGGCGGCGTCCACGCGCTGGTCGCGCCCCGTGATCTGGTCGCGCAGCAGAACCCCTCGGACGCGGCCATGGGCCACGTCAACCGCCAGCGCTTCCGTGTAGTTGCGGACGATCGCCCCGGCCTCCACAGCTTCCATCAACCATTCCGCCACCAACCGTTCGGGAAACTCGCATTGGGCATCTTCATAATTGAAGAATGACCAGCGATGTCCGGCGTCCAGCGCCCGCTCCAGCCGCTTCAGTTCCATTTCCGTGGCATCCGTGCCCGGCGCTTTTCCTGCGATGCGCTGGTAGAGCCACAATCCGGCACGCACTTTGAGCGCACTACGCTGACTCTTCTCATTCAGCAGTAGAACGAAGTGCATGGGATGCACCAGGTGAGATCGTTCCCGCAGCAAGTTTTCGCGTTCGCGCAGCGATTCCCGTACCAGATCGAGCTCCCCGTGTTCCAGGTAACGCAGTCCGCCATGGATGATGCGCGTGGAACGGCTGGTTACCCCGGAAGCAAAATCGTTCTGTTCCACCAGCAGCGTGTGCTTCCCCGCGCGAGCGCACTGCCGCGCCACGGCCACGCCGTTGATGCCCCCGCCGATCACCACCACTTGAAAGTGCTGGTCCCCCAGGGACGCTCGTGGATTAGCTGCTAAGACCATGTTTATCAACTAGATGCAGATAGTTAAGAAATAACGACTGAGCTGCAAGCCCACCCGCAACACCGATCACCCTAGAGTGTGCACTGGGTCCGTCAGCCGGAGAAGGTAACCTTGGTACCGCAAAATGGCAGGGCCAAAAGTCGAACTTTGCCGGCCGAACGTTCCGAAATGGGAGTGTAAGCCAATACCGGCCTGTCGTGCGGCAGCAGTCAGGCCGGCATCCTTAATCTTGCTTCTGCGTGTTAGGCGACCTTTGGGGAGGGTTTTCCCAAGCCAGTGACAGCTTTGGAGAATAAAGCGATCATTTCTCGATTGAAGGCCGGAATGTCGTCGGGATTGCGGCTGGTGACCACGCCTTTACTCACGACCACTTCTTCGTCCACCCAGGTTCCACCAGCGTTGCGAATATCGGTTTTCAGGGAAGGCCACGAAGTTATGGTGCGGCCTCGTACCTCGCCGGTTTCCACCAGCATCCACGGACCGTGGCAGATCGCCGCCACCGGTTTCCCCTGATCGAAGAACCGCTTCACGAAGCGAACTGCGTCCGGATTCATGCGCAGCTGATCGGGATTCATCACCCCGCCGGGCAACAGCAGCGCATCATAATGCGCCGCGTCTGCGGACTTCAGAGAAACGTCGACCGCGACTTCCTCACCCCAATCTTTGTGATTCCAGCCTCGAATCTTCTTCTCAGTCGGCGAAACGACTTGGGTTCGGGCGCCTGCGGCTTCCAGAGCCTGTCTTGGCTTCAAGAGTTCCGACTGTTCAAAACCATCGGTTGCCAGGATTGCGACCGTCTTTCCTTGTAGAGTATTTGGCATAATAGTCATCCTCCTCAAAATGCACGGCTGGCGTCCTTTTTTTCGAGGACGTCGCCGAGTGTCCAAAGCTATTAGATGCCGCGGTCCGTGCCAGGGATTATCGCGATCGAAGCGGCGTCGAAGTCGAGCGCGCATTGCCCGCACCGGGATGGCTCATTTAAAGTGGTTGGCAATGTCCACAACCGGCGAACGTTTCGAACGCGCGGTCGCTATCATGGAGCGCTTGCGAGCTCCGGGAGGCTGCCCATGGGATCGCGAGCAGACCTTCGACTCGATCAAGCCTTATACGCTGGAAGAAACCTACGAAGTCCTGGAAGCGATCGACAATCGCGACTGGGATGAGCTTCCCGGCGAACTCGGCGATCTGCTGCTGCAGGTGCTTTTCTATTCGGAAATGGCGAAAGAGCAGGGATCGTTTTCTATCGATGACGTTCTCGACCGTCTCTCGCGCAAGCTGGTGGACCGGCATCCTCATGTATTTGGCGACACGAGAGCGGACACGTCCGCCGAGGTAAAGCGCAACTGGGAAGCGTTGAAGGTCGAAGAACGAAAGAAGCGGCTAGGTGAGACAGCGGGCGAAGGCGCTGGGGCAGGGAAGACTGCTCCATCGATTCTGGCGGGGATCTCTTCGTCGATGCCGGCCTTGCTGGAGGCCCACAAACTTAGTTCGCGCGCGGCACAGGTTGGTTTCGACTGGCCTGACATGGAAGGTCTGTTCGCGAAACTGGGGGAGGAGACCGCCGAGCTTCGCCAGCATCTGCAGGAGTTTCCGGCTCCCGGTCCGCGCCCCGAAGGCCGCGGCGTTGCCGGCTCCGGTCGCCAGACTATTCCTGAGGAACTCCGGATTCGATTGGAAGAAGAAGTGGGCGACCTTTTCTTTGTGCTGGTCAACATCGCCCGCTATCTTTCTCTCGATCCCGAATCGGCGCTGCGCAAGACCAATCGCAAGTTTCGCCGCCGCTTTCAATGGATGGAGCAGCGCCTGCAGGAAAGCGGCAACACTCCCGAACGCGCTTCGATGGACGAACTGGAATCGCTCTGGCAGAAGGCCAAGCAGCAGGAGAAGCCGTGAGCCCGGACGCCGTCGTGATTCGCCGGTGTCAGGGGATTGATGAGCTGCGGGCCTGCGTTGCCTTGCAGAAAGATGTCTGGAACTTCAGCGATGCCGAACTGGTTCCGCTGCGCCTGTTCGTAGTCGCCGAGAAGGTTGGCGGGCAGGTGATGGGCGCATTCGAGGGCAGCGAGATGGTTGGCTTCGCTCTTTCGGTGCCGGGCACGCGGTCGGGCCACATTTATCTTCACTCGCACATGCTGGCCGTCCGCAAGGATCATCGCAATAGCGGACTGGGCCGGCGCCTCAAGCTGCTGCAGCGCGAAGAAGCACTCGCGCGCGGCATCGAACTCATCGAATGGACTTTCGATCCGCTCGAGATCAAGAACGCGTATCTGAATATTGAAAAGCTGGGAGCGATTGCCCGGCGTTACAACATCAATCAATATGGAATCACGTCGTCACCCCTGCAGGGCGGCCTTCCCAGCGACCGGCTCATCGCCGAGTGGTGGTTGAAGTCGAAGCGCGTGGAAACTTTGTTGGCAACGGGCTCGCTGGCAACGAGAAAGAACCCGGCATTCAACCAACAAGCTGCCATCTCGGTGCCGTCGCAGATTTACGAATGGAAAGCCGCGGCGGAAACCCGAAGCCAGGCGCAGCAAGTGCAGGAACGCAACCGTGAACAATTTCTCCATGCGTTCGACAACGGGTTTGCCGTGCTAGGTTATGAGCGCGATGCCGCAGGCGACGGCAAATTCCTGCTCGGCAAATGGGATGAGAAGTGGTCGTATGCGTCGGAAGAGATCACTACCTAGTACCCAGTACCGAGTACCGAGAAAATGCGAGAAACGGGGCAGTCGAGGCGAACGGGTGCGGCGCGTTCCGCGCTGGGTACTGGGCACTAGCTACTAGATACTGAGTTATGAAGATTGAAGCCATCACACTCCGCGAGATTCAAATGCCGCTCGTCCATTTTTTCGAGACGAGTTTCGGACGCACCTACAGCCGCCGCATCGTACTGCTCACCGCGCATTGCGACGGAGTGGACGGCTGGGGCGAGTGCGTGGCCGGCGAAGATCCTTTCTACAGCAACGAGTGGATCGACAGTTCCTGGCTCACCATCACTCGTTACCTTGCTCCTGCCGTGCTCGGCCGCAGCGTCGAATCGGGGCGCGATTGCGCGGCCTTGTTCTCCAAAGTGCGCGGACACCGCATGGCCAAGGCCGCCCTCGAAAACGCGCTGTGGGATGCCGAGGCGAAGCAGAAAAACCAGCCTTTATGGAAACTTCTGGGCGGCACGCGGACTGAAATCGCGTGCGGAGTCTCGATCGGCATTCAGGATTCCGTCGAACAATTGCTCGAAAAGATCGAGACCGAACTGGCCGCTGGCTACCGCCGTATCAAGGTCAAAGTCAAACCGGGCTGGGATGTGAGCGTGCTCGAAAAAATCCGCTCGCGGTGGGCAGATATTACGCTGAGCTGCGACGCCAACTCTGCCTATACGCTCGACCAGGTGGAACACCTGCGCAGCTTCGATCAATTTAATCTGCTGATGATCGAGCAGCCGCTTTGGGACGACGACATCTTCTACCACGCCCGCCTGCAGAAAGAACTGCGCACGGCGATCTGCCTCGATGAGTCGATCGTGAGCGCGCGCAAGGCGGCCATCGCCATTGAGACCGGCGCCTGCCGCATCATCAACATCAAAGTCGGACGCGTCGGCGGATTCACCGAAGCGAAGAAAATCCATGACATCTGCCAGTCGCAGAATATTCCGGTGTGGTGCGGCGGGATGCTGGAATCGGGGATCGGCCGTGCCCACAACATCGCTCTTTCCACACTCGAAAATTTCACCCTGCCCGGAGACGTTTCCGCTTCCAAGCGCTACTGGAAGGAAGACATCATCGATCCGGAAGTGCAAGTCTCACCGCAGGGGATGATTGCGATCAGCGATCAGCCCGGGACAGGGTATCGAATCAAAGAAGATTTGATCGAAAAGCTGACAGCAAGGAAGGAAACGCTGCGCGCTTGACGCGGGAGGGCATCTCACGAAAGGTAGTTGGTGTAGCCGCCTGATTTCGCCAATATTCTCCTGAAAATCCCCGACGATTTAGCATTAAAATGCGGCACCAGCGCTATGAATGATCACAAATTAGGTGACGAGCTTGAGCGGTGGAGAGCCAAGTTCATTCCAGACCCGATATGGCTGGCGCTTGGAGCAGCGTCGGGATTCGGGGCTGGCCGTGTAATAGGCCGAGACATTTTCGGGATATCTGGTTTTCAGCACAATGTAGGGGCTGGTCTCCTCACCGTGTGCTTGGTGGCAGCTTTTCCTGGGGGAAGGAAAAAGTTTCCGGTGGTTAGCGGCGTGTGCCTATGGTTGGGCGCATTCAGCACTGGCCTGCTCAGTCTGCGATAAATCGCCAATCTGTAAGCAAAAGGATAGTTGGCGAAATATCGCCGCTACGCGTCTTGGACGCCATCGCGGCTAGTGCGACCTCGGCCGCTCCGCGGCCGCTCCCGCCTTATGATTCTCCGCCAGCCTCGCCTCCTCCGCCTTTAGCATCTCCACACCCTGGGCAAACGTAGTGCCGGCGGGCACGCGGCGGAAGTCGCTGAAAACTTCCTCGGATTTGATCGCAATGCTCTTGAACAAAAGAATCTTTCCAGTAAAAGCCAGCGACATGCGCGAAATGTCCCAGGAGCCATCCCCCACATCGCGCTGCTCTACCAGAAAATGTCCGCCTCGATCGAGATGCCCCAGAATTCCCCAACCGAAGCTGACCTCTTTGAACAGGGTTCCGTCGATCCTGGCGATCCTCCGCGCCGCGGAATCAATCAGAACAAATCCCTGCATACCGGTGAGCACTTCTTCCACGCGCGAAGGCGGATGGTATGCCGGATTGGGCCGGAACTTCAGCCGCACCAACCGGCCTCCGTCCTTGCCCAGGTCGGCCGCGCCTTTCTCCTCACCGTCGTAGTCGTAAAGAAAGGCTTCGGGCAAAGCTTTCACAATGCGCAGCGTGTGTTCGTCATTCTCCTGCTCCTGCGAATGTTTGTGGCGAAGTTGCTCCGGGTTGCCCACAAGACCCGCCATGCGATTCTTCTCGCCCTCTGTTTGTTCCGGCGTGAGGGGCCGGTCGTTGTAGGCAATGGTCATCCCCGCCATCGCCTGCCGCGTCTCTACATACAGCCTGGTCTGTGAGCCCTGCGGAGTCTGCTTGCGCGACCGGAACATGTGTTTCGTGGAATCGTCGTTGGCGGCGGCCACTTCGTTGGCCACCGCGCTGCGCACCAGTTCGAGCGGAGAAGCCGCGTCCTGCGCGGAACCCAAAGGCGTTCCGGCGGCAAGCGAAGGCGCGCCCATGCTGGCAAGCCAGGCAACCAGCGAAAGAGCGACGGCGATCCGCAGAGTTTTCCCCACTGCATCGATCATATCCGTGTTACCACGTCCCCACGCCTTCAGTGTAACAATTGGCTTCTTGGCATTCCCTACAGGGAACCGGGTAATCCGGCTGGAATAAGCACTGCTGGAATAAGCACGGCTTGCCGCGCCCTCTGTGCCTTGCGTATAGTCGTTGCAGTGAGCAACGTTCCGATTTGTCCCGTAAATATTGATTCGGGAGCAAACGGCACGGATCCTGTTGCATTTAGGAGAACGTCCCATGAGCACACCAGCCAGCGCGGTGGCCCAAATCGGCAAGTCGGTCTTCATCAAAGGCGAACTTTCGGGCAGCGAAGATCTTTACGTGGATGGCCAGGTCGAGGGCAGCATCGCTCTCAAGGGCAATAGCCTGACGGTCGGCCCCAACGGCCAGGTCAAAGCCAGCGTGGACGCCAAAGGCGTTGTGGTGCAGGGTAAACTCGAAGGCAATATTCAGGCCAGTGACCGTGTCGACTTGCGTAAGTCCGCCATCGTCACGGGAGATATCACGGCCCAGCGCATCTCCATCGAAGAAGGTGCTTTCTTGAAGGGCTAAGTTGATATTCACCGTACCGACCAAAAGTGAGGTAGGCCTGAGCGGATCGGCAGTCAGGATGTCAGGATGTCGTCAGTTTCGCAGACTTTCATGAAACTCTTTCGAGGTTCGTCCGGACCGGACACCATCCCGGCGCAGGGCTCGCAGAAGCTTACTCGCCGCTCCAGCGGCCTGGGTGAGTTGACTCGCACCTGGGAGTCCGCCGAGAACCTTTGCATTCTGGACCTGGGATCGACTTCCCCCACCAACATTCGCCACTTCACCGAACACGGACACAGAATCTACAGCGAAGACCTGCTGACTGCCTCCACCGATCCCGAACTTCTCACTAAAGATGAGCTGGGAGTTGCGGTTCTCGATAGCCGCAAGTTTCTCGCCGATAACCTGGTCTATCCGGCGGCTCACTTCGACTTCATCCTCTGCTGGAATCTGCCGGACTACCTTGATGAGAGTCTGGTGAAGCCGGTCGTGGGACGGCTGTGGTCGGTGTTGAAACCCGGCGGCATGCTTCTAGCTTTCTTTCACACGCGCGACGCCGGTCCGGACTCGCCCTGCCATCGCTTCCACATCGTCGGCGCCGACACGCTTGAGATGCAGAAGATTGTGCTGCGACGGGAAGCCCGCCGCGGTCCCACGGGCGCGGTCCACACCGCTATCTCGGATGGGTTTCAGTTGCAGCGCGTGTTCAACAACCGCCATATCGAGAATCTTTTCCGCGACTTCGCTTCCATTAAGTTCTTTCTTGCCCGAGATAACGTGCGCGAAGTGCTGGTCGTCCGCTAGGCAGTCTTTTTTTCCTCAACCGGATTCTTCCACACAATCACACCCATGCGGAAAAGGTAACTACGCGAGATTTCGACC
>Ga0187890_10001688_pt1 | contig 15707 bp, 13 predicted proteins | sample June2016WEW_21_1_FD_133005 | JGI IMG/M metagenome (GOLD analysis project Ga0187890, IMG submission 133005) | Peatland microbial communities from SPRUCE experiment site at the Marcell Experimental Forest, Minnesota, USA - June2016WEW_21_10 | ecosystem: Environmental > Terrestrial > Soil >... | reverse complement strand
TGCATCCTGCCGCCCGCTCAGATGGGTACCGAGCAGCGCCAGCTCGGTTTGCATGTTGTCCATTTTTACTCCGACGAATTTCGGTCGAACGATGCTGATCGGCGACCGCGTGATTGCCTTCCAACCGGGCAACCGCGGACGAGTTTGGAACGGTTAAACATAATTTTCAATTGCCTCGGGCCCTTAGGGGCGCCTGGCGGTCCCATTCCGCTGTGCCGCATGCCTATTCGTTCAACTGCTCGAGAGCGAGGCCCCGCGTCGACGGCCCGAGGAACGCGATAATGCCCATGGCCAATGAATGCGGCCACGGCGTCCACCCCGCCGTCGGCGAGTGTTCGCCGCGAGCGTGAACACGATGCCGATAGTGATGAGCAGCGCGGGCGATGAGGCCCTTGCAAAGGCTGCCATGGCGAGACCCATGCAAGCGAGGCCGCCCACTATCTGGGTCTTGCGCTCCACGCGATCCGCGAACAGCGCGCCGAGGAAGCCGATCACCTGCGCGGCGTTGAATATCGACAGCATGAGCGTTCGGCCGCGGTAACGGCCGCGGAAGATGTCCGCAAGCCGCGCGCGGGGCGCGGCGTTTGCCCGCGCCGCTTCTGGCCCGACGGGCGGGAGCGATCCGAGCTCCTCGAGGACGCGGCGCTCGATGTCACTCACCACGCGATCTGCCTCCTCGAGACGTCCTTGCGCGGCCAGCCAGCGCGGGCTTTCCGGAATTCCGGATCGCAGCGCCCAGACCGCGATCGCGCCCACCGAGCCGAGCAGCACGACCCAGCGCCATCCCTCGAGACCGAGAGGCGCCGAAGGCACGAGCAGCCAGGCGAGCAGCGCGACCAGCGGCACGGCGGTGAAGCAGATGCACTGGTTGGTGGAGAACGCGCGGCCGCGCAAACCGGCCGGCACCAGCTCGACCAGGTAGGTGTCGATGGTGACGAGCTGCACGCCGAATCCCACGCCGGCGATGAATCGCCACACGTTGAGCCCCTCTCCGCTGTGCTGGAACGCCATGATGGCGGTCGCCGCAACGTACCAGAGCAAGGACGCGGTGAAGACTGCTTTGCGGCCGAATCGATCGGCGGCTTGCGATAGGGCGACGACGCCGACCCACAGGCCCATGAACGTCGAGAAGACGAACGTACCGAAGCCCGCAACTTGCAACGCCTTGAGCGAAGCGAACACGCCGAGGGAATCCACGGTAAAGAGACCGCTCTTCTGCATGCCGGGCGCAACGTACGCCGGGAAAAAAATGTCGTAAAACTCGAATGCGCCGCCGAGCGAGATCAGCACGACGATGCTCCATAGGGCGCGCGAGGCGGGAATGCGGTCGAGTCGGGCGGCGATTTGCGCGGCCGAAGCGCCGCTCATTCCTTGAATCCGGGGATGCGCTTCGCCATCGGATCGCGCGCAAGCGCCATACCCTGCTTCACGGCATCCGCGAAATCCTGGAGCACGTCCTCCACCGCGATGTTGCGCCTGAAGTAATCCGCCCAGATGAACTCGGCGAACGCGGTGTGCGTCTTATCGTAGCCGCCCGCGTCGCGAACGAAGCCGGCCACCGAGCGATAGACGTCGTCCACGAGTTTGTCGAGGGTTCTCGGGATGGAGTCGTAGCGATGTCTGACGCCGTGCTGATCCAGCGGATGCACCCAGGACTCCTTGTTCATATGGATCCAGAAGATGTCCTGGGACAGGGTCGAGAGATCGTCCTCGACCTCGAAGCATGCCTGCGCGATCTTGAGGTCGTAGGCGGCGCGGGCCAGATGGTGATGGTCCGTGATGTACATGCGTTGTCCCGGGCCAAGAACCACGGGCATGGGATGCGCCGCGAGAAAGGCGCTCTGGTCCTTGGCTGAGAGAGTCTGCAAGTGCTTTTTCTTGGCTTCGACCTCGAGAAGACCCACGGTGAGCTGCGTAGGACAGAGGCTGATGATGGGAGCGAGCTGGATCTTCGACATTACGACCGTACCTTCAGGAAAACCACGCGTAGCCTAGCAGGCGGCACGCCCCACGCCGCCTTCAAGGCCGCCTGTGTGTACCATATCTTTATATAAAACAATTACTTGCGATGTATTTACAAAACGGTGACGCAGATGCCGCCGCCGACTGCGCCGGGCGCTGGAGATAAGCTTGCAAGTGCGCTGCGGAGAACCCATAAAATGACGGTGAGGGTCCACGCGGCCCATCTCGTGAGGGTGAGTCATGGCGACAGGTTGGGCCGGAGACGGCGCGGTGCAAGAGCAAATCGATGCGACGGTGCTCGATGGGATCAAGCGGGCACAGAGCCGGCTGCCCCAGGGCCCATCCGCCACGCATTGCGATGAATGCGGCACGGAGATCCCCGAGGCCCGCCGCAAAGCGCTGCCGGGAACACGGCTGTGCGTGACCTGCCAGGCCGCCCAGGATCGCGATCAGGCGGCGTTCACCGGCTACAACCGGCGCGGAAGCAAGGACAGTCAGCTGCGTTGATGCCTCGCTACAGCGACTCGGCCTGAACGGTTTCGGTCGCTCCGATCTCGACCGCGGCGGCACGCCGGTACAGCGTCGTGCGCTGCATCAGCGAGCGCCCGAGCGAGGCCGCGAGCGCGCGCATATCGGAGGAAGTCATCTCCTGTCCGTGCGTGGCACCTGCCGCACGGGTGATGCTCTCGTTCATCAGAGTGCCGCCGAGATCGTTGGCGCCGGCGCACAGCGCCTCGCGCATCCCCGCCCGCCCCATTTTCACCCACGAGGCCTGGATGTTGTCGAAGTGCGGGTGCAGCGCGAGACGCGCCACCGCGTGCATGAGGATCGACTCGCGCAGCGTCGGTCCAGGCCGGGCCTGACCACGCTTGTACAGCGGCGCCTCGTGCGCTACGAAGGGCAGCGGCACGAACTCGGTGAAGCCCTGTGTGCGCTTTTGCAGAGCTCGGAGCTTGCCGAGATGCGCCGCCCAGTCCTCATAGGAATCGACGTGCCCGAACATCATCGTCGAGGTCGTAGGCAGACCGATCTCGTGGGCCGTCTCGATCACTTCGAGCCATTGTTCCGTGCTCAGCTTGTCGGGACACAACACGGCGCGCACGCGATCGACCAAGATCTCCGCGGCCGTACCGGGAAGACTGCCGAGACCCTCGGCGCGCAGCAGCGTCAGGTAGTCGCGCAGGGTCATCCCGAGCGTGGTTGCCCCGTGCCACACCTCGAGCGGTGAGAATGCATGGACATGCATCTCGGGGTCGGCCGACTTCACCGCCCGCAGGATGTCGAGATAGGTCTCACCCGTGAAGCTCGGATGGATGCCGCCTTGCAGGCAAACCTCCGTCGCGCCGCGCTCGCGCGCCTCGAGCGAGCGTCGCACGACCTCGGCGATATCGAGCAAGTACCCCCGCTCGGCGCCTTCGTGCTTACGCGTGCCCTTCGAGAACGCACAGAAGGTGCAGCGGTAGCTGCACATGTTGGTGTAGTTGATATTGCGGTTGACGACGTAAGTGGCGATCGCGCCGTTGGTCTCCGCCCGCTGTGCATCCGCCGCTTCGCAGACGCGCCGGAAATCGGCGCCCCGCGCATTGAAGAGCATCGCGAGCGACTCCCGGTCGACGTGCTCGGCGCCGTTTTGCAGGAGCTCATCGAGAAGCTTCGACGTCGGCGTCGACGTCGGCGCCGTACGTCGGTGGAGCGTTGCAAAGCCCATGGGAAGGTCGGTGCTGCGGCCCGTGCGCCAGCGATCCTCCCGCGCGAGCCCTTGCCCATCGCTTTGCTCGAGCACCGCGCGACGCATGGCCGTGTCGAGCCACTCCGTGGGCGACTTGGTATAGGCCGGATAAATGGTCAATCGTTCCGCGAGCGTCTTGCCGCCGCGCTCGGATTCGCTGCGCAACCGCTCGATTTCGGGCCAGGGCGATTCGGGATTGACATAATCCGGCGTGAGCGGCGAGACGCCGCCCCAGTCGTTGATTCCGGCTCCGATCAGCGCGGGCAGCGGCGCCGGGCTCAAGTTGGGCGGTGCCTGAATGCTCATGTGCGGCCCGAGCACGAGGCGGGCTGCCGCGATGGACCAGAGCAGCTCCTCGCGATCGGCGGCCGGCGCCCGGGCCATGATCGTGCCCGGCTTGGGCACGAAATTCTGGATGATGACCTCCTGAATGTGACCGTAGCGCTGCTGCAAATCCTGGATCGCATGGAGCGCTTCGATGCGCTCTGCCCGAGTCTCGCCGATCCCGATCAACAGACCCGTGGTGAAGGGGACCTTCTGCCGCCCGGCTTCGGCCAAGGTCTCGAGCCGCACTGCCGGCTCCTTATCCGGCGACCCGTAGTGAGGTCCGCCCTTCTCGGTGAGCCGTTGCGCCGTGCTCTCGAGCATCAACCCCATCGACGCCGACACGGGCCGCAGCATCGCCATCTCGTCGGCGCTCATGCAGCCGGCGTTGATGTGCGGCAACAAGCCCGTGCGCTCGCGTACCGCGGCGGCGACGTGGGCGACGTAATGCAGCGTGCTCGCAAATCCTTGGCTCTCGAGCCACTGCCGCGCCACGCGATAACGCAGCTCGGGACGCTCACCGAGCGTGAAGAGGGCCTCCTTGCAGCCGAGCTGTGCGCCTTGCGCGGCCACCGCAACGGCTTCCTCGACCGACATGTAGGGATTCTGCAAATGCCGCGGCGCTTTGGCGAACGTGCAGTAGTGACACGAGTCGCGGCACAGCTGCGTGAGAGGCAGGAACACCTTTCTCGAGTAGGTGATGAGCGCACCGAATCCCTCGTCGCGCAACCGCGCCGCCTGCGCCGTGATATCGCCGGCCGAGGCACGCACGAGGCGCTCCACATCGGCCATGCCGCGGGCACTTCCCCTCCCCTGCAGCCCGAGCGCGAGCACGAGCTGCTCGAACGGGCCTCGCGCTGCGGAAGAGTCCAGCATGTCCGCGAACCGATGCAAATCCTCCGGCGCATCGATGTCGAAGGCCACCTCCGGCGCCGCGAGCTCATGCGCGGTCACGGTCGCCGCACTCGCATGCCGGGCGAAGCTGTCGGGACCGAAGCGCGGCTCGAAGGCTTGCGTCGGATCGAGCAGCACCATGTTAGTGCCCGTGCCTTCCTTGCAGCGCACGAGACCCACGGCAGAGCCGTCTTCCCGCAGCGCCGAGTAGCGCCGCACCACGTCGGTGAGCGCCGCCGCGGACAGCAAGCCGAGATCCGCCGGCATGAGGACGGCGATGCTCGCAATCCGCTCGGCCGCTGCCCCGAGCCCCAACGCACACGCCTCATTCAGCGAGGCGTCTCGATCGTCGAGCACCAGGGCGCCGCGCGCCTGTGCGGCGGCGGCGATGCGCGCATCGGGACTCACCACAATGACGCCGTCGAAGAGACCCGTCTCACACACGACGTCGAGCGTGCGGCAAGCGAGCAGGTATGCGAACTCCTCGCGCTTCTCGCCGAGCAGCGCGGCGAGGCGCTGCTTGGCGGCGGCGAGCCGCTTGATGGGGACGATCGCCCAGGTGCCGGGGCAGCGCGCTTGCGAGGAATCTTCTGTTGCGATCTGAGGGCTCATGGCTCTAAGTAAACCGCGCTTCCCACCCGCTCGGCAAGCTTCAGCCGAACGCGCGCCGCATACGCGGCGCAACGTGGTCGGTGAACAGCTTGAGGAAGCGGGCCTGATCGGGTCCCGGGGCGTGAAACACGAGGTGATTGAAGCCGAGCCGCACATAAGCGCCGACCTTCTCGACGATTTCGTCCGGGTCGCTCGAGACGATCCAGCGCGAGGCGGTTCGCTCGATGGGCAGCGCATCCGCGAGCCGCTCCATTTCCAGCGGATCCTCGACGTTCACTTTCTCCTCCGGCGAAAGCGCGAGCGCGCCCCAATAGTGCGTATCGCGCAGTGCCCGTTCGCGGTCCGAATCGAACGACACCTTCATCTCGATCATCCGGTCGAAAGTCGAATTAGCTCCACGACCCGACTCGTCCAGACCGACCTGCACGTTCGGCAGCAGCGTCTCGGAGTAGAGAGACCACTTCTTGCCGCTGGTGCAGATGAAGCCGTCGCCCTCCAGGCCCGCGACCTTCGCGATGAACGGGCCCGCGCCTGCGACGTAGATCGGCACGGGCTCGCGCGGTCGATCGTAGATCGTCGCCAGTTTCGTGTGGTAGTACTGCCCTTCGAAGCTGACCCGATCGTAAGACCAGAGAGTGCGAATGAGACGCAGCGCTTCGCGGAAACGCGCGGTCCGCTCTTTTTGCTCGGGCCATTCGAGACCCGACGCCGGGACCTCGTTCAAGGACTCGCCGGTGCCCATGCCGAGCACCACCCGGCTCGGAAACAGCGTGCCGAGCGTGGCAAACGCCTGCGCGACGACGGACGGATGATAGCGGAATGTGGGCGTGAGCACGCTCGTGCCCATGACGATCTTGCCGGTGCGCGCACCGAGCGCGCCCAGCCAGGCGAGCGAAAACGGCGCGTGCCCGCCGGAGTGGCGCCACGGCTGAAAGTGGTCGCTGATCCAGACAGAATCCAGGCCGAGCTCCTCCGCCAACACGGCGAACTCCAACAGCTCGTTCGGCCCGAATTGCTCAGCGGAAGCCTTGTAACCCAACTTGATCACGTCAATCTCCTCTGACAGAGGACAGCGCCGCAGGGGCTCCATTGCAGTATCTTATCGCAGTGGGCGGCCTGGGGTTTCGAGCATGAATGCAGCAACGCGGGAAATCGCATACGAGGCGGACAGTGTACACATGGTGGGCTACTTCGCCGCCCAGGGCGGAGCCGACCCGGCGAGGCGCCGGCCTGGCATTCTCGTCTCCCCTCCGGGCCCGGGGCTCGGCGAGCATACGAAAGGTGTCGCGAGGCGGCTAGCCGAGGCAGGGTACGCGGCTTTCGGGCTCGATTATCATGGGCGCGGCGAAATCGTGACCGACGGGGCGGAGATGCGCAGGCGCATCCAGCAATTCATCGAAAACCCGTTCCCCGTCCGCACTCGGCTGTCGAAAGCTCTGGACGTACTCCGCGCGCAGCCCGGCGTCGACGGCGGACGCATTGCCGCCATCGGCTACTGCTTCGGCGGCACGGCGGTGCTCGAGCTCGCCCGGAGCGGAGTCGAGATCGCGGCCACCGTGGGGTTTCACAGCGGGCTGAAGACCGTCAGGGCGCAGGACGCACGACACATCAAGGGTAAGGTGCTCGTCTGTCTTGGCGCAGACGATCCGCTGATCCCCCCGGCGGAGCGGGTCGCGTTCGAGGAGGAAATGCGCAACGCCGCGATCGATTGGCAAATGCATTTGTACGGCGGCGCGCAGCACAGCTTCACCGATCCCGGTGCGGATGCGCGGGCGCGCGCCATGGGAATCCAGGGCTTGAAATACGACGCCGCAGCCGATCGGCGCTCATGGCGTTCGATGCTCGACTTGTTCGGCGAGATCGGCTTCGACCGCTAGCGCAAATGGCTCAGGCACACCGCCGCCAATCGGCGCCGATCCTCCGGCGTGCGCATCAGGATCGGCGCGACCTCGAGGTGCGGATCGTCGGCAGCGCGCGCTGCGATGAGCGCCGCGTCCTGCTCATCGACCAGCATGAGATCGAGAAAGTCCCGATAGCCTCTTGCGATCTCGAGGGCGGAGACGTCAAGCGCGAGCTCCTGCATGATTTTCGCCGCGGGCCCCTTGACCGCGGCGCCGCCGATGAGGGGCGATACGGCGATGATGGGCACCTGGGCGTCCACGAGCAGCTCGCGCAGCCCAGACACGCGCAGAATGGGGGCGATGCTCAAATAGGGATTTGACGGACAGAGAATGATGCCTTCGAGACTCGCATCCTCCAGCACGCGGCGCACCTCGGGCGTGAGCGCGCGTCCCTCGCCGCCATAGCGAAACCCGCGTGCCACCGGCCGACATCGCCGTTTCACGAAGTATTCTTGAAACGGCATTTCGCCCTGCTCGGTCAGCACCACGGTCGGCGCCGGCTCATCGCACATGGGCAATAGGCCGCTCGGCACGCGCATCTCGAGCGCGAGGGTGCGCGCGATCTGCGTGAGCGTCATGCCTTGCAATTGCAGCTCTCGACGGTGCAAGTGCAACGCGATGTCCCGATCACCCAGCTGAAACCAGGTGTCGAGACCGAGCGAGCGCCATTCGGTCTGCACCTGCCACGACTCGTTCGCACGACCCCAGCCTTGCTCCGCGTTCGCAACGCCCGCGAGCGTATACAGCACCGTATCGAGATCCGGGCAGATGGGCAGGCCCCGATGCTCGAAGTCATCGCCCGTGTTGACGATGATGTCGAGCGTCCCCTGCGGAAGACACTGCTGCAAACCGTCGGCGAGCTTCGCGCCGCCGACCCCTCCGCAAAGCGCGACGATGTGTCCCATGCGGTTAGCGAAACAAATCCTCGGCGATTGGCCTCAACACATCCGCCGCCCGGGCCGATTCGCGTCGCCAGGCGGCCGGCACGCCGCGCGCGAGCACGACAGGGCGCCCCTCGGCCCCCTCGCCCATGAGGAGCGTCGCGACGCTCGCGAGCTGATCCGCCACCGGAGTCTGCGTGACCTTGAGCTTTCGACCAAAGCGATCCTCCTCGCCGCGACGGTCGAGCAGCGTCACGAGGCCCGCCGAGCCGATCGCGGTCCCGCAAACTCCCTGGCGCCAGGGCCGTCCGAAGGTGTCGGTGATCACCACCGCGGGGGCAACCCCGAGTATGCCAAAGAGCGCGGCGCGCAGCGTGGCCGCCGAGCCGTCGGGATCCTTCGGCAGAAGCAAAACCCTCGATTCGGAGTCGGGGACGTTCGACTGATCCACACCGGCGTTGGCCATCACGAGACCCAGCCGATGTCTGACGATGAGCACCTGCGGCGCACAGCGGACCACCTCGGTCGACTCCCGCAAGATGATCTCCACCAGCCGTGCGTCCTTGCCGCAGCGGTCCGCGAGCTCCAGCGCTCGGGGAGATACCTCGAGCGCGCCGAGGTCGACGAAGCGGCCCTCCGATTTCGACACGATTTTCTGACAGACCAGCAGCACGTCCTCATCGCGCGCCGCGAGAGCGTGGCGCTCGAGTGCGGCCGCGATCAGGGGCGCGAGCGCCATGCCGGCGGTGACCTCGGGCAGCCCTTCGAGAGCCGTCAAGGACAGGACGTTTGGGCTCAAGGCACTGCACGCTGAAACATATGTTTATTCTACTATAGCCCTGCGCGGGCCAACGGCCGCCGATCCAGCGAGGTGTTCCATGACAGTTCGGCAATTATTCGAGCTCGGCGGGCAGGTGGCGCTCGTTACCGGCGGGTCGCGCGGTCTTGGGCTGCAGATCGCATCGGCGCTCGGGGAAATGGGCGCCAAGATCGCGCTGTGCGCGCGCGGGAAGGAGGAGCTCGAGCGCGCGGCGGCAAAGCTCATCGAGGCGGGCGTCGAGGCCTACGCAGTGCCTTGCGATCTTTCCAAGCCCGACGAAGTCCCGCAAATGCTCGAGCAGGTGCTGGCGCATTTCGGGCAGATCGACATCCTCGTAAACAATGCCGGCGCGAGCTGGGGTGGCCCCGCCGCGGAGCTCGCGCTCGCGTCCTGGGAAAAGGTCATGCGCCTGAATGCCGGCAGCGTCTTTCAGCTGAGCCAGCTGGTAGCGAACCGCTGCTTCATTCCGCGGCGGTCGGGCAACATCATCGTCATCGCATCCATTGCCGCCTTGCGCACCGATGCGCGCCTGCAAGCCGTGAGCTATTACGCCTCGAAAGGGGCCGCGTTGCAGCTCACCCGGGCGCTTGCCACGGAATGGGGGCCGCTCGGCATCCGCGTGAACGCCATCTGTCCGGGATTCTTCCCCTCAAAGATGTCGAGAGGGCTGCTGCAAAGAATCGGCGACTCGGTGATCGCGCAAACGCCGCTCGGGCGGCTCGGCGACGACACCGACCTCATGGGGGCGGCAGTCTATCTGGCGTCGGCCGCCTCGCGCCACGTGACCGGCCAGTACATCGCGGTCGACGGCGGCGCATCGATCGCTTGAATCGATCAGCCGAGAGCGCCATCGCGCCTCAAAAAATCCCCAGCGCGATCCCGGCGGCCAGGGTCGCGCCGATTTCCTCGCACCGTTCGAGGTCGCCGCCGGAGATCTGCTTCGGTCGCAGGATCGCCTCGGGTGCTTGCGCGTGAGTGCAAACGATCAGAGGCTCGGCAACGGCCCGCAAACGCCAGCCGGTGGCGATGCGGTCGATTTGCGCCGCGGCTTGCCGGCCATCGCTCCCGGCGCACACGAGCGTCGCGTACGGCCTGCCGTTCAGCCGATCCAGCGCCGCGTAGTAGGTGCGGTCAAAAAAGTCCTTCATGAGCCCGGACATGGCGGCCAGATTCTCCGGCGTCGCGAACAGATAGCCGTCGGCCGCGAGCACGTCCGCCGGGCCGGCCTCCGCGGCCCGCAGGAGGGACACGGTGAGCTGCAGCTCCGCGCGCGCGCCGGACGCCGCCGCCTCGGCCATCTGCTTCGTACCCCCCGTCATCGAGTGGTACACAATGAGCATCGTCTTCATCGAGCAACCCCGCCGGCTTAGGGCTATCCTACGGGAATCTGCGCATTCTGGAGCGTGCCGATGAACTATCGCAGGCTGGGCAGCAGTGATCTCATGGTCTCCGAAATCGCGTTCGGCTCATGGCTGACGTTCTCCAGCTGGACGCGCAGGAGAAACGCGATCGCGTGCGTGCATCGGGCTCTCGATCGCGGCATCACGCTGTTCGACACCGCCAACGTCTACGGTCTCGGCAAGGCCGAGAAAGTCCTGGGTGCAGCCCTGCACGGCGTGCCGCGGGACCGCTACGTGCTCGCCACCAAACTTTTCTTTCCCATGAGCGACATTGATCGCGGCCTCTCGTGCGCGCAGGTTCACAAACAAATAAACGCCTCGCTCGAGCGTCTGCAAGTCTCCTACGTCGATCTCTATCAATGCCATCGCTACGACGATCGCACGCCGCTCGAGGAAACCATGCGCGCGCTCACGGAAGTCGTGCAGGCGGGCAAGGCGCGCTATATCGGATTCTCCGAGTGGCCCGTCGACCGCATCGAGGCGGCGCTTGCAATACCCGGCGTCGAGAAATTCGTCTCGAGCCAGCCCCAGTATTCTCTGTTGCATCGGCAGCCGGAGCGCGAGCTGCTGCCCCTGTGCGAGCGATCCGGTATCTCGCAGATCGTGTGGTCGCCTCTCGCGCAAGGGTTCTTGACCGGCAAATATGTCCCGGGTGCGCCACTTCCCCCCAATTGCCGGGCCGGGGATCTGTCGTTGAAAGGCTTCATCAGCACGGACTGGTTCAAGCCCAAGATGCTGAAGGCGATCCAGGATCTCAAGCCCCTCGCCGCCGAGGCAGGCCTCACGCTTGCACAGTTCGCGCTCGCCTGGGTGTTGCGTCAACCAAACGTGGCCGCGGCCATCATCGGCGCGAGCCGGCCCGAACAGATCGACGAGAATGTTGTTGCCAGCGGACATGCGCTGCCTGCCGAGCTCGCGCGCCGCGCCGAAGCGATCATCGACGCCGCGTCTTAAGTTTCCTTAATCCGCGACTCACCGCTTCGGCCTACCGCCTCAGGGTGAACTCGGTCGGCGGCTGCAACTCTAAGTCCCGATTGCCTTCGCTAACGGGGGATGGTCGTTGATGCTTTCGAGTCGCAACCTGTTGCGCTGCGCTGCAGTCGTGCTTTTGATGGGCGTGCTCACACAAACCGGCCGCGCCGGTGGAGCGGCCTTCGACCTGGCGGGCCCGGTGCTCGAGTCCACGGTCACCCGCGCGGGCACGACCTTGCCCGCCTCCGAAGTACCCAATCTCGCCGCGGGCGATCGGATCTGGATCCGCGCGAACTTTCCGGCGTCGCAGTCCGCGCACTACCTCCTGGTTACCGCTTTTTTGAGCGGCTCGACCAACCCGCCGCCCGAGAGCTGGTTCTCCGACTGCAAGGCCTGGACGCCCAAGTGCCGCGCGGATGGATTGACCGTGACGGTGCCTGCGGATGCACAGCAGATGGTGGTCTTCCTCGCGCCCGAGACGGGCGGGGACTACAAGACGCTAATGAGTGCCGTGCGCGGCCGGCCCGGCGCCTTCGTGCGCACCTCGCAGGACTTGAATCAGGCCGAGCTCGACCGCTCGCGCCTCGACCGCTATCTCGAGACCATCCGCGCGCTGAACGATGCCGATCCGGCGAAGCTCGCGGAGGAGGCCCCGCTCCTTGCGCGCAGCCTCGCCATCAAGGTGGACGAGAAGTGCTTGGATCGCATTCCCACTCTGCAGGCGCCGTGCTTGATGGCGGGCCAGGAATCGCTCATCTTGAACGACGGCCACAGCACCTCGATCGTCGAGGCCTTGACTTCGGGGCCTGAGAGCGATCTGGCGATGCAGGCGAGCTCTACGCCGCAGCTCGGGTACGGCTTCTACAGCCCGTACATCGCCTCGGTTCTCGACATTGCGAAAATCCTCGACACGTTTCGGACGGCGCAATACCAGTACATCCCGGCGCTCGCGACGCTCAAGGGCAACGATCTTCAGTTGACGCTGAACGCCGCTCCGTCGTTCCACGATCCGAAGTCGGTCCTGGTGGTCGCGCTGCCCGCCGTCGAGCCGGCGCAGCTGCCGCCGCTGCACGCGGTCGATCCCAAGGAGATCTATTGCGCGCGCAAGACCGCGCTGGTGCTGCCCGTCGAAGGCGCACCCCTCGTGTTCTCGACGGCGTATGCGCACGACATGGCTTTGAGCTTGGCGGGAGCCGGCAAGTCCCTGGAGCTGCCCGCGGTCGCCGACGCCTCCCAGGGCGGATTCGTGGTCGATACGTCCGGCTTGAGCGGCGTGAACCTCGGCGATACGGTGCAGGCCACCCTGCGCGGCTACTGGGGATTCGAGCCGTATCGCGGCCCGACCTTCGGGCTGCGGAACGCGCGTGCCGTCTCCTGGCAGCTCGCCGCCGGAGATGAGTCGGCGCTCATCGTCGGACGTCAGGACACCGTGCACTTGCGCGCCGACAGCGTCAGCTGCGTGGACACCATCATGCTCAAGGATCCCGCGGGCAAGGAGCTCAAGGCCGAATGGAAGAAGCTCAAGCCCGACGAAGTGGAGGTGAAGCTGCCGCTGCAAGATGCACAGCCCGGGCCGATGACGCTTCTCGTAGGCCAGTACGGCCTTGCGCAGCCTCTGCCGATCGGCGTGCAAGGGTTCGCCGAGGCGGGGCGGTTCGACGGCTTCGAGATTCATGCCGGCGATACCCAGGGCATCCTCAAGGGCAGCCGCCTCGACGAGGTGGCTAGCCTTGCGATCAAGAGCGTCGTGTTCACACCCGGGGAGCTATCGAGCCGGCAGGGTAGTGACGAGCTGCCGATGGTGGCGCAGGATGCCGCGGCCGCAGGCGAGCTCAAGCCCGAGCGCAGCGTCTCCGCCAAGCTCACTCTGAAGGACGGACGCATTCTGTCGGTGAACGCGAGCGTCGATGCGGCGCGCCCGAAGACGTTGCTCATCGGCAAGAGCGTGCAGCCCTCGCCGCTCGGCAGTGACAGCAACATCCAGCTCGCCGATTCGGGTGAGCTGCCGCTCGATGCCACGCTGGTGTTCTCCATCCGCGCGCAAGCGCCGGCGAATTTCGCGCGCGACGAGACCGTCGATGTGGCAACCGCGGATGAGGGCATGGTGGCGTCCCTGAGTGTCGCCGGGGGCACGCTCGCGCTCGAGAATTCGCGAGTGGCGGTGGCCACCCTCAATCCGCAGAAGGCGTTCGGTACCTCTTCTTACGGACCGCTCAAGTATCGCGTCAATGCCAAGGGCGTCACGAGCGATTGGCAGCCCCTCGCGACTCTCGTGCGCCTGCCCGCGCTCAAAGCGCTCGAGTGTCCTGCGACCCCGGAGGTCGCGTGCAAGCTGTCGGGCTCCGATCTGTACTTGATCGATTCGCTCGCGGGGGCCGCGGACTTCAGTAAGCCCGTGAGCGTGCCGGAGGGATTCCTCGGAACCTCGCTCCCCGTGCCGCATCCGAGCAGCGGCACGCTGTACTTGAAACTGCGAGACGACCCGCAGGTCGTCAATCCCACGACACTCGTCGCGCTCAAGCTACCGCCCACTCCGGCGGCAGCCGACAATCAGGGCGCGGGCCCGGGACCCTAATGGTTGGCAGCCGTCGGCGGGTGAGGCGCGCGGCTCACGCGCCACACGGTATTGCCGACGTCGTCGGCGACCAACAGTGCGCCGTGCTTGTCGACGGCGACGCCCACGGGACGTCCGAAGGCATGGTCGCGCGCATCGAGGAAGCCGGTGAGCACGTCCACCGGCGCCCCGCTCGGTTTGCCGTTCTCGAAAGGCACGAAGATTACCTTGTAGCCGCTGTGCAGCTTGCGGTTCCAGGATCCGTGCTGCCCCACGAACATGCCGTGACGAAACTCCGGCAGCTGTGAAGTGCCCGCCCAGCAAAGTCCCAGCGAGGCCGTGTGCGCGCCGAGGGCGTAGTCCGGCGCGATCGCCTTCGCCACCATCGCCGGATCTTGCGGCTTCACGCGCTCATCCACGTGGTCGCCGTAATAGCTGAAAGGCCAGCCGTAGAAGGCACCCTCGCGAAGTCCCGTCATGTAGTCGGGCGGTACGTGGTCACCGAGCTCATCGCGCTCGTTGACGGCGACCCAGAGCACGCTGCTTTCGGGTTCCCAGGCGAGACCGACGGGATTGCGCAGGCCCGAGGCATAGACGCGATGCGCGCCGGTCTTGGTATCGATCTCCCACACGGCGGCGCGCTCCTGCTCGACCGCGAGGCCGTTCTCCGCCGCATTGCTGTTCGAGCCCACGCCGACGTAGAGCTTGGTGCCGTCGCGGTTCGCGACGAGACTTTTCGTCCAGTGATGATTGATCGGGCCGCCCGGCAGATCCGTCACCTTGGCGGGCGCGTCACGAATCTCCGTCTGCCCCGCGTAGTAGGGGAAACTCACCACCGCGTCGGTGTCCGCCACGTAGATTCGATCGCCGACGAGCGCCATGCCGATCGGCGAATTCAATCCCTCCAAAAAAACGTGCCGCTCGGGCGGTGTCCCCGCCCGGCCGGTGTCGCGCAACAGCGTAATGCGATTCGCGCTCGATGCACGTCCCGATCCCCCGCGCTTCATCACCCACTTGTGCACCTTCCCGCTGACGCCCTTCGCGTCCTCGGGTTTTGGCGGCGCATCGGCCTCGGCGACCAGAACATCGCCGTTCGGTAGCACATACAGCCAGCGCGGATGGTCGAGGTCGGTGGCGAATGCATCGACATCCGCGTCCTTGACGGCGTGCGGCATCATGCCCGCCGGCCAGCCTTCGGCTTTCGCCACATTGATGGTTGGGATCAGGGATTTCTTGGCGATCGGGATCGTGGGCTGCGGACCCCACTCGCCGGACGAGTCTTGTTCGGCGGAAGCCACTTGCGCGCGTGCAGGGAGCCCCGCGAGGGTCCACAGGCCCGCCGCTGCGCAGAATCCCAGGGTGATGCAGCCGCGGGCGGCGTGGGTGAGTCGCATGCGATAAATTTATGCGCTGTGGCGCCTGTCGCGCATCGGCGCGCGGCTCGATGACTTGTGGGGCGGCACTTACGTCCGGGGCCTCACGCCGCACGATCGGGGACCTCCAGAGTGCTGACCATGGTGAGCACGTCGTAGGAAGCGACAGTCTCGCCGTGCTGGTTGGTGATCTCGGTGTCCCAGGCAACCTCGCCCCATCCTTTGTCGGCGCGCAGGCTTTTCTGCGCACAGGTGAGGCGCACCTTGATCCGATCCCCCGGTTTG
>Ga0187890_10001687_pt1 | contig 15710 bp, 13 predicted proteins | sample June2016WEW_21_1_FD_133005 | JGI IMG/M metagenome (GOLD analysis project Ga0187890, IMG submission 133005) | Peatland microbial communities from SPRUCE experiment site at the Marcell Experimental Forest, Minnesota, USA - June2016WEW_21_10 | ecosystem: Environmental > Terrestrial > Soil >... | reverse complement strand
GCCCGGGGCCGCCCGGGGCCGTCGCCCCTGCTGGTTTCTGGTAACCCGTCAAGTGAAATAAATTGAGCCATGGCTCATAAAGAGTACGTCGCGTTTTTGCCCCGATTTGGCAGTATGGAGTCGTGCCAAGCGCCCCCAGCGCGTGGCGCACGCTTTAGGAGCATCTCGCGCCGGCAAGCCAGCCAACTCCCCCGTCGGTGCGATAATCCGGCGGCGTGGGCTCGATGAGCCCACGCCGTTTTTTATTTCCCCGGGAGTAATCATGTCCATCGAACGCCTGCATTGCGGCCCCCGCATGTCCCAAGTCGTCATCCACGACAAGACCGTCTATCTGGCGGGCCAAGTGGCGGCCCATCCGGAGGGCAAGAACGTCGCGGAACAGACTCGGGAGATCCTGTCCATCATCGATTCGTTACTCGCGGAGGCGAAGACGGACAAGAGCAAGCTGCTGTCGGCCACCATCTGGCTCACGGACATGACCACCTTCGCGGACATGAACAGCGTCTGGGAACGATGGATCATGCCGGGTGCCGCCCCCGCGCGCGCCACGGTGCTGTCCCCCGAGCTCGCCGGGTCCGCCTACAAGATCGAGATCGGGGTCATTGCGGCTCGAGCCTGAGCGCCTAGGGCCGCACCGATCTGCGCAATTACTAGGCGATTGCACCGCATTCAGTGCTTGACGCACGTTGGGCGCGAGGCGCCCTATACAGCTAGAAAAAAGTGCTTCAGCAACGCGCGCTATCCAAAGAGTGCCCTGGCCTGCGGTCGAGCGCGGGACTATCCGATACTCCCTGGCGTCGACTCGTCCAGGTTCCCCTTGCGTTCATCCCCGGGAACGGTAGCAATTTTCTCAGCCACCAAGCTGTTGAGAACGCGGGAGCGCGAGCGAGTCCGGCAAGCCCGACAGCCTGACTAGCGCTCGAATTTCGTCGATAGCAGGATGGACGAGGTGGTGCGCTCGACGCCGTCGAGCGCGCCGATGCGATCGATGACTCCGTCCATCTCGGCGACCGATGCGGTAGCCGCCACGGCAATCAGATCCATATCGCCGCTGACCGAGTGCAGCACCCGCACCTGCGGGATGCCCTTCAAGGCAGCGGTGACGGCGCGCGCCTCCTTTGGTCCGACCTTGATCATCACGTGCGCGCGTACCGCACCGAGGTCGTGCTCGGGCGCGAGGCGTACGCCGTAGCCCACTATCACCCCCTCCTTTTCCAGGCGCTCGATGCGGCTCTGCACGCTGGTCCGGGATCGCCCCACCAGCCGCGCGAGCCGAGCTGTCGAGGCCCGAGCGTTTTCGCGTAGTGCGAGGAGCAGTTTCTCGTCGATCGCATCCATTGCATTTCGCCGGTCTGAGTCTACGAGTCAACGGATTATATCGCGATAATGTACAGTTCTACCCTACAAATCGTCGGTGCAGCCGGCGAAAATGCCCGTCGGAACGGCGGTTACTCAATTTGGGAGGCTCCATGGAGCGCATTGCCATCGTAGGGGCGGGGAAGATCGGCTCGATGATCGCCGAGCTGTTGGTCGACTCGGGAGACTATGCGGTAACGGTCATCGACCGCTCCGAGTCTGCGCTCGGCCGGCTCGAGACGACGGCAACCGTGACCAAGATGGCCGCGGACATCACCGCGGGCGACACGCTGCGAAAAATCCTCAAGGACAAGTACGCCGTCTTGAGCGCCGCGCCCTACCACGCCACGCGGCTGATCGCCGAAGCGGCCAAGAGCGCCGGCGCCCACTATCTCGACTTGACCGAGGACGTGGCGAGCACGCGAGCCGTCAAGCAATTGGCAGCGGGGGCACGCACGGCGTTCATTCCTCAATGCGGTCTCGCGCCGGGCTTCATCACCATCGTGGCGAGCGACCTTGCTTCCCACTTCGACGAGCTGCAGGACGTGCGTATGCGCGTGGGGGCGCTGCCCAAGTTCCCCTCGAATGCGCTCAACTACAACCTCACCTGGAGCACGGACGGCGTCATCAACGAGTATTGCGAGCCCTGTGAGGCCATCGTCAACGGTCAGCTGCGCGAGACTCAAGCGCTCGAGGAGCTGGAGGAGTTCTCCCTCGACGGCGTGTTGTACGAAGCGTTCAACACCTCCGGCGGTCTCGGCACGCTTTGCGAGACGCTCGCGGGCAAGGTGCGCAATCTCAACTACCGTACGATCCGCTATCCGGGCCACGCGGCCATCATGAAGGCGTTGCTCAACGACCTGCGCTTGCGCGATCGCCGCGAGATGCTGCGCGACATCCTGGAGAATGCCGTGCCGATCACCTTGCAGGACGTGGTGATCATTTTCGTGACTGTCAGCGGCAAGCGCGGCGGGCAGCTCGTGCAGGAGACCTATGCGAACAAGGTCTATGCCGCCCCCATGGGTGGCCGCATACGCAGCGCCATCCAGATCACCACGGCAGGCGGCATTTGCGCGGTGCTCGACTTGCTGCGGGAAGGCTATCTGCCGCAGTCCGGTCTCATCAAACAGGAAGAGATCGCTCTCTCGGCATTTCTCGCCAACCGCTTCGGGCGCGTCTACGCGATGCCGGCCGTGGTCGCATCCAACGCGGCCTGAGATTTCGACGTATTCACGAAGGTCGCGATGTCGGCGAGCGTCGCGGCGCGCCGCCGCGCAGGCAGGCTGAGCGCAGCAACGGTGTCGGCGTGACCCGAGTGCGCATAGAGCCTGAGAGTCGCCGCCACGCCGTGTGCGTTGAGCGCCGTGGCGAGGCTCGAGGCGTTGTGAGGCGAGACCATCTGATCTTTCGACCCGTGGATGAGGAGCGCGGGCGGTGAGTCCACGCGCACGAAATTCACCGGCTGAGAATCCGCATAGCGCTCCGGCGGACCGAACATATCCTTCACGTCGTCCTCTTTGAGCGGCAAGAAGTCGTACGGCCCGGACAAACCGATGAGGCCGGTGATGCGCGGTGTATTTCGCCCGACCGCGGCGAAGTAGCGCGAGTCGAGGGTGAGCAGCGCTGCGATGTGCGCTCCCGCCGAATGCCCCATGGTGTATAGCCGCCCGGCGTCGGCGCCGAAATCGGGCGCGTGCTCGAAAGCCCACGCGACCGCCCGGGCGGCATCCTCCATGAAGCCGCGCAGCTTGACCACGGGATACCGCCGATAGTTAGGGATCACCGTCACATAGCCGAGCTCGGCGAGCGCCGCACCGACGAAGCGGTACTCGACTTTGTCGCCCGAAGTCCAGCGCCCGCCATGCCAGAAAACGATCAGGGGAGCCGGTTCCGCCGCCGAGCGCGCCGGCAGGTAGACGTCCAGACGGTGGCGGCCATCCGGGCCGTAAGCGATATCCGCGCGCCGGCGGTAGGCCCCGAAAGTTGCAGGCACGTTGACCGCCAGGAGCGCGAGCCACGCGAGGACGTCGATCGCAGTCGCCTTGAGGCGCGCCAGGCCGCTAGTCGCCTGCATCGCCCGCCGAACGCCTCACCGTGTACGCAATCGCACCCTGCGCGTCGATGAGACCCTGCTCGAGGAGCCAGGCGCGCGCATCCTCGGCGTCCTCCGCAAACCAGCGAGCGGCGCTGCCCAATCGAAAGCTGTAGCCCCATTCGTCCATGTCCCGAAAAATGCTCTCATGCCCCAGCCGCAGCGTTTTCGTCAGCAGGATTTGCAGGTAGCAGACGGCGCTCTCCTCCGCATCATCGCCGCCCGCATCGGTGTGCAAACCGGCACGGCGCTCCGGCGTCATGCAGATGAAATGCGCGCCTTCATGCAGCACCGAATGGAGCGGGGTATCCAGTCGCGCGTAGATCCTCGAGCCGATCAGGCCTGCCTCGCGCTCGCCCCAGAAAGATCCGGGAATGATCGTCTCCGGCGCCACCAACGCGAGCTCGAGGCCGAATCGGTCCAGCAGCAGCGAGAGCTCCAGCCGATCGATGGCGTTGACGAGCAGCACGCAACGCTCCGCCGGCGCTACTTCACGCGACTCAGGACCCGCATGGCCATGGTCACCAGATCCCGTGCCATCTGTGCGCGCAGGATGTCCGCCTCGTGCTCCTTGGCGAGCAGCACGTTCTCCTCGAAGCTGTAGTCCCTCGACAGGGTGATGGTTTGCGGCGCCAGAATCAGCGCATCCGGGCCCTTGACCTCGAAGGTCACGGTGTAGCGCAGCTCGTAGTCGGTCGGGATGTTGCGCGCCGAGACGGCGAGCGTGCGCTGCTCGACCAGATCCTTGGTCACCTCGATGGTGGCGGTGGCGTCCTGGCGGCCGGGCTGCAGCAAAGCACCCGAGCTCTTGAGTTGCCGCTCGAACTCGCGCGCGAAATCGGTGTAAGGATCTTTCACGGACAAGTACGGCTTCGCCAGCACGGCCGGCAGGCGCTCGCTGCCGGCGAGCCGAAAACCGCAGCCGAAGAGCGCGAGGATCGAGGCGACCGCGAGCGCCGCGCGCATCTAGACGACCACGTTGACGAGCTTGCCGCGCACGACGATCACTTTGCGCACCTGTGCGCCGCCGATAAACTTCTGCACGTGCGTATCGGCGAGCGCTGCCGCGCGCACGCTCTCGTCGTCGGCGCCTGCAGACACCGTCACGTGCGCACGCAGCTTGCCGTTCACCTGCACGACGATCTGAACGCTCGCCTGCTCGAGCGCTGCCGCATCCACCTGCAGCCAGCGTTCGTCGATCAGCGCCTTCGAATGGCCCAGCTCGCGCCATAGGGCATGCGTCACGTGCGGAATGATGGGCGACAGACACAGCACCGCGATCTCGAGCGCCTCGTGCGCGACGCTGCGGTCCGCCGGCGCCGTTTGCGGGAACTTGGCGACGGCGTTCAAGAGTTCCATGACCGCGGCGATGGCGGTGTTGAAGGTGCGCCGTCGCCCGATGTCATCGGTCACCTTGGCGAGGGTGTGGTGTGCCTGGCGGCGCAGCGCTCGCTGCGCGTCGTGGAGCCCCGCCTTCTCGAGCGGCGGCGGCGGACCCTCGAGCACATGCTCGTGCACCGCCTTCCATAGCCGCTTGATGAAGCGGTACGCTCCCTGCACGCCTTCGTCGGACCACTCGAGCGTCTGTTCGGGCGGAGCGGCGAACATCGTGAATAGCCGTGCCGTGTCTGCACCGAACTCATCGACCAGCACCTGTGGATCGACGCCGTTCTTCTTCGACTTGGACATCGTGACGACGCCGCCCGACTGTACATCCTTGCCGTCGGCACGAAGCAGCGTGCGAGATGCGCCTTTCTCGACGCGCGACTCGACCTCCGCCGGACTGTAGTACTCGATGCGGCCGGACTCCGTTTTGCGGAAGAACGCCTCGTTGAGCACCATGCCCTGGGTGAACAGCTTCTGGAAAGGCTCCTTGAACTCGACGGCTCCCAGATCGCGCAGCACGCGGGTCCAGAAGCGGGAGTAGAGAAGATGCAATATGGCGTGCTCGATGCCGCCGATGTATTGGTCCACCGGCAGCCAGTAGTGCACGCGCGAGTCGAGCATCACGCGATCATTATCGGCGCAGGCATAGCGCAAGAAATACCAGGATGAATCCACGAAGGTGTCCATGGTATCGGTCTCGCGCCGCGCGCCGCCGCCGCAGCGCGGGCAGGTGCAGGAAAGAAATGCTTCGTCCTTGAGCAGCGGATTGCCGCTGCCGTCGGGTACGAGATTCTCGGGCAGGAGCACCGGCAATTGCTCATCGGGCACCGGCACCGTCCCGCACGCGGAACAATGAATCATCGGAATCGGACAGCCCCAGTAGCGCTGCCGCGATATGCCCCAATCGCGCAGCCGCCACGTCTCCTGCTTCTCGCCTAGACCGAGCCGCTCGAGATCGCCTGCCACCGCATCGATCGCCGCCTGAAAATCGAGTCCGTCGTATTTCCCGGAATTGATGCAACGGCCGTGCTCGCTGTACCAGGGCTGCCAGGCGGCCACGGAATAGGGGCGCTCGTCGACGTCGATCACGGGCACGATGGCTAACCCGTATTTCTTGGCGAACTCGAAATCCCGCTCATCGTGCGCCGGCACACCCATGACGGCGCCTTCACCGTAGCTCATGAGGACGTAGTTCCCGACCCACACGGGCACGTCATCTCCCGTGAGAGGATGGCGCACGGAAAACCCCGTCGCCATGCCCTTCTTCTCCTGTGTCGCGATCTCTGCCTCGACCGCCGGCCCGCGCTTGCACTCCTCGAGAAATCTCGCCAGCTTCGGATCGTCCGCCGCCGCACGCACCGCGAGTGGATGCTCCGCGGCAACCGCGCAGAAGCTCACACCCATCACCGTGTCGGCGCGCGTCGTGAAGGCATGCATCACCCCTTCGATGCCGCCGATCTCGTAGGGAAATCCGATCCGTACGCCCTCGCTCTTGCCGATCCAGTTGGCCTGCATCGTGCGTACGCGCTCGGGCCAGCCCTGCATGGCCTTCAGTGACTCGAGCAGATCCTCGGCGTAGGCCGTGATCTTGAGGTAGTACATCGGTATCTCGCGCCGCTCGACGAGCGCGCCCGTGCGCCAGCCGCGACCATCGATGACTTGCTCGTTCGCGAGCACCGTCATGTCGGCGGGGTCCCAGTTGACGACGCCTGTCTTCTGGTAGGCGATGCCCTTCTCGAGCATCCGCAGGAACATCCACTGATTCCACCGGTAATATTCGGGCCGGCACGTGGCGAGCTCACGGCTCCAGTCGAGCGCAAAGCCGAGGGACTTCAATTGCGCCTTCATGTGCGCAATGTTGTCGTAGGTCCATTTCGCAGGCGGCACCGCGTTGGCCATGGCCGCATTCTCGGCCGGCAGACCGAATGCATCCCACCCCATGGGCTGTAGAACGTTCTTGCCGTTCATGCGCATGAACCGCGTCAGCACGTCGCCGATCGTGTAATTGCGCACGTGCCCCATGTGCAACCGCCCGCTCGGGTACGGAAACATGGACAGGCAATAATATTTCTCGCGCGCCGGGTCCTCGGTCACCTCGAAGCAGCGATTCTCGTTCCAGTAGCGTTGTGCCTCCGCTTCGACTGCGGAGGGCTCGTATCTTTCTTGCATGGTGGAACACCAGAATACCTTAATATGGAGAGTTTCCGCGAACTAAAGCTCACTCGAAAAAACGATGCGCGCCTCCAACTTCTACGTCGGCCTCGGGCTCGCCACCGTGAGCGGGTGCCTCTGGTTCCTCGCCTGTGCGCCGTTCGATCTGGCCGGACTCGCCTGGGTCGCCGCCGTGCCCATGCTCATCGCCGTGGATCGAGCGCCGACCTACGGCCGGGCGCTGTTTCTCGGCTGGTGGGCCGGTGTGGTCGAGACCGGCGGAGGGTTTTACTGGCTGATCGATCTCGCTCATCGATTTGCCGGCTTCCCCTGGATCGCCGCCACGTTGGTGTTCTTCGCGTTCTGCGCCGCGCGAGCACTGATTTTCCTTTTGTTCACCGCCGTGGCTCGCGCCATTCGCGCAAGGCTCGAAGTGCCCTTCGCGCTCCTCGCTCCGCCGCTCATGGTCGCCTGCGAAATCGCCGTACCGCAGGTGTTCCCCTGCGGCCAATGGATCTCTCAAGCCTGGCAACCGCTGGTCATTCAGATCGCGGAGCTCACGGGCCCGTGGGGCGTCACCGCGTTGCTGATGGCCGTCAACGGCGCGCTCGTCGACCTCATCGACGGGCCGCGGAAGGCACGCTGGCCGCTCATCGGCGCAGCGACCGCGCTCGCTGCCTCGCTCATCTTCGGCGCGGTACGCATGCGCCAGGTCGACGATGCGCTCACGCACGCCGAATGGCTCAAGATCGGATTAGTGCAGCCTAACATCGCATACAGCGCCGACGGAGAGTTGTCGACCGAGGAGGCTGTCCGCGAGCTGACCGCCCTGCAGGAACAAAGCCGCCGATTGCAGAAGCTCGGCGCGGACCTTGTTGTGTGGAGCGAGGGGAGCTACCCCGTGACGTTGCCGCGAGACATGACCGCCGACTTCACAGAGGACTCCCCCGCGATGATCCGGCGCGGCATATCGATTCCACTCGTCATCGGCGCGAGCACCTACGACACCGCACACGATGAGGCTTTCAACTCCGCGATGCTGTTCGAGACCAACGGCAATATCGCGGGCCGCTACGATAAGGTGCGGCTGCTCGCCTTCGGTGAGTACTTGCCGGGCATCGATTATTTTCCGTGGCTTCGCAAGCTCCTGCCCATTGGTGCCGGACAGTTCACGCCAGGCGCGGGACCCTCGCTCCTCTCGATGCACACACCGAGCGGAACAGCCTGGACGCTCGGTCCGGTGATCTGCTACGAGGACATCCTGCCGGGATATCTGCGCCGCGTGGGCGCGCTCCATCCGAACCTTCTGGTCAATCTGACCAGCGACTCCTGGTTCGGCGCCGGATCCGAGCCGTGGGAGCATCTCGCACTCTCGGTATATGCGTCCGTGGAGTTGCGTGTCGCGATGGTGCGCGCCGTGAACTCGGGCGTCTCGGTGCTGATAGATCCGAACGGCCGCTTGCTCGTGAAGACTTATGCCAACGATCCGTATCGTCATCCGCACGCCGCGGACGGCGTCCTGGTGACGGCACCGCGCATGCCGGGCGGGAACACGGCGTATGTCCGATTCGGCTATGTGTTCCCCGTCCTATGCTTCGCGTCCATCGGACTCATGACCATGATCGCGTGGCGGAGAAATATGGGCTCGCGGTCTCGAGCGTAAGGCTTCAGCCTGAAGAGAACCCGGCGAACTTCTCGGTGTGCGGACTCGTCGCCTGCCAGCTGAGCTTGTCCTCGAGCAAGACGTCCGCCGTCGGGGGGTATGCCTCGGGATCGTCGAGCGAGGCCGAAGTGACGTCGATGGTGTGCGGGTGGCGCTCACTTTCGTACGTGAGCCCGGTCCCGCAGTGACTGCAGAATCGCCGCGTCACACCGGGCGATGAGTGGAAGACCGCCGGGACTCCGGACAGGATCGTGAACTGCGGGCGCCGCACCGTGATCCACGCGACCACCGGCGCGCCACTCGCGCGGCGGCAGCTGCGACAGTGGCAGTTAACGGACGACGAGGGGGCTTCGCCGAGGCGGTACCGCACTGCGCCGCACAGGCATCCTCCCTCTATCATCAGATTGCCGCCGTTACACGCCGCCGAACGGCCCGGTGAGCCGCTCGAGGCGATCAGCCTTTATTTCCATAGCCCCCGAGGGCGTCTGTTCGGTGAACACGACATGGCCCACGAAGGTCTGCGTTTGCGGGTCATCGACGATGACCTGCGCCGACTGCACGCGGTGTCCCGAATGAACGCGCAAGCCCATCAGACGCGTGGGTGCCTCGTCCGCCGTGAGCTCGAGCACGATGCGATCGGCTCTGATTTGGATCGGTGCCGGCGCGCCGATCACGTCGATGCGCACATCGCCGCAGAGACGCATCGCCTCCACCTTCGGATCCGCGTAATCGGTGAGCGCCACCGCACTATCCGCGGAGAACGTGGACACGGCGCCCACGGGAATTTTGACGATGGCTTCACGGCCGTCCTGACCCGCCTCGATCACGAAAGTCTCCGACGGAACTTCCCGGGCAGCGACGATGCCGGTCCCCAACACGAGCAGCAAAGTTGTAATTCTGAGCATTCGGTTACCTCGGCAGTCCCTTGCAGGCCGCAATGATCGGCGCGCCGTGCCGTCAATGCAATGGCCGGCGACGCAAGTTTTGTCGGCGCCGCGGAAAAGTTGTGCAAAGCGGCCGCGACCGCCGCAATCCGGGGCCCCCGCCGCAACGCCGCTAGCGGCGCACGCGCCGCGCCACTGCAGCCAAAAGGCCCGTCAGCTCCTCGACACGGAGTGCCGCAGCGCACACCACGAAGATGCCACCCGCGACGACTATAGTTGCCATCAAAGCGAGCGTCTTGCTCCAGAACGCCTGCGTCGCCCAATCGGCCAAAAGCCAGCGGTGCGATGCGGCGCAGACGGCCGCGAGCGCTACTCCCGCTGTACCGATCTTGACGAGCATCGCGAGCATGCGGCGCGACTCGAGACCGCCGAGATGCCGCCGCATCAAGCCGTACAGGAACAAGAAATTGCACGTCGCCACGCAGCCCGTGGAGAAGGCGAGTCCGCGATGCCCCCAGCCGAGATGAAAGGTGAAGATCCAGTTGAACAACAGATTCAAGCCGACGGCGAGGAAGCTCACGATCATCGGCGTCTTGCGCCGGTCGAGCGCGTAGAACGCATTCACCAGCACCTTCAGAGCCGCGTAGCCCGCGAGGCCGATGGCGTAGAAACGCAGCGCCCCGGCCGCTTGGGCCGCCTCGTACGCATCGAACCGGCCGTGCTGGTAGATCACGGAGATGATCGGCTCGGCCAGCATCATCAGTCCGATGGTCGAGGGAATGGTCAGCAGGAACATGAGACGCAGGGCGCGTGCGAGCTCCGAGCGAAAGGCGCCCATCTCGCCCGCAACCACGAGCCTCGACAGGAGCGGCAGAGTGACCGTGCCGAGCGCCACGCCGAATAGACCGAGCGGCAGCTGCATCAATCGGAAGGCGATCGCGAGCCAGAAGATGGCGCCGTCCCCGAGCGTCGAGGCGAACATCGAGTTGATCAGCACGTTGATCTGAGTGGTGCTCGCTGCGATGACCGCGGGGCCCATGAGCGCAAGAATGGCGATCACCCCCGGATCGCGCCAGCGAAAGTCGGGATGGAAGCGGTAGCCCAATCCCTTCAGAGGCGGCAGCTGCACCGTGAGTTGCAGCGCGCCGCCGATGAGCGTCCCGATCGCGAGACCGATCAAGGCCCTCGGCCCGAATGCGGGATCATAGAGGTAGCCGAGTGCGACGCCGCCGACGATCGAGCCGAGATTGAAAAAGCTCGATGCCATGGCGGGCCGGCCGAAAATGCTTTTCGCATTCAGCACGCCCATCACCAGCGCCGCCAGCGACACGAGCAGGATGAAAGGAAACATGATCTGCGTCAGCAGGGCGGTGCGCTCAGCCTTGACGAGATCGAAGCCGGGGGCGAGCACCGCGACCAGCTGGTGTGAGAACACCATGCCGAGCACGCACAGTGCGCCGAGCACGAGCACGGTCAAGGTCGCCACTTTGTCGGCAAGCCGCCAGGCGGCCCGGTCTCCCTCACGGGCGATGGTCTTCGAGAAGGTGGTGACGAATGCGGTGGACAGTGCGCCCTCGGCGAACAAATCGCGCAGCAGGTTCGGGATGCGGAAGGCGACCGTGAAGGCATCCATCGCGGCGCCGCCGCCGAACAATGCGGCGCAAATCTGCTCACGAGCCAAACCGAGCACGCGGCTGCACATGACTGCGAGCCCGATCACGCCTGCGGCCTTGGTGTTCAGCCGTTCGGTGCGGGAATCGGGAGCGATGACTTCGTCGGCGACCAGCGAGGGGTCGGGATGCTTGTGCGGGCGGGACCTTGAACTCATGAAAACCCGGCGGCCTGAGAAGCGCACTAGTCTAGCGCTTCTCGTCAGAAACGTCGGATCACGCCGCGGAGGCGGGGCGGCGGCCGCGGGTACCCGTGATTTTGCGGATGGCATCGCGGAGCGAGCCCGCCGCGGCGTCGTAGTCCTTCCAGGCTGCGCTCTTCCGGTAGAGAGCCAGCGCCGTTCGCACCGTGTATCGCTTGGGGTCGAGGGCCGCCTTCACCTCGGGCCAGCCGATCGGCATGGAGACCGGGGCCCCGTCCCGCGCGCGCGGCGAGAACGCAGCGACGGCGGTCGAAGTGCGATCGTTGCGCAGATAATCGAGAAAGATGCGCCCGGTGCGTTGGCTCTTCGACATGTTGTCGAGATACTTGCTCGGACTGTCCTGCATCATCTGCGCGCAGACGACGTGTGCGAAATTCTTGGCCGCCGGCCACTCCACGGCGTGCGCGCGGCTGGCGATGAGGGGCGTCACGACGTGCAGCCCTTTGCCTCCCGTGGTCTTGCAAAAGGACGCGAGCCCGAGCGCCGACAGGCGCCGGCGCATCTCGAGAGCGGCTTCGATCACGGCCTCGAACTTGACGTCCGGCGCCGGATCCAAGTCGAACACCAACCGTCCCGCGATCTCGGGCTCGTCCGGTGCGCAGTTCCACGGATGCAACTCGAGGGCGCCGATCTGCGCGGCGGCCGCCAGCGCCTCGAGCCGATCGATTTGCACATAGGGTGCCTTATCGCCTTTCACTTTCACGAGGTCGAACAGATCGGACATTCCCGCCATCGCGTGGCGCTGGAAAAACTGCTGCCCTCCCATGCCGTCGGGCGCTCGCACCAGGGAACAGGGCCGCCCGGCGAGATGCGGCAGCATCGCCGGTCCGATGCTCTCGAAATACCGGGCCAGCTCGAGCTTGGTGACGGGGCGGCCGTCGCCGGCATCGGGCCAGAGCGGCTTGTCCGGTTTGGAGATGGTCACTCCCATGACCGTCGCGTCGCGAGCATTCGATGGCGCCGCCTTCGACGCGACCGCGCGCGCCGGGCCGCTCGCGCGAGCCGGTGCGGCGACACGAGGCGGCCGGGCGGTGCGCGCGGCCTGGGTGCGGCTCGCGCCGGCCGAACGCCGCGCCGGGATCGATTTGCCGCTGCCGCGCCGTGTGCTTGCCGCTCGTGCCGTTTTCTCGGCGCGCGCAGTGCGCTTCGCCGCAGTCTTGAGTCGCTCTTGCGGAGTCGCCGCGGCTTCATCGACGGCTGCCGGCATCTCGGCAACCACCTCGGCGGCGGGCTTGTCCAGGCGCAACCCCTTGAAGGCCGCTTGGCGGATCATTCCCGACCCGGTCCAGCCGGCGAATTCGATCTCCGCGACGAGCTTGGGCTCGAGCCAGCACACATCGCTCTTCTTCGCCGGCGCCTCCGCCCCGCCGAACGGACTCTGAGCGACGGTCAACGCCTTCAGCTTCGGGAGCAATTCCTGGACGGTTTTACGCGTGTAGCCGGTGCCGATGCGGCCCACGTACACGAGGTGACCATCGCGATACACGCCGGCGAGGAGCGATCGCAGCGTGCCCGCCTCCGTCGTCCAGCCGCCGAGGACCACTTCGTGTCCCGCTCGGCATTTGGCCTTGCGCCAGGTATCGCCTCGACCCGAGGAGTACGGCGCATCGAGCCGCTTCGACACGATGCCCTCGAGACCCATCTTGCAAGCGGACTCGAGCACCGTGTCGCCCTGCGATTGCAAGTGACCCACGAAACGGATGTGCTCGCCCGGCGCGCTGTCGAGCAGATTCTCGAGCCGCGCCTTGCGCTCGACGAGCGGCAGGCCGCGCAGGTCCTCTCGGCCCTCGAACAACAGATCGAAGGCGAAGAACACCAGGTTCTTCGATTCGCCGGCCGAAAGCGCTGCTTGCAACGCGGAGAAGCTCGGCACGCCGTGCTCATCGAGGGCGACCACTTCTCCGTCGATCATGCAGTCGGGAAAGTCCGCGGCCTCGGCGCTGATCGAGGAGAACTTCGACGTCCAGTCAAGGGCGGAGCGCGTGAGCAGCGTGGCCTTGCGGTCCACCACCCGCAGCTGCAGACGGTAGCCGTCGAACTTGACTTCGTGCCCCCAGCCCGTCTCGGTCGGCGGGTGCTCGACCAGTCGGCTCAATTGGGGCTCGATGAACTCGGGTATGCGGCGGGTCGCAACGCCCTTGAGTTTCTTGACTCGAGCCGTAGCCTCCGGTGGATCCGCGGGCCGCGAATCGGCTCCGTGGTTGGAGCGCCACACCGCATCCGCCTTGGCTCCGCGGGCAGATGCCAACATGAAGGGCGCAGGTGCCCGGCCCTTACCGGCGGCGATCTGCTGCATCGAGCGGCCCGACGCCACCGAGCGATCGGTGGCGAGCAACGCCGCACCGCCGTCCGACCGAGCGCTCGCGTCGCGATGCTTGATGAGGAGCCAGTTGGTGCGCTTGCCGCCGTTGCGGTCATTGCGCATACGTACCAGCACCCAGCTGCCGTGAAGTCGCTTGCCCTCGAGGCTGAACTTCAAGTCGCCGCCGCGCAGCGCCTCCTCGGGTGATTTGGATCCTTCCGGAATCCAGTAGCCGCGATCCCAGAGCTGCACCGTGCCGCCACCGTATTCCCCCGCCGGAATCGTTCCTTCGAAATCGCCGTAATCGAGCGGATGGTCCTCCACCTCGACGGCGAGACGCTTGTCCTGCGGATCGTCGGAGGGGCCGCGAGTCACCGCCCACGACTTGAAGACGCCATCGAGCTCGAGCCGCAGGTCGTAATGCAGGCGCCGCGCAGCGTGCTTCTGGACGACAAAGCGCAGACGGTCCGAGGGGGCGACGCTGCGCTCGCCGCTCGGCTCCTCGGTCTTGGAGAAGTCGCGCTTCTTACGGTAGGTGGTGAGCGCTTTTTTTGGCATGTTTCCGTGATTATAATCGCGAGCGGTTGCGGGCGTCCCGCGGAGCTCTACAGCTCACACCAGAAATGCCTCGTAGGCCCGCTCCGGCGCCTGCGCCGCCCGAGGGGAAGGAACGCTCCGACCGCGCCGCGACTCGCTTCTTGCCCGGAAGCACTGCACCGCGCGCGCCTTGGCGCGCCTGGCCTCGTCGGTCAGGACGAATTTGACCCAGCGCGCCTCGCCGGCCCGCGCGGCGCCGTCGCGGGGGGCACTGTCTTGCGCGACGAACCCCGCCGGCCCGATGCCGTACCGCCCGATCCCATATCGGACCAGCGCAAAGCCTCGCGCGCGAGCGAACTCCACACACACGCGACCCACCGCTTCACGATCGGCGTGGCCCGCGTGCTCGTTGGGCGCGACCAGAGTGACCTCGCCGCTCGCGAGCGAGAGGAGGGCGTTGCGCACTCGATTGCCATGTTGGCTGATTTTGCCGAGAGGGAGTCCGAGCCGCGTCACCGCAACGTGAGTCGGACAGAGCTTGCGGAGCGCCTCGTTGAGCTCCTCCCGGCGTGCGCTCGCGAGCGCGCAGCACCGCGGATCCGGCGGCTCGCCGTCCGACACACTGAGCACCCTGACCCGCCCTCCTCCCGCTACCCAGGCGTGGATGAGGCCGCCGGCGCATCGCACCTCATCATCGGGATGCGCAGCGACCACGAGCAGATCGCCGTTCTTCGGGCACCATTCCGGACACTCTGCGAGAGAGTCGTCCCACCAGGGTTCGTGCGAAACCGCTCGGATCGCCGTGTTCAACGCTGCACCATCCTCGCTTTAGCGAATTCACAGGGTCGCGTCGATTCTCGGCAGGTGCGGTGGCAGCGCCTATCAGTTGGGACGCAGTTCAGCTGTAGGACAAACTCAGGACGCGAGCTTCCCGCCGAAGCGCGCCTATCCGAATTGAAATCCCGAAATGGCCTTGCCGGCGATCGACTCACCGAATGTGCGGGCGCCGGGGTCGCCGTCGGCCGCCCCCGCCGCCACCATCAGCGGCAACAGGTGCTCGGCGCGGGGATGCGATTCACGGCCGCCGGGCGCGCTTTTCCACGCAACGAGCTTCTCCTCGCGTGTGCGTGCATCGCGCACAGCCTCTCCGAGCCACGCGTCGAACGCCGCGGCCGCCTCGTTTCCGCGGCCCGAGAACATCGCCGCCACGTTGTGATAACTCATCCCGCTGGCCACGATGAGTACGCCGCGTGCGCGCAGCGGCACGAGTGCGCGGCCCATGGCGAGATGCGTCGCCGGATCGAGACTCTGTTGCAGCGAGAGCTGCACGATGGGCACGTCGGCGTCCGGATACATGAGCATGAACGGCACGAACACGCCGTGATCGAGACCGCGCTTGCCATCGATGCCGAGCTCGAAGCCGGCCGCAGCGAGCAGCTCGCGCAGGCTCGGCTCCAGCTCTGGCG
>Ga0187890_10001684_pt1 | contig 15724 bp, 14 predicted proteins | sample June2016WEW_21_1_FD_133005 | JGI IMG/M metagenome (GOLD analysis project Ga0187890, IMG submission 133005) | Peatland microbial communities from SPRUCE experiment site at the Marcell Experimental Forest, Minnesota, USA - June2016WEW_21_10 | ecosystem: Environmental > Terrestrial > Soil >... | reverse complement strand
GTTCGGCATCGACCCAGTAACGCGGGTAGGCCCGCTGCCGGCCCAAAAAGTAATACGGCTCGGTCGTGTCAAAACTGCGCGGATCGAAGCGGATGCCATAGGTCGATTCCAATTCCCTATGGTGGACGTATTTTACGTAAAGGCAGCCACAAGGGCCGCACCGGGGCGCGGCGTATTGGTGGCGCGCAGGTGCCGCAAGCGGCAAATCGGCGGCAATAGCAGGTAGGGTCACCGCCGGCACGGCGGCAGCTGCTACCAACCCCACCGCGAGCGCTGACATTATCAGCTTCGACATTGGTCGGTCTCCTTCGATAGCACACCAAACGCCATCTACAGCTCCGACGCGAGACTAGGCCATGCCGTAGCATTTGGCAACGTTGGTTCACGCTGACGGCTTCGATCAACGCAAACCGAGACGCTGCGCGCTCTAACGCAGCTTCACGCAGGTGGCATCGAAGCGGTGTTCTTGCTGCTATAAACTGGGAGCGCTCGCCCGCGTCCTAGCGATCGACACCAGCCGCTCGAGCGAGGCGTCTCTGGGAACGGCTGACGAGGCCGGCGGTCGTCCGACGCAGACATAGGCAAAGCCGTGCCGGCTCATCTCCTCCGGCCGATAGATGTTCCGGAGGTCGACGATCACCGGACATGCCATCAGGTCATACAGGCGTTCGAGGTCAAGCGCGCGGAACTGTTCCCATTCGGTGGCGATGACTAGGGCGTCGGCGCCATCGGCGCAGTCGTAGACGCTTTCGCCATAGGTCACGTCATTAAGCATGGTCTTGGCCTGCTCCATGGCGGCCGGATCAAAGACGCGTACCCGCGCGCCCATGTCCTGCAGCGCCGTGATCAACGCGAGCGAGGGTGCCTCGCGCATATCATCGGTGTTAGGCTTAAAGGACAAACCGAGCACCGCCACCGTCTTGCCGCGCATCGCGCCACCGAATATGGCCGACACCTTGCGGGCCATAGCGCGCTTCCTGGCGTCATTCACCGCGGTGACGGCTTCGAGGACGCGCAAAGGTATCTCATGGTCTTGTGCGGTTTTGATTAGAGCGCGCACATCCTTCGGAAAGCAGGAGCCGCCGAAGCCCGGGCCGGCATGCAGAAATTTGCTGCCGATCCGGTTGTCGAGACCGATGCCGCGCGCGACCTCGCTTACGTCGGCGCCGACCTTCTCGCAAAGATCGGCGATCTCGTTAATGAAGGTGATTTTAGTCGCCAGGAAGGCATTGGCGGCATATTTGATGAGTTCAGCAGTGCGTCGGTCGGTGTGCAGAATGGATGCTTGGTTGAGACTGAGCGGACGATAAATCTCATCAACCACCCTCCTGGCGCGCTCGTCATTCGAACCGACAACAATGCGGTCGGGATGTTTAAAATCGTGGATGGCCGCCCCTTCACGCAGAAACTCCGGATTCGATACCACCACAGCATCGGCGCCCGGCCGAGCCTCGGCTATGATGCGCTGGATCTCGTCTGCAGTGCCGACTGGCACGGTCGATTTGGTGATGACGACGGTAAAGCCATTGAGTGCCGCCGCGATATCGCGCGCTGCTTGGTAAACATAGGACAGGTCCGCATGCCCGTCACCGCGACGCGACGGCGTGCCGACCGCAATAAAGACCGCTTCGGCGTCGCGGATCGACTCGGCCACTTCGGTCGTGAACGCGAGCCTTGCTTCCTCGAGGTTCTTGCGCACGAGATCCGTCAGCCCGGGCTCGTAGATCGGGATCTCGCCACGTCGCAGTGTTTCGATCTTGGCGGTATCCTTATCAACGCAGATCACGTTGTGGCCGAAATCGGCGAGACAAGCGCCAGAAACTAAGCCCACATAGCCGGTGCCGATCATGGCGATACGCATGAGAACGCCCCCAATTATCTTGCGGCTCCTCCGGACAACCGCCGGAGGTTTAACTTTAGCGTGCAAATGATATGCGTTGCGGTCAACACTTTGGCCATCTTATGGTCAACGCGATGAGCCGCTAAGGGCGTCTGGTCGGGCTTTCTTTGTATATTTTGTTCTTGTCATCTGCACCGACCCGGCGGCGGTCGCGTCGTCGCCAGTCTGGCAGAACATTTTACCAAGCGATCAGGGACCATGGCGCTCGGTTGCACTTACCCCGAGACTGCGATTTTCCGATCAACCCGTGAGCCGAAATCCGCAGCAGCCGGATCGAGGCACATTTCGTCCCTGCTTCCGGCGCAGCGTCGTAAACGGTTGGACGTCGGTCATGGGCACAATAGAAAAGCGGCCGGGACCAGAGCAAGCAAATGGGTGCAAAAATGGGGTGGAAGGCTCGCTCAAGACCGCCCTGGCGCGGAACCCTCCGAAGGGTCTCTGCCTCTATTCTGAGCCGCGCGCTACGATAGGCACCTGAAGCGACCGGGCTTGCGGCCGGCCCTCGGCAAGCCACGACGGAACTCAGGATGCGGTTGTCAACGAGCTGAGTAACTGACGCACTCTGATCGTGCGCGGCTTAGTTGGACATCATCGCGATTTGCATAGCACTTGGCGCTCTTACAGTCGCCCAAAACTTTGGATTTTGCGGCGACTCGATCCGGACCCACTGATATTGACGGAATGTCATCGCTACCGGGCGGATATTGGCGTTTAGATTATCGAGCACCAAGTCTGTATCCTTCGTACGCACAACAAGAACGAGGTGATGCGCGCCGGACGGGACTACAACCTCAGACAGCAGCAAGGCGCGCGACGGCCAGCCGCGCGCCAAGAGTTCGTGCCGCTTGGTAACTGCGTAGTCTTTGCAGTCACCGACCCGCGGGAAAACCTGCCATTCCTCCGTTACGCTCTCGTCGGGGGCGATGTCTCGATTAACTGCGCGATTGACAACGTTCAGCTCGTTCCAGCGCTCCCATGTTAGCGCGATGTTGCGACGGCGGAAGTCGATCCCGTGAACCTCACAGTCCCCCTGGTAGCGCAAGCAGAACAGCGTGTGCCCGATGGGAGGGAGCGCCGGCCTATCGAAATCGATCCGCTCGAGCTGGTACCTGAGCGCGCGCGGCAGCCCGAAGAAGGCGGCTTCCGCCACGGGGGCCCACAACACGGCTGCGCTCATCGTGAGCAATAGCAAAACTTTCGCAGTTTGACGCATTGCCTTAATCCCTGACCGAATTGTTGGGGAAACGAATACACACGAGAGTTTGCGATTCCCCTCGTGCGACCCGCGCAAATCAATGCAAAATCGCTGTTTGCTCGCAGGGCTCTGTTAACTTAACCCTGGCGGCCAATGTTGGATGCCTACAGAGCCGGCCTGAAGAATCTGAAAGGACGATCAGTGAGGTTTCTGCCAACGACTAGGCACGCTGTGCCCGGCGATCCAGGAGAGACCATGAGCAGACGACCGCGCCAGAACCACGCAGCAGCCTTAACGTCGAGGGGGACGCTTGCCGCCAATTTAGGGTGATCGAACGCTGGCGCAGCTGGTGGAGCAGCTCGACACCTAACCCTGCCAGATCACCTCATGGAAAGCGCAGTTGGACGGCGGACTAAACAATCGTACGAAAGAAATAGGAGCTGATGGTTAAATGACGCATTGAATTTATAATTTTGCCGCGTTAAATTTTATCAATGCGCAGATTATTACGGTTCACGCGCAACTTTAGGGAAATGAAGTTCAAGAGCGGAGTGCCAACGATAACCAAAGTGGCCAAGCAATTGGCCGTTCGGCGCTCTTCGGGTGAATTTCGAGTAGTCCCGCTCGACGACAATCCGGAGATGGTTGTCATCCACCGGGAGAATGCAGAGTTTGCCTTGCCGGCTGACCGATGTGCCGTTGTAAGCAAGGGGCAGGCGTATGCTTTCAGCGTCGCCGGGCAGATTACGGATGCAGCGCTTGTGCGCAGCGATGTCGTCGGTGGGATGATTCATTCAAAATGCCACGGTACGCAATAGCTTTCAGGATATTAACGGTCCGTCAGCGCGAACGCGCAAGACCCTAAATTCGGTTCTACGATGCGCCCGTATTCACCGACCAAGCAACCAAGAGTACCCGAGGGCTTGCGCATCTATGCGATCGGCGACATGCACGGCTGCGCCGAGCTTCTCGACCAGGTCCTATCGCGCATTGATGCCCATCAGGCGTTGCATCCAGCGGTCCGGCCGATAGAAGTTTTTCTCGGCGATTACATCGACCGCGGACCTGCGTCGCGGGAAGTGCTCGATCGCCTGATCGCACGCAGCCGGGCAAGGGAAACGGTCTTCCTGAAAGGAAACCACGAGACCCTTGTCGAGAGTTTCCTAAAGGATCCCGCCATCCTCAGTGACTGGCGCCACTATGGCGGTCTCGAAACGTTGCTGTCCTACGGGCTTGCGCCGTCGGTGAATATGGATCTGGCTGAACAAACAAAGCTTGCCACAGCCTTCAGTGAAGTACTACCCGAAAGCCATCGCCGATTCCTTGGCGGTCTTAGATCATCGTTCACTTGTGGAGATTACTTTTTCGTCCACGCCGGAGTACGACCGGGCATTCCGCTCGCAAAGCAGCGCGAAGAGGACTTGCTGTGGATTCGCACCGATTTTCTTCTCTGTGAAGCCGAGTTCAGTAAATTCGTCGTTCACGGCCACACCCCAGTGCGAGAGCCTGAAGTTCGCGCCAACCGGATCAACATCGACACCGGAGCCTACGCGACCGGACAGTTGACCTGTCTGATGTTGGAGGGTGCCGAAAGGCATTTTATCTGACCGGCTCGAGGCTCTTGCCGGAAACGATGCGTACGCGATTGCTGTCGGAAAACAATATATTTTTATCGACTAACTTAAATCAACCGCAGCGGATGTTTGATTAAAGGCTGCCCACCGTTCGCACCGGGTGCAGGCATGACACGCTATTTCTTCGATTTCACGGCCCCAGGCCAATCGCTCTACGATTACGAGGGAGATGAGTTTCTAAACCCCAAGGGAGCTTGCCAGTATGCGGAAGTGATTGCTCTGGATTTAAAGCACCGTCTGAGTGGCGAATGGGACGGTTGGTCAGTTGAGGTTCGCGATGCCAAAGGCCGAAAATTCTTGTCATTGCCAGTAGCAGTGGCAGAGTTGATGGTGGCCTAGACTTTGCGATCCGGGTCGATACCGGGCAATTGACCTGCCCATTTATAACCTCGCAAGCTAGGCTTTTGTTTCGCGGCACTGGTTGAGCGGATTAACAGCTCGCGCGCGAGTGACGGTCCTTTTACGCGCTATTTATCAAACCAGGAGCATACTCGATTAAGTTTAGGAGATACAGCTATGTTGATTGATGAACGGCGGTCGAACGTCGGACGACGTTTAGGCAAAGATCGGCGGAGCGGCGCTGACACCCGCACCGAAGAAGAAAAGCGGGTGGTCGGTGAAAGGCGGTCAGCAATTGACCGCAGATCGGCTTTGGACCGACGGTCGAGCGCCGCACCGGCCTCTACTCCCAGCGGCGGTCGGCGCGACGGTTAGTTGTCAACGGCTGCCAGTGAAGTGGCCATACGGGAGGTGATAGCTGCACTTTACCACGCCGTCGGCACGACACGGATTCTGGAAGGGAAGAGCAGGTAGTGGGGCTTGGTTGAGCCACGGGATGGCGCCTGTTTGCAGGCGAGCGTGGTGATTGGCACGACTTTCTATGGTCAAGGAACTCGGCTAGGTTTGCTGCTGAGCTGCCCCCGCGAGAAGTGCCGAAACCTCGATCCCGATCCTAACAACAGGACGAGCTCCTCGCGCGTCGGATTCTTACCGAGGCGGGCGTGAAGGACTCGAGGGAGGAAAAGATGAAAATAAACTCGCTTATGGTAGCGCGCTGATCGTGGCCGTGGTGCAACGCCGGGCGCTACCTGAGTTGAAGTTGCGCTTGTGGTCGCTTCGGTTTCGACTTGGATGATGACGATTCTCGTGCTCGTGGTGGTGAGGCAGGTTTGATTGGAGACGACGTAGTCGGCGCGCTATGCCTAAACCCGACGAATATCGCACGATGGCTGACGAATGCCTCCGGTCGGCACGAGAGGCTCAGACCAAAGAGGAACGTCTGCTGTATCTCAATCTCGCTCGAGTTTGGCTGGAGTTCGCATCGCGTCAAGATGCTGAAGCTTCCCCTGCTCGTTTGCCGCCAGCGCCGCGTCTGAAAGGGTCATCCGCTGACTAACAGTCGGGGCAGCGACGCTAACGTATTGAAATTCACGTCACGGATTTCGGAAGGGGAAAGGAGGGCAACACAGTGCGTGTCCTTAACGAGCCGTTGCTGCTTGCCCCACACCAATCCGCACCATTGTAACAAAAGCATAACGGGGCCGGCGCATCTTGCATCAGAGTGCAGGAGTCTGCCATGCAAGATAAACGATGGGTTCAGCGCACGCGCACATTGAAGGGTGCTAAAATCATTTTGAATAATAACTCGTCTGTTTTCGACTGCACCGTCGTCAATTTAACGAACGTGGGTGCGTGCGTAAACGTGCCATCTTCTGTCGGTATCCCAAATTCGTTTGCTCTCTCTTTTGACCGCGTTCGTTCGAGCCGACCATGTCGCGTGATTTGGCGAACCGAAAACAAGCTTGGGGTTTCGTTCGATTGAGCGACCATGCAAATGCGCAATGTCGAGGGCGTAACATTCTTGTCGGTGCCGGTCGATGCTGCCGGTCGGCATCTGTGCCGACGTGACATTCTGGCATGATTGAATTCCAGGTGGTGGGTCAGTTTGAATAAGGCGGCATTAGCGGTCTTGTGAACGCCGCAGGTGGCCATGATACTGTTGGAATGGCTATAATTGCGGAAACACCTGTCTTCCACGTAATACTTACTGATCGCGATGAATGGGCGGTCGAGGTCGAGTGGGGCGACGGCACGCTTGAGCGAATTACTACTTTTAAAGCCCATATCTTGGCTACGATCTGGGTAAGCGCTCAATCCGACGTATGGCTAAAGGTACGGGGTATTTTCAGTGGCTCGCCATCCGAAACACCCTAGGGATTTCTCCCAAGCCGCTAAGCTGGTCGTGGATATTGCCACGGGGCAAGTCGCCCCGCCGGTCGAGGCATATAGGTGAGATGCGAGATTCCGGCACGAAAGTCACCTTCGACCCTCAGCCCCTCCGGGCTGGCCCTGGCGAATGGCACATCGTTGCCACTTATCACCCAAGCGGACAGCAAGAACATATCAGCGGGTTTCGCGATGAAGCGGACGCCAAGGAGTGGCTTACGGGCAAAGGTTGCCAAGCGTGGCTAAAGGCGAGAGGCTATGCGGAATAAAGCCCCCAAAGCGACCGCGTGATTTGACCGGGAGCTGCCGCTGCTATCCAGGAAAGAAAGGGGTGGGGAGCGGCTCGGCGATTGTCGAAGCGGCCCGAATGGCGCATGCTGATAGTCCGCAACGTGACCATCCGGGAAATCCCGGTACGATTTCTATCTCAATTCGAGTCAGGGGAGAAATCCAACATGATCGGGATGGATTTTATAAGCTTTGTGATTTTGCTCATTATCAGCGCGGTGGTGTCCGCAATCTTGCACTATGGTCTGAACTACTACGTGATGCCGGGGTTCTGGTCGTTTTGTTCCAAGGTCGTTTTGGGGTGGGTCGGTGCGTGGCTAGGATCGCCTATCTTCGGCTACTGGCCTCATCGGTTCCCGGTTCTCCAGTACGAGAACATTTGGTTTATCCCCGCGATCCTGGGGTCGTTGGCCGTGCTGCTGGTGGCTGTTGACCTCGCCAAGATGTGGCGTGGTGCGCCGTAGAAGCGGCAGAACCTGCATCGGCCAGCAAGATCCCAAAACACCGCCGGGCGAGCGGTCAAGGGCGGTCCTTGACGGGGGGACGCGGCTGGGCAGCAATGCCGACGCTAGGCGCCATTTGGGGAAACTCGAGCCGCGGCTGCATCCATGAACACCCGAGACGCGGCGATTAGAGCCTACGGTTCGACAGTATCAAGTGGGTCAGAGAGGCCGCTATCTGAGACGACCAACAAAGAGGCCCGGACCTGCCGGGGCCAAGGACTGTGCCGATCGCCGGTTTTGCGGATCAGCCTGTGGACCCGCAAAGGTCCGACAGGCGCGCTAAATCACTAAGGGTCGGTTTCGAAAGTCATGAAGCACGAGCGATCCGACGCACGAGCAGCATGACGGATGCGGCGTAGAGGAAGGCGCGTGCGGAGTCGATGCTGGCCTCGAAGTCTTTTGTCAGCCGTCGATTGCGCCCGATCCACGCGAAGAACCGCTCGACTACCCAACGGCGCGGGTTTACGGCGAAGCCGACCTGATCAGGGTTCTTGCGCACGATCTCAACCGCGATCAACGTCGCCTTGGCGACCTTCTCCCCGGCATATCCGCTGTCGGCGAAGACCCGCTGGATGAACGGGAAGATGCGCCGCGAGACCCGCAGAAGCGGTCCGCCACCATCGCGGTCTTGGATACTCGCCGGACGCCGTTCGAGCACGAGGCCGCGCCCGTCGGTGTCCACGAGCGCATGGCGCTTACGTCCGTTAATCTTCTTTCCAGCATCGTAACCGCGCGGCCCGCCCGCCTCGGTGGTCTTGACGCTCTGGCTGTCGATGATTGCCGCCGAGGGGCTGGCGTCGCGCCCGACTCGTTCGCGATCCGCCATAACGAGCGCGTGGTTTATCCGTTCAAAGCGCCCGTCGTCGCGCCAGGCGGCAAACCAGCGGTAAATCGTCCCCCATGGCGGCAAGTCGCTCGGCACCAGCCGCCACGGGCAGCCCGCCCGCATGACATAGAAGATTCCGTTAACAATCTCGCGCATCGGCCACTCGCGCGGCCGGCCCGTCGCGCAGGGCTTCGGCAGGTGCGGCTCGATCACGTGCCACTCTGCGTCGGTCAGATCGGTTTGGTATCGAGTGACGGAGCGGCTATGCTGCTGTCGAGTGATCGGCGTCCACATGGCGAATCCAAGGTTGGTTCGAGAAGCCCCTCGGAATCACGGCAGGCGCCAATGACACAACCTTTTTCAAAGACTGCCGCTGGCAAGAGCCCAGGGGACTGAACTTGGACATCGACGGTTGGCTCCGCGGGATCGGTCTGGAGCAGTACGCGCAGACGTTTCGCGACAATGCGATCGATGCCGATGTGCTTTGTGACCTCACCGATGAGCACTTGCGCGAGCTTGGCCTACCGCTTGGGGCACGGCTCAAGTTATTGAGGGCCGTTGCTGCGTTTAGTACCGGACAGACGCCCATTTCTCCGGAGATCACGACTCCCGCTCCGCGCACCGACGCCGAGCGGCGCCAGGTCACCGTGATGTTTGCCGACCTGGTGGGTTCAACGGCGCTCTCTGCTCGCATGGACCCTGAAGATCTGCGCGAGGTCATTTCGGCCTACCAGAAGTGCGTTGCAAAAACCGTGCAGCGCTTCGGGGGTTTCGTGGCGAAGTACATGGGCGACGGCGTGCTCGTGTACTTCGGCTATCCACAGGCGCACGAGGACGATGCCGAGCGCGCAGTACGAGCCGGACTTGAGCTGGTTGGTGCTGTCAGTGCGCTCAAGCCGAATGCTCTGCTCCAAACCAGGATCGGTATTGCGACCGGGATGGTCGTTGTCGGAGACTTGATCGGATCGGGAGAAGCGCAGGAGCGCGGCATTGTCGGCGAGACGCCGAACCTGGCGGCGCGCCTGCAAGGCATCGCCGAGCCGAACGCGGTGCTCATCGCCGAGAGCACGCGAAGGCTACTTGGCAATCTGTTTCAGCTTGAGAACCTCGGGGCCAAGGACCTCAAGGGTATCGCTGGGCCGATGCGGGCCTATGCGGCGCTGCGGGCGAGTTCGGCGGAAGGCCGTTTCGAGGCCCTGCACGCGAGCGGCCTGACCGCGCTGGTCGGGCGGGAAGAAGAACTCGAATTACTGCTGCGGCGCTGGTCTCGCGCAAAGACCGGTGAAGGCCAAGTGGTATTGCTCTCCGGCGAGCCCGGCATCGGCAAGTCGCGGCTTACGGCGGCGCTGCTGGAACACGTCGCCGCCGAGCCGCACACGCGCTTGCGTTATTTTTGCTCTCCGCAACATACCGATAGCGCTTTTTATCCCATCATCGGCCAGATGGAGCGTGCCGCGACACTGGCACACGACGACACCCCGCAAGCGAAGCTCGACAGGCTCGATGCGATGTTCGCGCAGACTTCGACCTCCAAACAGGACGCTGCGCTCTTTGCGGAGATGCTGTCGCTGCCGAACGATGGTCGCTATCCCGCGCTTGACCTCGCCCCGGAAGAGCGCAGGCACAGAACGCTGGAAGCCCTGACGGCACAACTCGCGGGATTGGCTGGAAAGCGACCGGTGCTCATGATCGTCGAAGATACGCATTGGATCGACCCTACGAGTCTGGAAGCGTTCGGTCGGACGGTGGACCAAATTAAAACCCTACCGGTGCTGCTCATCGTAACTTTCCGCCCCGACTTCAACGCGCCGTGGGTGGGACGGTCACATGTGATGAGCCTAACGCTCAACCGCCTTGGGGAGCGTGAAGCGGCGGCTATCATCGCGCGTCTTGTCGGCAACAAGGAGCTACCGGCGGATGTGATGACGGAGATTGTCGAGCGCACCGACGGCATTCCGCTGTTTGTGGAGGAGATGACGAAGGCCGTGCTGGAGGCTGAGGGCGAGGGCGAAGCGCAGCGAACCGCTGCCGCGGTTCCATCCCCGGCCTTGGCCGTCCCCGCAAGCTTGCACGCCTCACTGATGGCGCGGCTCGACCGGCTCGGCCCGGCCAAGGAGGTAGCGCAGATCGGGGCGGCGATCGGGCGGGAGTTTTCGCATCCCCTGCTGGCGGCGGTGGTGCGCAAACCAGAGGCGGAGCTGCGATCTGCGCTGGACCGCCTTATTACCGCTGGCTTGCTGTTCCGGCAGGGCCTGCCACCGCACGCGACCTATCTGTTTAAGCATGCTCTCGTGCAGGACGCCGCTTACGGAACGCTGCTGCGCGAGCCGCGTCGTGCCCTGCACGCCCGCATCGCTGAAACCCTCGAGGGCCAGTTCGCCGATATCGCTGAGAGTCAGCCTGAACTACTGGCGCGCCACTACACTGAGGCCGGTTTGATCGAGAAGGCGGTCAGTTTTTGGCGCACTGCGGGACAGCGCTCGCTGGCGCGATCCGCGCTTCTTGAAGGCGCGGAGCAGCTCAAACGGGCGCTTGACCAAATCGCGACCTTGCCGGCCACGCCGGATTTGCATGGCGAAGAGATCAAGCTTCACGTCGCTTTCGCCAACGCTCTGGCGCTCACCGGCAACTTAGTGGATGGCAAAGAGCACTACGACCGGGCGCTCGCGATTTACGATCCCGCCGAACACCGTCCGCTTACGACGCGGTCTGGCCGGGACGTCGGGGTCTCTCTCTTGTCGTCTCGCGCCTCGTGTCTGTACAACCTTGGTTATCACGCGGCTTCGCGCAATGACGCCGAGCGCGCAGTCAAGAATGCGCGCGAAACCGGCCAGGCCGCCACTTTGTTGTATGCGCTGCAAACAGCAGGTTTTCTCTACATCTTGTGGAGAAATTACACCGCTGCAAATGCGCTGGCCGACGAGCTTATCGCTTTGGCAGACGAAAGAGGGGCACCGGTTTGGAAAGCACTTGGAACCGCATTGCGGGGTTGTCTTTTTGTACTGACCGGAAGAGCCTCGGATGCAGTTCGGGAGATCACCTCGGGGATCACCTTACTCCGATCAACTGGAGCAACTCTTTATGAACCACGGCATCTATGGTTCTTGGCAATGGCCTATGCGGAACTTGGCCAACTTGACGATGCTCGGCGTTGCATTGACGAAGCGATCGACAAAGTAGAAGGGTCGAAGGAAAAATGGTGCGAGGCCGAGGTGCATCGCATTGCCGGCGAAATCGCACTCAAATCGCTCGCGCCTGATCCAGAAAAGGCAGAGGCGTACTTTGATCACGCTCTCGCGGTAGCCCGTCAACAGCAAGCCAAATCCTGGGAACTCCGCGCTGCAATGAGCCTCGCGCGCCTCTGGCGTGACCAAAGGAAGCCGCAGCAGGCACGCGAACTGCTCGCTCCAGTTTACGGCTGGTTCACCGAAGGGTTCGACACGCTCGATCTGAAAGAGGCTAAGGCGTTGCTCGACGAATTGGCGACATGAATGCAGCGAGTTGCAATGGGTCCCCGAACCCGTGCGATATATTCGGGCCTATGAACGATCGGAGGCTGTGTTTTGGGACCGCAACTGGTTTAAATGCTCCCTCGATGCTACATTGCAATAAAAAAACGTCCACTCATCGACCGATCATATGGAGGGTACCATGGCCGAGGCTAGTAGCACTGCTAATAACGGCGTGAACGTCGCAGCTTTGATTGCCGCGCGCGAAGCGCTTACCGAAGCTCCTGCTGCTGCGCAGTTTAAATGGCGCGCCGCCTGCGAATGGAAGGATGGCACTCACAGTCATTCTACAGTCGAAGGTTTTTACGGCTTAGGGCAAGAACAGCATCACAAGAGAACTTTTACCTTCGATGCCGACCACCCGGAAATTTTTGCCTCCGAGGACAAAGGTGCCACGCCAGTCGAGTACGTTTTAGTCGGATTGGCAAGTTGTCTGACCGCAGGTATCGCCGCGGTTGCCCAACACCGCAATATTCAACTGCGCTCGGTCACGGCGACCCTAGAAGGGGACATGGACGTCCAAGGCATTCTCGGCATAGACGACGACGTGCGCAATGGATTCGGTGGCATCAAGGTGACCTACAAGATCGACGCCGACGCAAAACGCGAAGATATCGAAGCTCTCGTCGCGCAATCGCAGAAGCGATCGGCAGTCTATGACATCGTGACCAACCCGACGAATGTCACGGTCGTAGTGGATTGAGCCGCCGCAGGCCCATTGCCGCACTAGAATGAGAGCGACCGCCATTCGCACTGTCACTACAGTCGTTATCGGTGCCGGGCACGCCGGTCTGGCCATGAGCCGTTGCCTCTCCGAGCGTTCGATCGATCATGTGGTGTTGGAACGCGGTGAGGTTGCCCATACGTGGCGCACTGAACGCTGGGATTCGCTGCGGCTGCTGACGCCTAATTGGCAGAGCCGACTGCCCGGCTTCCAGTATAATGGCAGCGATCCGGAAGGCTACAGGACGCTGGCGGAGGTCATCGAATTCATCGGGAGTTACGCGAAGGCGATCTCGGCCCCGGTGCGAACCCACACGACGGTTGCATCGGCGCGCAGCACGGAGTCGGGATACCTGGTGCGCACCGATCAGGGCGACTGGCTGTGCCGGGCGATCGTAGTCGCCTCCGGGGCATGCAACATCGCTGACGTTCCCACCTTTGCCAACAGCGTGCCGCCGTCGATCATGCAACTGACCGCCCAGGAGTACCGTAATCCCGAACAGCTCGCCGATGGCGGCGTCTTGGTCGTCGGTGCATCCTCGAGCGGTACTCAGATCGCCTATGAAATACACCGCTCGGGCCGCCCGGTCACTTTGTCGGTGGGTGAGCACATTCGAGCGCCACGCGTTTACCGTGGCAAAGACTTGGAGTGGTGGATGGATGCCGCTGGTCTGCTCGACGAGCGCTACGACGAGATGGACGATATTGCGAGGGCACGACGGGTTCCTTCGCTGCAACTTGCCGGCACGCCCGATCGATCGACCCTCGACATCAACGCCCTCACCGAAATAGGCGTGAAGCTTGTTGGCCGCCTCGGTGGTATCAGCGAAGATGGTAAGGCGCAGTTTTCCGGATCGTTGCGCAACATGTGCGCGCTTTCCGATCTCAAAATGGGAAGATTGCTAGACCGAATCGACGAGTGGGCGCAGAAGAACGGCTTCGATGACGCAGCCGGCCCGCCACATCGCCTGCCGCCAACTCGTGTTGAGCCGGCGCCGCCACTCGGCATGGACCTGACAATCGGCGAGGTCAAAGCAATCATCTGGGCCACCGGCTACCGACCCGACTACTCTTGGCTTGAAGTGCCTGTTCTCGACCGAAAGGGCAGGCTTCGGCATGACGGCGGAATCGTTTCATCACCAGGGATGTATCTAATGGGGACTCAGTTCATGCGCCGTCGAAAATCCGCCCTGATCGATGGTGCTGGCGACGACGCCCGCGACCTCAGCGCCCATCTGATGTCTTACCTCGACACCCGCCCCGCGCGAAAAATGGCTTGACGAGAATGTAATGGACTGGCCGCGCTGTCGGCTCCAAATGGCTCGTTAACAATGAGTTTCGAAACGGCCTCTAAGCCATTTTATCCTTATCGACGTTTTATCGGGCTTCGAACGCGACTTGTCGTTTCGAGTACCTTGGTTTCACCCCCAAGGAGACCGACCGCTCGACTCCCGTGCCGCTTGCGGTCCGAGCCGGAATCAGACGCTTGTGCGAATGAATACTCCGTGCAAACGTCAGGCGACGCCCATTGCGATCTGCGCCCAAAGTGTCCAACGCACGGCTAATCCTAGTTGTCCTGATCTGGACGTGCCCCTTCATCCTGCTTGTGGATGGGGCCATCGTTCATGGGCTTTGTGCCGGGCTCGCGGCCGCCGGTATCGCTATTGTGGCCCTCGCTATGCGTCCAGGCGAAGCCCAGTTCCTGATCTCCATGATTCGTCCAGTCGCGGCACTTGCGACCGTTCCGGCACTGTGGATCGTCATTCAGCTCCTGCCACTAAGGGCAATCGCTAACCCGATCTGGGTCAGTACCGAAGCCGCGGTTGGACATCCGCTCGCGGGCTCGATCAGCATCGATTTTGGAGCGAGCGTCTTGGCGCTCGGCCTGTATCTCATCGCCGGGGCCGTCGCGCTCTTGTCCGCTGCGGTGGCCGTAGACCGCCAAAGAGCGGAGTGGATCTTATTCGCGCTGATGGGCGCCACGGCGTTGATTGCGCTTGTCCTGCTGACCCACGACCTGGCGGGGCTTGCATTCCTCAGCAGCATCGACGCGCTTTCTGAGAGATCGCAAGCGGTCGACTGCACCGTGATCGGCACTATCGTTGCGGCAACGGCCGGGATTAGAACTCTTGAGAGATATGAGGCGCGCCAAGTCGATCCAGGGAGATCGGTCGCAGGGCTAGTTTGGACATTCGCCGCCTGCGGCGCTGCGCTCCTGATTTGCACGGTAGCCCTCGCCTTAGCCTCGACTGACGCTGCGATGATCCCGATGGGCTACGGATTCGGAGCGCTGATCGCGATCTTCATCGTCCGCCGCCTCGGCCTCGGACCATGGGGCATCATCGCCATCGCAGTGCCGGCTATCGGCCTTGCCGTTCTACTGATCGCGAGCGAGCCTGGTCTGCGTGCGAAAGGCGTCGCGCTGGCGTTCGCGAGCCCTGCGCCTTCGGCGTTGACCTCCGCCAGCCAGCATATTCTCGACGACACCGCCTGGACCGGCACCGGCGCCGGAACCTTTGCGGCAATGATGCCGATCTATCGCGGCATTGATGATCCGGCGAATTCGACCCCACCCACCGCGGTAGCAGCACTGTCGATCGAACTGGGTCGGCCGATGCTCGGGTTGATCCTGGCGATGATCGTCGGCGCCATCGTTATTCTGTTGAGGGCTTCGCTGCGGCGCGGGCGCGATTTCTTCTATCCGGCCGCCGGAGCGGGTTGCCTCATCGCACTCTTATTGTTGTCGTTCATGAACGCTGGAATTCTTGGGACAGCGACGGCAATAATCGCCGCTGCGGTGTTCGGCCTGGCTTTCGCCCAAAGCAAGAGTCGGGCGGTTCAATGAACACGTCGCTACTTATGCGTATAATTGTGAGCACACTGGGTATCGAAGCTAATCTTAGACGGTCGGAACTTGACG
>Ga0187890_10001683_pt1 | contig 15724 bp, 11 predicted proteins | sample June2016WEW_21_1_FD_133005 | JGI IMG/M metagenome (GOLD analysis project Ga0187890, IMG submission 133005) | Peatland microbial communities from SPRUCE experiment site at the Marcell Experimental Forest, Minnesota, USA - June2016WEW_21_10 | ecosystem: Environmental > Terrestrial > Soil >... | reverse complement strand
CCTGGGACAATGGCGACCGTACGGTGCTGGTGAATCCTGAGTTGGGTGGTGTAACTCTGGGGTGGAACTTGGTGCAGACGGCGCAAGACGAGCTCTTCGCGGCCATTGAGGGCACCGCGTTTCACACCCGCATCATTCTCGAGCGCATGGCCGAACATGGGGTTCCAGTGGACCGCGTGATCAACGCCGGCGGCATCCCGCAGAATAACGCCGTGCTCAACCAGGTGTATGCCAATGTGTTGAACAAGCCGGTGCTGGTGCCGGATGGAGTGCCAACCAGCCTGGGCTCAGGAATCTTTGCCCTGCTGGCGGCCGGAGCCTTTTCATCGCTGGAGGAAGCGCAGGAGAAGATGTGCCTCGCAGACAAGACCTATGCGCCCGACCCTGCGGCTGTGCCAGTTTATGAGGAGCTCTACGCGGCTTTCAAGACGCTTTACTTCGCGCTCGGCTCGCCGAATGCAGAGCCCGCGCAGTTGGGCCAAATCCTTCCGAAACTGAAAAATATTGCGGCGGAGGCCTCTGCTGCCAGAAAGAGTGAAGACTAATGTCACAGAAAATCATCGGCATCGACGTAGGCACGGGCGGTACACGCGCAGTTTTGGTCGACGAAAAAGGCACTCTGCTTGGGTCGGCAACGCATGAGCATGCGCCGTTCGCCTCGCCTCAGAATGGGTGGGCTGAGCAGGATCCGCGCGACTGGTGGAACGCATGCCAGAAGGCAATCGGCAAGCTGATGCAGCAGACTGGCGTTTCCAAGAGCGAGATCGCAGCGGTCGGACTGGCCGGGCAAATGCACGGTGCAGTTCTGCTCGACGAGAAGGATGAGGTTCTGCGGCCCGCGTTGATCTGGTGCGATCAGCGAACCGCGGAAGAATGCCGAGTGTTGAATGAAACGATCGGCGAACAGAAGATCGTCGAGCTGACTTCGAATCCAGCTCTGCCAAACTTCACGCTGACCAAGCTCATGTGGGTTCGCACGCATGAGCCGGAGATTTGGAAGAAATTCCGTTCGTTTCTTTTGCCCAAGGATTACGTCCGCCTGCAGATGACAGGCGTGCGCGCGATTGACGTCTCTGACGCGTCGGGTACGCTGCTGCTCGATGTCGCCCATCGCCGCTGGTCCAAGGAGATGGTCGAAGCCACGCATCTTGATCCCAGTTGCCTACCCGAGGTCTTTGAATCACAAGAGGTCGTGGGGAGAATCACCGCCAGTGCCGCGCATGTGACAGGATTGGCCGAGGGCACGCCGGTGGTCGCCGGAGCTGGAGACCAGGCCGGGGGCGCTATCGGTATGGGTATCGTGAAGGCAGGCGATGTGAGCGCGACGATCGGGACTTCAGGCGTTGTCTTTGCTGCGACAGATCAGCCTTTCCTCGATCCGAAAGGGCGCTTGCACACCTTCTGCCACGCGATTCCAAATCGCTGGCATGTCATGGGTGTGACTCAAGCAGCGGGACTTTCATTGCGCTGGGTTCGCGACACGTTTGGGACCATCGGGAGCACGACCGGCGATCCGTACGACAGTCTTACCAAGGAAGCCGCGGCGATCCCTGCTGGAGCCGATGGCGTCCTATGGGCTCCGTATCTGATGGGAGAACGGACGCCACATCTCGACTCGGATGTGCGAGCCGCGTTGATTGGACTGGCAGCCAGCCACGGCCGCGGTCATATCATTCGCGCTGTTCTTGAAGGTGTGGCCTTTAGCTTGAAGGATTCGCTCACCATCTTCGCCGAGATCGGCGTGCCGGTGAATGACATCCGTTTGGGCGGAGGCGGCGCGCGTTCACCACTTTGGCGTCAGATCCAGGCCGACGTTTACGCACAGCCGGTCTCGTTGCTCACGGCAGAAGAAGGCTGCGCTTATGGATCAGCGGTGCTCGCCGGAGTCGGTGCGGGCATCTGGCAATCGGTCGACGCGGCCTGCGCTCAGATCGTGAAAGTGGCGTCGGTCGTCGACGTCAACAAAGCTTCTTCCCACAAGCTCCAGGAACAATACAAGCTTTATCGGGCGATCTATCCTGCGCTCAAACAGATTCGATAGCCGCATGTCTTATTTCTCCGGGGGCACCGATTGTTTCGTCGGTTCGCCCTTGGAGGAAGGACCGCTTATTTTGTCAACCAATGCAGAATCGGTAGCCCTGGTGATACTGCTTGCCTTATCGAGCTCCGCCTTGGATTCGTCTTTCTTACCCATGGACCGATAAAGCCGCCCCAGCCGCCAATGGACGTTCACGTCCTCTGGGGCCATACGCTCTGCCTCCTTCAACTCCTTGAGTGCGTCGTCCTGACGGCCCGTATCGGCATAGACAATGCCCAGGTCGAGATGGGCCATCTCTTGCGTTGGGTCGATCCGCCGAGCATTCTCGAGAAGCGGCAGGGCAATCTCCGGATGCTTTAACTCCATCTGAGTATCTCCCAGGTAGAGCATGGCCTGAACATGGCTGGGATTGTTATTGAGCTCGGCCTCAAACTCGCTCGCTGCCTCGGCATACTGCTTTTGCATCCACAATAAATAGCCCAAGCCGAAGTGCGCGTCAGACGCCTTGGGATCCGCCTTCACCGCGGCGCGAAACTGCTGAATTGCCCCTGGGGTGTCTTTCTTGGCATCCAGCGCCTCACCAGCCAGCATGTCGGCCTCCGCCGATTCGGCATTCAGTGTCAGGATCTCATGATAGGTATCCAGAACGCATTGATATTGCTTGGACCACATGCAACTATGCGCCAGGGATAACCGCAGCGGAAGATTCTGCTGGTCGCTCGCTGTTGCCTGTTTAAGATAGGGAACCGCCTCGGTGAACTCTCCAATGCTATAGTGCGCCATCCCCAGCAGAATGGTTAGCCGCGCAGCTTCCGGGGAGCCAGGAGGCTGGCTCTTGAGCAGCGGCGCAAACTCCGAGACCGCCGCTTTCCATTGGCCGTCTTTGAAAAGCGCAAGGCCGAGGTTTAGCCGCAGGCCTGGAGTCGACGGGTTCAAGGCCAGAGCTTTGCGGTAGAGCGGCACCGCCTGCTTGTAATGCTCCTGGCGCGCTTCAAGCACGCCTAGGTGGGCGTAGGGCTCAGGAGTTGCGGGATGCGCCTTAAGAATCTCGCGCCACACTGCTTCGGCTTCTGAACTCTTCCCTTGCTGCTCCAGAGCTAGTGCGGTTTGTCTTTGATGATCCGCGTGCGGCGTTTGCCCTGCGCAATGAACAGCGGCCAGTACCAGACAAATCCCTAGTTGAATCGATTTTCTCATACGCTTCTATATTCATCGTAAAGGAAGTGGCGGTACTCACGATCATGCAAAAAGAAAGGGGCGCGGCAGGGAATGCCTGCCGCGCCCTGGTTGAGGGTTAAAGGTTAGAAGGTGAACTTGCCAGCCAGTTGCAGGTTGCGGGGATCCTGGGTGTTCGTGAGCGCACCAGATCCCGTGTCGACGCTGTTGAATTCGCTGTGGTTAAGCGTGTTGAACGACTCGAACTTGATCTGGAAGCCAACCTGCTCGTAGATTTGGAAGTCTTTGTAGAGCGAGGTTGTGAGGTTAAAGCGACCGGGCAGTGTCAAAGTGTCTCTGCCCCAGCTGCCAAAGCCCAGGTTCGTTCCGCCTTCCCAGACGGGGGTGACGTTGTCATCGATCCGGCTCGTGTCGAACCATTGCTTGACCGTCTTGGCGTAATGCAGCTTGACGCCGGGGTTGGTGATATTCGGATGGTTGGTGTAGCCGCCGCCCAAGCCGACGGGATCAACACCGCCATCGTTGAGGCCGACCACCTGGGGTACGCCGGTCTCCTTGACAAGGGTTCCCGCAAGCTGCCATCCGCCTGCGACGGTCTTGACCAATCCAGCGCTCTTCTTGAAGAAGGGCAGGTTGTAGACGTAGTTGGCGTTGAAGAGTTGGCGGCGATCGTAATCTCCCGAAGCCTTGTCGTACTTGAGATTCCAGGGGTTCTCGACATTGTTACGATCCTGAGATTGGATGTCGATGATGTGCGAGTAGGTGTAATCGAGCTCGCCGCTAAGGCCCCAGCGATTCTGGATGCGAACAGCCGTCTGGAGGCCGTTATAGTTGCCGGTGGCGACGTTCTGATCCTGAGTGATAGCGCCGTAGCCGGGGAATTGCCGGTAGGCGTTCATGCCGGCGGTGTTATTGAAGTTCAGACCGCAATTGCAACCAGCAACTTTGCGGGGGTCTTCCATGTCTGGTGCTGCTGAGGGCGCGGCCACATTCACGATGCCAATGTTGGTGGGCAAGCTGTTGAGCGCGGCGTTGATTATGTTCTGATGCCATTGCAGGTTGCCAACGTATTGGCCAACCCAAATGACAGAGGGCGAGATTTGATGCTGTACGCCGAGCGAGTACATAGCCACGGCGGGAGCTCTGAAGTCCTGTTGAGCGCTAACACCGTTGCCCGCAAAGATCAGAGATGTCGGCAAGACCACGTTGCCGGTGCTCCAGTTCGTCCCAGGTGCGCTGAAGTAGGGATCGCTCACGTTGAGCGCCGGATTGAAGGGCGCGGTAGTGGCGATGTTAAAGGCGGCGTTGCCCTGGAAGTGCTCGTAGAAGGTTCCGAAGCCGCCGCGGAGAATGGTCTTGCCGTTTCCGAAGAGATCCTCGGAGAAGCCAAGGCGGGGTTGCAGCGTCATGTAGTCGTTTTTAACCGTGCCCCTCGGGGTGCCCCCTTGACCGGCAATACGGATGCCGTTGACATAAGACTCAACAGCACCTGCGGTGCCTAAAGGTACTGCGACACTCGGGGTGGCATTCGGGTTGGCTTTCGTCGACGCCTGATAGTTAAACAAATTCGGGCTGGTCGAGCTGATGGAGCCGTCTGCGTTCCAGACCGGAAGTTCGGCCGCGCCGCCCTGGTAATAGGCTTGATCGAAGTTGCCAAGGAGGTTCTGGCGCTCCACTGTTTGCGGCATGGCGTCATAGCGGAGGCCAATCTGCAAGCTCAAGCGGGGTGTAACGTGCCAGTTGTCCTGAGCATAGCCGGAAGTCGTGTTGCTGTAGTAGTGGCGCAACCCGGCGGTCTGCGTCTGGGTGTAGTTGTTTGGAATGCCCAGAAGGGTGTCCATGAGCGTGTCACCCGACAACGAGCCAAAGCCGTAGCTGCCCTGCACATCGCTGTACAGAATCTGGTTCTTGGTGTAGCGGTTGTAGCTGAAGCCGAACTTCAAGGCATGCTTGCCCATGGTGTAGGAAACATCCACCTTGGGTGAATAGTCCTGGGCAGCATTGTGATAGGGTTCGGTGGCTGTCTGTTCCTGCTGTCCAAGGGTGCTGTCCCAAGTCATGTTGGGCCAGAGCGGCCGCTGGACGGTATAAGCCGCCACAACCGGACTAACGTTCCAGGAAGCGGGCAGGAAGGAGTTGGCGCTGGGTGTGATGTCGGCCCCATTGCCGTCATAGTTGATGCTGGCTTCCACCAGCAGGTCGGGATTGATGGCGCCGGTCAGCTTGATGGTCGCGCTGTGGGCCGGCGAGGAAAGAATACTGGTTAGGGTGTTGTAATCGCATCCGCACCAGCCAAGTTCCGGCTGGCCGTAGGTCTGATTCTGCGAGTCGACAATGTAGTGGCCCAGGATAGCCCACTTATCGTTGAAGTTGTGATCGATGCGGACGATGGTGTCGGTTACCTTTTGCGGGAGCGGGACGTCGGCAGCGTTCTTGCCCGTAGAAGGATCGGTTACTGGGGGAAGAACCGTGGTGAGGTAACTAACCGCGTTGGAATCGAACAAGGACTGAGGAATCAGGTTGTTTGGGAAAGCCTGTCCAGGCGTTAGACCCAATGGCTTCAACTTGTTCTCATAGTAGGCAGAATCTGCTGTGGGATTCTTGGGATCGCATCCAAGACATGCGACTTTTGGAACTACCAGGCCGGTAATCTTCTGCGAAGCAGCGTAGGCGGGGAGTACGTACTGGAGGCCTGTGACTCCGCCGATGGTCTGGATGTTGGCAGCGACGGGCTCATCCTTCGGGTCGATCGTGCGATTGTCGCTGGTTGCCACGCCAGAGGTTTTGCGCCACTCCTGGTTGAAGAAGAAGAAGGTCTTGTTCTTGTTGGAGTTGTAAACGTGAGGAATGTAGACCGGGCCGCCCACGTTGAAGCCGTAGACATTGTAATGCGTCGCCGTACGGCAACCAAAATACCCAGGGCTACCGCAAGGGTTGGCAGCATCGGGCGCTATATTGCCATTCTTGTTGAGCCAAGAGTTGGCGTTGTAAGCGGTGGCGCGATTTTCTTCCCAGCCCGAACCGTGGAAGGCCTTGGTGCCGCTCTTCAGCGACATGCTGATGGTGGCGCCGGAGGAGATGCCGTAGTCGGGAGGATAGTTGGAGGTCATCATCTGGAATTCAGCGATGGCGTCCTGTGAAGGCTGAATCTGCATACCGCCGCCGCCGCCGCGGTCAGCCGACTCGCCGCCGTCGATCAGCCAGATATTGTGGGCCTCGCGAAGGCCGTTGAATTCGAGGCTCCAGTCGGCGCCAAACGATCCAAGTGAGTTGCTGTCAGGCAGTTTGGAACTGACGCCCAGACCAAGAGCGGCCAGAGCGGCAAAGTTGCGGTTCTCGGTGGCGATCGAGGTGATCACTTCCGAGGTGATCAGGGTGCTGATCACGTTAGAGTCGGTTTGCACTGCCAGGGCATCAGCTTCCACGCTGATGGTCTCGGTCTCTTTGCCCAGCGTGAGCTTCACGTCGACGCGGAAGGTGCCGGAAACGTTGACGACGACGCCGCTCTGAACGTACGACTCAAAGCCCTTGGCTGTGACTTTAACGTTGTAGTTTGCGGGGTTCAATCCGGCGAAGTCATACAGGCCGGTGGGCCCGCTGACTGTCTCGCGCACAAAGCCGGTTGCCGGGTCGGAGAGAGTTACATTTGCTCCTCCGACGACCGCTCCGGTCTGATCTGTAACGATGCCGGTGATTTCAGAGTTGGCCTGCGCGAATGCTCCTACGCATGCCAAAACGAAAAACAACGGCAACAGGAAAAACCTGTATCTCGCTTGTCTCATGTGACCATCCTTTTCAAAGTTGGTTCTGTTTGTGTTTTCGTTCTTCGATCGCTTCCCTGTAGTCAGGAATGAAGCCAGATGAAGAGCATCGGAAAATTGTCAAGAGAACATTTCAAATTGCTCCACAATCCTTCAAATCGTCTGCCCGCCCTTCCGGTCAACTTCACGGTGTCTCCGCCGGAAGCGCCGCCAGCCTCGAATCGTGCTGGAGTGCGGTGTACTTCTGTACTTCTGTTCGCTGCCGGTAGCTACTTTCCTCTATCCGGTAAATCGCTTGGTTCCAGCCCGTCCGCCCGGCTTGAATCTTTCAATCAAGGCTCCGGATGGTCCCAATTTCTCCGTGGTTTGGAAGAGAAAAACCCCACTTCTCCGCTTTTTAGAATTCTCGCACTTAAACGATTAAGCGCATCACGCACGTCGCCTAGGCATACCGCGAGAAAACCTCTTTCCACTGAGACGGGCACATTACACGCCCCAGGAGGTTTCGTTGTCAAGGGCTTTTTATTCTCACCCCGGAAAGCGCCTTACTCCGCCATGCAAAACCTTTATTACCAACGATTTATTCGTAGATCTCTTTTACGATAATCTGAGTCTAAATTGCCCCAAACGGCGCAAATTGTGCCCAACGGGCCTTAGGCCCAAACGCGGAGGTTTGGCTGAATACATCAAGTGGGACGAGTTTTCCACATGGGGCGCGTTTGAGCGTTCTCGGGGCCATTTTTCCCAAAATGGGCATTAAGGGGATTTGCAAATCGGGGGTAGCGTGCAAAAGCACTAGGTGAAACAGCCAAAAATAAGGGGTGCCCACCGCCTGGAAGCGATTCTCCGCCTCAACGATGGGCACCCTTTTGTTCCGGTAAAAGCTGGGAAGAGCTACCAGTTCTTACGCCGCTTTGACGTCGCTCGCCGACCTGACCCGGAAGCGCTTCATCTGGATCGACAGCGTGCGCTCGATCTTTTTCAGGTCGCCCCGCTCTGCCGGACCGGCAAATGTTGAAGCAACGCCGTGCGCCGAAGCGCGGCCTGTGCGGCCAACGCGATGGACAAAATCCTCGGCCATCTTGGGCATGTCGAAGTTGATTACGTGGGCCACGTTTGCCACGTCGATACCGCGAGCAGCCACGTCCGTCGCAACCAGCACGCGGTGACGGCCCTCAGAGAAGCTGCGCAGCGCCTGATTGCGCTGGGCCTGCGAGCGATCGCCGTGAATCTGCGTCGCCGAGTGTCCCGAGCGGACCAGCCTACGCGCTACGCGGTCTGCGCCATGCTTGGTGCGCACAAAGACCAGGAAGCTGCCTGTCTCCGCGCCTAGCAGGTGTTCGAGTAGCTCCTGCTTCTTGTCCGGCTCGACTTCAAAGGTACGCAGTTCGACGTTTTCGGCGGGCTTGAGCACGGAGCCAATCTCGACCCGCACTGGATTGTTGAGGTACTTGCGCGCGACTTCTTTCACAGCGCCTTCGAGGGTGGCGGAGTAGCAGAGCGTCTGGCGCACGGCCGGCAGCGTGGTCGCGATGCGCGCGATGGCAGGCTGGAAACCCATATCGAGCATCCGGTCCACTTCGTCGAGGACCAGGATCTTGACACCTTCGAGACGAATCATCTTGCGCTTGAGGAAGTCCTCGAGGCGTCCGGGCGTGGCGACGATCAGGCGCGCGCCGCGGCGAATGGCCTCCAGTTGCGAGCGCTCGGCCAGCCCGCCGACCACCAGGGCCACGGTCTGCGAAGAGTTGGAACGAATCTTGAGAAAGGCCTGCTCCACCTGCATGGCCAGTTCGCGCGTCGGCAGGCAGATCAGAGCCTGCGCGCCTTTGCCTTCAGCCTTCTGCATCATTTCAACAATCGGAATGAGATAGCCCAGCGTCTTGCCGGTCCCGGTCTGCGCCGTGGCCAGCACGTCTCGGCCTTCAAGAGCCGGAGGAATGCAGCCGGCTTGCACTGGTGTGGGAGTTTCAAAGTTATTAGCGTTGAGCCTCGCCATCAAGGCGGGCGAAAGAGAAAACTCGGAAAACAGTGTCGTCAAAATAGAGTCATTTCCTGTGGCTTCCGGAGCCGTCCCTAGTTTCGGACCAGCCTGCAATCGGAAGCGGACTTGCGAGGCGCGCGAACTCACAAAAAGAGCGCGGGCCTGCGTATCAAATTTTGCGTAAGGGAGAACCGAAGAGTCGAGCTAAGACTGGCCCATTATGTTCGAGGGCCCGGAGCTGCCACACGCTACATCATCGCCAGACGGCACAATGCCGAACGGCACCACGCTCCTGCTTGCTCCCGGTTCATACGCCTGATCTCAATCAAGGATACAAAGGCGTTTGGCTCTTGGACCATTGTTGGGTCCAAAGCAGAGTCACCGGGCTGGAGACTCAAGTGGTCACGCTGTAGGGGCTTGGGGGAAATCTGTGCTGGGCAAACTTGCCTTGATAGGGCTCGCTGCCGCTCACGGCCAAATCACTGAGCGCAAATACAGTGTAGCACGGCAAGGCAGTAAGAAGCAGTCGTCACCGCCATTGCGATCTTGGTGCAGTCTCCAGTTAGCCGGCAATGAAGGAATAGCCGGAGATCTTAGGCGCTCTTTTGTGGCGCGAACGATCACCTTTATCGCTTGTCGATGCCGAGCGCAAGCCGTCTCTCACCGATGAACGACGGACCTTGCCGGTCATCATCGCAAGTCCACCACGCATCCATCGGGCCTCTGAATATGTCCTGTGGTAATTTGCGTTTCGCGGTTCCGTTTTCCCAAACTGTGACGCACAGGGTAGGATCCTGGGATATACCCGCGAGGCCTGATAACGCATCACTCCAGCGTTCGTCTGGGCTTCGGCCGTCTTCGGTTTCAATATAACGCATCGCTTCTTTCCCGAATGTCTCGTACCTGACAAGCGAAATGAGCGCTGCGATTCGAGTGTTCTGAAAGCGAGTCGGCCGAACCATCTTGCCCTCGCCCACTAGAAACTTCGATTCCATCCTTGAACTATCAGCTGTGCCGGAGACTGGGTCGAACGGAATTGTAAAGCCTAGGTTCCCATACATTGCGCCGAGCATATCGCGAGGCTCCATCAGATTTACGAAGCTCCCCGGGGGCGCGTATAAGACGAGCACACACAGTTTCTCGGCAAAGTCCTTGAATTTGCGTTGTCCCTCCTCGATGTGGTTTCGAATGGGTAGATATGGATCGAACGCGCCGGCCGATCCCGCTGGAGGGGGGCAGTTAATGTCCTTCACCTCAAAATAGATCGTTCCATGCGTGGGGTGATCAACGACGTAATCAATCAGCTTGTTCGTGAAACTGAGCGGTGGCTCGTGTTCAAAGGCAATGTCATGTCCGTCCAGATACTCCTCGAAAGCGAGTTCTCCCGGTGTCTTCGGATTCATGACAAATAGACCTTCGTGCTCAATCGTGTTGACCCGTTTGCCGGTCACCCGTCAACGGTGCGCCTGAGGACGCCGCCTTCAGAATAACTCCAGTATCTCGGTCGGTTGACCCCAATTCGGAAACTGCGCCTAGGAAACACGCAGAATGCAGTCCGCCCGCAACACGTAAAATACTCCTTAGGGAGAACGAATGTCGCAGCCCTTCATCGTCGATCACGCCGCAAAGCCCGGCACTACCGCTGAAGCGGAAGCCAACCAAAGCCTCGATCCCTCCAATCCTTCTGACTGGAGCGAGTTCCGCGCTCAGGCCCATCGCATGTTGGACGACATGCTCGGCTATGTCGAGAACATTCGCGAGCGGCCGGTCTGGCAGCCGATTCCAGCGGCTGTGCGCGCGCACTTTCAATCTCCCGCGCCACGGCAGGGTGAAGATCTCGCTGCGGTTCATGCCGAGTTCATGCGCGAGGTGCTGCCCTATACACAGGGCAACGTGCATCCCGGCTTCATGGGCTGGGTCAATGGCGCGGGCACGCCGGTGGGTATGGTCGCCGAAATACTCGCTGCCGGATTGAATGCCAACTGCGGCGGCCGCGATCATATTCCGGTCGAGGTCGAGCGGCAGGTGACGCGCTGGGTGGCCGAGATCTTCGGCTTTCCTGAAGACGCGAGTGGATTGTTCGTCACCGGAACCTCAATGGCAAATCTGATCGCTGTGCTCATCGCCCGCGACGTCGCGCTGGGCTTCAATGTGCGCACCAACGGCGTGGCCGCGGCACCCAGGCATTTGACCGCATACACGTCTACCTCCGTTCATAGCTGCGTGCCCAAGGCGATGGACATCGCCGGCCTGGGCAGCGATGCGCTGCGCCTCATTCCCACCGACGCTGGCTTCCACATCGATCTTGCCGCGCTTGCCGAAGCCATTCAACGCGACCGCGAGGCCGGCCTGACGCCGTTCCTCGTTGTGGGAACAGCAGGAACCGTGAACGCCGGAGCCATCGACGATCTGGCCGGTCTGGCCGACTTATGCCAGCGCGAGAAGCTATGGTTTCACGTCGACGGAGCCTTTGGCGCTCTGGCCAAGTTCGCCCCCGATCTCGCTCCCAAGGTCAACGGCATCGAACGCGCCGATTCCATCGCCTTCGACTTCCACAAATGGGGACAGGCGCCCTACGATGCCGGCTTCATCCTGGTGCGCGATGCTGTGGCGCACAAAAACACGTTCGTTGCGCCGGCAGCCTACCTGCAGCGCGCCAAGCGCGGTCTGGCTGCGGGTTCGCCGTGGCCCTGCGACTTCGGACCGGATCTCTCACGCGGCTTTCGCGCATTGAAGGTCTGGTTCACGTTGAAGGTCTATGGCATCGACGCGCTGGGAGCGTCTATCTCGCGCAGTTGTGCGCTGGCGCGCTATCTAGAAAGCCGCATCGCCGAAACACCGGAACTGGAATTGATGGCTCCGGTCGAATTGAACATTGTCTGCTTTCGCTACCGGACGGAAGCCTCGAAGCAGGACGCCTCCGCCACAGAAGACCCCGAGCGCTCGAATCGGATCAATGACGAGATTGTGATTCGGCTACAGGAGGCGGGAGTTGTCGCGCCATCCACAACAAGGATCAGAGGCCGACTGGCGATTCGCGCCGCAATCGTGAATCACCGCACCAGCCGCATAGAGATTGATGCGCTCGTGGAAAACACACTAGCGCTCGGACGGACTCTCTGATCGAGAATCTCTTACGCCGGAGATGTACTGCTGCTCGAAATAGGCCTCTGTTTCGAGCGAAGAAAGCCTAGAGGAATCTGGGAAAGCACGAACAATAAAAGAGCATATGGCCAGGCAAGCACGTTAAACCCGACAAGCGATCCACACAGGATCGCCGGAACAATGAGTGAAAGACTAAAGGCCCACCGCGATAAATCGGCGTTACGCGAGCGACTCGCCGCACACTGAATCCACTCGCCCATTACCAGAAGTGAAATAAGATTAGCGATGGCCGAAACCGCGCCCTTGTCCACCTTTAGATAGAGGTCAGTGAGCCAACCATACAAGAGTGCACTTACCAAAAGATGAATCAAATACTCCGTGCGTCCAACAGTTTCAGCCCGCCAATGTATGAATGGCTTCATTTCGTATCTCCGCCACTTTTCCTGGACTTAGAAAAGACACAACTATAGCAATTCAAGCCCGCTCTTCCAGCCGGGCGACAGACTGCTGAAAAATGCGCTCGAGTTCCGCTGCGTTCTCTCCCGGCGCTGCACTGCCCACCTCAGCAGAGCGAGCGATGCGCGCATCGGGAAAGCCCAGCCGCCGCTTCAGCGAGAGTATCTCCTCAATCTTCTCTTCAGGAATGGCACGCAGCGGCTGCCCGATCTGCTTGGCGAGCAAGTAGGTCTTGCAGCATGTCTCGAAGATCTCCGTCAGCCACTCGGCGTGAGTTACAGTGTCTGCCCAGCAGACGATGCCGTGGTTGGTCAGCAGAATGGTGTTGTGATCTTCGACAAAAGGCAGCACCGTCTCGGCAAAGGCCTGCGTGCCGGGAGTCTCGTAAGGCGCAACCGCTGCCGGGCCGATGAAGATCTCGTACTCGGTAATGAGTCCATTGGGCGGCGTGGCGCCGGCGACGGCAAAGGCTGTGGCATAAGGCGGATGGCAATGCACCACGGCGCGCGCGCGAGGATTGGCCTTGTATATCTCCAGATGCAGCAGCAGTTCGCTGGTGCGTGTACGGTCTCCTGCAAGGATGTTGCCGTTGAGATCAGAGAGGCAGATGTCGGCCGGCACCAGGTCGTCTTTGCTGACCATGGTGGGGGTGCAGAGCACATATTGCGAGCCCAGACGGACGCTGATATTGCCGCCGTTGCCGTCCACGTATTGCCGCTGCCAGAGCTTGTGCCCGGCGCGAATGATCTCCTGACGAAACGCCTCGGCCTCAGGGGAGCTCGCAGCAGCCAGAGGCGAATCTTCCGCGAGCGCCTGTGCCTTCCAGACGAAGCTGACCTCAGGGCTGGCCTGTCCCGCTTCCCCGCCCTGCTCCACAGGCGAAACCGTCGTCTGCTCCGTCATCTTTGACCTCACGCTTCGACGCGATGGCCGGAGTTTGGACAAGCCCCGGCCTTCCATTCAAATTATATAGAACACTATTCACAGGCGCTCCGATGGACTTCGATCAAGTGGGAGTGGGGCATAGGGCGTGCGGTCTTTGCTGCGTCGAAGGCCGCGAATGAGTCTAATCCGCATTCAGCAGATTGCTCTGCAAGGCCTCCAGCAGCTACCGACGCGGTGCTAGACTTGAGTCGTTAATGTTTGAACAAAACTCAATCGGCAAGCGGGACCAAGTCCGCATCCGATGGGAACAAGGAGAGACCAGCGACAATCGATGTCTCCCTGTTACGTGGTGCGGGGCCTATCGTCGCCGAGAAACTACATTCACTCGCGGGTTCACTGCTTTTTAATATCTTGTGGCCAACAAGGTGACTTGCAATGATCGAATGGACGCGCAGGGTTTCCTTACTTCGCATCGCCGTTGAATTATCCGCGTTCGCGGTCGCCGCCGCACTCACGGCGCAGACGGCTCCTGTGCCGAGCGCTCAGAATCCCGGCATTCAGACGCCGGGCGTGCAGGCGCAGGAGTGGAAGAGTTACAGCTATCCGGCGGATGGATTCAGCGTCTCGTTCCCGTCCCAGCCCCAGTTCGAAAAAAAGCAGTTTTCCAATGGAAAAGGCTCGTTCGAACTGCGTTCTTATGTCGCGCAGATTTCGCCTGTGGCGTTGTTCGTCGGTGTTTGCGACTACGGCTCCGCAGCTTCGGGCAAGACAGCGGACGAGATGCTTCAAGGGGCGAAGAATGGCGCCATCGCCAATTCCAACTCGCGCCTGCTGAATGAAAAGACGATTCCTTTCGGCACGCATCAGGGCATCGCCTTTGACGGCGAAAGCGAGGCTGCCCACTTCTCGTTCCGCATCTATTTGGTGGACACAACCCTCTACCAGACGCTGGTCGTATACCCCGTCGACAAACCCTTTGACGACGCCGCGCGTTTTCTTGATTCATTTCAGCTGATCGCGCGGGCCGCCAAGTAGGCTCAATCCGATTTGCCTTCCTCGGACGGACAGGCGGCCGGCCTGACGGCGAGGACGCGGCAACGACGCTCCCCTACCGCGCTCCATGCCAAAGCCATCTCGCTCTCCATGTAGGCGCAATCGCCGGTTTCGAGCACTTCACTCATCCCACCCGCGTCCAACTGCAAAGCGCCTTCCAGCACATACACAATGCCGCTGGCCCCGCGGCATGAGTCGCTGATGCAGGATGAACCGCCGGCCGGAAACTCCATCATCTGAGCCACCAATCGGGTTCCATCCGCGAACGCGTTCAACGGTGTGACCTTCACTGACTCCAGACCGCGGCTGTCGCCCAGCAGGTGAGCTTTGCGCGTGATCGAGAGCGTGTGTTTTCCAGGTTCGGAAAAGAAGAAACTCATACCGACGCCGTAAACCCGGCTGATGGTCGCCAGTGTCGACAGGGTGGGTATCATGCGGTCCGTTTCGAGTTTAGACAGTAGCGCGGTTGACAGCTTGGTTTCGGCGGCCAGACGCGAAAGCGTGAGACGTTTCTGTGTCCGCAGCGAACGTAACTTCATTCCAATGCAGTAGGACTCGAGAGACCACTGCGCGTACGATACAGGTTTACTCATGACAGTCTTTCCCCACCCTGAACGACACTTGAGCCCTGATTGACACAGGCGCGACAGGAATTTAGATGCAAATGATCTGCTACCAGCCTGACAGCGAATGACACTCCGAAGGCTGATTAAAGTATGAAGTTTTTCTGAAGGTACCTGCCTTTTTCCGTATCCCTAGCAGTTTCAACATCATCAAACATGCGATCGGATCGACCGGAAACAGCTTCTGCTCGACTCCACTCTGCGGCTTATTTCAAATCAAAGGACTCTCCCATGACTCTGCGCTTTCCGTTGCGTATCGTTTCCTCTCTGCTCGCGTGGTCATTCGCTGCAATGCTGGCAGCCCCCAGACTCGATGCCGACACCGTCGTACTCAACAATGGAGACAAGATGACCGGAACGGCGATCAAGCTGGAGGGAGGCAAGCTCACCTTCAAGACCGATTATGCAGATGCAATCGTCATCGCCTGGAAGGAAGTGGCGAAGTTGACGACCAGCCAACCCCTGATTCTTTCAAGCTCTAAAGGAAGCCTGAGCATCACGTCCCTCGAACGCACACCCGCGGGAATCATCGTCAGTAGCGCCTCCGGCCCATCGACGATGGACGAGGCATCCGTGACCGTGCTGCGCTCTCCCGCCGACCAGAAGACCTATGAGGAGTCTTTGCACCCGAATTGGGGACATG
>Ga0187890_10001682_pt1 | contig 15730 bp, 17 predicted proteins | sample June2016WEW_21_1_FD_133005 | JGI IMG/M metagenome (GOLD analysis project Ga0187890, IMG submission 133005) | Peatland microbial communities from SPRUCE experiment site at the Marcell Experimental Forest, Minnesota, USA - June2016WEW_21_10 | ecosystem: Environmental > Terrestrial > Soil >... | reverse complement strand
TGAGCACGCGTTTCGCGCGCACGGCCGCGAGATACTGGGTCATGCCGATCGAGTTGAAGGAATGGCTGTCGGAGTCCTCCCCGACGAGACCCTTCAGCTCGTCGGCGAGTTGCCGCCGGCTCTTGAGCGCGGTAACCAACCCGCGCTGCAAGGCGAGTTTTGCTGCGTCGCCGTTCGCGGCGGCAAGTGCCGCCGGCGCCTCGTTGACGTAGTCATCGAGCGCCGTCGGCTTGAGCGATCGCGCGCGGGTCACGTCCTGAGTGTAGGAGCTCCACAACGAATTGAGCCACACCCCGCTTTCCTCGCGCTCGCTCGGCGCCATGTCGCTTCGCGAGAACTGATCCGTATAGCTCTTGAAGGTGCCGGCACGGAAGACATTGACGTCCACGCCGAGCTTGTCGATGGCATCCTTCAGAAACATCCGGTAGTAGCTGAAGCCATCGACGTAGACGAGCCCGAGCGGATCGAGATACACCTCGCCCGCCTGCGCGGCGAGGTAATACTGCGTCTGATCGAGCGAGTCGCCTACCGCGACCACGCGCTTGCCTGCGGCCCGGAAATCGCGCAGGGCGGCGCCGATCTCCTGCAGCTTTGAAAGACCCGACGAGGATAGATTGCCGAGGTCGAGCACGATCAGCTTGATGCGCGAGTCGGTCTTGGCCGAGCCGATGGCATCGATGACGTCGCGCAGCAGGGTCTCTGGGGCCGGCCCGCCCGAAGCCTGTCCGAAGGCGCGGCGCAGGGGATCGCTCGACAGCTGCTCGACGAGTTCGCCCTCGGGCGCGATCACGAGCGCCGCGGTGTGCGGCACGGAGGGAATGGACGTATGCAGGGCCGCGAGCACGAAACCAAAAATGATCAGCAACAGGATGAGATGAAGGACCTTGCGTACGCCCTCCAACATCCGCCACACGAGTCCGAAGAAACCCATCAGCGCCTACCTGGCCTCAGCCCGAAACCGCGTGTCCGGCAAGTCACGAACCGCGGCTGCCCATGCGAGCTAGATCTTCTCGTCGATGCGTGCTGCCTTGCCGGACAGATCGCGCAGGTAATAGAGCTTGGCGCGACGCACCGCGCCGCGGCGCTTCACGCTCACTTCGCTGATCGACGGACTGAACGTCTGGAACACGCGCTCGACGCCCTCGCCATGCGATATCTTACGCACGGTGAAAGACGAGTTGAGCCCGCGGTTCTTCTTGGCGATCACCACACCTTCGTAGGCCTGTACGCGCTCGCGGTCGCCTTCGACCACCTTCACTTGCACCACCACCGTGTCACCAGGGTTGAACTCCGGAAGCTTGCGCGTGGACCGCTCGGCGTTCAGTTCTTGAATGATCTTGTTCATAGCTCTCATCCTCGTCCTAACAATCAGTCACTCGGCCCGCGCCGCTCCCGGAGCAAAGCTCGCTCGAGCTTGAACTCCTCGAGCAACGCGCCCTCCTCGTTCGACAGGCCGCGGCGCTCGAGCAACTCCGGACGCCTGAGCCAGGTGCGGCCCAATGCCTCCTTCAGCCGCCAGCGGCGGATCGCGGCATGGTCGCCCGAAGCCAGGACCTCCGGCACCTCGTGCCCGTCCACCGAGATCGGCCGCGTGTAGTGCGGCCAATCCAGCAGCCCGTCGCTGAACGACTCCTGCAGCGCCGACTCCTCGCTGCCGAGCGTACCCGGCAAAAGTCGGGCGATCGCATCGATCACCACTAGCGCGGGCAACTCGCCGCCCGTCAAAACATAATCGCCGATCGACCATTGCTCGTCGATCTCGTACGCGACGAACCGCTCGTCGACCCCTTCATAGCGGCCGGCCACGAGGATCAACCCCGGCTGGTCGCGCGCCTCGCGTGCCCGCTGCTGGTCGAAGCGCACGCCATCAGCGCCCAGATACACCGCGCGCGTGCCCGCAGGCATCGTCGCCCGGGCCGCCCGGAGCGCATCGCGCAACGGCTCGACCTTCAGCACCATCCCCGGGCCGCCGCCGTACGGACGATCGTCCACGGTGCGGTGCACATCGTGCGTGTGCTCTCGAGGATCGAAATACGTCACCTCGAGCACGTCCCGTTCCACGGCTCGACCCAGCACGCCGTGCACCATGGCCTCGCGCAGCATGGAAGGGAACAGAGAAACCACCGCGATACGCATTACTTACCGCTAATCGGCCGGTTCTTCCCAGTCCACCACGATCCGCCGCGCCTCAAGATCCACGCGGCGCAAGTGCTGCGGCACGGCCGGCACCCAATACTCCCGCGTGCCACGCACCACCATGAGCGCGTGCGCCGGAGTTTCAACGAAGTGCGCGACCACCCCGAGGGGATCGCCCGCCAAATTCACCACTTCACACCCGAGCAGGTCGGCTCGGTAGAAGTCCCGCGCCGCGCATGGCGGCAGCTCCGTTCGCGACACGGCGACCGCCGCACCCCGCAACGCCTCGGCCGCGGTCCGATCGGGGACCCCGGCCAGCTTGACCGTCAGCGCACCTCCGCTACGACCCGTAGCCTCCACCGCATAATCTCGCCAGGCGCTGCCCTGGCGCAGCCTCAACGTGCGGTGCTCGAACAATCGCTCGGGCGGCTCGGTGTAAGAGTGCAGCTTCACCCAACCGCGGACACCGAAGGGCGCGCCGACCTGCCCCAGTTCGATGAGCGCAGAATCCTCTCCGCTCACCGCTCTGCCTCGAGCCCCTTCGGGACCCTCAGGCGGCCTGTTTGCGATAGACGGTCAAAAGCTGCTTGACCCGGTCAGACATATGCGCGCCTTCCTTGAGCCAGTGCTCGATGCGCGCCACGTCCAGGCGCAGCTTGATCTCGGCGCCGCGCGCGACCGGATTGAACAGTCCGACGCTCTCCAGGCTGGTGCCACCCTGCCGCTTGCGGCTATCGGTCACCACCACATGATAGAACGGCGTCTTCTTGCCGCCTCGTCGAGTCAACCGGATCGTCACCATCGTGCTTCCACCCTGCAATGCCAAGCCGTCAATTGTAATGAGTTTGCCGGCTTCAGGGCAAGAAATCAGAAGCGCGGGCCCATTCCGGGCGGCAGGCGGCCGCCCATGCCCCGCATCAGATTCTTGAGCATGCCGCCCTTCATCATCTTTTTCATGGTTTTTTGCATTTGATCGAACTGCTTGAGCAGCCGATTGACCTCGGGCAGCGGCACCCCCGCTCCTGCTGCAATGCGACGCTTGCGCGAGGCATCGATGATGTCCGGACGGCGCCGCTCGCGCGGCGTCATCGAGTCGATGATCCCCATCTGGCGTTTGATGACCTTCGGGTTCACGGCGCCGGCTGCTGCGGCCGCGTTCGCCTGCAGCTGTGCGGGTAGCTTGTCCATGACCGCGGACATACCGCCCATTTTTTGCAGCTGGCTCAGCTGATCACGCAAATCCGCGAGGTCGAAGGACTTGCCCTTGCTGATCTTCTTGGCGAGCTTTTCCGCCTTCTCCTGGTCGACCTGCTCTTGGACTTGCTCGACCAGCGACAGCACATCGCCCATACCCAAGATGCGCGAGGCGATGCGCTCGGGCTGGAAGAGCTCGAGCGCCTCGGACTTCTCGCCGGTGCCGACGAACAGGATGGGCTTCCCCGTTACCTGGCGGACCGATAGCGCCGCGCCACCGCGGGCATCGCCGTCGGCCTTGGTCAGGATGACACCGGTAAGGCTCAGGGTGTCGTTGAACGCACGGGCCGCGTTCACGGCATCCTGGCCGGCCATGCTGTCGACGACGAACAGGCGTTCGTGAGGCGTGAGCGCCGTCTCGAGCTCGCTCACTTCCTTCATCATCTCGTCATCCACGTGCAGGCGCCCGGCCGTATCGATGATGAGCACGTCGTAGGCCTGGAGCGTCGCCTGATTGAGCGCGCGGCGCGCGATCGCGACCGGCGCCTCGGCCGCATCGGCGGGGGCGAACCCCGCGCCCACTTGCGCTGCGAGGGTCTCGAGCTGCGCGATCGCCGCCGGACGGTACACGTCGGTGCTGACGAGGAGCACCTTCTTGCGCTGCTTCTCCATCAGCCAGCGCGCAAGCTTGCCGACCGTGGTGGTCTTGCCCGCGCCCTGAAGCCCCGCGAGCATGACGACCACCGGTCGTTGCGCCCGCAAGTTGAGGCCCGTGCTCGGCTCGCCCATGAGGCGCACCAGCTCCTCGTGCACCACTTTGATGAAGGCCTGTCCAGGAGTGAGACTCTTGGTGACTTCCACCCCCACGGCCCGGCTCTTGATCGCCTCGGTAAAGCTCTTCACCACCGGCAGCGCAACGTCGGCATCGAGCAGCGCGAGACGGACCTCGCGAACGGTGTCGGCGATATTGTCCTCGCTCAGGTAACCGCGGCCTGAGAGAGCGTTGAGTGCGCGGGTAAGTCCCGCTGTTAGACGGTCGAACATGAGCAAATGATAGCGCATAGGCACGCGCTAGGCGCGCCCTCACGCCTTGTGTCATGATCCGTCTCAGCCGTGATCCTCCGCATCCCGCCGTGATTTTCCGCATCGTTCTATTCGCGCTGTACGCCGCCGGGGCATGGCTGATGCTGCGAAGTGTCAGCAATTCCCGTCTCGGAGTCCTCGCCTGGGTCGTCATGCTCGGCGCCATCGGCGCACACACCGAGGCGATCGTGCGGCTCATGCATTACCTCGGGCCCTATTCCATCGGATTGCTCGAGGCGATCTCGATGCTGGGCTGGACACTCGCGGTGGTGGCATGCTTCATTGCCGCGGAGCCGCGCAACCGCGCCATCGCCGCCATATTGCTCGGACTCGCGGCGCTCGACGCATCGCTCACGGGCATCGGACACACCTTCGCCGAGGAGACGGCGCCCGGATGGGAGCTCACCGCACACATCTTGTTGTCCATGGCCGCGGCGGCGCTGTTGCTCGCGGCCGCCGTGACCGCCCTCGTGCTCGTGTTTCTCGATCGGCGCCTGCGCACCCGACGCGTCGCGCATCTGTCCACGGTCCTGCCGCCGCTCGATGCACTCGAGAAGGTGATGTTCCGGCTGATCGGCACGGGCTTCGTAATCCTCACTTTTGCCCTGCTCACCGGGTTCGTGTTCGTCACCGACCTGCGCGCCCAGCATCTCGAGCACAAGACCATTCTCTCGTGCATCGCCTGGGTGCTGTTCGGGGTGCTCCTCATCGGGCGCACGCGCTACGGCTGGCGCGGCCGGCCGGCGGTTCTCTGGACGCTCAGCGGATTCGGCTTTCTGATCCTGTCATACTTTGGCTCGAAGTTCGTGCTCGAGTACGTGCTGGGACGGCATTGGGGCTGACCTAAGAGCCAATGCCGCACCCCACTCTCAGTGTCCTGTTCTGTGCGCTGGGCGTGCTGCTCCTACTCGCCGCCTTTTTCGCGGGCAGCGAAACCGCGCTCATGAGCCTGAACCGCTATCGGCTGCGTCATCAAGCGAAGGCGGGTAATCGCGGCGCGCGTCTCACGGAAGCTCTGCTCGCGCACCCTGACCGGCTGATCGGGCTCATCCTCTTGCTGAGCACGATCGTCAATGTGACCACACCCGCACTGGTGAGCGTGATCGCGATTCGGTTGGGCGGCGATTATTTGCTGGCGTTCGGCGTGTTGGTTCTTGCGGTCGTGGTCTTGATCTTCTGCGAGGTTGCGCCGAAGACTTACGGCGCGCTGCACCCCGCACGGCTCGCGCTGCCCTCCGCCTATGTATACACCGCCCTTTTGTGGGTGCTCTATCCCTTTGTGTGGGCGACGAACCTGCTCGCGAACGGCGTGCTGCGACTTCTCGGCGTGTCGCGCGAGCAAGCCTCGAACTCCCTGAGCACGGAGGAGTTGCGCACCGTGGTCGCCGAGGCGAGCGCAATGATTCCGAAACGCCACCAGCAAATGCTCGTGAGCCTGCTCGATCTGGAGAAGGCGACGGTCGAGGACATCATGGTGCCGCGCGTCGAGATCGTCGGCATCGACGTCGACGACCCGTGGGAGAAGATCCTGGAGCAATTGCGCCAGAGCCAGCACACACGCTTGCCCGTGTTCGAAGGGGACATCGAGCACATCGTCGGAGTTCTGCACATGAAGCGCGTCGTCCACGAGCTCGCGCGCGGCCGCTGGGATCGCGAGAAGCTGATCGAGGCGGCGAGCACGCGCGATGCTTACTTCGTTCCCTCGGGCACCCCGCTCAACACCCAGCTGTTGAATTTCCAGCGCGACAGGCGCCGCATGGCCTTCGTAGTCGACGAGTACGGTGACATCCAGGGACTCGTGACGCTCGAGGACATCCTCGAGGAAATCGTCGGCGAGTTCACCACGGACCCCGCGACCATGATGCACAAGGATCTGCACCGCGAAGCCGACGGCAGCTTCGTCGCCAACGCAGCGACGACGATCCGCGCCTTGAATCGCTCGATGCGCTGGAATCTGCCGACGCACGGCCCGAAGACCTTGAACGGTCTCATCGTCGAGTACCTGGAGACCATTCCCGAGCCCGGCACCACGCTCAAGCTCGCGGACTACATGCTCGAAGTCGTCCAGACCGGCGACAACGCCATCAAGACCGTGCGCATCCGTCCGCCCCCCGGCCCGGCCTGAAAGGTCCGAGGGCGGGCGTGGGGTGTGACATATCGTGTGCCGCGTGGGCTTCCCCGCGGATCTGAGAACTCGGTAGCGGTCTTTTGGCTGAAGCTCCGCTCACAATGGGACGGCCAGTCGATGGAGCCGCCATGAAGATCATCGCCCTCGCCCTCGGATTATCGATCGCCCTCGCCGCGAGCGCCGCGGACAGTCCGCGCGCCAAGCTCGTGAGTCAACGCTTGATAACCTCCTACCCCGGGGCACCCATTCTCGTCTGCAAGTACGTCACCGCGCAAACGAAGTACGAGGTGGTCGCTGCCTCCACGAGCTGCCCGGCGTATCTAGCGCTCGAGGAGTACTCGATTCGCGACACCTTCGCGGCCGCGCCTTAGAGTCCTGCTGACTGGCGTCGTCAGTGCGGCGCGAGCGGCGGATGATACGGCAGCGTCGCCCCGAGGGCCCACAACAAAAGCAGCACCAGCGGGAGATTGATCGCGAACTGCACGACGGTAAAGCCGATCAGATCGCGGACCTTGAGCCCGAGAAGGCGCAGCAGCGCTGGGCGGTGTGGGACAGGATCGATCCGGTTGCTGCGAACGGCAGGGTTGCGCTCATTCTTTTCCTCTCCCCCCTTAGGGGTTCGCCCCACGCCGCTCGACCACCCCGCCCTTCATCACGAACGAGACGTGCTCGACCACCGTGATGTCCTCGAGCGGCGAGCCGGGAACCGCGATGATGTCGGCGTAATAGCCAGGCTTCAACGCGCCGATCGCTCCGTCCCAACCGAGCAGGCGGGCGCCGTTCAAGAGGTCGGCTTGCAGCACCGCGAGCGGGGTCATGCCGTACTTCACCATGAGCTCGAGCTCACGCGCCTGGGTACCGTGCGGAAACGGTCCCACGTCCGAGCCGACCGCGAATTGGATACCGGCTGCGATCTGCTTCTTGAATTCCTTGATCTTGTACTCGAGCATCGGACCCTCATCGGGCGCGGCTCGGTCCTGTCTGGCGAAGTATTCGAATACCGTGAAGGTGGGAACGGCGAAGATGCCTTTGGCTTTCATGAGACGCATGGTCTCATCGCTCAGCTGCGTGGCATGGTCGATGGAGGCGACTCCGGCCTGCGCCGCGTAGAGCGTTCCGGGTTCGCCCATGGCGTGCACGGCGACGCGGCCGCCCCAGCGCGCGGCCTCCTCGACACCTGCTTTGAGCTCGGCCGTCGTGTATTGATACGGTGTATGCAGCACGCCATCCCGCATGGCATCCGGTCCGGTCTCGTAGATCTTTACGAAATCGGACCCTTCTTTGTGCTGCTCGCGAATGACCGCCACGATCTCGTTCGCGTTGTTGGCATAGTCGGCGTTCGAGAGGACGTGCTGCGCGGGATTGAAATGATTGGCATCTTCGTGGCCGCCGAGAATGTCGATGGCGTTGCCGGAGATACGCAGCCGCGGCCCGACGATGAGACCGCTGTCGATGGCGCCGCGAATCGCCGTGTCGGCGGAGCCCGCGCCTTCGGTGCCCATGTCACGCTCGGCGGTGAAGCCTGCCATGAGATCGTCGCGGGCGGCGCGCATCGCGAGCAGCGTGCGCTTCGGCACGGATTCTTCGATCGTCTGCAGATCCTCTCCGCCGGGATGCAGAAAGAGGTGCACGTGCGCGTCGATGAGACCCGGCATCAGGGTCGCCCCGCCGAGATCGATGATCTCGGCACCCGGACTGCGCTCGACCGCAGCGCCGACCGCGACGATGCGCTCGCCCTCGACGCGCACCTCTCCCGGCGTCTGCAGGCGACCCGTCTCGACATCGAGAAGGTGCGCCGCGTGCAGGATGATGGGATGCGCGTTGGATTGCGGCATCGACGGCGGCGCATAAGCCGCAAGGATCGAAACGAGAGCGCCCCTCAAGGCCGGTTGCAATGTCATGACTGTGCTTCCCTGACGCGTCGCACTCGAGCGCGGCGCCACGCCGCCGGTGGCGTGCCGAACTCGCGGCGAAATGCCCGACTGAAGGCAGTGTCGGTCTGATAACCCACGTCCTGCGCGATGCGCGACAGCGGTGCGTTACTGCCGCATAAGAGATCGGCTGCCAGCAGCATGCGCCATTGCGTCAGGTACTGCATGGGAGTGCTGCCGACCAGTGCGGCAAAGCGCTCCGCGAGCACGGATCGTGAGGTCCCGGAAGCCTGCGCCAGCTCATCCAGAGTCCACGCATGCGCGGGCCGCGCATGCAGTGCATTCAGCGCACCGCCGACGATGCGATCCTCGACCCCCGCAAGCCAGCCGATTCGGCCTGCTCTCTGCTCGTTCATATAAAGACGCAGCACTTCGATGAAGAGCACTTCGGAAAGCTTCGACAGCACGCCGGCCCCGCCCGGACGAGGCGATCGGGCTTCGGCAAGCGCATATCGCACCGACGCCTCCAGCCACGCACCTGCACTTGAACCACGGACATTGACCTTCAGCGGAGTCGGCAAACCGGCAAAGAGCATTTGGGCAAGTCGCTGATCGCATGCGAGATAGCCGCACACCAAGCGCGTCGTCTCTCCCCCGCCGCCATAGACGAGCTGACGCGGTCGTCGCGCGAGCACTTGATCCAACCGGGCGCCGCGCGCAGGTGGAACATTCGGAGACGAGGACATCACATGCGCATCGCCTTGAGGAAAAACCACGACATCGCCTGCGCGCAGGCGCATAGGGGGCTCAGCGGCCAGCGCGACGTAACATTCCCCTTGGGTAATCAGATGGAATATCACTACGCGTTCCGCACCCGGCTCGAGCAAAGGGGCGGCCGTTGCGGCCGCCGGCGACTGGTACGACCAGGGAGCAGTAAACTTCGCATTGATGAAAATCGCGCCGACGAGACGAACCACCCTCAAGGTTTGCGACAACGCGTCCATCAGCGCTCGAGCACTTCCACTCGCACCTCGATCGGGAGCGCTTGGGTCACCGCGACTTGCACCGGGGAGCAAGCCTGACTGTGTGCGACGAGCGCCTGCAAACGTTCACGCGAGACCGCGGGAGCGCGGATGCGCACGTGAAGCTGCACTTCGCTAGGCCCTGGGCTCGGGACTGCACCGGACGCGGCCGTCATCCCCAAGAGACCGCGCAGATCCGACCTACTGTTTGCCAACACCTCGAGGCTGGTGAGATCGATCCCGTCTACCGCCGCCGCCATGACGATACGCGTCGCGAGGCAGGAGGCGAGCGCGGCGCGCCACAACCAGCCCGGAGTCACCTCCTCACCCATCCCGCCGAGTTCGCACGGCAGATCGGTCGCAACCGAAACACCGTTGGGATGCCTCGAGACCACGCGCGCTCCGCCCTCCCAGCGGGCAACGGCCGGCGCATCACTTTGCACCCCTACATCGGGACGCCGCCTCAAGATCGAATCGACGCGACGCAGGGCGGCTGCAATTCGTTCCATGGTCATGGGACGCTCCAGAGCCGGTTCCGGCAGGACTGACGCATTGTGGCCGTGCAAAAGATCGATGCCAAGGGAAGCGGCAGCGCGACGCTCTTGGGGTAGTCGCCACAGCCGCAGACGAGCGGGCAAGAAAGGCGGACGCATAGACAGGACTGCAGCGCGCCGATTGCGGTGACATGGCAGACCTGAACCAACCGCGAGGACTGAAACATGAATGCCGCCACTCCAATTGACTTGAGTGCCTTGAAGAGCCGCCAGCAAGACGCCTGGGCGAGCGGCGACTACGCCGTGGTTGGAACCACGTTACAGCTCGTGGGCGAGCTCGTGGCGGAAGCCTGTGATCTGCGATACGACGAGAAAGTGCTCGATGTGGCAGCCGGAAATGGGAACGCCACGCTCGCGGCGGCGCGGCGCGGCTGCAAGGTCACATCGACCGATTATGTGCCGGCACTGCTGGACCGCGGTGCTCAGCGTGCTCGCGCAGAAGGCCTGACGGCAGAGTTCCTTCCGGCCGACGCGGAGGCGTTGCCCTTCGAGGAAGCGACGTTCGATTGTGTCTTGTCCACGTTCGGCGTGATGTTCGCGCCGGATCAACCGCGAGCAGCCGCCGAGCTGATCCGCGTGTGCCGACCCGGCGGCCGGATCGGACTTGCCAACTGGACTCCGGCTGGTTTCATCGGCCGGCTCTTCACGACCCTGGGCCGTCACGTGCCGCCCGCGCCAGGCACTCAATTACCCGCGCTCTGGGGTGTCCAGTCGCATCTGGAAACATTGTTCCATGGCTCTGCCGCGAAGATCGACCTCACCCCGCGGGTATTCCAGTTCCGCTACCGCTCGGCTGCTCATTTCATTGAAGTATTCCGCACATGGTACGGGCCGGTGCACAAGGCATTCGCATCGCTTGCGCGCGACAAAGCGGCGGCTCTCGAAGCCGATCTGACCGCACTTCTCACCGAGATGAATCGCGCGGGGCCGGATTCGCTGGTCGTACCCAGCGATTATCTGGAGGTGGTGGTGACCCGCCGTTGAGGACGGCCATCGCGGCCAAAAGTCACCTACAGCGCATCGAGCGCCTGGCTGAGGCGCGCGACGCCGCGCACCGTCATGCCCTCGATGCCCCGCCTGGGCACGTTCGCTTCCGGAACCAGAGCTGACTTGAATCCGTGTTTGGCCGCCTCTCGTAGGCGCTCCTCGCCGTACGGAACCGGACGGATCTCGCCGGCGAGGCCGAGCTCGCCGAACACGATCAGCGCTTGCGGCAAGGGCGCATCGTTCAAGCTGGATCGGGCGGCGAGCACGATGGCGAGATCCCCCGCCGTCTCCTGCAGGCGCACTCCGCCGACCACGTTGGCGAACACATCCTGTCCCGACAGGAGAAGTCCCCCGTGCCGGTGCGCGACGGCGAGCAGCATGGTGAGCCGATTACCGTCGATACCGACCGCGACACGCCGCGGATTTGCGCCCACGCTGCCATCGGCCAGCACTTGCACCTCGATGAGCAGCGACCGGGTGCCCTCGCGCATCACCGTGATAGCGCTCCCCGCCACCGGTTCGGCGTGGCGCGAGAGAAAAATTGCCGACGGATTGGCGACTTCGCGCAAACCCTGCTCGACCATCGCAAACACCCCGATCTCGTTGGCCGCGCCGAAGCGGTTCTTGACCGACCGCAGCACTCGGTAACGGCTGCCGCTGTCGCTCTCGAAATAAAGGACCGTGTCCACCATGTGCTCGAGCACGCGCGGACCGGCGATCTGCCCTTCCTTTGTCACATGACCCACCAAAAGGACGGCCGTGCCGCTGCTCTTCGCAAACCGCACGAGCTCGGCCGTGCATTCGCGCAGCTGCGAAACGGCACCCGGGGCGGCCTCGATACGGTCCGAATACATGGTCTGAATCGAATCGACGATGAGGGCGCGCGCCTTGAGCGTCTTCGCGGCCGCGACGATGGCCTCGACCTGAGTTTCCGCGACGAGGCGCGTGCCGGCAGCATCGAGCCCGAGGCGCCGGGCGCGCAGTCCCACCTGTTTGAGCGATTCCTCGCCGGTCGCATACAGCGACGGCCCCGCGCCACTCAAAGCCGCCGCGGATTGCAGCATCAGGGTGGACTTGCCGATACCCGGATCGCCCCCGATCAGGGTGACCGACCCCGCGACCAGGCCGCCGCCAAGCACGCGATCGAGCTCCGCGGAGCCCGTCGCAAGACGGGGCTGCTCGGCGCCGGCCTCCTCCGCCAGGGAAGACGAGGCGGACGACCGCGTGGCACTCCCGGCAGCCCGTGCTGCGCCGCCCGGCCCCTGGATCTCCGCCACCAGGGTATTCCACTCGCCGCAGGCAGCGCATTGGCCCTGCCACTTGGGCGATGAGCTGCCGCAGGCCTGGCAAACGAAAACCTCTTTGGACCTCGCCATGCGTCTCCCGGGCAGCGAATATGTGAGCTTAACATTGCTGTTCAGGCTGCCCGATCCCCTATACTTCGGCGCTTCGCTGGCTGGATTATGTCTGGAGCATGCGCAAATTCGGGATGATCTCGGCTCTCGCCGGTTTTGGCCTTTTGGGCATCGCCGTGTTGCTCCGAGAGCACATCAATGCCGGCCCCTGGGCTTGGCTGCCGGGCGCGGTGCTCCTGAGCGGCGGCGGCGCGCTATTCGTGATGGCGCGCTGGGCCGCGCCCGCACCGGTGTCCGCGCCCAAGCCGCAGCCGCCCATGGGCGCGGATACGGGCCGGCTGCTGGACAATTTCGAGCAGCGCTTCGCCGAACTCAAGGCCCGCAAGGCGAGCGATACCGTCCTGGACGATCTCTACACCCTCGGTACCCAGCTCGAGCAGCGCGGCCGCAGTGTGCAGGCGACTGCCGTCTACCGCCATCTGGTACGCATCGACAACACCTATAAGGACGTGGGCCAGCGGCTGCGCCGGCTCATGGACGCCGCCCGCAAGCCGGTACCGGCGCCCGCCACGAAGGTGGCGCCCCCCCCTGCCCCCGACCGCAATCGCCCCGCCCGGGCACCCGCCCCGCCTGCAGCGCCCAAATTCGTCGCCGGGGGCGGCTCAGCGTCGCCGGCCGCGCGCGCTACGCTCGCGGCGGCCGGGGATGTGCAGAAGCTCGGCCGCTATCAGCTCGAGCGTGAAATCGGTCGCGGCGCCATGGGTACGGTCTATCTCGGGCGCGATACCGCGATCAATCGGCTGGTCGCGATCAAGGCGATTCCGCTCGCGAGCGAGTTCAGCGAATCGGAGCTGGCCGAGGCTCGATCGAGGTTCTTCCGCGAGGCCGAAACTGCGGGGCGGCTCAACCATCCCAATATCGTGACTATCTATGATGTCGGCGAAGAGCGGGGATTGGCCTACATCGCAATGGAATACCTAAAGGGGCGGCATCTCAGCGACTACGCGACGCCCGACACCTTGCTCGAGCCCCGTAAAGTACTCGACCTCGTCGCCCGCACCGCACAGGCGCTCGGCTTCGCGCATAAGCAGCAGGTCGTGCATCGAGACATCAAGCCCGCAAATATTATGTACGATCCGAGCACGGACGTGCTCAAGATCACCGACTTCGGCATTGCGCGATTGACCGGCGCCGGGACGACCCGCACGGGAATTGTGCTCGGCACCCCGTCCTTCATGTCTCCGGAGCAGCTCGAGGGTCGAACCGTGACCGGTCACTCGGACTTGTTTTCCTTGGGTGTTAGCCTGTTTCAGCTATTGACCGGCCAGCTGCCGTTCACTGCCGATTCGATGACTGGATTGATGCAGCAGATCGCTGAGGCGCCGCATCCGCCGTTGCGCGCCTTGAGGCCGGATTTGCCGGCTTGCGTCGACGGCATCATTGATCGTGCGCTGGCCAAGACTCCCGAAGCGCGATTCGAATCGGGGGCGCAGATGGCTGCAGCCCTGGAGGACTGTCGGTCGAGGCTGCCGACGGGATTGCCATGATCGGGTGCAAGAGCAGATGACCAAAGAAAGCTTACGCACATGAGCTTGCGTAACAAAATCCAGAGCGTCGCCCTGACCGATACCGGCAAGGTACGCGAGCACAACGAGGACATGATCGGCGCCGAAGCCGACATCGGCCTGTTCGTGCTGGCCGACGGCATGGGTGGCTACAACGCCGGCGAAGTGGCGAGCGGCATCGCCGTGAAGACCATCATCAATCTCGTGCGCGATGCGGTGAATCGCGAAGACCTGTCGGTGCGCGATCCGGAGACCGGCTTGACGCGGCCCAGCATCATTCTGCGTGACGCCATTCACAGAGCCAACAAAATCATCTACCACACCTCCAAGACACAGCCTCAATGTGAGGGGATGGGCACAACGGTGGTGGCTTGCCTGTTCCACGATAACAAGATGTCTATCGCGCACGTCGGGGACTCCCGCCTCTATCGACTCCGGGACAACCGTTTCGAGCAGATGACCTTGGATCATTCGCTGTTGCAGGAGCTCGTCGATCGGGGCTTTTACTCCCAGCAGGAGGCCCAACGCGCGACCAACAAGAACTACGTGACTAGAGCCCTGGGAGTCGAGCAGAACGTCGATGTGGAGATCCACGAGCAACCGGTGCAGAAGAGCGACTACTACGTGCTCTGCTCGGATGGCCTATCGGACATGATCGAGGATGAGGATATTCACTTAACAATCAGTACCTTTAGTGCTAATCTTGATACGGTAGCTAAGCAATTGATTCAGCTCTCGAACGACAACGGCGGGCGCGACAACGTGTCCGTGATAATGGCGCACGTGACTGAGCCGTTCCCAGCGCAACGGCGTATATTTGACAAAATATTGGGATGGTTCGGTTAGGAGATGAGTCTGTGGCACGTCTGATGCTCAGCTTGGATGGTCAAATCCTCGCGGAATACAACATGAACAAGGAGCGCTACACCATTGGGCGCCTCCCGGATAATGACATCCGCATCGATAATCCGGCGGTGAGTGGTCATCACTCGCTCATCATCAATATCCTCAATGACTCGTTCCTCGAAGATCTCAACAGCACCAACGGCACGTACGTCAACGGCAAGCTCATCAAAAAGCACGCGATGCAGCACGGCGACGTCATCACCGTGGGACACCACCAGCTGCGCTTCGTCGACAGCCAGGACAGCGACGCCCAGCAGGACGAATTCGAGAAGACCATGGTGATCACCCCGAGCTCGCAGGGGGAGGATCGCATTCGCCGCGTCGGCGCGGCCGTCGATCAGGCTGCCAAGGCGGTCGCTGCCAAGCGTCCGCCACCGGCCGGCGGTATTCCGGACAGCGCGATTGCGCTGCCTAAGGCAAAGCTCCAGGTGCTGAGCGGGGCGTTCGCGGGTCGCGAGCTCGAGCTCACTAAGGCTCTCACCACTCTGGGTCGTCCCGGGGTACAAGTCGCGGCCATCACCCGGCGCTCGGAGGGCTACTTCATCGTTCACGTCGATAGCGGCAAGGAAAACGACTACCCCCAGGTTAACGGGGTCCCGATCGGGCCTCAGGCCCGCCGCCTCAACGATAACGACGTGGTGCAGCTCGCGGGCGTGAAGATGGGGTTCTTCGAGAGCTAACAAGCACCGCGAGCACTAGGGACCACGCCCGCTCTGCGCAATAACTAGGCGATTGCACCGCATTCAGCGCTTGACGCACGTTGGGCGCGAGGCGCCCTATACAGCTGAAGAAGAAACTGCTTCAGCAAGACGCGCTATCCAAAGAGTGCCCTGGCCTGCGGTCGAGCGCGGGACTATCCGATACTCCCTGGCGTCGACTCGTCCAGGTTCCCCTTGCGTTCATCCCCGGGAACGGTAGCAATTTTTTTT
>Ga0187890_10001679_pt1 | contig 15746 bp, 7 predicted proteins | sample June2016WEW_21_1_FD_133005 | JGI IMG/M metagenome (GOLD analysis project Ga0187890, IMG submission 133005) | Peatland microbial communities from SPRUCE experiment site at the Marcell Experimental Forest, Minnesota, USA - June2016WEW_21_10 | ecosystem: Environmental > Terrestrial > Soil >... | reverse complement strand
CAAGGTAAGGTCTTCCGGGCCACTTTTTGCGCTGAATTCATTTGGGAGTACTATGATGAGCAAGGCTAAAAGGGAAATTACTCAAAGTTTTGCGATTTTCATATTTTCCGCATTTGCCGGTATCACTCTGGTGTCAGGCGGATGCCAACCCTCCAAGCCGGAGCCCGTCAAGACCGTAACAATCCCCGACGGTACCGTCGATCCAGAAATCTGGGGCAAGGCTTACCCGGACGAATACAACCTGTGGAAAAAGACCGAAGAGCCCGAACCGTCAGGAAAGAGCAAATACAAGAAGGGTTTTGATGCTGACAGGCCCACCTACGATAAGTTGGCCGAGTACCCCTATATGGCGCTGCTGTTCAGCGGCTGGGGTTTCGGCGTGGAATACAATGAACCGCGCGGGCACGCCAATATGATACGGGACCAGCTTGCGGTGGATGCATCGAGGCTCAAAGCGGGCGGCGTCTGTCTGTCATGCAAAACACCTTACGCGCCGACGCTCCAAAAGGAGTTGGGGCCTGACTATTACAGTCTGCCGTATAACGATGTGCTCGGAAAGATACCTGAGAAGGACAAAAACTTAGGTGTAGCGTGCATCGATTGCCATGACAACAGGGACATGTCGCTGAAGCTGTCGCGGGACTTCACTCTGGTGGCGGCATTGAATTCAATCGGGGTCGATCCCGCCAAGCTTTCGCGCCAAGAGATGCGGTCGGCTGTTTGCGCCCAGTGCCACGTAACCTACACTATCCCCAAGGACAAGGAAATGCATTCAACCGGACTTTTCTTTCCCTGGCAGGGGAGCGAGTGGGGTGGTATCACTATCGAAAACATCATAAAGAAACTGCGACTCGACGATTCCTTAAAGGAGTGGAAGCAGACGGTGACCGGTTTTAAACTGGCTTTCATCCGCCACCCTGAATTTGAACTCTTTACCAACCACAGTATACATTGGAAGGCGGGAGCCGCCTGCGCCGACTGCCACATGCCCTATACCAAGGTGGGGGTGCACAAGATTTCCGACCACCGTGTCATGAGCCCTCTCAAGAACGACATGCGTGCATGTGCCCAGTGCCATGCCGAAGGTCCCGAATGGCTCAAGGACCGGGTGATCGAGATTCAGGACAGGACGGCCTCTCTCATGCTGCGTGCCGGGTATGCCACAGCTACCACAGCCAAGCTTTTCGAGGCTGTCCACAAAGCCAGGGATGAAGGCAAGCTTATTGACGAGGAACTCTACAAGAAGGCCAAAGACTTTTATGAAGAGGCTTTTTACCGCACTGTCTTTATTGGTGCGGAAAATTCGGTCGGCTTCCATAATCCACCTGAAGCCATGCGCGTGCTTGGCGATTCCATCGCTTTTGCCGTGAAATCGGAAGCGTTCCTGCGACAAATCCTGGCCGGCGCCGGGATAAATGAACCCATGAAAGTGCCCCTGGAGATGGCCACGTACCTGGAAGACCGTGGCGGTAAGAAGCTTAAAGGCGAGCCCGGCATAGAGATCAGAGACCCGATGAACTTGCAGGATATGTTCTAAGCTACAGTACCCCTTCCATGCTGACAATTGATGGTTTTCATCTGCTGGTGAATGCCGTTGCGAACGAGGGCAAAAGCCTTACTGCGGAACTCTGACTCACGCCTATTGCGCGAACAGGAAGCGACCAAAAATGACACCCGAAGGAAAAACGGTGCAGCAATTATCACCCTGGTGGAGGCGAGCGGTCCTTATTACGATGTTGATCGGGTTTACCATCCTGATTCTGGTGGCACTGCTCGCCTACCGTGACGCTCCGCCCATTCCCGATAAAGTTGTCTCCGCCTCCGGGGAAACGTTGTTAACCGGGCAGGAAATCTCGGCAGGTCAAGAAATATTTCTCAAATACGGCCTAATGGAAAACGGCACCATCTGGGGACATGGGGCCTACCTGGGGCCTGATTTTGCCGCCGCCTACCTGCACACCCTGGGCGTCGATGCCGCTGAAGCTCAGGCTCAAAAGCTCTTCGGCCGCCGCATGGACCAATTGACCCGTGGGGAACAGGGGACCGTCGAAGAGGAAGTTCGGCTCCTGCTGAAAAAGAATCGTTACGACCCCACGAACAAAACACTGGTCTTCACGGGATCGGAAGCGGCTTCTTACCAAAAGCAGATAACCAACTGGGGCGACTACTTTTCTAGGCCGGCGCAAAACGGCGGCTTGAAGAAAAACTATATCAGCGATCGCAGGGAACTGAAGCAGCTAACCTCATTTTTTGCCTGGGCAGCCTGGGCCTCGGTTGCTAATCGCCCCGGCAAGAATCAGACCTACACCAACAATTTTCCGTATGACCCGCTGGTAGGCAATACCCCTACCAGCGACGCCGTTCTATGGAGCGCCATCAGCCTGATCACACTCCTGGTGGGCACGGGCATCGTGTTATTTGCTTTCGGCAAATTCGACTACCTCGGCTGGAAGGGGACAGCTTCGCCCATCCATCCACATATGCTGCCCGGCAAAGGAAGTGAGACCCAGAGAGCGACCATCAAGTTTTTCCTGGTAGTGGCCCTTCTTTTCCTGGTGCAAGTTCTGGTGGGCGGGGCCACAGCGCACTTCAGGGCTGAACCGGGGAGCTTTTACGGGATCGATCTCAACCAGGTGTTTCCGAGTAATATTTTGCGCACCTGGCATCTGCAGTTGGCTCTTTTCTGGATCGCCACCGCCTACGTCGCAGGTGGTTTGCTGCTTACCCGCGCATTGGGGGGAACGGAACCCAGGGGGCAGGTGCGGGGCATCAACCTGCTGTTCTGGGCCCTGGTGGTGGTTGTGGCAGGGAGCCTTTTGGGCGAATTCCTTGGCATCAATCAACTCCTCGGCGACCTCTGGTTCTGGTTCGGACACCAGGGGTGGGAATACCTCGACCTTGGCCGGGGCTGGCAGGTAATGCTCGCCCTGGGACTGGTGCTTTGGGCCGTTCTGCTGTTTCGAGGGCTTGCGTCGGCCATGCGCGACCCGGAACGCAAGGAGATTTCGTGGCTTTTTATGCTCTCGGCCCTGACGATTCCGCTTTTCTATCTGCCGGCTTTCTTTTTCGGCAGCACTACGGGGTATTCCATCGTCGACAACTGGCGCTTCTGGATCATCCACCTCTGGGTCGAAGGCTTTTTTGAACTCTTTGTCACAGTAATGGTGGCCGTCATCTTTTACCGGCTGGGTGTGGTTTCCCGTCTCACCGCGACACGAATCATCTACCTGGACGCCATCCTCTTTCTGGGCGCCGGGATTATCGGCACCGGGCATCACTGGTATTGGACCGGCCAAACAAATGTCAATCTTGCCCTCTCTTCCATATTCTCGGCTATGGAGGTTGTTCCTCTGACGCTCCTCACGCTGGATGCCTGGGATTTCATCAAGCTGACAAAGGGCATGCGCGACGAGTTCGGTAAGCCTATTGCCATCCCACATAAATGGACGTTCTATTTCCTTATGGCGGTGGGGTTCTGGAATTTCACCGGGGCGGGCGTCTTCGGGTTTCTGATCAACCTGCCCATCGTGAGTTATTTCGAGATAGGCACGATACTCACGCCGAACCACGGCCATGCCGCGCTCATGGGGGCCTTCGGTATGGAGGCAATTGCTTTGATGGTTCTGGCCTTTCGCCAGGTGTCGACCGACGAGCAATGGGCACACACCGAAAAATACGTGCGTGTATCATTTTGGGGCCTGAATGCCGGTTTGGCGCTGATGCTTGCAGGAAGTCTTTTCCCCGGGGGCGTTATGCAGTTCTATGATGTGCTGAGCCACGGGTACTGGCACGCACGTGGACTCGATTATCTGAACCAGGAATTTGTGAAGCTCCTCGAATGGGCTCGTCTGCCCGGCGACGCGGTCTTCATAGCACTGGGCGTGGTCCCTATGGTGATCGCTGCAGTGACGACCTATCTCAACCTGTGGAAAACACCTGGTCCTGAAATTGAGCCTGCGGGTAAATAGCTGCAAACCGCCTGATGGACGCCGGCCGGTGCAACGACGCCTATTCGGCGGTCCGGATTGCCGTAGCCCTGGGCAAGGACTTCAACGTCGCAATATTGCGATGGGCCATCGCGATGGGGGGTTTAAGTGATTATTAGCTATGATCGGCTTGAATCAGGCGAATGCATCACCTTGGATGAGTAATCGCATATGGATACTTTCTTTCTGGCATCGAGAGTCGGTTTCTTCGTTCTTTGTGGACTTTACGTGCGCTTTTTACGGGGAGAAAGGAATGGTTGAGAACTGGATAGTGGGAATGGTGGGGATCGCTTTGATCGTCTATCTATTCGTCGTGCTCGTACGGCCCGAAGATTTCTAAGGAGGATTCAATCTCAGCCAAGCTTTTTTTAGGAACGAAAAAATGTCCAGAAAAGCACATGCTCTTTTCGATCGGTCGATTTTGATTCCGGCAATCCGGGATAGCTTTCTGAAGCTCAACCCAGCCCACATGATTCGAAACCCCGTAATGTTCGTAGCCTTGGTCGGCGCTGTCGTGACCACCTGCGAGCTATTCTTTCCGTCCCGCCATGAGTCGGTCGGGTTTCTTGTCCAGATATCGATCTGGCTTTGGTTCACGGTACTGTTTGCCAACTTTGCCGAAGCGATGGCCGAGGGACGCGGCAAAGCGCAGGCTCAGACCCTTCGCAAAGCCCGCACGCAAACAACGGCCAATCGCCTGGAGGTGAATGGCTCCGCCGGGTCGGTCCCAGCCGAATCGCTACGCAAAGGCGACCTGGTGGTCGTCAAGGCAGGTGAGATCATCCCGGCCGACGGCGATGTCACCCAAGGGGCGGCAAGCGTTGACGAATCGGCAATTACCGGGGAGTCAGCCCCCGTCATTCGTGAGGCTGGCGGGGACCGGAGCGCGGTTACGGGAGGCACCCGTGTTCTTTCCGATGAAATTGTTGTCCGAGTCACGGCAAATCCCGGCGAGAGCTTCCTGGATCACATGATATCGCTCGTCGAGGGGGCGCGCCGCCAGAAAACTCCAAACGAGATTGCACTCACAATTCTGCTCGCAGGGTTGACGATCATCTTCCTTATCGTGATCATGACCCTTAAGCCTTTCGGCGCCTACTCGGAGGCGGTTTTTTCCGTGACTGTCCTTACCGCGCTCCTGGTCTGCCTCATCCCGACCACGATCGGTGGGCTGCTAAGCGCGATAGGCATTGCGGGCATCGACCGGCTGATTCAACGAAACGTGCTTGCAATGAGCGGCCGGGCTGTCGAGGCCGCCGGAGATGTGGACGTGCTTTTGCTCGACAAGACTGGGACCATAACTCTCGGCAACCGCCAGGCGGTCGAATTCATCCCCGCATTCGGGGTCAGTGTGGAAGAACTGGCCGATGTTGCCCAGCTTGCCTCGCTTGCGGATGAGACTCCCGAAGGACGCAGCATCGTGGTGCTCGCTAAAAAATTTGGAATTCGCGAGCGTCAACTGCGTCAACTGAACGATTTCGGGAATGCTCATTTTGTGCCCTTCACAGCTAGAACACGAATGAGTGGTGTCGACATCAACGGAAAGCAATATCGAAAGGGAGCTCCCGATGCGGTACGCGATTACGTGGGCGGTAGTCTGCCCAGGGAAGTGGATGCCTCAATCGAGCAGCTCGGATCCAAGGGGGCGACTCCCCTGGTGGTGGCAAGCTCGGAACGGGTAATGGGGGTTGTCCACCTGAAAGACATCGTAAAGGGCGGGCTTCCCGACAGGTTTGAACGCTTTCGCGCCATGGGCATCCGAACAATCATGATCACCGGAGACAATCCTCTCACCGCAGCGGCAATTGCCAGGGAAGCAGGCGTGGATGAGTTTCTGGCCGAAGCAAAGCCCGAGGACAAACTTGGCCTCATCCGCCGCGAACAGGCTGCGGGCCATCTTGTCGCCATGACGGGAGATGGGACCAACGATGCCCCGGCGCTTGCCCAGGCCGATGTGGGTGTTGCCATGAATACCGGGACTCAGGCTGCAAAGGAAGCGGGCAACATGGTTGACCTGGACTCGAACCCGACCAAGCTGATCGAAGTCGTCGAAATCGGCAAACAGCTCCTGATGACAAGAGGAGCGCTCACCACCTTCAGCGTCGCAAACGATGTGGCCAAATATTTCGCGATCATCCCCGCGATGCTGCTGGGGACCTTCCCGCAGATAGGCGCCCTCAACTTGATGGGGCTGGCATCTCCTCAGAGCGCCATTCTCAGCGCCGTTATCTTCAATGCGCTCATCATCGTGGCCCTTATTCCACTGGCGCTTAAGGGCATTAAGTTCCGTCCTCACGGCGCGGCGGTGATTTTGCGTAGAAACCTTCTCATTTACGGTCTTGGAGGCATCATCGCTCCATTTGCAGGCATTAAACTGATCGACCTGATGGTCGCAGCCCTCGGGCTGGCTTAGACCATACGGCGAGTTCGGAGAGGTATATGGATTCAAAATCGGTATCACATGAGACACGCGGCAGGGCGGATTTGCTCGTCAGTGGACTCCGCGAGCAAATCCGCCCGGCTGTGCCGGGCATTCTACTTCTCACTCTGCTGACCGGAATCGCCTTCCCGCTGGCCCTGGCAGGACTGGCTTTCCCGTTATTTTCCCATCAAGCCCGAGGTAGCCTGGTAACCCGAGACGGTGCAGTGGTCGGCGCCGAACTCATCGGGCAAAACTTTTCCGGTCCGGGATACTTTCACCCCAGGCCGTCGGCGGCGGGCGACGGTTACGACGCGACTGCATCCGGCGGCACGAACCTTGGCCCGGCGAACCCGAAGCTGCGAGACGGCGAGAAAGGAGACCCGGACGCCACCGGGAAGAGCAAATCCTTCACTGGAGTCCGGGAACTGGCGGAAGTATACCGCCGAAGTAACGGCTTGTCTCCCGGCTCGGCGGTTCCCATTGACGCAGTCACCCGCTCCGCAAGCGGGCTGGACCCGCACATCAGCCCGGCCAACGCTGTCCTGCAGGTCCCGCGCGTGGCCCTCGAGCGCAAGCTGAACGAAGAAGAGGTGCGCCGCCTCGTGGACGAACACACACAGGGGCGGCAATTTGGTTTCCTCGGCGAACCCCGAGTGGCGGTGTTGCCGCTGAATCTTGCACTCGACCAACTCGCCCTTCGATTTGGTGTGATTCCCAGATGATCGATACTGGAGAACCCGATGTTGCGCTGGCTGGAATACGTTGTATTTATTGCGATCCTCCTGTCGCTGGCAAAACCCGTCGGCCTTTACATTGCCCGCGTCTTTGAAAGGCGGCCCACCTTCCTCGACAGGTTGCTGTGCCCGGTGGAGTCGGTGCTCCATCGCCTTCTGGGCGTTCAGCCTGAAAAGGAAATGACGCCGATGGCATATCTCGGAACCTTTCTCGCGTTCAGCGCCCTGGGCACGCTTCTCCTGTTCCTGCTGCTCATGTTGCAATCGTTTTTGCCCGGAGGACCCGACGATAGGTACCTGACTACGCCGATGTCGGCCGACCTGGCAGCGAACACGGCGCTCAGTTTTTCCACGACAACGACCTGGCAGGCTTACGGCGGCGAATCAACCCTGCGTTACCTGGTCCAGATCGTCGGGCTGGCCTCCCAAAACTTCCTCGCCGGGGCGGCCGGCCTGGCCGTTGGCATCGCTTTCATTCGGGGCTTCGCCCGCGAGAAGTCCTCGACCCTCGGCAACTTCTGGGTAGACCTGGTCCGAGGACTGTTGTGGGTGCTGCTGCCCGTGTCGCTGGTGGGCAGCCTGATTTTTGTCTGGCAGGGAGTGCCGCTGAACCTAAACCCCTACGTCGAGGCTCGGACGCTCGAGGGTGCGGTGCAAACGATTCCGCAGGGGCCGGTCGCAGCCCTGGAGTTCATCAAGAACCTGGGGACCAACGGCGGCGGCTTTTTCAACGCCAACGGGGCTCACCCTTACGCGAACCCGACGCCGCTGACCAACTTTCTGGGACTGCTCGCGATCGCCATGGTGCCCGCATCATTGCCGATCACCTTCGGCCACATGGTCCGGCGGCCACGGGCCGGCGTGGTGCTGCTGGCAGTCATGATCGTGCTTTTCGTGACCGGCCTGGCGGTGTGCCATGCCCTCGAGTCAGCCGCTCCGCCGCGGTTGGCGGGGCTGAGCCTGGCCGGAGGGAACATGGAAGGCAAGGAAGTGCGCTTCGGCGTTACCGGTTCCGTGCTGGCGGCGGTAGTAACGTCGAACGGGGCCACCGGGTCGTACAACTCGATGGACGACTCCTACCAGCCGCTCAGCGTCCTGATCCTTGGGCTGAACATGCTGCTCGGCGAGGTCACCTTCGGGGGACTGGGGAGCGGCCTGTACAGCATGGTCATGGTGGCGCTTGCAGGCATCTTCATTGCCGGGCTGATTATCGGCCGAACACCGGAATACCTGGGTAAGACGATCTCGGTCATGGAGGCCAAACTGATCGCTCTCTATGCCGTGCTCACTCCCTTGGCCGTGCTGCCCCTTACGGCCTGGGCCGCTGTCTCGGATGCGGGGCGGGCAGGTTTGGTGACTAACGGCGGCCCGCGCGGGTTGATGGAAATCGTGTTCGCATACGCCTCCTGCGTGGCGAACAACGGGCAAAACATGGCGGGCCTCGACGCAAACAGCCTCTTCTACAACCTGACGACGGCGGCAGCGATGACTGTCGGCCGTTTCGGCCCGGCAGCCCTTGCGCTCCTGCTGGCGGGCCGGCTCGGCGCTCAAGGCCGCAGGCCCACGACGATCGGCTCCCTGCCGTGTGATACGGTGACCTTCGGCGTATTAGTGCTTGGCTCAGTGGTGTTGCTTGGTGCGCTCTCCTTCCTGCCGGTGCTGGCCCTCGGCCCGATCGTTGAACACCTGCAGCCCTGAATGAATCGGAACATCCCAGACCAGGTGCGATCCGTATCTCGTTACAGGTGATGGACATGGCATTCGCCGGCCGGACATAGACGAAGACATCAGCGTGGAAGGAATGCTTTGCGGCTCTCCGGCCCGTCGGCCAAAGGCTTCTCCCGGCTCGCAAAGGGTCGTGGAGACATCGGGGTAGCACCTTTACGGTGAAAGTAATAAGAACTCGCAATTAAGGGCAAATGACCGCCGGGTTCCCTGACCGCTTGCGACAATCCCGATGTATTTCCTTTGTAAAAGAAGTTCAACCCGGGATACCTCTTTTGGCCCTTGAATTCCGAGGATTCAAAAGCTCAGCACATGCGGATCATACTTTTTATGCGAGGCCCTTCTGGTCAAATTCCAGCTTCTGGCAAGTTCTGATAACTTCTCGATGGACATTCCGTCTCTCCTTGAGTTTAAAGAACACGAGGATTATCCTTCGAAGACTCTGAATACTCAAATGGCATGCACCGTCGAACTCAGCACCAGTATCACCTTCTAAGAGTGGTGTGATAATCCTGATATGTTGGTCAATCGAATTCCCAGTATCAGGAGAACGCTACCCCTCACCGCACAATGGCCCCTTTCAATTTCCTACGGCTCGTTCATGAAATATGGTAATAGACCGGTATGTTAGACTATAATCGCCGGTGCTCGTGCAGTGCGCATACCACGGCGCGAACAAATTTTCGGCACGGAATTGAATAAGTTAACCGCAGCAGCATTCTTGCACATATGGGCAAAACCGATGGCCGGTGGGCACGCAACACATTCAGGAATCAGTTTTCAGGACAAGGTGGCGGCAGTAATTGCGATTTATGGTCTGGCCGAGGAATCTCTGCCATCCATGGACTTGCCGGGTGCTGCAACTCTTACCAGCGTAGAGCTGGAAACCAACGCACCGGTCGATGATATTTTAGTGGGTACATCTGCCGGTGGATTCTGTTTCATCAATGTCAAAAAAGGTGTGGGGATAAGCGATGACACCAAATCACCTTTGGGCTCAGTCCTGGATCAATTCGTTCGGCAATGGATAGCCTGTAAGGCTGCGTCAGGAATCAGAAAATGGGAGAGGTCACTCGATCCGGAAAAAGACCGCCTTGTACTAATTACCGGTGGGACTGGGTCACAGTCTCTGGTTTCAGCCGTTTCGAACATTCTCAGGCGCATTGCTGATCGTCTCTCGATTCATCCCAAGGAGGATATTGCTGCAACTTTACCGGAAATTCGAGCATACGATGCCATCTTAGCACTGCTACGCCTCTATTGGAGCCGCCATTTAGGAATCACTCCAACAGACACTGAAATTGCCTCTTTCCTGAGGATGATGCGGGTGATGCTCTTTGATCCCGATGGCATCGATAAAGCTCCTGCACTTGCTCTCCTGCGCCGAAGTGTGCTGGAAAATCCCAATGATGCAGAGAATGCCTTCTCCTTCTTAGTAGAGGAATGCCAGCGGATGGCCAAATACCGGAGCGGTAGAGATCGGGGTGGCCTTCGAGAAGCACTCAGAGCCGCAGGGTTTATGCTCCGACACGTTCCTGAATTGGAAGGTGATATTAAGCGCCTTGAAAGTTTTACAGAAGAGACGTTAGCGCATTTGGCTCATCTTTCCCATCTTTTGATATCAACGGAACAAGGGACACAACCATTAGAAATAGACCGAGAGGTGACCCGTGTTCTTGTAGATGTTGCGCAGCAGACTTCGTTGCTGCTGATCGGCTCGCCTGGGGCTGGCAAGTCTGGAGCTTTGCACAGTGCTGCCCGTCAATTAAAAAAGCAGGGCCATCCTGTTGTCGTCATTGCCGTTGATCTCCACCCGGTGGAGAGCATAGATGAACTGTCGCGAGATCTCGGGATTACAAACTCTTTCTTCAAAGTCCTGAAAGGTTGGACGACTAATAAGCCCGGTATTCTCCTTATTGATGCACTCGACGCCACTCGGGGCGGACCATCAGAAAAAGTGTTCCAAGGATTGATTCAGCGCGTTCTCTCGGAAATCCCTGGCTGGAGAGCAATTGCTTCGATCCGGGCCTTCGATTTGCGGTTCGGCATAAAATACCGTGAGCTTTTCGAGGGTGTGCCAATAAATAAAGACTTCTGCGATCCTGATTTTTCTGGAGTTCAGCACTTGATGGTTCCGCCACTGTCCGAAAATGAACTGGGACAGGTCTGGCTGGCTTCGCCTGAGATGGGGGAGGTGTATAAGAATGCGACTCAACCGTTGCGGAACCTGCTGAGGTCCCCATTTAACCTATTTCTTTTAGCCAACATTTTATCGCATGGCGGTTTAACCGATGAGTTTGCCGGTGTATCGACACAAGTCGAACTCCTCAACCGATACTGGTCGCACCGGGTAATAGGAATTGATCGAAAAGAAATAGAGCGGGAAAAACTGCTTCGCCATGCCGCAGAGAGAATGATCGAAAAACAGGTATTTTTTATTTCCAGGCAAACGGTTGAAGACTACGGTGGTGAGTATCTCAGGGATTTGATGTCCAACGAAGTGCTTTCGGCAGCTAAGGGCCGAGGGGATCAGGTCATTGACATCGCATTTTCCCACCACATGCTTTTCGATTACGCGATTGCCCGGCTGATTCTGGAAGGAGGTCACGCCCCGGATTTGGCTGACCAACTTACTGCATCAGATGATCGAGCACTCTTGTTAGCACCTGCGGCCATGCTCGCCCTGCGAATGCTCTGGGAAGACGACGAGGATCGAGCGATCTTTTGGGACAAGTCTCTTAGGATTGCCGCCAACGTGGGAGCAGGAGCTTTCTGCCGTATGCTGCCTGCGCGAGTGGCTGCTGACCTGACGGTGAGATCCACGGATTTTTCTCCACTAGTGGAATGCCTCGGCAAAACGGACTGCATTCATCATTGTGCCGCCGCCTTCCTCGTGAAGCATGCCCTTGGTGCTCTGGCTACCGGACCTGAATTTGAACAGCGGGTAACCGGGGAAAGTGCTGCGGAATGGTGTAGAATTTTTCGAGTGCTGGCGGAAACGGCCATCGCAGAAGTCGGCTGGATGCTCAAGCCGGTTATCGCGCAGTCGGTAAAAGACCCCAGTAGATTGACCAATGGTCAAAAGCAGGACATCGGAAAGGCTGCGCGTCATATGCTCATATCCGGTAGCGGCGCAGCTTACGACGAGGGAATGGTGATAGTCGCCATAGAGGCCGTATCGCGCACTTTTGATGCAAACCCTATCGATTCTTCTGAAACGCTACGCCTCCTTCTTGCTCCCGAACACGTGCGGACATATGGATACAGGGAACTTTTCTGGCTGGCCAAAGAATTCGACCACCTAATTGTCCACGAGCCTCACGGGCCGCAGCTGATAGCGGAATTATACCGTGCAGCATTTTGCACACCTTTGCCCTCAAAAGACGAACCGACCAGACTAGGTCATAGTCGTATTCTGAGTCTAATCTCCAACAAGAAACAGGACTTTGAGCTGGCCCGCCACCAGCTTGAAGAACGGTTTGCACGTTTCGTGGAGGACCAGCCAGTTTTAGCCACCGGTGTACTCATTGATGCGTTGGAATTTTATGTCAAGGAAGAGCGCGAACGGGAAACTGAGATAGAGAAGTTCCCGTTTGGTGACATTCAGGCGAGTTATCGGCCGGACTGGAGCTTCACCTGGATATCCGCCCGAAATGATAACGAACAGCATGTCCTGCTCACGGCCTTTACCCATGGTCTCGGCAAGCTGGTGGAATCAAACCGGGAACAAGAAATCGAGGCAGTAATTGAGACCCTGGCACGTCGGAATAGTTTGGCTTGCATTTGGGCATCCTTGTTAAAAGTCGGGACGAAATATCCAGATGTAATCGGAAAACGCTTATTACCGCTCCTGGCTGCTCCACAAGTCTTAGCAGGTCCTGATTCCCGAAAGACCGCAGGCGATCTGATTAGTATCCTTCACCCCCTGCTTTCCTCAGACGAAAGACAGCTTGTGGAAAACGCCATCTTAGCAACGGATCGGCAGGAAACTCAGCGGATTCTACTGGGCTGTCTACAAAGGGAAAACATTATCCTTGGTGATGTCAGAGATCTTCGCACCCATTTCGAAGCCGATGGGCCACTGCCCGAGAACAGGAATCCATTTTCCATCACGACCAGATGGGGAGGAGGAGATGACGACTGGTGGCTTAAAAAGGAAGGTGTAGATCTTTCATTACCGGAAAATGCCGCTCTCAATCTGGCCATCAAAACGGCTGAAGAGATAAAACCACCTGAAGGGGAAAACAGCCTTCGCCTTCCGTATCTCAAAGATAACTGGGATAAGGCCCGTGATCTCCTCAGAGAATTGCTCGGTAGAGTAGATGCACCTGAAGCTTTAAGGAACAAAGGGTGGGATATTCTTGCCGAGAATGCCAGTAAAGCAGCGGAGACTTGCACCAAGCCCGATGATCTCGGTCTCTTCCCGGAGATAGAGGCTATGGTAATTGGAGCACTGGATGAGTCCCTCTGGCCTTTCCCGGAGGCTGATTCTGAAAAAGAGAAGGCATTTTCACGAGGCCCAAGCTGGAGTTCGCCGTCACCACGCATCGCTGGAACCGCTGCTCTCATGGCACTCTCACGAGCCATAAACCGACAGGACTCAAATTACAGTCGTTTGATAGAGAAATTGGCGGTTGATCCACACCCCGCCGTGCGCCATTGGGTTTTCTCACGGATTAATATGCTTTTTTATTCAGATCCGGCGTTGATGTGGCGGCTTTGCCAAAAAGCATTCCTTGGAGAGCAGAACACGGGGGTCTTGTCATTTTTCCTCGGTGCCCTTCATAGAATTCTCGAATCGCGGCCCGAATGGATAACGAACCAACTTTTAGCTCTCCCAAAAAGGATCTTCGCGGAAGAGGGAGAGCAAGAGGAAGGTCGTGTAGGAGGAGTATACGTAAATCTAATTCTTCGTCTCTGGCTGGTATACGATCAAGCTCAGGCAGGTGACCAAGTCCGATTGTGGATTCAAGATCCGATTAAATACTCCAAGTTCATTGGAACCACATTAACTTCTCTTCGTAGCGCGATTATACAAGGAGACCCCGAGCGGGATGACGTGCTTGATCAACGTGTTCGAGCCAGAACCATCGAACTGCTCCATTCTGTCGTAGCTACCACAGTCAGGATTTTTGCTGACTTGTCCACCCGCGCCGATCTTAACGAAGTCGAGCAGAAAACAGCAGAGACCTCCTTACACCTCATCGATCTAGCCGCCCGTGAAATCTTTTCCGGTTCAGGGGCGTATGGAGTGAGTCGCTCTGATGGACAGGATCGTACCGATTCCAAACTAACTCCCCAGATTCGCCAACGGTTCTTACGAGAGATGGGACCCACTTTGGAAGCTTTGTGCGAAGGAGCTTATCCATCGGTTATCCATAGTCTGCTGGAGACGCTTGAGGTATTCGTCCCAGATGACCCAGTTGGCGTTTTCCGCCTCTTGACTCGTGCACTGGATGCAGGCGGACGTACTGGTGGATATCAGTACGAAGGCATGGGTGCTCAACTGTTTGTCCGAATAATTCGGCGCTACCTTGCGGATTTCCGTTCTGTCTTGGTTCAGCATGAGGACTGCCGCCGAGGACTTATGCGCGTACTCGACATCTTTGTCGAAGCCGGTTGGCCTGAAGCCCGGCAATTAGTCTATGAACTGCCAGAGATGCTACGGTGAGCCGAGCCGATATTGAAACCTTCAGACGAAAAATCCGAGAACTTCGAAAGCAATATGAACATTGCCTTGAGGAGCTCGAAGTAGACTTAGCTCGAGATCGCGGAGTCTCTAGAGAGGAAACCAGAGGCCACGGCCGCGAAGTAGCACTTGAAGCACATGTTCGCATGTATGCAATTGATCCTATGCTCAGAAGTTTAGGGTGGGAGGTTTCCTCACCAGCCGTCATCAAGGTGGAAGATCCAGTCGAACCAATCTCAGAAGGGGATAACCGTCGCTTTCTGGATTATCACGGCCGGGACAATTCCGAGAACCGATCTCTCGTCATACTTGAAGCAAAGCGCCCTAGTTCTACCCTGCCCTTGACAGATGACGGCAGGATTTTCGATTTAGCCACAGCCATAAGGGAGATAACTAAGAACCATGATCCAAGCGAGGCCGATCTGCCGCATTTATGGGGTAAGTGGCTGGCGACCCTCATTGATTACGTAAAAAGGGTGAACCATAAATTCGGTCACAGTGCGGAGAGGGCAGTAATCACGAATGGAGAGTGGTTCGTTATTTTTGATGTGGATTCTACGCTGCTTTCCGATAACCCCTCTTCCAACAATATTTGGCTATTCGAGAGCCTGAAAGATATCGAGATACGTGCCGAAGAATTCTTCCCTCTAGTTAATTATCAGGTGCTATCGAGCCAAATCCCACCCCAGCATCCATCCGCATTAACAGATTTTGTTCCCAATGACGGTGAAGCGATTTGTGCTCAGGTTGTATACGTCTCGTATATACGGCATGGGGAGAGGCAGCCAGCTATATCGGTTAGGGTTGCAGCCTGGGTCAAATCACCTAGCGGAGCTTGGATTCTCTTCCAAAAGACCTATGATGAGGATTTTCTTCTCCTAAGCCATGATCCGGCCTTCCTGTTAAAGAAATCGAGTGAATTGGCCTATCGCGCAAATAGCCTCTTAAGTGAATTGAGCTCAGGCTGTCGTATTAATCTCATCCCAGCAGAGGAATTCGAAAAATTATCGGCGGAGGACTTGAAAAGGGATTCTCTCACAAAACGAGGTTCAGAGCTTATCAAAGAGATCGGAGAGAATCTTTACCAAGTAGTTATTGGGAACAGCCCTTTGTTCTTGCTGGAGAATAGCGATTATGAAGATTGCCCCTATCACTTTTGGGGTAACTGTCAGAAGAATGGAGATGCGGCT